>Ga0182012_10001950_pt1 | contig 22486 bp, 18 predicted proteins | sample 612S2SmetaG_FD_120486 | JGI IMG/M metagenome (GOLD analysis project Ga0182012, IMG submission 120486) | Permafrost microbial communities from Stordalen Mire, Sweden - 612S2S metaG | ecosystem: Environmental > Terrestrial > Soil > Wetlands > Permafrost | place: Sweden: Stordalen | collected... | reverse complement strand
GCAGGAAGGGACATTGACGCGCTCACCTCCAGTTATGGCAGCGCCGGAGGCTTTGGCTTCGGAGAGGCTCTGCTGCATGCTATCGAAGGCTCGGCTGTCAATGAGTGGACCTACCAGGGTGTTACTCTCGCGCGGATCGCCGACGTTGACTGAGGCATAGACTTGCTTCAGGCGGGGCAGGAGTTTGTCGTAAACGTTGTCATGAACTAGTAAGCGGCGGAGACTGGTGCAGCGCTGGCCGGCGGTACCCATGGCGGAGAAGGCAATGCCGCGGAGAGTGAGATCGAGATCGGCTGACTCGCAGACAACAGCGGCGTTGTTGCCTCCAAGTTCCAGGATGGCGCGCGCGAAACGGTCGGCGAGTCTAGGTCCGACTTGTTTGCCCATGGCGGTGGAGCCGGTGGCCGAGACTAAGGGGACTTGGTGACTGGCCACTAGCGTTTCGCCAATTTCTTTGTGTCCGTTCAAGACGGCTGAAAGGCCAGCCGGTGCATTGCCAAATTTGGCAATGGCGCGCTGGAGGAGGGCTTGGGTGGCTAAGGCGGTGAGTGGCGTTTTCTCGGACGGTTTCCACACGACTGAGTTGCCGCAGACTAATGCGAGTGCGGCGTTCCACGACCAGACGGCGACGGGAAAGTTAAACGCGGAAATGATGCCAGTGACGCCGAGCGGATGCCAGGTTTCCATCATGCGATGGAGCGGGCGTTCGGTAGCGATGGTGAGGCCGCAGAGTTGGCGCGAGAGGCCGGCGGCGAAAGTACAGATGTCTATCATCTCTTGCACTTCGCCGAGACCTTCGGAAATAATTTTGCCGGCTTCCATGGTGACGAGGCGGCCCAATTCGGTCTTGGCGGCGCGCAATTCTTCGCCTAACAAGCGAACCAACTCGCCGCGTTTTGGAGCAGGGACTTTGCGCCATTCGCGAAAGGCTTGATGAGCGGCCTCAATTGCGAGGCTGGCTTGGGCTGCGGTGCTGACCGGCACGTTGCCGATGACTTCGCCGGTGATGGGCGTGTGCACCGGCAGGTTGCCGCCTTCGTATGCCGCGCTTGGGACTCCCAGTTGGGCGAGGATCTGCGCGGTCTCTTGCTGAATCGTCTTCACATCTTTAAGATGCCACTTGTTGAATTGAGCTAACCTAGGGAATTATGGTTAAGAACGTTCTCGGCACGGCATTGCAAACGTGCTGCACAAATCCGCTTACCGGCTTTTATCGCGATGGGAAATGCAATACCGGTCCAGATGACTTGGGGAAGCATACGATTTGCGTGCAACTGACTGACGAATTTCTGAAGCATCAGGCGTCGATTGGCAACGATTTGATTACGCCGAGGAAGGAGTATGGATTCCCGGGGTTGAAGGCTGGGGACCATTGGTGTGTTTGCATTGAGAGATGGAAAGAGTCTTACGATGCGGGGATAATTGGCGCGGCGCGGTTGGAAGCGACGCATGAGAAGGCACTGGAAGTGGTGACGATGGAGATGTTGCTGCGGAGTGCGAGTTTGAAGAGTACACGGGCCAACTGAGGTTACTGGCGCGTGGTGCTTTCTTTTTTCTGGCGCATGGCGATGATGCGGGCATCGGAAGCGGCTTCGACCGCTTGACGGGCTGAATCAATCATCTCTTTGTAGTTTTTCTTGGTGTAGGCGGCTTCGGCCAATTGGAGATAACCGCGGGCTTTGGCCAGAGTGAGGGCGGCGGCTTGTTGGGCTCCGTCTGCGCCGGCGATTTGGATAGCATTGCGAGCTTGATAAAGCGTACTAGTCGCTTCGTATTGCTCCATCGAGACGCTTGGCTGATTTTTCATCTGAGCAGAGGCGAGTTGCGAGGCGTGGATGTTGAGCGTGTATTGGCCGCGGGGGAGGAGTTCGGCTTTTGCCTCTACTTCTTCGACACGACCGATGGTATCGGGACGCACGGCGCTTTCGACAACAATTACGTCACTTGGATACGGCACTGAGAAATAGGGTTCTGCCGTGATGAGCAACCCGAAGGTTGAGTAGGGCGAGGTCACTTGCATGCTCGCTTTCGACGAGCCATTGGGGATGACTTCTCCGAGGTTGACAGCCTTACCATCGGGCGTGATGGCCCAGAGCACGTAAGTGAGAAATTCGGTGCCGAAGATGGTGGGTGGGTCGAGTTTCTTGATATTCAGGTCAATCTTCGTGTAGCCGTTTTTCACTTCCACGGTGGCGCGGCCTTCGGCCTTGTAGAGCAGGACGGTTCCTTTGAGATCGATCTGAGTCGGGCCGACATGACGTTGAAAGTTGACAGCCTGTAAGGCGCGCTGCACGACGGTGACCGTGTAGATGGGGACGCGGTCGTTGGTTTGCGGTATGCATAGAGTCGCGAACAAAAAGAAAAAGGGCAGGATCTTCATGAAACCTCGCAAGTGCGTCAGTGAGGTTGGACGAACTGTTTCAGGGGATGTTTCAGAATATTTAGTTCCAATCGCCCAGACTTTCTACCCAAGCGGCGGAACTATCGCGCAGCCAGCCGTCTAATTGGGCCGGTTCTTTCAACTGCTGGCCGCGTTTGCGGGAGACGGCGGCATACGCGCATTCCATTTCGTCAAGAGCGGTCATGTCGACGAATAGTTTTTCGAACTGGGCCACGGGAAAGACATCTTCCTGACCTTTTCCCCAGCGCTTCTTCACATCCTTGAGGGTGATGTAACTGGGCATGCGGCCGGCGAGACGGCGTACTGCTTCGGCAGTTTTTTCAGAGTCATGCAGGTCTGTGCGGGAAAGTGCGAAAACGGACAAGAGCTTGTCGATATCGATCCAAAAGGTGTTGGAGTTGTAGTAGGAAAGATTGGCCTCGATCTTTTCGGAAGGCAGTGCGAGGCCCTCGACTAAGCGCAACTGACCGTTGACGCGTGCGAGGCCGCCGCCGTGATCGTCGACCTGGCGGCTGATGACCTCGATAGTCATGGCTGCCTTGCGGTCTATGTGAAAACCGAGCAAGCCGGCATCGAGATTTGCGCCGACGGTATCGATGTTGTGCATCATCAGGTATTGCAGTTGCGGGTGCTCTTGCAGCAAGCGCAGCAGCACGCCGTTGCGCAGCATGTTAGGAACTTCGTACCAGTGGCCGGTGGGATGAAGGCACTGGAGTGGGAGGTTGTCGGTATAATCGGCACCTTCGGGGCCTTGCATTGCCCATTGAATAAGGGCGGCGTGGAGGCTATCGCGCATTTTTTCTTTTTGCACGTCGAGTTCTTGCTGTGGCATTTCCTCCCAGGCGAAACGGAGATCGCGGGCCATGGGAATGAGGCGCAGGCCGATGCTGCGGCCGGGCGAAAGGATCACTTGTCCCTGATAGCCCCAGTTCTTTTCGCGCGTGACGGTTTTCTCGATGGGCGCGTGGGTGAGATAGCTGGTGGTGATGACGTGCGGGACGAGAGCACCGGCTTCGCGGCTGGTTTTGCGACTCTTGGCTAAGTGGACTTCGACGAAGGTACGCCACTGGCCGCCGAACTTACTGAAGGGGTTGAGGGCTTTGACTGCACCTGCGCCGCGAGTCCAGCGAGTGCCCGCGCCTCCGGCGAGGGAGACGACGGCGACTTTGCCTTCTTGCAGCGCTTTCATGCCGAGTGCGCGATATTTGGGGTCTAACTCAGTGCGCGCATCGAAGACGTCGCCGGGTTCCACATCATCAATCTTGGCGGCGGGGGGCAGACGATTTTGGGCTAGACCTAAACTGCCACTTTGTAAGCCGGCTTTGATGCGTTCGTGTTCTAACGGGTCAAAGCCGTACTCTTTGAGTAACTCGGGGAGTGACTTGGTTTTGATTGTGACAGCGGAATCAGTCGAGGGTAGGAGCCGGTCGAAGAGGTCTTGGACGATGCCGGAGTAGCGTGGGTTGGTGCGCGAGGCGGCGCCCAGCCGGTCGAGTTCCTTGCGGCGGGAGGAGGGCATGAGTCGCTGATCCATACGGAGCAGCCCAGGGACAATGAGCGCATAATAGCGCGCAGGCATGAGGCTGGAATCGCCAGTGAGGAGTTGCGCCACAGTGCCGTGTTCATTGATTTGGAAGTCATAGACCACGGGATTCATGGCAAAGGGAACGGATTCTTCCATCTGCTGTTTGGTGGCGTGCATGATGGCCTGCAAACGATCTTGCGCGCGAGCTTTGGTGTCGGGGCTGAAGATGAAACCCATACCGCCGCCAGCCATGCCGCCCAACATCCAGAAGCCCCAGAAATTGTTTTGGAATTCGGCGCGAGCTTGGGAGATTAATGCTTCGGTGTAAGCATTGCTGGCCCAAGGGATGATGCTTTGGATGGGGCCAAAGAAGTTCTTCTCCGTTTCGCGGCCCAGGCCTTGGACGTCACCGGCGCGCAATGCGGCCAAGACTTCCTCTAGAATGCCGATCGCTTTTTGGCGGGCGGACCACTCAGTGGGAGAGCGGAGCAAATATTTCTCAGTGACCATCTCGAGAATGGGGCCGACGTCTTGCGCCATGCCGCCGTGAACCAAAACCAGACTCTTTTGGAGTTTTTCGCGGGCTTGTTCTGTGATGTCAGTCGTAGAAAATACAGTGTGACCTGGGAGGAGGCGACCGCGACTTACGCCAAATTCCGGGTCACCCGGGTGAGCTTCCTGACCCTGAATCAACTTGATACCGGGCCACACACCTCCGGAATCCTGCCAGCCACCGCCCGAACCTCCCAACCACTCACCCAAGATGGCGCGAGCGGCTACCAGACGGCGATCACTTTCCTGCAACTCGCCGGTGAGAGTGTGGATTTGATTGGTGGCGCGCATGCAAACGGAGATGAGACCGGCGAGCAGGTTGGTAGACACGGCGAGGCGCGAGCCTTTTGGGATATTGCGAACTCTGCTGACTAACTCTACGCCGCGACCTTCACCTACCAGACTGCGGAGAAGGGAACTGATGGGTTGGGTGGCACCTTCCATGGCAGGCGGAACCAAACCAGAGGCAATGACGGCGGCTTTCAATAAACCCAAGTAGTCGCGAGCGAAATCAAAGATCTCAGCGAAGGTGGAGATATCGGCGGTGGCGCTTAAGTCAACGCTAGTGAGGCGAAGCACGGGTTCGTCAATGACACGGAAATAGGCTTCTACGGGAGGCCGGACCTGTTCGGAGTCATCGCCGCGCACGGCCAAGTCAATGGAGATGTTGAGGACTTTGGCGCCCTCGGGATAGTCCATCCCAAGAAAGAAGATGTCACTCCAGCCGCTATGAGTGAGATCCATGCGCACAGGAGTGGATTCCTTGAGGATTGGGTAAGGCTCGTTTTGTGACTCGCGCTTGAGCAGTTCGGGCCGGATCACTAATGGATAGTCAGTGGGATGACCGATGCGCGACATCCACTGATTACCACGAACGGAACGCACACTGCGGCGCACCTGATCGGCAAGAGTTTTGAATGCCAGGCCGCGGTAGGTGGCGGCGTAGGCACTGGCTAAAGCTCCATTCAGACCGTTCGATTTCGCGGCGCGACGCAAGATCTCACTCGCTTCTTCGAAACGACGGCGAAGGAGATTTGCGGTGGCATCGAAAGGAATGAGTCCAGGACCTTGTAATTCCGGGCGATCGGGCAGGTGGAAGCGATAGATGGCGTAGAGGAAAAACAGGGCGCGAACGCGTTCATAGAGGTTATCATTCTTGCGCCAGAACTGGTCTAGAGCAGCGCACTCGGCCAATAGCTCCGGAGTAGACGCATGTTTGGCGAATTCATCGACTGACTGATTGCGGACGGCTGGGTCGAGCGAACTGATGATGTCAGTCAGTTTCATTCGCACTCTTCTCGTTCCTTTGGAGAGCTAAGTTTTCGAGGAGTTGGGTGAGGACCAGGTCGCGATCTTGGCCGGAGAGTGCGAGGGCGAGTTGTGCTTGGAAGAGACCATATTTCACACCTACGTCGTAGCGTCTGCTTTGTAGCTCAAGGGCCAGGTATTGCTCGCGATTGGCGAGTTCGGCCAACACTCCCGAAACAGTGGCGCCTTTCTGGCCGTTTGAGTGTTGCTCCAAGAGTTCCATGAAGGTGGGAGTGAGTACGTGCATGCCAAAGAAGCAAAGGTAATGGCCAGCGCGCAACCCGGAGACATTGAGTGATTGTTCAGCCTCTGTGGGAGTGGGCTTCTCCAGGACGCGTTCCACTTTGTAGAGATCTTGTTTGCCGGGAAGGCGCTGACCGCCAATGGCTCCGTAGTGTTTCAGCTGTGTCTCGCGGGTAGACTGCACGGCTGAGATGGAGCAACCCTCTTGAGACGCGACCTCCACAAGTGTTTTGGAGCTGTGCGTGCCATTGGTGCCGACATACAGATGATCGCCCACGAGGTGAAGAAACGCTTCGCCACGAAGAAAGCTACGGGCGGAGTACAGAGCGTTGGCATAACCGGAGGCTTCCACTTGATGAATAAACTGCACGGTGCGATCGGCAACGGAGCGGGTGTATGCGGCCTCATCCCCGGGCGAGATGACAACGGCGATGTGATCGATATTGGCGCGGCGGATTTCTTCAATAATGGTGCGGAGGACCGACTTTTCGTGGCCGTCCCGATCAATCACTGTTTGCAACGCGAGCGTTCGCTGCTTGGGCGCTGCTGCGGTGACGACTGCCTTCGGTATATTCATGCGTAGGTTTCCTTGCATTTTAGCTTGCTACAGCCTCGGGGACAGATATTCCGGATAACGGAGAGCGTCTTTCTGCGGCTGCTCGGCTTTGTTTACCTGGCGGCGTTTGGGTCTTTGTGGCCGCAAATGGCCGGTTTGATTGGTGCGAATGGAGTTTCGCCGGCGGCCAGCACACTGGCTGCCATGCATGCCGACTATGGATGGCGCGCATATTTGTATGTGCCGTCGGTGTTCTGGTTGTTTCAGAGTGACGCTGCCCTGCAATGGATTTGTGCGCTGGGCTGTGTGGCGGCGTTGTTAATGATGATGGGAGTGGTGGTGCGGAGCGCGGCGTTGGGGGCGTATGTGTTGTACCTCTCACTCGTCACCATAGGGCAGCCGTTCACCTCTTTTCAATGGGACGCGCTGTTGTTAGAGGCGGGATTTCTGGCGGTGTTTGCAGGGTCGGCTCTGTTGCCTTTGGCCTACCGCTTTTTATTGTTTCGTCTCATGTTCGAATCGGGGTTGGTAAAACTGACATCGGGGGATGTGAACTGGCGCAACCTGCATGCACTCCGCTATCACTTTTTTACACAGCCGCTGCCGACCCCGCTGGCGTATTATTTTGACCAGGCCCCCGGATGGTTGCTGGATGGGTTGACTCTCAGCACGTTGGCGATTGAACTGATTGTGCCATTCTTCCTTTTTGCATATCCGAAACGAGTGCGACAAACTGCCGCATCGCTTTTAGTGATACTGCAATTGTTCATCGCGCTGACCGGAAATTTTGCATTTTTCAATATGCTGACCATGGCTCTGTGCGTATGGGCATTGGATGATGAGTGTTTTGGGAGGTGGCCGAAATGGAGTCTCCCGCCGGTGGCACGCTTTCCGAAGACTCTCAACGTGGCAGTGGGTGCAGTGATCACACTAAGTCTGTTAGAAGTGTTTGCGCTGGCACCTCCGTTCCTCGAATCGTTTGAAATTGTGAATCCGTACGGCTTGTTTGCGGTGATGACAACGACACGAATGGAGTTGGTGATTGAAGGTTCAAACGATGATGTCCACTGGGTGCCCTATGAGTTTCCGTTCAAGCCGGGGCCAGTGACTCGGCCACTCCCAGTAATAGCTCCCTACCAGCCGCGATTAGATTGGCAGATGTGGTTTGCGGCGCTGGGGCAGCCAGAGAGCAACGTTTGGACGAGGACTTTAGTTTTCAGATTGTTAGCGGGGCAAAAGGAGGTACTGAGTCTCTTAGAACCAACTCCTTTCGCCAAACCTCCTCGGTCGATCCGTATCCAAGCTTACAGTTACAGCTTCACGGATGAGGGGGAGCGGAAGAGGGATGGGGCGATTTGGCGGCGGAAACTACTGGGTATTTGGTTTGGTCCTGTGACTCTGGATACTCAAAAGTTCTGAATCTATCGACACCTGATGAAAATTCTTGATGTTATTGCATAGATTTGTTATTGCAGAAGTTTGCAGGGCGGAGTATAGTATGTTTAACAAAAGCGGTTAATGCACGACCCACTCAGTATTAAACGCTTTTACCTCCGAGGTTGAGGACTCGGACTTAGTCCGAGTCCTCAACATAAAAAATCCCCTCTGTTTGCGTTATATAATTCACAGGTCGTTATCCTAATCCACATGGAGAGACCATGTCTATGACCCCGCGCAGGCGGCGTTTTTTGAGTTCGCTCGGCGGCGCTGCTGCGTTTCTGACGGGCACAGAGGTAAGTGCAAACCAGAGTACTGCTGCTACCGCGGGCGGCGCTTCATTACTTCCGTCCTATGCAATACTCCATAACTACCGTACTTTGAAGCAGTCTAGTTTTGACAGAACTGGCGGGAATCGCGATTTCTGGCACATTGCTCCGGGCGAAACGCTGGAAGTTTTTAAGGCAAGCGGGCCCGGTATTATTACTCACATTTGGTACACGATCAACGCCAGGAGCGGGCATCATCTGAAGGAGTTGGTGATGCGGATTTATTGGGAGGGCAACGTTAAACCGAGTGTCGAGGTGCCGGTGGGCGATTTCTTCGGTTTGAATCTGGGCGATTACTTTTTATATCAATCGGCATTCTTGAACTGTTCTTCGGTAAAGGCGCTGAATAGTTATTTCGCGATGCCTTTTCGGAGGGAGGCGCGGATCACGATCACGAACGAGGGTAAGCAGCCGGTGGATTCGTTTTACTCGAACATTGATTATCAGCTAGTACCATCCTTACCCGACAACGCGTTGTATTTCCACGCGCAGTACCGGCAAGCGATTCCCAACCAAGCGATTCCCGCGGTGGCGGGCCAGCCGCAAGTGAATCTGGATGGGAAGGACAACTACGTTTTCTTTGAGACGCGCGGTAAGGGCCAGATGATGGGCGTGACGTTTGGCGTTGTGCAAAATCGTGATGGCTGGTTTGGCGAGGGCGACGAAATGATTTTCATTGACGAGCCTACGAAACCGGTGATTACGGGGACGGGTACGGAAGATTATTTGTGCGGCGCGTGGGATTTCAATGGGATTCCGTTCGCCAATCTGTACAACGGTGCGCCGTATATTTCGATCGCGGAACGGGCCGGTGGACGCTATTGTGTTTACCGTTGGCACGGCGATAATCCGGTGGCTTTTGATAGTTATTTGAAACACACGATTGAGCATGGGCATGCCAATGACCGGGCGGATTGTTTTTATTCGGTGGGGTATTGGTATCAGACGGAGCCATTCACGGATTTTCCGGCGTTGGCGGCGGTAGGAGATCGTTGGCCGGCATTGAAGACGTAGGGCACCCAATGCGCGCAGGGCGGTGAGTGGATTTGTCGCCCGTCCCGCCGGGTTTGCTGCAGCCAGCGGCTGGCGGGGCGCATGGTTGCTGTTAAACCGGATAAAACTGAGGATAAAAACTGCGTCTGACCCCTTTATTTACTCTTCGGTGACATAACGGAGTAGGGGTGAAAATGATGTAAACGTGGTAAACGACTCGGCCGTCCCGGGATTTTGACTAGCAGGGGCGCAGTTAGCGGAGGCGCGGGGCGATTTTGGTGCCTAGAATTTCTATGGCGCGCAGGGTTTTTTCGTGGGGGAGAGTGGAGACGCCCATTTGAAAGGAGATGCGTTCAAGACCCCCCAGCGCTTCGTTCACGTATAGGAGCTTTTGGGTGATCGTGTCAGCCCCGCCGATGAGGAGTGCGCCGGTAGGTCCACGAAGGGCGTCGAACTGTGCGCGTGTGGTGGGAGGCCAGCCGCGTTCTTTGCCGATTTCGGTGAAGGTGTGGGCATAACCGGGAAAGAAGTCGTCGGCTGCTTGTGAGTCGGTGTCTCCGACAAAGCCGATAGAGTGCAGACCTACTCTGAGTTGTTCTGCTGGGTGACCGGCGCGGCGGCCCGCTTCGCGGTACATGTCAATGAGTGGACGGAAGCGGCGGGGTTCGCCACCTATGATGGCCACCATGAGTGGGAGGCCGAGAACTCCGGCGCGGACGAATGAGGCGGGTGTACCTCCGACACCGACCCAGATGGGCAAGGTGTCTTGTAGAGGGCGTGGATAAACGGCTTGGCCCGTGAGGGCGGCACGGTGTTTGCCAGACCAATGAACGTTGGTACTATCGCGGAGTTTCAGCAAGAGATCGAGTTTTTCGGCAAAAAGTGAATCATAGTCTTCAAGTTTTAGCCCGAAGAGTGGGTAAGACTCCACGAACGAGCCTCGACCTGCTACGATTTCGGCGCGGCCATGGGAGATCAAGTCGAGAGTGGCGAACTCCTGGAACACGCGCACAGGGTCGGCCGCACTGAGCACGGTTACCGCACTGCCTAGACGAATTTTCTTTGTGCGGGCGGCAGCCGCGGCCAGGATCACAACGGGGGCAGAATCCAAGAATTCTTCGCGATGATGTTCGCCGATGCCGAAGGCGTCGAGACCGACTTGGTCGGCCCATTCAATTTCGGCGAGGAGGTTTGCCAGGCGATCTTCCGGCTTGAGTCGCAGACCCGTGACCGGGTCTGCGATGGAGGCCGCGAAACTATCGATACCAATTTGCATTTGTGGATCAGTTCTGGACTTGGCTTTGGAAGATGCCGGTGAAAGCGGAGCGGACACTGGCGAAGACGAGAAACCAGAGGACGACGAAAATGGCGGCCAAGGGCAGACCCTCGATCTGCATGGTGACGTGGAAAATGAGGATATTCACAAGGATGGGTCCGAGCAGTGTCAAGGCCAACGGGACGTAGCGATTCGCGAGCAACAAGATGGCCGCCAGGACTTCAAGAGCGGATACTGGGAGCATATAGTGGCTTGCAATCAAGACTGTGACGTAGTCTTTTGCGAGACTGGCGGGCATAGGCGGTTGCGGTATGAAATGGAAAAAGCCGTTCAGGCCGAAAATCAAAAAGCCCAGGCCGAGCAGATAACGGGCGATAAGGGAAGCAATTTTCATGGGTTTGTCTCCTGATCAACAATTGATGTCTAAACGACATCTGTAAATTAAGTTAGCACAACGGATGTTGGTTAAGCAACATGTGCGGTATTCTAAAGATTGAGATGAGCGAGAGCTGTCAGGAAATCCTCGATCCGCGAATCCGCCGCACCCGGCAGTTGCTGCATGAGGCATTGGCAAAACTGCTGGAAAAGAAGGAGTTCGAAAAGATCTCGGTGCAGGATATCGCAGAGGCGTCGACTGTGAATCGGGCTACGTTTTACGATCACTATGCGGACAAGTTTGCTTTGCTGCAATGTATGGTGGGCGCGCGCTTTCAGGAATTTCTAAGTGTGCGGCACGTGCAATTCGATGGTGCCTGTTCAGCAGCGTTGAAAACTTTGGTTTGGGGTTTGTGTGACTATTTGGCCAGCACGCCTGGCATGGCGTGTGAACGGCAGCGGCCCATGCAGCCGCACATGGAAGCCGCGGTGATTACGGTGGTTCGGTGGATGCTTTTAGAAGGCTTGCAAAAGCATCCGTCGAGCAGACAGGTTTCTGCTGAAATGCTGGCGACCACGGTGAGTTGGGCGATTTATGGCGCGGCCAAGGAATGGCTGCAGACGCCAAATCGGAGCGGATCGGAAGAGATGGCCGAAACAGTGGTGGGGCTCATCTCTCCCATGATGGTGTGAGTTTCATTTGGTTTTCATGGCACTGCAGTTGCCGGATACATCGACGTTAAAGGTAGTAGCTTTTCCTCGTGAAATTCCAAAAGCTTTGAAGTGGAATTGACAATGGTGCGCTGGCAGTTTTTGCGTTCTTCGCTAAAGGGCGCCTTGTCGAGCTTGTCGGGCGTCATGCAGGTTTGCCTGGTTTGGGGCGCGGCGACAGTCATTCGTTGTTTCATGATGGCTTCTATGCGTTCGCGCTGTTCGGGTGGCCTCCGGGCATTCGAATTTATGCCTCCCAGTGTACTGAAGCGGTGATACTCTACGGTGCAAAGGAAACAAGTCGATTGAAACTGTCTGGTGCGGGCGTTTGGTTAGTTTTGAGTGTAGCGGCGATTGCGCAACAAACAAATTTGGGCCATATTGATTTTCCGACATCGGGTTCAGCAGAGGCGCAAAAACACTTTGTGCAGGGTGTGCTTTTGCTGCACAGTTTCGAATATGCGGATGCGCGCGAAGAATTTCAAAAAGCCAGCAGCCTTGAGCCGCATTTCGCAATGGCGTATTGGGGCGAAGCGCTGACGCACACGCATCCGGTTTGGGTGCAGCAAATGTGGCGGCGGCGCGTGCGGCGTTGAAGCGGTTGGCACCCACGGCGGACGAGCGGCGTGCGCTGGCGGCGACGGAACGGGAGAAGGATTATCTGGAGAGTGTAGAGATTCTCTATGGCGAGGGCGACAAGGTGAGTCGTGACAACGCTTATGCGAAAGCCATGGGGCGAATGATGAAGAAGTATCCGAATGATTTGGAAGCAGCGAGTCTGTATGCGGTGGCGTTGTTGGGGACTTGTCAATACGAGCGGAACGAAGCAACGTATATGCGGGCAGCGGCGGTGGCGGAAGAAGTGTTCGCTAAGAATCCGCAGCATCCAGGCGCTATTCATTACCTGATCCATGCGTATGACGACCCGGTTCATGCGCCGTTGGGGCTGCGAGCGGCGCGGTTGTATGGCAAGGTGGCTGGTTCGGCGTCACACGCGCAACACATGCCATCGCACATCTTTTTTGCGCTAGGGATGTGGGATGAGGCGATTGCAGCGAACGTCGCGTCGGTCGCAGTGGCGGATGAGCGGATCAAGCGCAAAGGGTTGACGGCTGCGGACCGAAATTATCATTCGTTGACTTGGCTGGAGTACGCGTATCTACAAGAAGGGCGAGTGGAGGAGGCACGCCAGTTATTGAGCACCATTGAGTTGCCTGTACCGCGCAAACATATGCGGACGATTTTCGCGATCGAAACGGGAGAGTGGGATCGTTCGCCGGCGGATATAGACCTTTCAAAAGGAGATCTGATCACGAATCTGTCTATTTTGAACGTGAAGGGACTGGTGGCGGTAGCGCATGGGCGCATGGATGAGGCACGTCAGGCGGCAGTGGAGGCGAAGACGCTGATGGAGTCAAGCGGTAAGACAGAGTCGCTAGGCGCGATGGCCATGCCGATGGGCGGAGAGCCGCCGAACACGCATAGGCTAGCCGAGATCATGATAATGCAACTGGAGGGCGCCATCCTTTTTGCGGATGGGAAACTGGATGAGGGATTGCGATTGCTGGCGACGGCTGCAACGAAAGAGGACGCGGTGACTTTTGAATTTGGACCACCCACGCCGCCGAAGCCGACGCATGAACTTTATGGCGAACTGCTGCGCAAGGCTGGCCGGAAGGAAGAGGCACGCGAGCAGTTTGAACGAACTTTGCAGCGGGCGCCGGGAAGGCGTGCTTCTGAGACACAAATAGCCGGACTTTAGTAGCTGTGTTAGGAAGCGCAGCGCTTGGGTGTTTTGACGCAACAAGCGACCACTACATGCGGATCACCAAGTGCTGGTGAAAAGTCGTTTGGTGTGGCTTCGTTTAGTCTCGATTTGCCGGAAGGGCCAAGGCCTGTTCCGTTCTGGAAAGAGGCTCTGGCGTAGTGCTGGCGGCCTTTTTGCATCCTTTGCAAAGGCCCTTACAGGGAGGCTTGGAGGATGGCTCCGCAGCTAAGGGCCTTAGTTCGACGTAGGAGTTGGGTAGTAAATCCATTGTGCGTTTAGAGAGCAAATGGATTGCCATCAGGACCGAATTAGTCCCTTATTTTACGTGAGGCGGGTGCTGCTTAATCGCCACAGCGTTTGAGGCCGGTGATGGTGAACCCTTCCGTGAAGGCGGAACTCAAACCGCCATTCGTCACCAACGACAAAGTGATGTTGGTGTACGCATATCCGTAAGGCGACGTTGTGCATCTGATGGCTGTTGGTTTGTATGTGACCGTGACCGTACAACTGGTTCCGGATGGAACTGAACTGCTGCAAGTGGTGGAGGCGACGGTGGCTGTGCCAGCAGTGGTTGTTACCGCGCCGGATACAGACGCCACGACACTGGCGCTGGAATATTGCAGAGGAAAGTCTCCATCACTCGTGAGAGTCGCGACGACAGTGTAGGGCGAGTCAGGTATGACTGCATACAGGCCGCTGTTGGTCCATGTGTAGTGGGGCGACGGTGTGTTGACGAAGCCGAAGCCCCGAGAATCTATGCCGGTGGTGCTGGTGCCGCTGGCGCCATAGACCGCTTCAGTTCCCGATATAAAGAGGACGGGCGGGGCGAGGGGTGCGCTCGAAACCGGCGTGGTGCTGAGAAGGTTTCCATACTGATCCCAGGTGCAGGTATTGTAATAGTAAGTGATGGTGCCGTGGCTCCCACGGCCAGACCCGTTCGCGGATATGTAATAGCTACAATCGCCGATCACAGTGTTGTTGCTAAATTGGTAACCGGCTACGACTAACCCGGAGCCTCCCGGAGCACTAAACTGCAGAGCGTACTCATAGCCATAAACGACATGAGCGCCGAGTAAAAGCGAACTCAAGAGTAAGAGTTTCAATATGATCAATTTCCTTTATTTTGGGTTTGAAGCGCACGCGCGCCCGTTTATAAAGGGTGCGGAGAGTGGGCAGGAAATATAGGAGGGCGCTTTTTATTGTGTGCGTTGCGCTTAGGCGAGCACGCGGAATGGCGGCAACTCATCCCAGGTCCGGCCCTCGAGCAGGCGGCCAGTTTTTTTCTTTTGCACGCCGCCCCATTGTTTGAAAAAGAAGGCTACGCGGGAGCGAAGGCATTGATCGCGAATGTCTGTGACCCAGGTTGGATCAACTGGACGCGCACCGGGCCCCGACTCACCTCCCACGATGGCGAGGTTGATGCGCTGCAGGTTCATTTGACTGAGCGGCCCCAGCAGCGGTTCGAGCGAAAGGAACTTCACCTGAGCGGCAGTTTTGCGGAGATGGTCAATGCGGTACAAATAGCTTTCGCTTTCGACACTCACGCCCATCCAGATATTGGGCGCCCACTCGAGGTGAGTGCTTAAGTCCTCGAGACGCTCGGCGCGTTTGGTGAGGATCTGAAACTGGTGCCAGTGGGCGCGCCGCATGATGTTGAAGACTTGGCGGATGTAGGAGAGGGGGACACTGTCATGAAACAGGTCACTCATGGAATTGACGAAAATGCGTTTGGGCGTTTTCAGGCGCAAGGGCAATTCCAGCATATGCGGCTGTAAGGTGACATCAAAGCCGTTTACATAGTTGGCTTGGCCCATCAGTCTTAATCGGTTCGCCATGCGCTCGGCATAGCAGTGTTTACAGCCGGGGCTGATCTTGGTGCAACCGGTGACGGGGTTCCATGTCGCGTCGGTCCATTCGATCGGTGAGTTTGTTGCCATGCGGTGGGGAAGCTTTTGCTGTGCTTCTATTTTGACGTAGAAAATCGAGTGCTCCGTGAAGGGAATAGTGCAAACTCAGAAGATGGCCTCCCGGCTTCGATCTTTTTGGCTGCGTATTAGTGATGGCGTTGCTGTGCAACAACTGTGGTTGCAATTGCATGGTGAGGCCCGCGCGAGTTATCGCCTGTATGCCAAGGACGTGGATGTGAGCCGGGCGGAGGGCGAGAGCAGGGGGAAGAGATCAAAACGTGTAGCCAGTGGATTGTTCTGGGCAATGGTTTCGAAGCTCTCGCCAGCGCGGCGAGTGTTGTTTGTGGCGGCGCTTTTGTCTTTGGTTTGGCCGGGATTTAAAATTCACTTTGAGAATGGAGTGTTCGAGGTGCCGAACCTTTCGTTCTTCGGCGCGATCATTCTGATTGTTCTGCTGGCGCTGGAGCTGGCGGACAGGGTGACGCTGAAGCGCGATTTGGAAATTGCGAAAGAGATTCAAACGTGGCTGATGCCGGCAGAGCCGCCGCGCGTTCCAGGCGTGGAGATGGCATTCGCCACACGGCCGGCGAATACGGTGGCAGGCGATTATTATGATGCCTTCTTACGCACGAGTTCGGATGGATTGGCTGCGCCCGGTGCATCTTTGTTATTAGCGGTTGCCGATGTGGCAGGGAAGAGTGTGCCGGCCGCGTTGTTAATGGCAACGCTGCAGGCGAGTTTGCGCACGTTGGCAGACGTTTGCAAAGATCCGTTGGAATTGGTGGAGCGCTGGAACCGATATTGCTGCGAGCAGAATGTGGGGGGACAACGTTTTACGACGGCGTTTCTGGCGGAATTGAACCCGCAGACGCGGCTGCTGACGTATGTGAATGCGGGTCACAATTGGCCAGTGCTGCGGCGGGCGTCGGGTACGATTGAACGTCTGCAGGCGGGTGGGGTACCGCTGGGATTGCTGCGGAATGCGCACTACGAATGCGGACAAGCGACGCTGACAGCCGGAGATGTATTGCTTGTTTTTACGGATGGGTTGGTGGAAGCAGAAGACGACAAAGAAGATGAGTATGGCGAAGGTCGCATGTTGAATACGTTAAACAGCTATTCGGGCGCGGCGGCGAAGGAAATTTTGCGCGGGTTGATGACATCGGCGGACGAGTTTGTGGGAACGGCGGCTCAACACGATGACATTACTTGTCTGGTTATGCGAACGGTGGCTGAGTAAGTTAATCGACGACGCTAAACTCGCGTTCGGTATAGGTGCGCGCGAGGTTGCTAAGCACAACTTTGAGAATCGCCATGATGGGTACGGAGAAAAACATGCCGGGGATGCCGGCGAGTTTGTCTCCTGCGAGCACTCCGAAGAGAACGAGGATAGGGTGAATCTCAACGCCCGAACTCATGAGGAACGGGTTCAGCACGTAGTCTTGGAAGACGCGGTAGAGCAGCCAAAATACGAGAATCCAAACTAATCCGCCCGTGCCGGTGGCACTGCTCACGACCAAGATGATGACGAGGGCCGCGGCTGGACCGATGACTGGGATGAACTCTAGTGTGCCCGCGATGCCGGCCAGTAATAACGCATATGGCTCGCCGAGGATGTTTAAGAAGATCATCCACGCCAGGAAAGAAGCTGCAGCGAGAATGACCAATGCTTTCATGTAGCTCTGCAACATAGAATGGACGTCGTTGAAGATGGCGTCAAGGGTGGCTCTGGACGAACCGTGGGTCATGTTGAGAAGACCGGACCTTATGTCGCGCGCGTCTTTGAGGAAAAAGAACGCGAGGATTGGGACCAAGATCATGGGGACGAGGTTGCTTACGCCAGAGAGAATTTGCGCGCCCGCTTCTTGGATGAACGGTACGGCCTGTTTTTGCAAACCGGAAGCCCAATTGCGCACGGCTTCAATGATCTGGCCACGTACCGGGTCGGCCCAACTGGGCAGCGGTAACGTGGCCCAACCACCGCTCATCACCATGCCCGGTAAGCGAGTGAACAGGCTGGTTGCTTGACCCGCCAAACGTGGAAGGAGAATGAAACCAAGGCCGACCAGGGTGCCAAGGAGAACGATGTACACCAAGGCAAGAGCGATGGTGCGCCGCTTGGGTATGAAGCGTTCAATCAGGGACACGATGGGCGAGAGGATATAGGCGAAAACGATGGCACCGGCAAAGACGAGTAGCGTTTCGCGAATGGAATAAATGACAACCAAAAGGAAGGTAAAAAGAAAGATTGTCCAAGTTACCCGCAACGCTTTTTGATCAATGCCGAACATGACTGTTAGACTATCAGTTGTTTCGCTTCTTCTATGTCAGGTTCTACCCGCGATTTGCGCCAGCTTGTCAGTGAACTGCACGAACTGGAGAGCCGGCTGGTTGCCGGCGGTGGTCCCAAGAAAATCGATAAGCAGCATAAAGACGGCAAGCTGACGGCGCGCGAACGCATAGCGCGATTGATTGATGCGGGCAGCGTTTTTCAAGAAATTGGACTCTTGATTGCGTATGACCGTTACGAAGGACAAGCGCCGGCGGCGGGCGTTGTGACGGGTATCGCCAAGATTGAGGGGCGGCCTGCGGTAATAGTGGCGAACGACGCGACGGTGAAAGCAGGCGCGTGGTGGCCAGAGACGATCACGAAGATTTTGCGGGCGCAGGAGATTGCGATGCGCAACGCGATTCCAATTGTTTACCTAGTAGATTCAGCAGGCGTGAACTTGCCGCTGCAAGATGGTATTTTTCCCGGGCAATACGGCGCGTCGCGGATTTTTTACTACAACTCACTGATGCGGCGAAGGTTGCACATTCCGCAGATTGCGGCGGTGATGGGGCCGTGTATCGCCGGTGGCGCTTATTTGCCGGCGTTGAGCGACATCATCATTATGGTGGAGAAGGTCAGCTTTATGGGGTTGGGTGGACCGAACCTTGTCAAAGGCGCGGTAGGGCAGGTGACGGATAGTGAGTCGCTGGGCGGCGCTGCGATGCACACGGCTATCAGTGGCGTAGCACATTATAAGGCGGCGGATGATGCGTCGTGTCTGCAGATGATTCGCCAGCAATTTCGGCAGATGCCTGCCGCGGCAGCGGAGAGAGAAGCGCAACCGCCGAAAGCAGAGGCCGCGGGATTATATGATGTGTTGCCGCCGGATCACCGGTTGCCGTACAAGGTGGAAGATCTGCTGGACCGCATTTTGGATGGGACGGAGTTGATCGAGTTCCAAGCGGATTACGCGCCGGAGTTTTTGTGTGCGGCGGGAACGTTGAATGGGCGGCATATTGCGATCATCGCGAACCGGCGCGGTTTCTTGAAGACGAAGACGGGGCCGCGCATTGGGGGCATCGTCTACACGGAATCAGCGCGCAAGGTGGCGTATTTTGTGGAGAATGCGCAACGGCATAATTTGCCGATTTTGTACGTGCAAGATGTGTCGGGGTTCATGGTGGGGGTGGAAGCGGAGACGGCGGGGATCATTCGCGCGGGCGCGGAGATGGTAGAGGCGATGGCTTGCGCGACAGTGCCGAAGATTGTGTTGACGGTGAACCATGCGAGCGGGGCGGGGTACTACGCGATGGCGGGACAAGGGTTTGATCCGAATTTCACGTTTAGCTGGCCGACTGCGCGCATTGGCGTGATGGAGGGTGATTCGGCGGTGCAGGCGGTGCATGGACCGGAACTGGAGAAGTTGAAGAACGCGGGGCAAACGGTTCCAGTTGAACTGGCGGCCCGCATTGAGCAGACGAGAGCCGATTACGATCGGTGGCTGGACGCTAAGTATGCGGCGGCGCGCGGACATTGTGACGCGCTGATTGATCCGGTGGATACGCGGCAGGTGCTTAGTTTGGCTTTCGATACTGCTTGCGTGAAGGACCACACGGAGCATGTGCCGATACAGTTGCTGGATTTTGAAGAGGAATGGGGTCAGTTAGTACGCAGTAAGGAAAGACCACAAGGGTTGAAACTCTAATGGACATATTGGTACACGATCACTATCGTGTTCTACATTTGATTCTGAATCGTCCGACGAAACGGAACGCATTGACGCTGCAGATGTGTAAGGACATCGTGGCGGCAGTACGATCGGCGGAAACGCGCAGCGATATCGGCTGTACGTTGATTACAGCGAATGGCAGCGTTTTCTGCGCAGGGATGGATTTGAATGAGAATCCGCCGATGGATGAATTGCTTGAGGTGCATGAAGAGCTGTTTACGCTGGGGGCAAATGCGCTGAAGCCGATTGTGGTGGCGGTGAATGGCGCGGCGCTGGCAGGCGGGTTGGGATTAGTTGCGCAGGGGCATGTGGTTTTGGCGTCACCGAACGCGGTTTTTGGTTTGCCGGAAGTGCGGATTGGATTTTGGCCATTTGTAGTTTACCGGGCGGTGGAAGCGGGGTTGGGGAAACGGCGAGCGTTGGAATTGAGTCTCACGGGTGCATCGTTTCAAGCGCAGCAGGGGATGGCTTGGGGATTGGTGCATCACATTCATCCGGCGTCGGAAATTCACGATACGTCGAAAGGGATGGCTCGCGAAATTGCGAAATCGAGTCCGTTGGCGATTTCGTCCGGGTTGCAGTATGTGCGGGAGGCTGAGGGCAAATCGGCGAAGGAAGCTGGTGCGATTGCGAGAGCGCTCCGTGCTCAACTGATGGCGAGTGGAGATTATAAGGAAGGTACGGCGGCGTTCCGGGAAAAGCGCGAGCCACGCTGGCCGAGTATGCCGCTTGATTTTTATGCGAAGCGTTCCGGCCCTTCTGATTCTTAGCGGGTTGGCGGTGGGGGCGGATACGCCGACTTTCTACCGCGACGTGCTGCCGATTCTGCAGACGCATTGCCAGAGTTGCCATCGAGCGGGAGAAATTGCGCCGATGGCGTTCGATACGTATCAGCACACGCGGCCGTTTGCGGCGGCGATTCGCGAACAGACGACGCTGCGCAAGATGCCACCCTGGTTTGCCGATCCGTGCTGCGGGCATTTTTGGAATGACCGATCATTGAGCGCGGCGGAAATTGCGACGCTCGCGGCTTGGGCCGAAGGGAAAGCGCCGGCGGGCGATCCGGCTACGGCGCCCCCTCCGCTAAATTTCACAGAAGGCTGGAACATTGCGGCGCCGGATGTTGTGTTGACGATGCCCAAGGCGAAGGCGATTCCGGCGTCGGGAGATGTTCCTTATCAATACATAATTTTGCCAACACATTTTGCGGAAGACCGCTGGGTGAGTATGTCGGAGATTCGGCCGAGTAATCGGGCGGTTGTTCACCACGCAGTGGCATATGTTCGTCCGGCGGATTCGAAGTGGCTGCGGGGGGCGCCGGTAGGAGTTCCGTTCAGTGCCGATGATTTACCGGAGGGGGCGTTACGGCAAGATGCATTCTTTACGATCAGCGACATTTTGTTGGTTTATGCGCCGGGTAGTTTGCCGGATGCGTGGCCAACTGGATTTGCGAAGCTGATACCGGCCGGGTCAGATATCGTTTTGCAGATGCACTACACGACTACGGGGAAAAGTACACAGGATCAGACACGGTTAGGTTTGGTGTTTGCTGCAGGGCGACCGGATAAGCGCGTTCTGACTGTGCAACTGACGAATGACAAGTTCAGCATTCCGGCGGGGGAAGCGGATTACCGGGTGGAGGTGCACGGGTCGATTCCCAACGATGCGCTGTTGCTGAGTTTCTTTCCGCACATGCATTTGCGGGGGAAGACGTTTGAGTACAACATTGTGGAGCCGCACGGGCGCATTCGGACTCTGCTGCGAATACCGCACTATGATTTTTTTTGGCAACTGAGCTATCGGTTAGCTACGCCGATTGCGCTGAAAGCGGGGACGATTTTGGAGGCGGTGGCGACGTTTGATAATTCACGGAACAATTCGCATAACCCTGACCCAACAGCGACGGTGACTTGGGGCGAGCAAACTTGGGCAGAGATGATGGTCGGGTTCTTTGATGTGGCGGTTGATCCCGACATTGACAAGCCGCATTTTTTTGTGCGGCATTGAGGTGTGGACGGTGACCGGATATTTCAGTGGCAGAGGCGAACGACTTCGGAAGCGATGGCGCCGAGCGGCATGACTCGATCCACGCCGCCTTTTTTGATGGCTTCGGCGGGCATACCGAATACGACGCAGCTGGCCTCGTTTTGAGCGATGTTGAAGGCGCCCGCTTCTTTCATTTCGAGCATGCCGCTGGCACCATCATCACCCATGCCAGTCATGATGACGCCGACGACATTTCTTCCGCCGTAACGTGCGGCGGAGCGGAAGAGGACGTCGACGGAGGGGCGATGGCGGCTGACGAGCGGACCTTCTTTCACTTCAACGAAATAACGTGCGCCGCTGCGTTTTAACAGCAAGTGCTTGTTGCCGGGGGCGATGAGTGCCTGTCCGCGGATGACGGAGTCATTGTCGGCTGCCTCTTTTACGGAGATGCGGCAAGTTGTGTCGAGCCGCTGGGCGAAACGTGCGGTAAACTCCTCGGGCATGTGCTGCACGATAACGATGCCCGGCGCATCGAGGGGCATTGCTTCGAGAAACTCGCGAAGCGCTTCAGTGCCCCCGGTGGAGGCACCGACGGCGACGACTTTCTCGGTAGTCTGTATTAAGGCGTTTGAGGTTGGCTTTGCCAGAACGGCGTCGGCGGTGAGTTTCGGGGCGGCGTGGAGGCGAACTGTTCGTTGCTTTGGCACACGGGCACGGGCGGCGGACTTGACAACGTCGCAAATTCTGACGCGCGATTCTTCAAAGAATTCGCGCGCGCCTATTTTTGGCTTGGTGATGATATCGACCGCACCCTTTTCCAAGGCCGCGAGAGCGCTGTCGGATTGGCCGCCGACTAGCGTGGAACAGATGACGACTGGAATCGGGTGCTGGCTCATGATCTTCTCGAGAAAAGTGAGGCCATCCATACGAGGCATTTCAATGTCAAGCGTGATCACGTCCGGTGTTTCATGCTTGATACGTTCGACGGCTACATATGGATCTGAAGCGACGGCCATGACTTGGATTTCGGGATCGCTCTCCAGGATTTCTTTCATCACTTGGCGGACGGATGCCGAATCGTCGACAATCAGGACTTTTATTTTCTTGAGGATGGACAT
>Ga0182012_10001949_pt1 | contig 22493 bp, 20 predicted proteins | sample 612S2SmetaG_FD_120486 | JGI IMG/M metagenome (GOLD analysis project Ga0182012, IMG submission 120486) | Permafrost microbial communities from Stordalen Mire, Sweden - 612S2S metaG | ecosystem: Environmental > Terrestrial > Soil > Wetlands > Permafrost | place: Sweden: Stordalen | collected... | reverse complement strand
CTTTGGTGCAAGGATTCCCCCTGGATGCGTAGGATTTTCGAACATGCGTCAAATGAAGGTCGACAAGCTCGGCATTGACTTGTTGACCCACGACCCGGTCGTCATCCTGAAGGACCTCGAAGGGAAGCGCTACCTTCCCATCCTGATCGGCCCATTCGAGGCGACCGCGATCGCGCTGGCGTTGGAAGGCACTCCCGTGCCGCGCCCGCTCTCGCACGACTTGATGCGCACGATGCTCGAGTCCCTTCAGGCGACCCTCGAACAGATCGTCATCCACGACATCAAGGACTCGACCTTCTTCGCCAAGCTGATCGTGCGCCGCAACGGCGAGGCCCAGGAGATCGACGCGCGTCCCTCCGACGGCATCGCGCTCGCGCTGCGCATGCAAGCGCCGATCTTCGTAACCGACAAGATTGTGCTGGAAGAGACCGTCGGCGACAAGAAGGCCGAAGTCGAAGACGAGCAACGCTTTCGCAAGTTCATCGAGCAGCTCAAGCCGAGCGACTTCAAAGACTAGGCTTCAGATTTCCCACTGATAGGCGTTCCACCAGGACGCGATCGCGGGCGAAGCGCTGTAGTTGCGCAGGTCGGAATTGAACGCGGTCGGCCGGCGCAACACGTAGAGCGGTATGTAGGGCACGGTCTCGTGCACGCGCGCGTCGGTCGCGTGGTAGATCGCCGCGCGGCGCAGCGGATCGTCGCTGTCCAGGCCCGCGCGTTCGCCCGCATCCACCTGCGGGTCGCAGTAGCCGAAAACGTTCTGGCCCTTGGGCGGCCGCTGGTCGCAGCCGAGGTAGACGTAGTTGTCCGGATCGTACGGCAGCGTGTAGGAGTAATCCGAAAAGTCGTAGGTCATCTTCTGGATCGGACCGTCGTACGAGAAGATGACGTTGTACGGATACTGCTTGAGCGTCAGGTCGATGCCGGCGCCGCGTAAAAACGACTGCAACTGTACCGCGATGTTGCGCCCGTTGGCCGAGCCGGAACTGATGACCATGGTGAAGGCGAGGCGCCGGTCGCCTTTGTGGCGCACGCCGTCGGGGCCGCGCAGCCAGCCGTCCCTCTCCAGGCGGGCGTTGGCGCCGGCGGGATCGTACCGATACGGCGGGTTGTCGGTATAGCCCACGGCGCTCGCGGGCACGATGTCGTGCGCGACGGAGCCGACGCCGTGCGTCACTTTGGTGATGATGGCGCGGTAGTCGATGGCGCTCGCGATCGCACGGCGCACCTCGACGTCGTCGAGGCCCGGCTTGGTGTTGTTGATGATGAACACGTTGGCCGCGTTCCAGGGAAAGATGCGCGTCGTCACGCCTTCGAGCCGGGCGTAGTGCGCGTATTGCGTGGTCGCAACGCTGACGACCATGTCGACGTCGTGCGTCTGCAGCGCCGAAAGTATCGAATTGTCGTCGGGAATGACCCGAAATTCGATTTTGTCGAGTTTCGGCCGCCCCTTGAAGTAATCGGGATTGGCCACGAACTCGATGCCCCGGCCGTGTTCCCATTTGACGAACTTGAACGGCCCGGTGCCCACCGGCGCGAGGTTGAACGGCGCGTCGTTGATCTCGTGCAGTTTGCCCAAGAGATGCTCGGGCAAAATCGCCTTCGAGCCCTCTTGCAGCGAGGTGAAGAACTCCGTGACGAAGGGCGGATAGCGCCGCCGGAGATGCACCACGACGGTGCGCTCGTCGGGCACCTCGATGCTGCGCACTTCCTCGTAGCCCTCGCGGTGCAGCACGTTGTTCTGCGGCGCGACGGTGGCGCGCCAGGTGAACGCGACGTCGCGCGCCGTGAAGGGCACGCCGTCGTGCCAGCGCACGCCGCGCCGCAAGTGATACACGATGGTCTTGCCGTCTTTGGAAATGCCGCCGTTGGCAATGGACGGCACCTCGGTCGCCAGATCCCCGATCAGTTTGCCCCTGTCGTCGGCGATGACGAGGTACGAAAAAACGAGCGACGAGAGGTCTTCCACCAAATCCATGCCCGAGAGCAAAGGGTTGAAGTGGTCGGGGTCGGCGGCATCGGCGATGCGCAACACGCCGGGACGCGTCCAGGCGTGACGGCCGCTCGAAACGGCGGTATCGACCCGCGTGCAGCCCGCGAAGAGCAGCACGATCAAGCAAAATCCGAGCCGCCGGCGCATGGCGCGGGCTTCGAGGGGACGCTCCACACGTCCCACGAAGCGGGAGCGCATGACAACGGAACGGGCCGACATCGGCGTCTTCGGAGGATCCGGATTCTACTCGCTGCTCGAGAACGCACGCGAGGTGACGGTGGAAACGCCGTACGGCGCGCCCAGCGACCGGCTGGCGGTCGGCGAAATCGCCGGAAAGAAAGTGGCATTTCTTCCCCGCCACGGCAAGGCGCACCAGTATCCGCCGCAGGCGATCAACTATCGCGCCAACCTGTGGGCGATGAAGGAACTCGGCGTCACGCGCATCATCGGCCCGACGGCGTGCGGCTCGCTGCGCGCCGACGTGAAGCCGGGCGAGATGGTCGTCGCCGACCAGGTCGTGGATCGCACGACGGGCCGCAAGGATACGTTCTACGACGGCCCGATCACCACGCACATCTCGTTCGCCGATCCGTACTGCCCGCAGTTGCGGCCGATCGCGGTCTCGGCGCTCAAATCGCTCGACATCACGACCCACGATAAAGGTACGATCGTGGTGATCCAGGGGCCGCGCTTCTCGACGCGAGCCGAATCGAAGTGGTTCCAGGCGGCGGGCTGGGAAGTGATCAACATGACCCAGTATCCCGAATGCTACCTGGCCCGCGAACTGGAGATCTGCTACGTCAACATCTCGCTGATCACCGACTACGACGTGGGCTTGGAAGGCGAAGACATCGAGCCCGTTTCGCACGAGGCCGTGATGAAGATCTTTGCGAGCAACAACGAGCGGGTGAAGAACGCGATCTTCAAGATCGTCGAAGCGATCCCGGCGGAGCGCACCTGCGGCTGCGGCTCGGCGTTGCAGGGAGCGCGCTTCTGAGGGCTCCCCGGCGACGCACGCCGGGCATCGACGTCGGCGCGTACGGCAAGGCCTTCGTGCTGCTGGCGCGCAACCCGACGTTGATCCTCGCACCGCTCCTGATGGGCGTGGCCGCGGTGCTGATCGGGCTCGTCCTGCCGGGCGGCGGCGTTCTCGGCATCGGCCAGTTCATCGCACAACTGCTGGCCGAATTCGGCCTATCGGTCGCGCTGATCCAGGCCGACGGCGCCTGGCGCCGCGACCGCTCTCCCTTCGATGCGGCCTGGGACGAGTCGCGCCTCAAGCTGCCCGAGATAGTGATGGCCTCGATCGGCTTCAATTTCGTGCTCTTCGTGGCGCTCTATGCGGGCAATCTGCTGGGCCTTGCGGGCACTATCATCCTCGGCGCGGCGGCGCTCTTCTTCTTCATCTACACCCTGCCGGCCGCGGCGATCGGCGGGGTTCCCGGAGGAGCGGCGCTGCAAGTAGCTCTGGAGCGGGCCCGCGCCGCCCCGCTTCCCACCGCCCTCGCCGTCGTCGTCAGCATCCTTGCGTACTTTGTCGTACCGACCGTCGTAACCACCGCGTTACTGCCCATGGTATTCTCGCTCGGGATATACTCCGCGGCCGCCGCGCAACTGGTCGGAGCCTTGGCTCAATCCCTCGCCGCGGCCTACGTCGCGCTGATCTTGAGTAAGGCGTATAGCGACATTGCCTTCCGCGGCTGGTAAATTAACGAGCGATCTTGGCGGAACGTACGCTTAGTTACCGAAGGAAAACACCGATGTCCCATGGAGCCTCGTCTTTTAGGTTGACCAATGTCCGATAACGCCGAGCCCTCGCTCAGCCCCGTAGACCTCGAACGGGTCTCACCCGCGCAGCGCCGCGTGCTGGAAATGCTCGTCAAGGGCGTCTCGCCGCAAGAGATAGCGGAGACCCTCGAGCTATCGATCGGCACGATTCGGGCCCACACCGCCGGGATCTATAAGGTCTTCGACGTGCATAGCCGCTCGGAGTTGATGTCGGCCCTCACGCCGGTGCCGCCGCCGCGCGCCGCCGTGCCGCCGCCTCCGCCGCCCGCGCCGCCTCCGGCGTCCAGCCTGCAGCAGCGTCCTGACCTTGCGCCCCCCGGTCCGTCGCCGTTCCGGCCGCCCGAGCTTCGTCCGCTCTCGCCGCCCCACGGCAACCGGCCCTTCGTGCCGCGGCCGATGCAAAACAGGAACGTCTCGCACGAGCGCGTGGCGATCTTCATCGACGGCTGGAATTTCGCGAAAGCCACCTACGAAGGCTTGGGCATCCGCGTCGATTTCAAACGGCTGCTCAGCACGCTCGCCGGCGGCCGCACGCTGCTGCGCGCGTTCTACTATATCGGCGAGTGGACGCCCGAAAACTACGCGATGATGCACGATCTGCGGCGCGTGCGCCTCGGTCTCGACGTCTCAGAACCGCCCGATCCCAACGAAGCGGAGCGCAAGCGCATGCAGCAGCAAGGCTTCATCCGCATGCTCAATCGCAACGGTTATCAGGTGGTCAAGAAGCCGGTCAAAGTGTTCGCCGACGGCAACACCAAGGCCGATCTCGACATCGAACTGGCCATCGACATGCTCACCCTAGCCGACCGTTGCGAGCGGATGGTGCTCGTCTCGGGAGAGTCCGACTTCGTGCCGGTCGTTCGCGCCGTCGGCGCGCGCGGCGTGCGCATCGAGGTCGTCGGGTCGCAGCAGCCCTTCGCCTACGACAGCACGCCCGAGCGCCCGCGAGCCTTCCCCGCGCGCGCGTCCGACGAGTTGCTCGACGCGGCCGACGAGTTCACCGAACTCGGCGAATTGGCCGGTGCGATCGAATTACAGGAACCGCGCCGGCCGCGAACGTTCGTCCCGGCCGCGCCGCCCGTATCGCAGGGCTCCTAGCCGAGCTGCATCCGCAGATAATCGACGACGAGACCCGCTGAGACGTTGGTCTCGGCGAGCTTCGTCGTTTCCGCGATCGCCGCCAGCAGCGCCGCAGCCGCTGCAGGCGGACGCTGCGGAATGCGCGAGAGCAACTCGCGCTGATCGGGCGCGAGCAGGGGCACGTCGGCGCCCACGCCGAGCGCCGCCCAGTCGCGCGCGGCGATGCGCACGATCTCGATCATCTCCGCAACGGCGGCGCGCTTCTCGCTTGCGTTGAGGCTGCGGTCGTCGAGTTGCAGAAACGAGCGGTCGGGCGCGCGGCCGCTCATCGCGTCGGCAAACCACGCGAAGGCCGCGCCGCGAATGCCCTCGTCGGCCCCTTCGAGCACCGCCCGCGCACGCGTGATGCTGCCGAAGGATGCTTCGGCGGCGAGCCGCGCACGCGTCGCATCGACGCCGCCCGCGCGCAGAACCGACTCCACCTCGCTCGTGCCCAGCGGCGCGAAGCCGATCTCGACGAAGCGCGAGCGAATGGTCGGCAACAGCGTGCCCGAGGCGCTCGAGGTCAGCAGCACCACCACCCCCTTGGGCGGCTCCTCGAAAAACTTCAAGAGCGCATTGGCCGCCGCGGGCGACGAAAATTCGACGTCGCCGAGCAGCACCACGCGATACGCGCTCCGATAGCCGTGCAACGAGAGTTCGCGCACGAGATCGCGCGCCGTCAGATCTTCGTCGTGCTGCGCGCTGCCCGCATTTTGGCCGATGGCCACCTCGCCTTCGCTCGCCACGAAATCGGGATGCGTGCCCGCGCGAAAGAGCCTACAGCCCGCGCACGCATTACAGTAGCCGAGCAGCGTCGACTTCGGCGTTTCGCAGAGCAGCGATTGGGCGAGCGCCCGCGCAAACGTCTTCTTGCCTACGCCCGCCGGACCCGTGAACAGATAACCGTGCGAGAGTCCGGCCGGTCCGAGCGCGCCGAAATAGGTCAAAGCCGCGCGCGCGCCGACGACCTCGAGTGCTCCCTCGATCACGGGACCAGGCCCGCGAGCTGCGACCACGCGGCATCGAGAAGTTCGCCGGCCGCGAGCGTGCCGTCGAGCACGCGGATGCGCGCGTCGGCGCGCGCCAGCATCAGATACCCCTCGCGCACGCGGGCGTGGAAGGCATCATCCTCGCGCTCGACGCGGTCTTCGGCGCCCGGGCGGCCGCGAACGCGCGCGCGCGAGACCTCGGGCGGAACGTCGACGAGCAGCACGACTTCGGGTTCGAGACCGGCAGTCGCAAAGGCTGCCAGCGCCCGCAGTGCGTCGCCGTCGAGGCCGCGGCCGTAGCCTTGATAGGCCAAGGTCGAATCGGCGAAGCGGTCGCTGACCACCCACGCGCCTCCGGCCAGCGCGGGCGCGATCTCGTCGCGCACGAGTTGTGCGCGCGCCGCGTTGAGCAACAGCGCTTCCGCCCGGGCGTCGATAGTGGTGCCGGGGTCGAGAAAGAGCGCGCGAACGCGCTCGCCGAGCGCCGTGCCGCCCGGCTCGCGCGTCTCCAACACGTCGAGCCCCCGCGCGCGCAGGCGCTCGACCAGACCCGCGCGCAAGGTCGACTTGCCGCTGCCCTCGATACCCTCGATGCTGATGAAACGGCCGCGCTGCTGCGGCGCAGGCGCTTGGGCTACGCGGACACCCCGCCGTACGAGGTCGCGACCGCGGCCGGACCGCGGTAGTAGAGCACGCGCCGGTTGGGCTCCAAGCCGCTGCTGCGCGACTGCACGCTGTGCTGCTCTGCGAGTTGGTGCTGCAGGCGGCGGACGTACGAACTCTGCGGCGAGAGTTCGATCGTGGTGTTCTCGAGCAGCACTTTGTAGATCGCCTCGCCGGCCTCGCGCAGGGCGATCTCTTCGTCATCGACCGAAGCCAGTGCGAAAATGTCCTTGAGCGCGTGCATGATCTGCGCTGTGGTATTGGTCTTGATCGAGTAGATCGGCACGTTCTCGGCGGCGATCGCACGGAGTTTCTCGGACTCCTTGCGTTCGAGCGTCTTGAGCGTCAGCACCACGTCGGCGTCGTCCCACTTGCGCGCGATCGACGCATTGACGCGCAGGTTTTGCACGGCCCGCTCGATCTTGTTGCGCGAGACCCCATACGGGAAGAGCAAGAGGTGCCGCTCCTCGCGGTCCTCGTCGGGTGGATCGTAGGCGGCGGCCGCCGCGGCGAAGCTCTCGTCGTGCGTCTGGACGGCCGTGCGCTTGAGCGGCACGGGCGCCGCCTCTTGCACGACCGACACCGCGCCGCCGGGCATCCGCTGACGCACTTCGGGCTGCGGTTGGTAGCCGCGCAGCAACGCATCGACGGTGTCGGAAACGTTGGCGTAGATCGAGAGTCGATTGCGGTCGTTGATCTCGATGAGCACGTCGAACGTCGGCGGCGCCTTGCGTTCGAGCACCGTCTTGCGCGTGCCGCGGCGGCGCGCTTCTTCGTCGGAGAGCGTGACGCTGCCGATGCCGCCGACCAAGTCGGAGAGCGTCGGGTTCATCAGGATGTTTTCGAGCGTTCGGCCGTGCGCGGTGCCAATGAGTTGCACGCCGCGTTCCGCGATGGTACGCGCGGCCAAAGCCTCGGCTTCGGTCCCGATCTCGTCGATGACGACGACTTCGGGCATGTGATTTTCCACGGCCTCGACCATGACCGCGTGTTGGTGCGTGGGATCGGCGACCTGCATGCGCCGGGCATGTCCGATACCGGGATGCGGGATGTCGCCGTCGCCCGCGATCTCATTGGACGTGTCGACGATCACGACGCGCTTGCGGTCTTCGGCGAGCACGCGCGCGCACTCGCGCAGCATCGTCGTCTTGCCCACGCCCGGAGGCCCGAGCAAACAGATCGACTTACCGCCGCGCACGACGTCGAGGATGATGTCGATCGTGCCGTAGACCGCGCGCCCCACGCGACAGGTCAGGCCGACGATCTTACCCGAGCGATTGCGAATCGCCGAGATGCGATGCAGCGTCTGCTCGATGCCGGCGCGATTGTCCGCGCCGAAGGGTGAGAGCCGCGAATTGACGTGAGCCAAGTCCTCGAGCGTCACGCTGTGGTCGCTCAAGTATGTGAAATCGTCCGGGAAGCGCGCCTCGGGCGGGCGTCCCAGGTCCATCACAACCTCGATCAGCTGGTCCAGCTTGGGGAGCCGGACGAGCGCTTGCCTAATCGGCAGCGGAAAGATGTCGAGGAGTTGGGTCAATTCCCAGTGCGGAGAGACGGACTCGGCGTTAACGGCCAATGCACATCCTCGTTGCGAATTCGGGCGGCGCCGAGTTGTATCTCCCGGCCGTTACCGTTGCGCCCGTGCTTCTGTGCGGGGCGGGCGGCACCTTGTCCGTCCGGCCCGAAATCTTTGGAATCCTCACGTCTCCGAAGATACTACCCGAATTTCCCGAAGTTCCGAATCGTACGGGCCCTGCATCCGCACGCCCGCACGCTGCTCGAGCCGCAGGTAGTCGATGATTTCGCGAGTGATCTCCTCGCCCGGCGAGATCACGGGTATGCCCGGCGGGTACGGCGTGATGACCTCGGCGCAAATCCGTCCGGCGCTCTCCTTGAAGCGCACGAACTCCGTGTCGGCTAGGAAGGCCTCGCGCGGGTTCATCCGGATCGGCGGGATCTTGGGCAGCGCATACGTGCCCGTTTTCAGACGGCGTTCGAGTACGCCCGAGGGCGAAAACACGTCGATCGGGCGATCCTCGCGCGCGAGTTCCTTCACGCCATAGACCAAACGGTCGGCAGCCTCTTGCGTCGTCCCGATCGTGAACAGCGCGAGACAGTTGAACAGGTCGGCGAGTTCGCACTGCACGTTGTAGCGACGCCGCAGAATCTCTTCGGCTTCATAGCCCGTATAGCCCAGATCCTTCACCGTGATCGTGATCTTCGTCGGATCGAGATCGAAGACGCCGGGCTTGCCGATCTGCTCCTCGCCGAAACAGTACACGCCGGGAATTTCGTTCAGTCGGCGCCGCGTATCGTTGGCCAGATCGATCGTGCGTTGCAGCAGCGCGCGACCTTGCGTGGCCATCTGGCGGCGCGCGACGTCGAGCGACGCGACCAAAACGAGATTCGGCGACGTCGAAAGAAATAATTTAACGACGGCTTTGAGCCGGTCGAGACGGATTCGCGGGCTGCGTTCGTGCAGCATCGCGGTCTGCGACATGCTGCCCAGCATCTTGTGCGTGGAGTTGATGCACAGATCGGCGCCGGCTTCGAGCGCGTCGATCGGCAGATCGGGATGGAAATGGAAGTGCGGGCCCCACGCTTCATCCACGAGCAACGGTTTGTCGCGCTCGTGCGCGACGCGCGCGATGCCTTCGAGGTCGGCGGCGACGCCGTAGTACGTCGGGCTGACGACGTAGACCGCCGCAAGATCGGGATGTTCGTCGAGCGTGCGGCGCACGGTCTCCGGCGTGACCGTGTGGTCCATGTGCAGCGTCTCGTCGACTTCCGGTTTCATCCACACGGGGTGCGCGCCGCTCATGATCAGGCCGCCCATCGCGCTCTTGTGCGCGTTGCGCGGGATGGCGATCTTCTCGCCGGGATTGACGGCGGTCATCATCATGATCTGATTGCCGCTCGTCGAGCCGTTGATCAGGAAAAACGAGTGGTTGGCGGCGTAGGCTTCGGCCGCGAGTTCTTGCGCCTCTTCGATGGCCTCCGTGGGCTGCAGCAGGTCGTCGAGACCGCGAATCTGGGTGAGGTCGATGGCCAGCACGTTGTCGCCCAAAAAGTCGCGCAGGGCCGGGTCCATGCCCTTGCCCTGCATGTGGCCGGGCGTGTGGAACGGGATGACGCCGGAGTCGACGTAGTCGAGGAGCACGTCGAAGTACGGAGTCCGGCTTTGATCCACGCGCCCGACCATTCCATGCCCACCGCCGGGACCTTGCCTCGGCCCGAGGTCTTCCGGCCCAAGTTCGGAGGGGCGCTCGATGACGCTGCGATGTGGCCGGTGAACCCACACTCCCCGTGCTTCCCCCGCCGTGTCCTGAAGCCGGTAATGGCTTTTTAATGGCCCTGTTCTAGATTGGCCTCACGGCCCGCCGATTGGGACGGCCGGTGCATGAGGACGATGGCAATGACAGACGAAACGGGTGCCGGCGTCGGAACCGGACGCGCGGAAATGGGCGAGGCTTGGGGCCGGATCGATCTCCTCTCCGGCGAGATCCGGACGAACGAACCGGGAACGAAGCTGACGCGCCTCGAGCGCGCGGTACTCGTGTACCTCGCGGTCAAGCGCGGCGGCAGCCGCGAGGAGATCGCCGACACGCTGTTCGGACACCTCGACCTCGAGTCGGCGCACAATACCCTGAAGGTGGCGATCTGCCGGGCGCGCCGCAAGTGCGGCTTGCCGCCCATCGTCAACTGGAGCGACGGCCGATACGCGCTGACGGAGTGCCCGCTGGACGAACTCCGTGCGACCGAGAGCGCCGTGCGGCTGACCCGTCAAGCCCGGCGCCGGCTCTGCGCCGGCGAGATGGCCCGCTTCGAGGCCTACGCGCAGCGCCTCAAGCGGAGGGTCAAGGATCCTTGGGCGTGTGAACCCTGGTTCGAGCCGATCGAGTGGCGCCTCGGACATCTCAACCGCGAGGTGTGCACGGTCCTGGCCACGGACGCCCTGCTCGCCGGCGACCCGGCACGGGCCCTCGGACTCGCGATCGAATACGAAGACGGCGAGTCCCTGGACGAGGAGCCCCGCGAGATCGCCATCCGGGCCTACCACGCCCTGGGCAACCGCGGCGCCGCACTAGCCGAGTTCCTTCGCTACGAGCGCGCCCTCGAGCGCGAACTGGGGATCAAGCCGGGTGAAAATCTGCGGAATCTGGCGTTCAAAGGCATCGCGCAATAGGGTTGGGTACGCAGGTCCGTCCAATACGACCGAGTGCCCCCGCTACCCGACTCTTTGGCGGCGATTATTCAGCGAATCGACAAAGCGGACGTCGATCTCATTCTGGTGACCGCACCCGCGGGTTTTGGGAAGACCACGTTTGCAACGAGATTAGCGGCGACTCGTCGAGCCAGGGCGAGTTGCGACGTGTCGGGTTTAGCGCTGATCGATGTCGCGAAGAGCCTGCTCGAAGCTCTCGCCACCGAGAGCCCCCAGCGCGGACGCGCGCTGGCAGAGGCGCGTGCTTCATCCGACCCAAGCAATCCGGCCGACTGGCAAACTCTCGTCCAGCGCCTTTGGGTGCTCCCTCCGTCAGAGCCATCGTATCTTACTCTAGATAACGTCGAGGCGGCGACCTCGCACGCCGACATTCTTTCCTTCATCGGCACACTCTTGTCGTGCCGCCCGAGCGGGAGAAGGGTCATACTCTGTTCGCGCAGCCGGCTGCCGAACGACATCAGTAGGCACGCCTTGCCTCATCGCACCGAATTCATCGGAATGGACGATCTGCGGCTGAGCCGCCATGAGGTTCTCGAGTTATTCCGAGCAGCCGGCGCCGGCGAAGAGTTGGCCGACGAGGTGTTCGCACGAACGGCGGGTTGGCCCATTGCGGTTCAACTCATGCGTCGGCTCGAGGTGGAAGGCCGATTGACTGAGGCACTTCGAGGTCGAGGCCCGAAAGCTCTCGACGCACTGATCGAATACATGTCCAGCCAATATCTCGACACTCTGAGTCCGACCGAGCGCAAGGCGACGCTCTTGTCTATCGCAATTCCCAACCTGGCAAAACACGAAGCGAGCGCCTGGGCTCGCCTCAGCGCAGCGGAGTACGCCTACCTGTTACGCGAATCGCCTCTATTACGCGAATCGGACTCCGGCCAGGTAGAGCCCCACCCGCTGCTGCGATCGATTGCTGCGGCACGGTACGGTCCGGAGTGCTCCGACCTCGCGAAGGACACCGCAGCGGCGTGTCAGCGGGACGGCGATGCCCTTCGTGCGGGCGAGATTTTCCTTTCCCTCGGTGACCGCGAACGTGCTGCGGCCTGCCTAGCTAACCTACCCCCAACGACAGATCCGGCAAAGACCTATCGTCTCCTAAACGTGCTCAGCGAACTCGACTCCGAGAGCATCATCAGCCACCCGTCGTTGTGGCTCGCCGCTTCGGAGTTCCGCCGCTTCGCCGTCCCACTCGAACAACTACTCGACGAGGCACGCCGAGTATATTACACGCTACCCCATGACGCACCCGAGCGTCAGCGAAGTGATATCGCCATTCAATACTCCTGGCTGCTGTTACACGGTGGTAAGCCTCGTGAAGCTAAGGCAGTAATCGAGGATGCGCTCGAATTCATCGCAACCGAGGGCATCGCAGCGGAGCTGCGCGTCGTCAGGCTTTCACTCTTATCCATGCTCGGTCACTACCTAGAGGCGAGGGCCGCGACTCGCGACGTCTCGATGGCGAAGAAAAATCCGCGCCTCCACGCACAGCTCATGGACTTCATCGAGGCGACTACCGCCCTCCGTAGCGGTGAGTACGAGCGCGGTATCTCGCTGCTCGAAGAAACGGCGCGTCTGGCTCGACACCACGGGCTCGTTTCGCGCCTTCTCATCAGTTTATCAAATCTAGCTTTTGAGGCCTGGTACGCCGGAGACGACGAACGATTGGCGCGAGCGGTAGCGGAAATACGCGCCGCTTTACTCCCGGGCTTCGAGAACGCCTGGCACTTTTGGCTCGAGGCTGTTGCAGGAGACGACGACGCTCAACCCACCGGCTTCGAGGCCGTAACGCTGCGAACCATCGGTTTTCTGTTTCTTGCTTCGAGCGCGTCTGGTACGAAGCGCGTACAGTTCGTGAGACGCGCGGTAGCGGAGTCGGATATCTCAGGCGACGTTGGCCTGCGCGTAATCTCGCGGATTGCAGCCGCCGAGTACGATCCAGAGTTCAAGTTGGATCACGTAGCGGCCGCCTGCGACTTGGCTGCCTCGATCGATATCGCTCCGCTTCGCAACGCGGTTCTCGCATATGCTCGCCAAGACCCCGATCTGGGCGCGCTCCAGCGCTTTGTAGAGCTGCGGCTGCGTCGTAGTCCGCAGATCGCGTCCGGCATCGTGATCGAGCTCGTTAGGGGTAAGGTATTTCGCGACGGCCATCCCGTCGACGTCTCAACCCGCGAATTTGCGCTGGTGGCGCTCTTGGCGGTAAGCGGCCGGGCCATGCATCGCGATTCCATCGCCGACGCTCTTTGGCCCGATTTGGATGCGGACGCAGCCGCGAACAACCTCCGAGTCGTCGTGCACAAGCTTCGTAAGAAGCTGGGTGACGTCGCGATCCTCTCTATACGTGGAGGCTACGGGCTCGGCGCTGACGTATCGATCGATTTATCGAATATCGAGAGCCTCGTGCACGAGTGCTCGCTCATGGAAACGATACCCCCCGAACGCGCGCGAGCGTTGCGCAAATATCTCGACTCGGAAATGGACCCCACGCGCGAGGAACTCCTTCGCTACAATTGGTACGTTTCGCTCGACCACCGCCTGGCCGAACTGCGCCGAACGGCGACACTGACCTTGGCCAAGGACGCGTATGCACGCGGAGCTTGGAGCGTCGCTCAGCGTCACGCGGGCGAGCTCATGGATCGAGACGCCACGGACGAATGCGCTTGCGAGATCATGCTCCGGACGCTCCTCAGAACATCCGACCTCACTGCCGCGAGGCGGCAATTGAACCGTTTCCTAACGGCCGTTGCCGAGGAAGGTGACGAGCTCGCCGAGCGGCGCATGCGAAGCATTTTTAGCCGCGAACTCAAGGCGAGCCCATTGCGGCAAGACTCGACATCGCTCCTATCGTCGTAGAACGCGCAGCATGGAAAGCGCCCTGCGCTCACCCTTCCTAGTGAAGAAACGTTCGCTTGAGGATGCCGTTGCTATAGATGCCCTCGCACGAGATCGTCGGGGCCATCTCGTTACTAGTCTCGAGACTTAGCTCGCTAACGACCCGTTCGCAGACCTGCTCGTAGGTCAGCGGCCGCTCTGCTTTTTCCTTCAGCGCTCGTTCCAAGACTTCTACGAGCGCGTTGGTGAAGAACGTTCCACTCTCCATCGCTTCCATATAACGGTCTGCCTGGCAGGCCGCAAAGTGAACGAATGGAATCCGCAGATCGCTCGAGCTATCCGTCGCTTGGGGACCAATATACCGTAGAGGTCTCGATCCATGTCACAGACCTGCCTCACCACGTCGGAGGATGAGGCATCCTCGTCGGGCTCGACTCGAGGCTTTAACTCCACCGGTGCTTTCGGCCCGAGCGCTTTCCCCTTCTGTCCCGAATGGTCTCCCGGTAACGAAAATCCGCCCGCCGCGCATGCATCGATGATGCTGATGAAACGCACGCCGCGAGGGAAGCGGGCCAAGAGGTCGGCGAACTCGGAAACCAACATCATCCGGTCGTAAAGCAAGATCCCCGTCGTAGGAAAATGGGCGCCATCTGCGAGATGCGACGGCTGGGACGTTGGATTGAACATCTGAAGAGCTATCGGCGGCTTCACGGCGATCGGCTCTTCCAGCCTGCCGCGTGCGGAATCTGCGTCACCGGTAGCAAGCCGCTTTCGGCCGACCGGACCACTTGGCACGACCTCAGACGCAACGCTCCCGGTGATCACTCCCCCAACAGCCTGGCTCTCGAAACCGACTTCGAAGCGGATTCCATGTCCGTGAAAGCTAAACAATACCGTATCGCCCGCTTTCGCGCGTAAAGCGAGGTCCCCCAGCGCGGCTACTGCAGTCGCTACGGTAGCGTCAGAAAAAACGACGCTTTCCAGGGGTTCCGGGGCCAGCCTCTCGATAACCCTTCTTAATTTCTGCGCACTATACACACACCCCCTGAGCGTGAGATGGAGGTGGGCAAAACGCTCGCTCACATAATCCATCCCGATATGCAAAGCATAAAACATAAACGCCCTTCCTCCTCTACGTTGCGCAGCCACGAGAAACCGTGTATACTCGTTCTACGAGCAAGAGAGCGATTCTTGCCGCCCTTAAATTGAAGACGAGGAGGCCTTACTAATCATGGGCACGTCGCCTGACGAACAATCAAAGAGCGGGGCGGAACCAGTTGCTAAACCAACTTCTGCCAAACCACCCCTGAGCGCAAAGGCGGGAGTCACGCCGAGGTCGATGACAATCTACCTTTCAGATGGTAGCGTGTATCCGGTTTCCGACCCCGGCACGATTGCGCAGATTCATGGGGACGTGCCCCCTCCTCCGATTCCGAGCCCGTATCTAGGGCCGAGCCTATATCCGGACGCGGCGAATCCCGGACCGCTCGCCCTTCCATATCTCGAAGAAACGTACTACCCCTACCCCACCGACCCGACGCCTCATCCAGACTTTGACTGGCGTGAAATAACCGACGAGGCGGCAGTGCGCAAGATCCTAGGCTTATCCTGAACCTTCTCGGGGCGATATGGAAATTGCACGCCTGCGGCCTCGCGTATTAACGCTCGTCACTACGCATCAGTGCACGGCAGCATGCGATCACTGCTGTTTCGCTTGCACGCCACGGGTAACGAAGCGTATCCCTAAGGCCCGCCTTGCGAGCCTTATCGATGAGGCGAGCGCAATTGCGTCGATAGGCACGATCTCCTTCGTCGGTGGCGAGTGCTTCTTGCTCGGTCGCGAATTGGACGATCATTTCAGGCGGGCTTCAAAGCACGGCCTCAAGGTCTCCACGACGACCAATGGGTATTGGGCAGTAACCGAAAAGAGCGCGCGCGAGCGGATGGAGCGCGCCGCGGACGCCGGCCTCGGCGACATCACCCTCAGTACGGGTGAGATGCATGCAAAGTTCGTGCCGCCCGAACGCATAGTTCACGCAGCGGCTGCAGCGTTCGATTTAGGGATGCAGGTTCACGTCGCCATCGAGGATTTCGCCGACACGACCTTCGACTGGCGATGGATCGTCGATGCGCGTGAGATACGCGAGCGCACGCCGGATCCACGTCTAGAGCTCTTTAGGCGCTCCTGGATTCCGCACGCCGACGGCGTCGGACGAGCCGTGCTCCGCCACAGCGCGGATGACCGCAGATTTCGACCCGATCCAGTTCCGGGATGCGGTTTCATCTTTGACGATCTCACCGTTACGCCCGACCTTTCGCTTGCGGCGTGTTGCGGTTATCCCATCGAGTCGATTCCCGACCTTCACCTCGGGTCCGTCGCAAACAAAACCATCCAAGAGGTCGTCGAAGAAGCGCCCGACGACTTCTTGAAGGTGATGCTGCACGTGGCGGGCCCGGAGCTCATCTTGGAGTTCGTAAAGAGGTTTATCCCAAACTACGTATTGCCGGTGGAGAACGTGCACATGTGCCAGACCTGCCTGCACCTGCATCGCGACCCCGTTGCCCTTACCATAGTGAACGAGCACCGCGCTGAGATCGAGAGTAGAATCTGGGAGTTGTTCGACAGAAAGCGCGCACGCCCGACCAATCACGATCGCATGGCGGGCGCCGCAGGCTGACGGCATTCGGGTGCATCTGCGGCGCACGACGCTTCGTGCACGGTCCGCCGCAGTGGGCCGCCTGACCCCAAGTTATCTTCGTTCTCAATCGAGCGGCCCGCGAGGGACTCAGGTCGCTGCGGGCGCCCTAGGCGCGGCGATGTCTTTGAGCACGTCCGGCGTATTGGGAATGCGCTCGAGGTGCGGAAAGCGCGGTCCGCCGTGGTAATCGATGCTGACCTCACGATATGTGTTGCCGGCGGTCAAGAGGAGCCGTACCTTACCGCCGCTCTGCGCGGCCTTGAGCGCACTGTCGAGTTGCGACTGACCGTCGGTGAGGGTGCGGCCGTCGATGCCGATGAGCTTCATGCCGGGTCCCAGGCCGGCTTTGGCGGCCGGTGATCCGTCGAGTACGTCGCCGACGACGCCCTGCGCGCTGGCCGAGAAGCCCAGCGAGTACCGCGCATCGAGTCCCCCGGCGTAACGGCCGAGCCTGCTGAACGCACTCGGTTCCGCCTGGTAGACGACCCGGTATCCGCCCGCCTCGAACGGGTTGGGCGGATGGGGCGCGACTGCGTCGAGGCGTGTGTGGAAGAATCCGGCCCAGTCGTACGGCTGCACGGCATTGAGGCCATCGACGACGTCCTGGCGCGTATAGGTCACCACGATCGGGCCCGTGTCGTGTTGACCAAAAAACGCCCGCGTGAAATCGTCGAGCGACCGTTTGCCGCCGGAGAGCTTGCGGATCGTGACGTCGGCCTCGAGCCAGAGTAGCGCGCCTTCAGTGTAGTAATCCTGCGTGCGGCGTGCCGCGGCGAAGGCGCGCGAGCCGCGCAGCACCGACGCGGCCGTCGCGGTATCGACCAGCGGACGCGTGGCGCGTCCGGTGGTCGTGTCGAGGCTCGCGTATTCGCCCACCAGCACGTCGAGCCACTGCGCCTGCGTCCAAGCGCCGCTGCGCTCGACCTGCAACTGCCCGTAATGCTGCGTCATGCCCTCGTACACCCAGAGCAGATCGTCGACCATGGGCACCTGGAGGTTGGGCGTGGCGAGATCGGCGGGGCGGCGGTATTTGCCGTCCCACGAATGGTTGAACTCGTGTCCCAGCAGATCGCCCAGTGACCCGGCGAAGCCCTTATCCGACGTCAGACTGTCGCCGCTGGAACCGTCGTCGCTCGACTGATGGTGTTCCAGGCCCTGTCCGGGCAACACGTCGGAGACGGTCAGCAAGAACGTGTAGTGGTTGAAGTGGCGAGCGCCGTAGAGCGCGGCCATTTCGCGCACGAGCCTGCGCAGATTTTCGACGTGCTTGTCGGAGATTTCGAGCTGGTCTTGCGTGTCGGCGAAGATCGCGATGTCGACCGGCGCCCCGCTTATCGCGCCCAGCGGAATCTTCTTCACGTTGAGGCCGGCATCGATCGGCGAGTCGACGAGTTGTTCCAAGGAAACCGGTTTGAACGAAACCGTCGCGCCGCTTTGCCCCGTGGATTCGAGCGCGGTCGCCCACTGCCAATCGGAGCCGGGCAAGGTTAGCGACGGCGCAATGATCTGCGTCGAATAGTTTTCGACGTACGGCGTCAACACGACGCGGTTCCAACTCAGCGACATGATGTTCGGCGTGGCCAATCGTCCGCCGTCGGCGCCGGCGTTGTAGTCGTCGAAGCTGACCTCGAGTCCGCTCTTCCCGGCCGGCACGTCGACGTAGATCGCGTAGAGGTCGACCGGATCTCGCCGCCAGGCCAAGGCCTCGCCGCCACTGCTCACCGTAATGCTCGCAACCTCTGAGACCGGGCCCGTCGGTCCGTGCGTACCCGGTATCCACTTCGGATAGACGAGTTTCACCCGACCGCTTACGCCCGGAATCGTTTCGTGCACGTGGATGACGCCGCGCGTCACTTCACGCGTGTCGACCGATAACCCGATCGGAGCCGCGTCGGCTCGCGCCAAGGAAGAAGCGCCCGCGACGAACGCGAGCGTAAAGAGCAGTACTTTCACGCGAGCGGCTTCTCGCCCACGCGCCGCAGGCCTGCGACTCATCCACGGAAACTCGGCGAACCCCGGTGCAACGCGCAAGCGTTGCTCCGATCGCCGGCTCAGACTTCGAGGCGTTCCTCGATCGAAACGTTGTAGAGGAACAAGAACTTGTGCCACTCGTCGGGTAGCGTGTTGCGCTTGACGCGGATCCACGGGATGTACTTCGGCGCCTTCGGCTTGCGTTTGAGGGGCATGTTCGCGTGCTCGGGCGTGCGATTGTTCTTGCGGTTGTTGCAACGCATGCAGGCGCAGACGAGATTTTCCCACGTCGACGGGCCACCCTTACTCTTGGGCATCACGTGGTCGACGGTCATCAAGCGCTCGCCCTTGAGATTGCAATACTGACAGGTGTAGTCGTCGCGCAGGAGGATGTTCTTCTTGGTCAGCGCGACCTTCTGCATGGGGCGGCGGATGTAGTAGAGCATGCGGATGATCGAGGGCAGGCGCATCTCGTAGCGGCTCGACTTGAGCATCTGCGCGCGACCGCTGACGACCTCGGCCTTGCCCGAGAAGATCAGCTTGACGGCTCGCTGAAAGCTCGTGATGTTGAGCGCTTCGTACGTGAAGTTCAAAACCAGGACGTCGGTCACGCGGCCTCCGCTAGTACGGAACGGTCGAGAAACGAACGAAGCGAGGCCATCGGGCCTCGCTTCACACACGTCGTCTGCAGGTCGGGGCCACGCCACGTCGCGGCGGACCGAGCGCCGGGGGAGACCCTCGGCTCTATTCGGCTCGCCGTCACCTGCGACTGGATAGCCATCTCGCCGACAACGATACGCCGCCGCGCGCGACCTTCCCCGCCGTATTGCGGGGCAGATCAGGCGGCGGCCGGTTTCCCCTCGACCAGTTCGCGCACGAAGTACGCGTGCACGCGGCGGTCGCCGGTCAGCTCGGGGTGGAAGGACGTGCCCATCACGTTGCCCTGACGCACGAAGACCCCGTGACCTGCATATGTGGCCACGATCTCCACGCCCGCTCCGGCTCGTTCGACCCAGGGCGCGCGGATGAAGACCGCCGGAAACGGCTCGGAACCCAAGGCCGGAATTTCGAGGGGCACCTCGGCCGAGGCGGTTTGCCGCCCAAAGGCATTGCGGCGCACCGACACATCGATCAGACCCAGCGTCCGCTGCTCCACGCCGACGACCTCGCGCGCGGCCACGATCAGTCCCATGCAGGTACCCCACAGCGGCAGGCCCGCGCGGACCGCAGCGACGATCGGCTCGTCGAGACCGAAGCGTTCCAATAAGCGTATCACCGTAGTCGATTCGCCGCCCGGGATGATCAGGCCGTCGACGGCGGCGAGTTGCGCGGGCGTCTTGACCGTCAGGCCGCATGCGCCCGAATCGGCGAGCGCGCTGAGGTGCTCGGCGACGTCGCCTTGCACGCCCAGCACGCCGATGATCGGGCTCAGTTGCCGCGCACCGACAGCATCGCCGACTCGGGCAACGAACGCAGGTCGATGCCGCTCATCGCGCGCGCGCCACCCAGCGACTTGTGCGCCTCCACGACCGCTTGCGGATCGTTGAAGTGCAGGGTCGCCGCAACGATCGCCTTGGCATAGCGCAGGGCCAACTCCGGATCGACGCGCGGGAAGCCGTTTTCATCATATTGCGCGACGCCGTTCTCGACGATGGCCGCAGCCTTGAAGATGCCGCTGCCCACGAAGATGCCTTCGGCGCCGAGCTGCATCATCAACGCCGCGTCGGCCGGCGTCGAGACGCCGCCCGCGCAAAAGAGCACGACCGGCAACTTGCCGTTCGCCGCGACGTCCTTGACCAGTTCGAGCGGCGCGCCGAGATCGCGCGCGCGCACGACCAATTCTTCCTTCGGAACGACGGTCAACTCGGCGATCGCGTCGCGGATCGCCCGCATGTGCCGGACGGCCTCGACGATGTTGCCGCTGCCCGCTTCGCCCTTGCTGCGAATCATCGCCGCGCCTTCGGCGATGCGCCGCAGGGCTTCGCCCAAGTCGCGCGCGCCGCAGACGAACGGAACCGTAAACGGCTCCTTGTCGCAGTGATACTTATCGTCGGCGGGCGTCAGCACTTCGGACTCGTCGATGAAGTCGACGCCCAGCGCCTGCAGGCACTGCGCCTCGGCGAAGTGTCCGATGCGCGCCTTGGCCATCACGGGAATGGTCACCGCATCCATGATGCGCTGCACGAGCGACAGGTCGCTCATCCGGGCCACGCCGCCCGCGGCGCGAATGTCGGCCGGGATGCGCTCCAGGGCCATCACCGCGACGGCGCCGGCCTCTTGGGCGACGACCGCCTGCTCGGGCGTCACGACGTCCATGATCACGCCGCCCTTGAGCATCTGCGCCAAGCCCCGCTTGACCTTGACCGTCCCCGTCTGCCCTTCGTTCGCCATCTTTCGCCCCTGCATCGTCAACTCGCCGCCGGAGGCGGCTCCGTGTGTATCTATCGTAACAGTCCCAACCAATGGAGACGCTAGGGACGGCCGCCGAGTTTCAGGTCGCGCCGGGTGCGGGCGTTGCCTCGATGTCGGGACCGGGGGTGTCCGTCTCGCCGGGGGTGTGCGTGACCAGCGGCAAGGGCAGCGGCGGCGAGGTGTAGGCCGGGCCGGGCGCGCGCTTTTCGGGCCGCGGCGTCAGGGTTTCAGTCGGGCGCGGGCGCGGGGTCGCCGGCACTTCGGGCTCGGGCGTGACCCTCGGGTCCGGAAAGCCCGGATCGGTGGCCACGCTCATCACGGTCGAGTGTTTCAATCCGGTGATCTCGTCGTGCTGGGCCGGATCTTCGGTGGCCGCCGGAACGGCGGTGGGCTGCACGGGCACGTGTGCCCCGATCTGACCCAGCACGCGATTGCCCATATTCATGCCCACGCCGATGGCGATCAGCAACACGAAAGCGCCGACCAGCAGCACGGTGGAGAGCGAAGCCCGGCCGCTCACTGCGCGAAGACCTCGCGTTCGACCGGCGCGCCCGCGAGCACGACCTCCGCCAGCTCACCGGCGGCCAGACGCCGGCGCACCGTGCGCCCGCGAAATTCGAGCGAAACCGAGCGCGCCGCATCGTCGAGATTGCACAGAAAGGCCCGGACGGCTCCACTCTCTTCTTCGAATGCGACGGCGCCGACCTCGATAGGCGAGGTCGTCACTTCGTCGCTGACGTTGCGTCCGGCATAGACGCAGCGGTACGGCTCCTCGGCCGAGGCTTCCCGCATGTCGCCGAAGATGGTCAAGCGCGCGCGATCGACGACGTAGGTGCACCGGCCCGCGCCCAAGCGCACGCTCACGCCGGCCGTCCACGTCCATTCGTCGGGCAGCAATGGAGAGAAGTGGGGACGCCCGCTCGTGCGATAGCCGTCGAGGCCGCAGACGGTCTCGGCGACGGCCCAGAGATATTTGGCCCCGGTCCAGGGCGAGAGATACATGCCCCGGTTCGTCAGCGAGCCGCCGTCGAACCACTCCGCGAATTGGCCGGGCACCGTGTTGCGCGACACGCCGGCTTCCATCGACGCGTAGATCGCCTTGAGCCAATGCACGGCCCTGCCGGGAAACCCGTTGCGCGCCAAAGCCACCGCGAACCACAGCGTGAGGTCGGGCCACACGCCGCCGAGCAAACCGAAACCGTGCGAGGGAAAGTACCACGAATCGGCCAGCGAGATCGTGCGCAATCCCACGGGCGTGACGAAGTCGGATTCGGAGAGCCGCTCGAGAATGCGTTTGCGCTCGGCTTCGTCGCACACGCCGAAGAGCACCGGAAAGACTTCGTCCGCGGTAAAATTGTCTTGGTAGTTGCCGTCCTTGTCGTAGTTGAGCACGAAGCCGCCGGTGTCGGCGTTGAAAAGATGCGCGAGCATCTTCTCGCGCAGGGCGCGCGCTTCGCTCGAGTACGTCTCCCAGTGCGCGTTGTCGCCCGCGACGGCGCAGAGCATGGCCGCGGCCTCGAGCGCGAACACGGCCTCGGCGTTGATTTCGGTGACCGCACCGTCGAGCGTGTAGTGCGGGATGATGTTGCGCCACGAGGTGATGCCGTACATGTCCACGCCCTTGGCGCTGCAGAAGATCAAGCCGTTCTGGTCGCGCTGCGCGAGCAGATAGTCGGCGACGCGTACGATCAGCGGCAGGATGCCGCGCACCCATTCCTCGTCGAGCGTGGCATTGTAGTGGTGCAGGATCGCGATGAGGTGCAGCGGCGAATCGTCGTTGACGTTGAGATCGTACGACG
>Ga0182012_10001948_pt1 | contig 22495 bp, 11 predicted proteins | sample 612S2SmetaG_FD_120486 | JGI IMG/M metagenome (GOLD analysis project Ga0182012, IMG submission 120486) | Permafrost microbial communities from Stordalen Mire, Sweden - 612S2S metaG | ecosystem: Environmental > Terrestrial > Soil > Wetlands > Permafrost | place: Sweden: Stordalen | collected... | reverse complement strand
GTTGCGGCCTTCATATGGTATGGCAGAAGCAACGGTGTACATCGCGACTCGGGAGCTGGGCGAACCACCTGAGATTGGTCACTTCGACTCCGAGAAACTGCCCGCAGGCCAAGCGGTCCGGTGTCCAAGTGAAACCGGCACACCGCTGGTCAGTTACGGCGCCCCAAAGTCAGTGTTGGTGCGCATCGTCGATCCCGACACAAGTGCCGAGTGCGCAGACGGCGCGGTCGGCGAGATCTGGGTGCACGGCGGCAACGTCGCCGCCGGCTATTGGCATAAACCGGAGGAAACCAAGCGCACTTTCGGCGCGACGATTGTCAAACCTTCGGAGGGCACGCCTGAAAGTCCTTGGCTGAGAACCGGAGATTCAGGTTTCTTCTCCGAAGGTGAGCTGTTCATCATCGGCCGTATCAAGGATCTCTTGATCGTCTACGGGCGCAACCACTCTCCCGACGATATTGAGGCAACGATTCAAGAGGTCACGCCGGGTCGCTGCGCTGCGATAGCGGTACCCGATCGGGGCGTTGAAAAGCTGGTCGCGATTATCGAACTCAAGAAGCGGGGCGACTCAGACGAGGAAGCGACGGACAGACTGCGCGTCGTCAAACGTGAAGTCACTTCTGCGATTTCGAAGTCACACGGGCTGAGCGTGTCCGATCTGGTCCTGGTCTCGCCTGGCTCGATTCCCATCACCACAAGCGGCAAGATCAGGCGAGCGCAATGTGTCGAGCTGTACCGGCAGGACGAGTTCACCCGCATAGACGCTTAAGATCGCCGCTCGGTCACTTCCGTTGATCAGTCAGCGGACAGGCCGTTAGGCCCGAACAGCGGCAGCGGGTGACTCAGGTCATCCTCAATGACCGGTGGCTCGCCGTTGCCGCTGGTTTGGCCGTTGCCGTTGGCATGTCCGTTGCCATTCCCGTTGCCGTTGGTTGGCTGGTGTGACAGGACGCTGGGGCCGAACAGGGGAAGCGGGTAACTGAGGTCATCATCGCTCGGTTGTTCGCTGTTCCCTTGCCCGTTTCCGTTTCCGTTTCCGTTCCCGTTCGCCTTGCCATTGCCATGCCCGTTGCCGTTGGTTCGGAGGGTGATCGGCTGAAGTGACAGGGCATTCTGCCCGAACAGCGGTAGTGCGTGGCCCAGATACCGGTCGACCTTGGGCTTACGGTTGGTGTTTGTTACCGACTCTGCAGCTGATTCTCGGAGATCGGCAGTCAAGCGATGTGCCACGCCCGCCAAGTCGAACAACGGCAGTGAATGATGGTAAAGCTCGTCGTTCGCGGGAGAACCCGACGTCGCTTCTCGCTTGTCGCTCGCGTGACCGGTCCAGCGGGAACCGAGCCTGGTCGCCAGCGGTGGAGACAACCAGGTCCGACTTGCTTGGCTGGGAACGATTTTCAGCCGGACCAAAGTGTCGGACAGCTTTACAAGTTGGCGCTGCCTGCTGGATAGAGCCGCGTCCACCTCAACCGGGCTCTTTCCCAGGGTTGACGGCCACCAGTTTTTCTGGCCGATCATGGCTGCCAAGGCCGGCACCGTAATGGTGCGCACCAGGAATGTGTCGATCAAAATCCCCATACCGAGAATGAAACCCGCCTCGGCCATCGTGTAGATGCTGGCGGTCATCAGGCCGAACATCGAGGCGGCGAAGATAAGACCAGCCGATGTGATCACGCCACCAGTTGTACCTACCGTACGAATAACGCCCACACGCACACCGTGCGGTGACTCGTCGCGGATACGTGAGATGAGCAGCATGTTGTAATCCGCGCCGACCGCGACCAGCAAAATAAAGGACAGTCCCGGAAGGCTCCAATGCAGGTCTTTGCCGAGGATTATTTGGAACACCAGGACGCCGAGCCCCATAGCCGACAAGTATGAAAGCAGCACCGAGCCGATCAGATAAAGCGGGGCAACGATCGCTCGTAACAGAACGACCAGAATCAGAAACACGATGAGGATGGTCGCGACGACGATGAACTTGATGTCATTGTTGTAGTAGTCGCGAGTGTCTTTGAGTCCAGTCGGAATTCCCGCGACCGCTATCGAGGCGTCTGACAGTTCGGTATTCGGTACCGCCGATCGTGCGGCTTTGATGATGCTTTCGGTCTGATCCATGGCTTCGGTGGTGAACGGACTCAGTCCGCTTTGGATGAAATATTGGGCCGCGTGCCCGTCCGGCGAGAGGAAGATCTGGGCGCCCTTCTTGAACTCGTCCCTCGTTGTGATTTGCAGCGGAAGATTGAAGCCCGCCATGGAGGGCTTCTCGGCGTCGTGCTTCATCCCGAGCAGGAATGACGACGCCTCGCCGAGCCCGCTGCCTATTTTTTTGGTCTGATCCACCAGTAATTTGACACCGCCGGCTATCGCTCGGCTGCCGTCCGCCAGGAGCTTGGAGCCTTGTTCCGCCTGGTTCATTGTGGTCTGCAGGTTCTTGATGGTCTTCATGGCGCCAGAGGCTTGGGTCAGTATTTGCTGGGCTTTATCCAGCGTCTGGCCGATAGTCATCCCTTGCTGGGCCGCTTGCAGGTTACGGGCCATGATCTTGATCGAGTTAAGGGTTCCGTTGTTGTTTGCCTCCACCATCGCCGCCAACCCGGCACGTGAATTCACGCAGCCCGGATCGGTATTGCATTCAGGGCTGTCGTTGAGGGCCGTCAGCATCGGACCCGCCCACGCAGCAATGGTTTCAGCGTTCACAGTAGACACGTTGAGACGATTGCCGAGCGACTTCATCTGCCCGGTGAACTCGGCTCCCTGGTCCAGGGCATTGATCGTCCTATCGCCGCCCAGCAGTTGCTCCATAGCCGTCAGCGCCGTGACCGCTCCGCTGAGGCTGGAAACAGACGCGGTGACTTGATCCCGGAGTTGGGCCAGGGCGTCAGCCAACTGATTGGAACCGTTGACCAGCTTATCCAGGTCGCCTCCGTGGGTCTGGATCTGATCGGATGCACTGTCGAGTTGGCTGCCGACTTCGCCGGCTTGAAACGACAGCTTCATCTCTTTCAGCGGTTCTCCATTGGGCCGAGTCAAGCCCCGCACCATCGTGATATCGGGCAGTTGGCTCACTCGGGCGGCCATCTGCTCCAGGTCGGCAAGGGCCTGCGGTGTCCGCAAATCGTGGGAAGACTTGACGAAGAGCACCATAGGGCTCAGCGCGTTCATCGGGAAATGGCGATTCATCACGTCGTATCCCTTGGCGCTGTCCACGGATCCGGGCATTGTCTTGAGATCGTCATAGTTGAACCGCATCACGCTGGTGCACGCGGCCAGGGTGATGAGCACCATCAGGCTGGCGGCCAGATGGATACGTGGTCGGCGCACGACGCGCGTTCCCGTAATCCGCCAGAAACGAGTGGTCAGCTCGCGTCGGGGCTTGATCCAGCCACGTCGCCCGGTGAGTACCAGCATGGCGGGCAGCAGGGTCACCGCAGACAGCAACGCCACGATTACTGAAATGGAGATGGCCGGGCCCACTGCTGAAAACACGTCAAGTTTGGTGAAGACCATCGCGAGGAAGGTGACTGAGACGGTGGCTGCTGACGCGGCGATCACTTTGCCGATGGACATCAACGCGTTCTTGACCGCTTGATCCGAGTCCTGGCCGTGCCGCACGTAATCGTGATAGCGGCTGATCAGGAAGACGGCGTAATCGGTTCCCGCCCCGATCAGTACCGCGCTCATCAGAACGATGGTCTGCAGGTTCATCGGCAGGCCCAGTTCGGCCAGCCCGGCCAACACCCCCTGCGAGGTCGCCACGGATGCACCGATGTTGAGCAGCGGCACAAACATGGTGACGACGCTGCGGTAGATGACAAACAGAATGATCAGCACGCTGAGCACGGTGGCGATCTCGATGAAATGCGCGTCTTCCTCGGCCATGGCGGTGGCGTCGACGACTATGGCCGCCGGTCCGCTGACGTTGGCGGTCAGCGTGGTTCCCGCGGTGGTCTGTTTGATGATGTCTTTAACCCGGTAGAAGGCTGCACGCGTCGTGGGCGCGGTGGCCGCACCGGGGATGGTGACCGGCAAGATGAAGGCCTTGCCGTCCTTGCTGACGAAGAGTTCGCGCATGGCCGGTGTGGTCAGGAAGTCCTGCACCGACAATTTGTCCTGCGTGTCTTGGTGCAGCTTGTCGACCAGCTGGCGATAGACGTCCTCGTCAGCGGGTGAGATGCCCTTGTCATCTGTCAAAAGGACAATCAGGGTGGAGCCCGCCTCTAACGATCCGCCAAAGGCCTTGCCCATCTCCTTCGCGGTGATCGACGTCGGGGCGTCGTCCGGCAGGGGCTTTTGATCGCGCGCAGCGGCTATTACCGGAAGCGGCGGAAGCGTCAGCGCCAGAACGGCCGCAACCGCGATCCAGGCCCCGATGACCAGAAGTGGCCAGCGCACGACAAAGTTACCGAGGCGGTCGAAGATTCCCCCTGGCGCAGCTGCCTCACCCGCGCCGATCCGGCTTGCCACCCAACAACCCTACAATGAAGCGCCGCATCGCGTGGGCGAATCACAACCGTGGAATAGGTCGTCATGCCGCGCGATCTTGACATTGAATTCGCTGGTCAGGGCCATCTTCCCGGACAGATTTGACAGGTGTCTACCTGGTGGGAGAGGCGTTGAGCGGGGCCGACTCGGCACACCGCGGCCCGGATGGGTTGACCTCGCGGATGTCGTTCTGGCGCAAGCGGGCTCGTCCCCATGTCACACTTTCCCCATGGCCATCGGATATCGCCTGCAATCCAACCCCCTCATCGGAAAGCTCACGACGAAGTATTTTCTGCCGCTGGGCACCCGCCAGGTTGGCGATGACGTGGTGTTTTTCAACTTCGGCTACGAGGAGGATCCGCCGATGGCGCTGCCGTTGGCGGCGTCCGACGAGCCCAATCGGTACTGCATTCAGCTCTACCACGTGACCGCTTCACAGGTGGATCTCCGCGGCAAAAAAGTGCTTGAGGTCAGTTGCGGAGCCGGCGGGGGAGCCTCGTACATCGTGCGCAACCTGGGACCGGCGTCCTACACAGGGCTGGACTTGAACCCGGCCAGCATCGATAAGTGCCGCGAGAGGCACAAGTTGCCCGGCCTGGATTTCGTCCAGGGTGACGCCCAGAACCTACCGTTCCCCGACCAATCCTTCGACGCGGTGATCAATGTCGAAGCTTCCCATCAGTACCCGCACTTTCCTGTTTTCCTGGCCGAAGTGGCACGTGTGCTTCGATCGGGAGGGCATTTCCTGTACACCGATTCCCGTCGGGCTCCCGTTGTCGCTGAGTGGGAGGCGGGGCTGGCCGACGCGCCGTTGCGCAAGATTTCAGAAAGGGCCATCGACGAAGAGGCCAAGCGCGGGCTGAATGCGAATACACAACGGACACAGCAGCAGATCAGTGGTCGCCTGCCGGCGTTCATGAACTCCCTGATCCGCTACGGCGTCGGCGTCATGGACTGGGACCTGCGCCGTGCCGGGGGGTTCTCTTACCGGGTGTACTGCTTCGCCAAGGATTGATTTCGCCAAGGATTGATGCGAACCCCCGCGCGGGAAGTGAAAGGCTAAGCGCTGTCGATGAAATTTGCCCTGGCGAGCCACGGAACTCGCGGCGATATCGAGCCCTGCGCCGCCGTAGGCCTTGAGCTGCTGCGCCGAGGACACGAAGTGCGCATGGCGGTCCCGTCCAACCTGGTTGGTTTCGTCGAATCGGCCGGGCTTGACGCGGTCGCCTACGGGCCGGACTTTGTCCAGCTGATGGAACCGGATTTCTTCCGCAACTCGTGGAAGATCCAGAATCCAATCACGTTGCTGCGCAAGGCTATGGAGCCTGTTACCCAGGGTTGGGCGCAGACGAGTACGGTTCTGACGTCGCTGGCAGATGGGGCCGACTTGCTCTTGACGGGCATTCCCTATCAGGAGGTCGCTGCGAACGTCGCGGAGTATTACGACATTCCGTTTGCCGCGCTGCACACTTTCCCGCAGCAGGTCAACGGTCAAGCTATCCCGATTCCGCCGTCGCCGTTGACTCTGCCCTCGCCGTTGATCCGCTCGGGAATGACGGTGGCCAGTTGGCTGTATTGGCGCATGACGAAGCAGGCGGAGGACGCACAACGCCGTGAACTAGGCCTGCCCAAGGCAACAAGCCCTGCGCCGCGACGGATCATGGAACGCGGATCGCTCGAGATCCAGACCTATGACGAGCTCTGCTTCCCCGGGCTGGCAGCAGAATGGGGCGGGCGGCGGCCCTTTGTCGGCGCGCTGACGATGGAGATGACGACGGACTCCGACGACGAGATCGCATCATGGATTACCCATGGAACACCGCCGATCTACTTCGGCTTCGGCAGCATGCCGGTCGAGTCCCCCGCCGACACCATCGCCATGATCAGCGCGGCCTGCGCGAAGTTAGGCGAACGGGCCTTGATCTGCTCCGGGGCGACTGACTTCACCGGTGCCCCCCAATTCGACCATGTGAAAGTAGTGGGCGCGGTCAATCATGCGGCGATTTTTCCCGCGTGCCGCGCGGTTGTCCACCACGGTGGCGCCGGCACCACATCCGCGGGGATGCGAGCCGGAATCCCCACGTTGATCCTGTGGATCGCGTTCGATCAGCCGATTTGGGCAGCTGCGGTCAAACGGCTGAAAGTCGGTTCCGCCCGGCGCTTCTCGTCAACCACCGGGGAATCGCTGGTCGAGGACCTGCGCCGCATTCTCGCGCCGCACTACGTCACCCGAGCCCGCGAGATCGGCAGTCGAATGAGCAAACCCGCCGCCAGCGTCACCACCGCCGCCGATCTTTTGGAAGATGCTGCCCAGCGCGGTCGTTTTGGCTGATCGCCCCGTCCCGAACGGCTCACGCGGCCCCTATGGCCGGCGTACGCTGAGCCTGTGTCCCTACTCATTACGGTGCCGGTGTTCGGGCAGCATGAGTACACCCACGCACTCGTCGCCGACTTGGAGCGCGAGGGTGCCGAGTATCTGATCGTCGACAACCGTGGCGACTATCCCAAGATCGCCGATGAACGGGTCACCGTGCCCGGCAAAAATCTCGGTTGGGCCGGAGGTAGCGACCTCGGGTTCCGAATTGCGTTCTCGGAGGGTTACTCCCACGCGATGACACTCAACAACGACACCCGGATCTCGAAGGGATTTGTCGCCGCGCTACTCGACCCTCGCCTACCCGAGGATGCGGGAATCGTGGGGCCGATGATCGACCACGGGTTCCCCTACGCGATTGCTGACGAGAAACCAGACGCCGCGAACTACATTCCCCGGCCGCTATATCGGGTAGTGCCCGCTGTAGAGGGAACCGCTCTCATGCTGTCCAGGGAATGCTGGGAGACTATCGGCGGACTGGAGTTACGCGCCTTTGGGCGCTACGGGTGGGGGATAGACCTCGATCTCGCGCTGCGTGCCCGAAACGCCGGGTATGGCCTGTACACAACCGAAATGGCCTACATCAACCACTTCGGGGGCAAGACCGCCAATACCCACTTCGGCAGTCGCCGGTATCACTCGGGCGCGAAGGTTGAGTTGGTGCGAGGTTTGCGTCGCAGGCACGGCTTGGGCGCAGCTGTCGGAATGTGGCGGGAGGTGGAGATAACGTACAGCCGAAAGTGGCGAAAGTCATTCCCGCTTGCCCAACAAGACTCACCTGCCAGAAGGCAGACCTAGTTTTAGCGCCGCCACCGGACCCCGTCTCAGACACCCACCCGCACCGTCTGCTCCAGAAGATCGGCGGCCTTGGCGACTCCGACGGCGGGTTTGGTCATCCGCGGCGCGATCTCGCGAGCGCGGGCCACGCATTCCGGGGCGAGGATTTCTCGGAGCTTCATGACCAGCGACTTTCGATCGATGTTCGAGAGGCGCCGGGCGGAGCCGACTTTCAACCGTTTGACCTGAGCCGCCCAGATAAACTGATCCGCCACGTCCCAGAGGATCAATGAGGGCAATCCGGCTCGCAGGCCCGCGGCCGTGGTACCCGCCCCACCGTGGTGGACCGCCGCGCGGCACATGGGCAGGATCGCTGTGTAGTTGACCTGGCCGACAAGCTTCACGTGGTCGGGATGTGGACTGGGGTTCGAGTGGTCAGCGCCGGAATAGATCAACGCGCGTTCGCCCAACTCTGCGCAGGCGTTCGCGATCATGGCTACCGTGTCGGCGGGGGATTCGACCGGCGTGCTACCAAAACCGAAGTAAATCGGCGGCTTACCAGCGCCAATCCACGACGCCACCTCATCGTCGGTATCCGCTGCCAACTCCAGCGTCAATGCGCCGACGAAAGGCCGGCGGCCGTTCCATTCCTCGGCCAGCCCCGGAAATACCGCCTGGTCATAGGCCTGGATTTCGAGGACTCCACGCTCCGCCATGCGTTGCCACGCGGAGACCGCCACCCGTGGCAGCCCGAGTTCACGGCGTTGCGTGTCCTCGTCCGCCTTGGTTATGTACGCGTACAGCCGCCAGCCCGCCTTCAACGTCGTGCGGACCACCGGCGCCGGCGATGGCAGAAATGGAACGCCGATCTGACCGTTGACCCGCACCGGGAAGTGATGCAGCCCCGCCACCGGAATGTCGTAGTACTCCGCGACATTTGCGACCACACCGTGGTACGTCTGGCCCGTCATGAGCAGGTCGGCCCCGTCGGCCAGCGAGGTGAGCGTCCGGCCCATCTCCGCCCAGCCCTCGACGAAAAGCTCCTTGCCGGTACGCACCAGGTTGGCCGGATTCTGGATCTTGAAGGCGTTGTGAGTGAAATCGGCGACCGCGACTATTTGTTCTTCGGTGTTCGGCCCGTAGGCGACGGCGGAAAGGCCGGCCGACTCGACGAAGCCAATCAGGTTGGGCGGCACCGCCATACGTACTTCGTGTCCGCGCCGCAGCAGCTCCACACCAACCGTGGCGCACGGCTCTACATCGCCACGGGTTCCATGGGCCGCCAAAACAAACTTCATAGCCGAAGCTCAGGAACGAAGCGCGTCGATGTCTACCTGGCTACGTGAACTGGTACCGCCGCCAAGCTGCCCGAAGCTACCCGGTCAAACACCGATTTCATCTGCTTCGTGAAGCGAATGACCGACTCCCGGGCAACCGGGTTGTTCGGATAGGACACCATGATCGAGACTTCATCGAACAGACGGAAGACCGTCGAGTACATGTAAGCCGGACTCCGGCCGTCGGTATACGCGGTCGCGTTCACGCCATCCAATGCCGTTGCGACAACACCAGAAAGGGGAGGAAGGCCCGCATCCATATAGCTCATCATGGTGAACTGGGGCCCAGGCCTCTGCAGCCAAGGGGCCAACTCCAACACGCGATCGTATGGCACGTACGCCATGTCCATATTCGCGTCGAAGGATTCCTGAGCGGCGCGGGCAGTCTCTTCGAAAGAGTTCGGATCCACCGGAACGGTGAACGGCACTACGCCGGTGAACCAACCCACCGTCATGAAGTCCGCCGGACTCTTACGCTTATCGACTGGCGTAAGACCGTAGTACGTCTCGGTGCCGGCCAGTTCATATTGAGCCAGGGCCGCGCAGGCAAACAAACCACCGCTGAACCGGGCACCCGCCCGTTGGCAAACTGCTTCGAAATCAGCCGTCTGGTCTGGACCCAGCAGCTGCTCGACATGGACGTCACCGCCGCACGGGATCGATTGGTCACCGAGTGGCAGTGGGAAATCCGGTAGGGTTCCGCCGTTGGCATCGGCCAATTCGACCCACTTCCGCACGCCCGGAGACTCCAGGGTCAGGGCCGACACGCTTTGGTGTTCGCGCATGCAGAACTCGTCATAACTAGCCGCAGGTGGCAGCGTGACGGGCGCTTTCCCCTCCATGACGGCGTTGTAGTTCATCACGATCTCGACATACAGGCCGGCAATCAACATCGGATCGCAGTGCAGGTGGTCGACAACCGCATACAGCGAGAACCGGTCGTCGTGCTGAACAATGCCGAACCTGAAGCAATCCCATTGCAGCGGATCAGGTGTAGCCAATACGAGGTCCTGCCATTCCGGCTGCGTCAGCACGCCGTACTCTTTCGCCACGAACTGGATGTCGCGGGGGTTCTGGATGGCGTGACGGACGATATTTTTCTCGTCGTGGTATTCGAACCAGCTGTGGTACGTCCCGTGGCGCCGAAGGTGCGAGTTGATGACGAAAGTCATAGCGCGGATATCGCAACGTCCGGGCACGTCCCAGGAGCCCATGACTGCTCGCGAGTAGTCGAGGCCTCGGTCCCGGAACTCGACAAAGCCACGAAGATGGCCCGCCTGCATAGAGCTGGCCGGAACCGGACTGATCGGTGCCTTCTGGGCTTTCGCAGAACAGGCAGGTGTTGGCTGCCAAGACACGACGGTGCCTGCCCCCGGGTACCAGTCGTAGGCGTTTCCAACTTTCAGGCGATCATGCTCAGAGCCTCCACCAATGAACATGTTTACCTCCTCTCATTCCGGCCTATGCAGCGCAGTCGACTCGATGTCAGGACCTACCTCATGCGGGTGTCGCAGCGTCCTCCTGCTTGGGTGCCAACTTCTCGCATAGGTGGTCTGCCAAACCCCGCACCGTGGTGATGTCGGCAGAGGTGATGCGTATCCCCGTCTGGGATTCGATGTGGGTACGCAGTTCGAGGTTGCCCAGCGAGTCAAGTCCGTACTCGGACAGCGGATGGTCCGCATCGATATTGCGACGCAGGATCAGGCCGATCTGCTCAGAGAGCAGCCGCCGCAGCCGCGTGGGCCACTCTTCGAGGGGCAGCTCGTTCAGCTCGGCGCGCAATTTGCTTGTGCCCGAACCTTTTTTGCCCGCAGCCTTGAACATCTCAACGAACTTGCTTCTTTCCGCGAAGGAAGCAATCCACGGTGTTCCGATCAGCGGGCTGTAGCCGGTGTAGGCGCGGTCGTGGCGAAGCAGCCTCTCGAACGCGTAGGCACCCTCGTCTGGACTGATCGCGGCGCCACTGCCTTCCGCAAAACCAGCGCCTCGGCCGATCTCGCCCCAGGCTCCCCAGGCGATTGCGTTGGCCGGCAGACCCTGCGCTCGCCGCCAGTGACTGAAGGCGTCCAGCCAGCTGTTGGCGGCGGCGTAGGCGCCCTGACCCGGTGAGCCCAGCAGCGCGGCCGCCGACGAGAACGAGCAGAACCAGTCAAGATCCGCAGATGCGGTGGCCTGATGCAGATTCCACGCGCCGTACACCTTGGGTGCCCAGTCACGGTCGATCAACTCGTCGGTGATGTTGAGCAAGGTGGCGTCCTCGACCACTGCCGCCGCGTGCAGCACACCGCGCAACGGCAGTCCAGTGGCGGTTGCCGTTGCCACCAACCGCTCCGCGGTTTCGGCCTGGGCGATATCGCCGCACTCCACCACCACGTCGGATCCGATCGAACGAACGAGTTCGATTGTCTCCAAAGTCTTTTGCGTCGGTTGGGAGCGTGAGGTGAGCACGATCCGGCCGGCGCCGGCTGAGGCCATCTTCTCCGCCAGGAACAACCCAAGACCGCCCAGACCGCCGGTGATGATGTAGGAGCCGTCGCTTCGGAAGACCGGCGCCTGCTCAGGCGGCAGTACCACGCTGCTGCGCCCTGCCTGCGGGATGTCGAGGATGAGCTTGCCGGTGTGTTCGGCCGCACTCATCACACGGATCGCGGTGGCCGCCTCGGCAAGCGGGTAGTGCGTGCTCTCGGGCATCGGCAGCACGCCCTCGGCGGTCAACCGGTACACCGTGCTCAGTATCTCGCTGACCTCCTGCGGATGGCTGACAGACATCAATCCCAGGTCAACGCCCCAGAACGCCAGGTTACGACGGAACGGGAAGAGGCCCAGCTTGGTGTCGCCGTAGATGTCGCGCTTGCCGATCTCGACGAACCGCCCGCCCAGCGCCAGCAGTTTGATCCCGGCGAGTTGTGCTGCGCCGGTTACGGAGTTGAGCACGATGTCGACCCCATAGCCGTCGGTGTCGCGACGGATCTGGTCGGCGAACTCGACGCTGCGCGAGTCGTAGACATGCTCGATGCCCATGTCGCGCAACAGCTGGCGACGTTTCGGGCTGCCGGCAGTCGCGTAGATCTCGGCCCCCGCCCTGCGGGCGATGGCGATCGCGGCTTGCCCGACACCGCCGGTTCCCGAGTGGATCAACACCTTGTCGCCGGCCTTGATGCGGGCCAGGTCGTTCAGCCCGTACCAGGCGGTGGCGTGCGCGGTGGTGACCGCCGCGGCCTGAGCGTCGGTCATGCCCGCCGGCAGGGTGGTGGCCAGGCGCGCGTCGCAGGTCACGAAAGTGGCCCAGCAGCCGTTGGGGGACATCCCCCCGACGTGATCGCCGACCTTGTGTTCGGTGACGCCGGGTCCGACGGCGGTCACGACACCGGCGAAATCGGTGCCCAGCTGCGGCAGAATGCCGTCCAGGCTCTGATAACGGCCGAAGGACAGCAGAACATCGGCAAAGTTGATGCTCGATGCGGTGACCGCGACTTCGATCTGTCCGGGTCCCGGCGGAACCCGGTCGAAGGCGGCGAACTCCATCGTCTGCAGGTCACCTGGCATGCGGATCTGCATACGCATGCCGTCGCGCTCGTGGACGGCGATGGTGGTCTGCCGCTCTTCGGGGCGCAGCGGAGCCGGGCACAGGCGCGCCGTGTACCACTCGTCGTTCCGCCATGCGGTCTCGTCTTCGTCCGGCCCGACCAGGAGCAGCTGGCGCACCACCTGCTCGGCGCTGGTCTGCTCGTCAACGTCGATGTGGGTGGTGTGCAGGTGCGGGTGCTCGGCACCGATCACCCGGAGCAGGCCGCGTAATCCGCTTTGGTCCAGATTGGGACGGTCTTCGGACAGCACCGACTGCGCGTTCCTGGTGACGACATACAGCCGAGGCGACTGGCCGGGGATTTCCGACAGTTCGCGGGTGATGCGCACCAGATGGCGGACGTGTTCTGCGCCGCGGACAGCACTTTCCTCGTCCGGGTTACCGTTCTTCGGCTCGGTGAGCAGCACCACGCCGGTGAACCCACCCTTTTCGATCAGACTGCGCAGCCGCACGGCAATGGCCGAATGGTCGGCTTGGTGAGGCCAGGACAGCGTTGTGCATTGCGTGTCGTGCAGCTTCAGCGCATCGGTGAACGCCGTCGCCACCAGATCGGCAGTGTCGGAGGTGCTGACCAGCAGCAATGCTCCCGTCTCGGCGGCGGCCACCTCGGGAAGATCCCGTTTCTGCCATTCGACAGCCAGCAGCCGTTCACCCATCACACGAGCCTGTTCGCTGCTTGGTGAGGAGCCGGTGCCCATCTGCAGTCCGCGCACGGTCAACAGGACCGACCCGTGCTTGTCCAGCACGTCCAGGTCGGCTTCGACGGCCCCGCCGGCCGCCGCGGTCACCCGCGAGTAGCAGTAGCGTGCCGTGTGCACCGGGCCGTAGGTCCGCAGCTCGCGAACACCCAGCGGCAACAGCAGACCACCCAGGCTGGCATTCGCGACACTGGGGTGAGCGGCGACGGACTGGAAGCACGCATCCAGCAGTGCCGGATGCACGCCGTAACTGGTTTGCTGGGTCCGGATCACGCTGGGCAGCCCGATCTCGGCCAGCACCGTGATGCCGGTTCCTTCAGCGGTGTGCGCAGCGCCCAGGCCGGTGAAAGCGGGACCGTACTGAATACCGCACAGATCCAACGCGTCCCGAAGGTCAGCGCCTTCTACGCGGCTCGGATGTGCCGCCAGCAGTGCCTCGATGTCCAGCGCGGCAGGTTCGTCCTCGACAACCCCGCCTTCGCCACCTTCTAGGGCGTGCAAAACCGCGCTGGCGCAACGGGCGTGCTCGCCGTCCCTGTTCGTCTCCACCGCGAATGCGAGAGCCCCTGGCACCTCGGCGGTTGCGACAAGGCTGACTTCGGTTTCGTCATCGAGAAGCAGCATCTGCTCAAAGCGGACATCGCGGACACCGGATGCCTCACCGAAGACGGTGCGGGCAGCGGTCAGCGCCATCTCGCAGTAGGCCGCACCGGGAAGGGAAGCCGTGCCGTGTACCTGGTGATCGGCGAGCCAGGGCAGCGCGGCGGTACCGATCTCAGCCTGCCAAACGTGGCGCTCGGGCTCCTCCGGCAGTCGCACATGCTGTCCCATCAGAGGATGCACCGCAACGCTGGCGCCGATCGAGCGCGAACCTTGACCGTCCCGGCTCAGCAGCAGTGAACGGTGCGTCCAGCTCGGCAGCGGCGCGTCCACCAGATGTCCACTGGGGTACAGCACGGAGAAGTCGACTGCGGCACCCGTGGCGTACAGATCTCCGAGTAAGCCCCGCAGCCCGTGCGGCAGTGGCTGCTCGCGTCGCATTGCCGCAAGAGCGGCCACCGACATGTCAAGGCTTCGGGCGGTCTGGTCGACAGCGTGGGTCAACAGCGGGTGTGGTGACAACTCCCCGAAGACCCGGAAGCCGTCTTCCAGCGCCGCCTGCACCGCCGCGGAGAAGCGCACGGTGTGGCGCAGGTTGTCGGCCCAATAACCGGCGTCGCAGTACGGCTCTTCCCGCGGGTCGAACGAGGTCGCCGAGTAGTAGGGAACTTCGGGCGTCAATGGCTCGATCTCAGCCAGGGCTTCGTACAGATCGTCAAGGATCGGATCGACCTGGGGCGAGTGCGATGCCACGTCGACGGCCACCTCACGGGCCATCACCTCACGCTGCTCCCACGCCGCTACCAACTCGCGAACCGTCTCGGTTGTACCGCCGATAACGGTGGATTGCGGAGAGGCGACCACCGCCACGACGGCGTCGTTGATACCGCGAGCCATGAGCTCCGAAAGTACTTGCTGAGCGGGCAATTCCACCGACGCCATTGCGCCGGCACCGGAAATCCGGGCCATCAGACGCGAGCGGCGGCAGATGACGCGCACCCCGTCCTGCGGGGATAGCGCTCCGGCGACAACGGCTGCCGCGGACTCGCCGAGCGAGTGGCCGATGACCGCGCCGGGCTGGACCCCGTAGGACTTCATCGCGGCCGCCATGGCGACCTGCATGGCGAACAGCGTCGGCTGCACCCGGTCGATACCGGTCACCTTCTCGGGAGCGGTCAGCGCTTCGGTCACCGAGAAGCCCGATTCCTGGGCGATCAGTGGCTCCAACTCGGCGATGGTCGCAGCGAATGCGGGCTCGTTCGCCAGTAGGTCGGCACCCATTGCTGCCCACTGCGAACCCTGTCCGGAGAACACCCAGACCGGGCCGCGGTCGTCTTGACCCACGACCTCTTGATATGGAGTCTCGCCGTCGGCCACCTCCCGCAGGGCCGCCACCAGCTCTGGGGTGCTGTCGGCCAGCACGGCTGTGCGCACTGATCGGTGCCCACGCCGGCGTGCGAGCGTGTACGCCAAGTCTGGCGCCGCTAGTTCCGCTGCGTGTGCCTCGACCCAGTCAGCGAGGCGCCCAGCGGTGTCCCGAAGTCCGTCGGCCGAAGTAGATGACAGCGGAACAAGAAGCGCGCCGTCTCGGCTGGGCCTGGTCACCGCACCATTGGGGCAAAGAGCCGCGGGCGCTTCTTCGACAATGGCGTGCACATTGGTGCCGGATATCCCGTACGCCGACACTGCCGCTCGGCGTACTTGGCCATCGCTCGTCGGCCACGGCGTAATCTCCTGCGGCACAAAGAGTCCGGTGTCGATCTTGGCCATTTGCTCAGGCAGGGCTTCGAAGTGCAGGTTCTTCGGAACCACTCCGTGCTGGACGGCGAGGACCGCCTTCATGACCCCCAGCGCACCGGCGGCCGCCTGAGTGTGCCCGAAATTGGTCTTCGCGGCGCCCAGCACGCAGGGGTTAGACCGGCCGTATACCTCGGCAAGGCTTGCGTATTCGATCGGGTCACCGACCGGGGTACCGGTGCCGTGCGCCTCGACCATGCCGACGGTGCCGGCGTCCACACCCGCCGCGGCCAATGCCGCGCGGTATACCGAAGCTTGCGCCTCCCCGGACGGCATCGCGATGTTCACGGTGTGGCCGTCCTGGTTGGCGGCCGTGCCACGAATGACGGCCAGGACCCGGTCACCGTCCCGCTGTGCATCCGGCAGCCGCTTCAGTAACAGCACGACGCAACCCTCGCCGGACACGAAGCCGTCCGCTTTGGTGTCGAACGCATGGCAGTGTCCGGTGCCCGAGAGCATGCCTCCCGCTGACGCCGATGCGGACCTCCGCGGTTCCATCATCACGTTGACGCCGCCGGCAAAGGCGAGGGTGCTTTCGCCGTCGTTCAGACTGCGGCAGGCCTGGTGGATGGCAAACAAACCAGAAGAGCAGGCGGTGTCGACCGTGGACGCTGGGCCGTGCAGCCCGAGTGCGTAGGCGACCCGCCCGGACGCCATGCAGGAAATGGTGCCGGGGTTTCCGTACGGCCCGTCGAAAGCATCCGTGGCGGCGTGCACGAACTGGTAGTCGCCGTAGTTCAATCCGACGAACACACCGGTCTCGTCGGCAATGGTGGCCTTGGTGAGTCCGGCGCGTTCCATCGCCTCCCACGCGGTCTCCATCAACAGGCGGTGCTGCGGATCCATCGCGGTGGCTTCTTTTTCGGAAATACCGAAGAACTCGGGGTCGAAGTGGCCGACGTTGTCCAGGAACGAACCCCACTTGCAGACCGAGCGACCGGGCACACCCGGCTCGGGGTCGTAGTAGTAGTCGACGTCCCACCGATCGGCGGGCACCTCTACGACGAAATCGTCTCCGCGTAACAACGCTTCCCAGAAGAGGTCAGGTGAGTCGATGCCCCCCGGCAGCCGGCATGCCATCCCGATGACAGCAACCGGCGTCACGCTTGCCCTATCCACGATCGTTCATCTCTCCTAAATCTTGCGTAACCGCGCTTTTACTTGTGCCGCATCGTTGATTTACAACTTGGGCCAAGAGCGCCACAGCATCGCGCATAGACCCACCCCCGCAGTTCGAAGCCAACTTGTTGCTAGTTACTCACGTGCGAGAAGCGTAGCCGGTTGGTGCCACCCGCGTGGAAGAATCGTTCCGACGTACAAAAAAAGTAACGTTGCTTACATCACTATTCATGATTGACCCATCAGTCAGTAGTGGTGCGTAGGTGTCTGGTAATCGCGCACTGGAGCGCGAGAGTTGCTGGTAGAAGCCGTACTACGGCAAACAGAACTTCCGCTTCGCCGTTTGCTGTGTCCGCACCGACACGTAGTTATGGGCGACTGGCATTGGACCGCGCTTCGCCACTGTCATAAGGAGCTCGCTGATATGATATTGAGCGGATGTTTGCTGGCCACCCGTATCAGGCCGGCAAAACAGACCTTCACGACACCTTTACGACACCTTGAACGGTACCTCAGAACCTGCTGCGCCGCGCCGTTTTCGAAATCTCTGAAACATACGCAACCGGGACTGTTGTCGTTGCAGCTCAGCGCCTTTGCGCGGTTCCGCTAATTGTGCGACCGTCAGCGCGGGAATACCCTTATTTCTTGTACTTAAGGTATGGGCACGCAGGGTATAACTGAGTCACCGGTTTGTAGAGGCCGCCCCGCCACCCCGCGCGGCTCGAAGCCACGGGCGCATTGCTGACGACCACGGCCCGTGAACGCGACCATGTCCTGGCGGCCTACGGAGTGCTCACACCATGACGACATCCCGGGTGCCCCGGCCGGCGCGCGAGGAGGCCGAAGCGGCCGCCGGTTGAGCCGGATATGACGGGTTCGGGCCCACCGCGCGGGCGGTCCTGGCGGCCACCGATGACGTGGAGCGCGATGGTGTGATCGGTGCCGAGACCAGAGGGGCCAGTGAATGCGAATTACACGGCGAGAGAATGGTTTTCATTGAACTGATCACCGCCATCGGGGCGTGGCGAATGGTGGCCTCGATATTGCTCAGCCTAAATGCCTCGCTGGAAGACGACGTGCTCTGATGGCCGCCCGACGGCCGGTCGCCTTAATGGGTGGTGACTGGCATGATCCGAAAGCTGCCGTACTTGATTGACATATCAATCAATAATTCATAGCTTCGTGAAATGCGAACCAGAGTCGCCGAACTGCTCGGCGTGGAGTTCCCGATCTGCGCCTTCAGCCACTGCCGCGATGTCATTGCTGGGGTTACCAATGCTGGCGGGTTCGGGGTCCTCGGCGCTGTTGCACACAGTCCGCAACGGCTGCAGAACGAACTGACCTGGATCGAGGAGCAGACAGACGGCAAGCCTTTCGGGGTCGACTTGTTATTGCCGCCGAAGTACGTCGGCTCCGACCAGGGCGGGATGGACGCGCAGCAGGCCCGGACGCTGCTGCCGGAGGGGCACCGCGCTTTTGTTGACGACTTATTGCTCCGTTATGGCGTCCCGGCCCCTACCGATCCGCCACGTAAGTCGTCCCGTGGCGGGCTCAACATCTCGCCGAAGGGCTACGAGCCGCTGCTGGAAGTGGCTTTCGCCCACGACATCCGGCTTATCGCCAGCGCTCTCGGACCACCACCGGCAGATCTTGTCGAGCGCGCCCATGACCACAATGTGCTGGTCGCCGCGTTGGCCGGCACCACCGAACACGCGCGGCGACACGCCGCCGCCGGCGTCGACCTGATCGTCGCTCAGGGCACCGAGGCCGGCGGCCACACCGGCGAGGTGGCCACCATGGTCCTGGTTCCCGAAGTGGTGGATGCGGTGTCACCGACGCCGGTGTTGGCCGCCGGCGGCATCGCCCGCGGCCGTCAGATCGCGGCGGCCCTGGCCCTGGGTGCCGAAGGCGTGTGGTGCGGCTCGGTATGGCTGACCACCGACGAAGCCGAGACGGCCCCGGCGGTCAAGGACAAGTTCTTGGCCGCCAGCTCCTCGGACACGGTGCGGTCCCGTTCAATGACTGGTAAGCCGGCGCGGATGCTGCGCACGGCCTGGACCGACGAATGGGACCGGCCGGAAAATCCTGACCCGCTCGGCATGCCGCTGCAGACCGCGCTGATCACCGACTCGCAGCTGCGCATCAATCAGGCGGCTGCTCATCCCGGCGCCAAGGCTCGCGAGCTGGCGACCTACTTCGTCGGCCAGGTAGTCGGCTCGCTCGACCGGGTTCGTCCGGTGCGCTCGGTGGTGCTTGACATGGTCGAAGAGTTCATTGACACCATCGGGCGGCTCGACGTGCTGGTCGAGAGGTAGACCGAAAAGTGACGGACACCCGCCGGCGCCGCGCGGTTAGCGAGAAGGAGAAGTTGCAACGCCGCGATGACATCATCGCGGCTGCAAAAGAAGTGTTCGCCCGCAAGGGTTTTCATACGACGACAATCGCCGACATCGCCAAGCAGGCCAGCCTGGCCTACGGCTCCGTCTATTGGTACTTCGATTCCAAGGACGAGCTGTTCCTGGCGTTGATGGCGGTTGAAGAGGCCGCCCTTCGCGGGCATATCGAGGCCGCGATGGCGGCGCTTGAGACATCGCACGAAAACATCGGGGCAGAGGCGGCCTTTCGGGTCGCCGTGCAGGCGACGTTCGAGTTCTTCGAAGCCGACAGTGCCACGGTCAAACTTCTGCTTCGCGATGCTTACGCGCTCGGGGACCGACTCGAGAAGTACGTCGGCGAGATCTACGAGCGCTGCATCGACGACATCGAAACCGTGATCGTCGTGGCTCAGGGGCGCGGCGAGCTCGTTGCCGTCCCGCCCCGGTTGGTGGCCCATACGCTGGCGGCGCTGATCGGGCAGTTGGCGCAGCGGCGGCTGGCTACCGACGACGACGGCACCGCGGCAGACGTTGCTGATTTCGTTGTTTCGCTGGTCCTGGACGGGCTGCGTCCCCGTTCGGCCGGGTAGGTTCTGCCAAGTACCCGTGCGAGCGTGATTGCCGAGGTCGCAGACCCGGAGACTGCCGAAAACATGCACGGCTACGTAATAAATCCATAAAGATTAAGAAACGCCGGGCCGGTGAATTTGACCCTGTCATACCTGTCGTGCATCATCGGTGACGTAAGCACCTCGTTAGGTGAGGCGTCTACACGAATACAGGCCACTGACCCCGAACGTCGAAAGACGCCCCGGGTCAGGACAGCTCCTCCCGGATTAAGGGTTGAGCCCAGGTGGCTTCCGGATCACCGGACACGTCGTGTGGTGTCGAAGCTCTGACGAGTGGGGTGCGGATTTCCGGCGATCGTCGGGCCTCTGTATTCGTTGTGCTGCGCAGCAGATCGTGCGGGTATCCGCGCGTCGCGACCGTTGAGGAGGTGAGGGGCGAATGAGTTCCAGCGATAGTCCGGGTCGAGATCCCGGCCATGTTTCGTCCCGATTCGGTCTCCGGCGCGGCATTCTTCGCTGAGTCGCTAAACGTTAATACGCTGACCAGCCAAGCGTTTTCAGATCGGAACCATTGCGGGACGGGACACGTCAGTCCATTTAGTCCCTGTTGTGAATTCCGTCCAGGAGGCGATCATGACCTCAGCTCTTTATGACGAAGAAGTAGTGGCCGTAGCGCCCGCGCCCAAGCTGCGGGTAGTGCGCGACACGGACCGTTCGCAGGACTCGATTCAGGCGTCCGCGCCCAAGGCGGTGACGCGCCGGGTCGGCGAGCACCTGCTGCGCGCCGGCAGCGACCCGCTGGTGGACGGCGCTGCTCGCTTGCTGAGCGTTCCGGTGCGTCACGTGTATGCAGCGCTATGGCGTGTCGGGGTCCTCGAAGTCCAGGCCTAAGCGCCGATGGACCGAGACAAGCCGACCCGCACCAGTCGCAGTGCACCCCGCCCATGGCTCCGGGGGGTCGCCGGTCCGCAGGCATGAGCCCTGCGGACGAGCAACCTCCCGGAGCCGGTGTGGGATTTGCGTTGAACCGTAGAATCCACATAACGGCATCGAACCGGCTATCACCGGGGAGCCTTCGGAAGAACAGCCAACCTGGCCCAGTAGAACCGAACGGGTGGGCCCGTCACAGCCTCGAATGAGCGGCCACGCGTCAGCGCGGCAAGCGGGGTGGTACCGCGGCGCTCGCGCAGGTCGCGCGTCGTCGTCCCCAGCGTGACTAGTGCCCTGAGCGGCACCGTGGCACAGGAGACGACGCAGATGGTGAGCGATAAAGCCGACGTCCAGACCTATCCCAGGCTGGCCGGTGGGGCGCCCGACTTTCCGGCGCTCGAGCTTGAGGTTCTCGATTACTGGGCTCGCGACGACACCTTCCGCGCCAGCATCGACCGCCGCGACGGTGCCCCGGAATACGTGTTCTACGACGGGCCGCCGTTCGCCAACGGGCTCCCGCATTATGGCCACCTGCTTACCGGTTATGTGAAGGACATCGTCCCGCGGTACCGCACTATGCGCGGCTACAAAGTCGAGCGCCGCTTCGGCTGGGATACCCATGGGTTGCCGGCCGAACTCGAAGTCGAGCGCCAGCTGGGGATCACCGACAAATCTCAGATCGACGCCATGGGGATCGCCGCCTTCAACGATGCTTGTCGGGCGTCGGTGTTGCGCTATACCGACGAGTGGCAGGCGTATGTGACCCGTCAGGCGCGCTGGGTCGATTTCGACAACGATTACAAGACGTTGGATCTCAGCTACATGGAGTCGGTGATCTGGGCGTTCAAGCAACTGTGGGACAAAGGCCTGGCGTACGAGGGCTACCGGGTGTTGCCGTACTGCTGGCGTGATGAAACCCCGCTGTCCAACCACGAACTGCGCATGGACGACGACGTCTATCGAAGCCGCCAAGACCCAGCGGTGACGGTGGGCTTCAAGGTGGTGACGGGCGGCGAGCTGGCCGGTGCCTATCTGCTGGTGTGGACGACGACGCCGTGGACCCTGCCGTCGAACCTTGCGGTAGCGGTCAACCCCGGTGTCACCTATGTGCAGATCAAGGTCGGCGACCGTCGTTTTGTATTGGCGAAGGCGCGGCTGGCCGCATACGCCCGCGAGTTAGGTGAGGAGCCGGAGGTACTCGGCGCCTATAGCGGCGCCGACCTGGTGGGCACGCGCTACTTGCCGCCGTTCCCGTACTTCTACGATTCGGCCGAAAACGCGTTCCAGGTGCTCCGGGCCGACTTTGTGACCACCGAGGACGGCACCGGCATCGTCCACATGGCACCGGCCTACGGCGAAGACGACATGGCCACCACCGACCCGGTCGGCATCCTGCCGGTCACCCCGGTCGACGCCAAGGGCCGCTTTGATGCCACCGTTCCGGACTACCAGGGGCAGCACGTCTTCGACGCCAACGCACAGATCATCCGCGACCTGAAGAACCAGAGCGGTCCGGCCGCGGCGAACGGCGCGGTGTTGCTCCGCCACGAAACCTACGAGCACCCCTACCCGCATTGCTGGCGGTGCCGTAATCCACTGATCTATCGGGCGGTGTCGTCGTGGTTCGTCACGGTCACCGATTTCCGGAACCGGATGGTGGAATTGAACCAGCAGATCACGTGGTACCCCGAACATGTCAAGGACGGCCAGTTCGGTAAATGGCTACAGGGCGCCCGCGATTGGTCGATCTCGCGAAACCGCTACTGGGGCACTCCGATACCGGTGTGGAAGTCCGACGATCCGGCCTACCCGCGCATTGACGCCTACGGCAGTCTCGACGAGCTCGAG
>Ga0182012_10001945_pt1 | contig 22517 bp, 22 predicted proteins | sample 612S2SmetaG_FD_120486 | JGI IMG/M metagenome (GOLD analysis project Ga0182012, IMG submission 120486) | Permafrost microbial communities from Stordalen Mire, Sweden - 612S2S metaG | ecosystem: Environmental > Terrestrial > Soil > Wetlands > Permafrost | place: Sweden: Stordalen | collected... | reverse complement strand
GCAAAATATTCATGCGCGATTTTCGGCGGCGGCGCCTCGCGCCTTTCGCCTTGCGCCGCGTTCAAAATCATGGAACCCTTGGCATAATGCCTCGAGCGTCGAGCAATGACGAGTCCACGAAGGCATCAATATAACGGCTTTTCACGCGGTCTATACGCATATTATTTGGAGAGCAACGATGGACGGCGCGAACGAGCAAACCTCTCCCGTTCAAAGCACGAGCTTTCGCTCTCCCCCCCGTTATCACACATGGGTGATCAGTTCGATCGCCACATTGATTATCGCGGCCATGAACGAACTATCAATATATACAATATTGTATATTCTATTAGCGTTCTATGGTATTGAAAGTTTCATCACCGAGATTTTTGGCGTTAGCGTGGATGACACGGGAATTACGGTCCCAAACCGATTGCTACCAAACAACCCATGGATCGTATTCTGGCGAAAGCAGTTCAAATGGAAAGACATGGAGAGAGTTTGCTCCCTTTCGGATCGGCGGATCCAACTCATTTCCGTCAACATGCGCGCGGACGCGACGTTCAGGACTCGCGACGAGAAATTGGAGTTTTTTAGAGCTATCAGGAAATTTCGACCGGCGATCCGCATTCAGAAGAAGCCGTCGAGCCGCGATCAGGACATTTAGATTTTCACGAAAAACATGGATCCACGCGCGGCGCGCTCCCACCGTCGGCGAAGCCCATTCGCGAGGCGATAACTTACCCCGGTGTTAGCTACGGATTTCAAAGTGACTTCTTCTTCGAAGCAAGCTTCCGCGATATATGTAGCTCTCTTTTTGTAAGCAACACCGCGAAACGCATGGAGAGCCCGAGATGCCGAATCCGAAATACGCTGCCTACGAGGCCGCCGACCCTTATTTCAATCTGGTTCGAGGGGCGCTAGGCGATCTCGTTGATGGCGAGCATTTCTTCGACATTGTCACCGACGACGTCCTCTACGAGGTCCTTTACAACGTCCCCGGTTGGCCTCGCATTATCCGGGGGCGGCCGGATCTGATGGCTCAATTCAAGGGCTATTGCGACAGCATCGAGCTTCAATCCGCCGATAAGTTGATCACCCACAAGACAGTCAACGGTCGTGTCCTCGTCATCGAATATGAAGTCCATGGAAACATCCTCGCGACAGGCGTGAATTACAACAATCGGTTCTGCTCAATCATCAAGATTGAAAACCGCAAGATCGCGCACTGGAGAGACTACATGGACTCCCTCGCGGCCTGGAATGCATTGACGGCGCGCGCTCAATAAAAGGCCAGAGCGCCCTGATCAATCGAGTCTTGAATGTTTGGCCACCGAGCGACGGGTTGGCTAGCTATAACCAAAATCCCAAAAGAATGATCGGATCACAGTAGCTAATCTCATGGAGGACAAGGGATACCGCCCGCGCGACCGCTCGTCGCGCCGCCTTGCATGCTCGCGCGAAGCCGGCTAGGCAACGGAACCTTCCGCGCCGCGTGACTTTCGCGCGGTGCCGGAGGATACGCCAGTTTCCTCGCCGCGACGAACGAACCGCGACGAGAGGTCCCTTAGGAAAGCCACATGAGCGTATTTACTCGCCGCCAGATGCTCGGCGCCATCGCCGCGGCAGGCGCGCCGAGCGTCGTTTTCGCGCAACCCACGCAGCGTTCGGGCGTCGCGAGCCCCAAGTCGCCGCGGTTTGGTTTCGAGGAGGTTATCGACCGCGCTCGCGAACTCGCCGCCGCGCCGTTCGAGGATCCGCCGGCGCGGCTGCCCGAGGCTTTCGACAAACTCGACTATGACAATTGGCGCGACATCCGCTTTCGGAAGGATCGCGCTCTTCTCGGCGAAACCGGCGGCCCCTTCCGGCTGGAGACCTTTCATCTCGGCTTCCTCTATCGGCGCGCGGTCACGATCAATATGATTCGCGACGGGCTGGCCTCGCCAATTCCCTATTCTCCGGCGCTGTTCGACTATGGCCGGGTCAAGCCGCCGAAAGATCCGCCGGTCAATCTCGGCTTCGCCGGCTTCCGGCTGCATTTTCCGCTCAACGATCCCGATGTATACGACGAGGCGATCTCCTTCTTGGGCGCGAGCTATTTTCGGTTTCTCGGACGCGAACAGCAATACGGCCTGTCGGCGCGCGGCCTCTGCGTCGAAGCGGGCACGGACAAGGAAAGCTTTCCGTTTTTTCGCGAATTCTGGATCGAGACGCCCTCGGCGGGCGCCTCGCGCGCGACAATCTATGCGCTGCTCGATGGGGAGGCCGCGACCGGCGCCTTCCATTTGGAGCTGACGCCGGGGCACGAGAGCGTCCTCGACGTGCGGGCGACGCTGTTCCCGCGGCGGGAGAACGTGAAATTCGGTCTCGCTCCGCTCACATCGATGTACCTGACCGGCGAAAACGACCATCGCATACAGGATGGCTTTCGCGCCGAGCTGCACGATTCGGACGGGCTGCTGATTCAGACCGGCGCCGGCGAGTGGCTGTGGCGTCCGCTCTCCAACCCGACCGGCGCGCGCACGACTTCCTTCATTGACAAGGACAATAAGGGTTTCGGCCTGATGCAGCGCGACCGCGCCTTCGAATCCTATCAAGATCTCGATCTCGCCTATGAAGCGCGGCCGAGCTATTTCGTCGAGCCGCGGGAGCCCTGGGGCGACGGCCGGATCGAACTGATCGAACTCTCCACCGAGGACGAGACCAACGACAATATCGTCGCGAGTTGGACGCCGGCCGTCCCGCCGGAGCCGCGCAAGGCCTTCACCTACGCTTATCGCATAACCGCCTGTCTCGATCTGGCCCGGCTCTCGCCCAACGGGCGCGCGATCAACACCTTTCGCGCGCCGCCGCGCGCGCTGGGCTCGTCCGAGGCGGTCACGGTCAACGCGCGCCGCTTCCTGGTCGACTTCGCCGGCGGCGACATGGCCTATTATGTTCCCGATCCGAGCCAGGTCGAGGTCGTCGCCACCGCCACCAACGGGCAGATCCTGCGCACCAGCGTCATCGCGAACTCCCATATCGACGGATTGCGCGCGATGTTCGATGTGTCCGTCAAGTCGGGCCAAACCACCGATCTGCGCCTGTTTTTGCGCGCGGGGACGCGGACGCTCACGGAGACATGGACCTATCCCTGGACCTCGCCGTGAGGAGAGGCGCTCCTCACCTTTTACGGGAGAACGGAGGGCGCGGATCGATGCAACAGTAAAAAGCCACGGTCGCAATGGCGCTTGCCCGGCGGCGGTTTTACCCGTTGTTGCGGATATCGTCGTAATCTCGCTCCCGTCGGCGGTGATTCGACTTTGAGGCCGGCGGGTTTTTCGCAGCGGGTTTGGCGTCATGACGCTTACAACACTTCCAACCGGCATTGTCCCGGAGGATTACGAGCGCATCGAGGCCGCCGTCATGGAGACGGCGCGCGGGCGCTGGTTTCTGATGGAGTTCGCGCGCCGCCAGCGCTCCGCGGAAACCGCGACGCTGCTCGAAGCCATCGCCCGGCTGGAAAACCGCGTCGCGAGCCTGGCGCAAGAGTCCGCGCCGCCCCGCGAGCCGGAAAAACCGCGCGAGGCGCCCGCGCCGGTCGCGGAACCCTGCCCGCCCGCCGATCCGCGCCTGTCTGCTTTGTCACGGTTGGATCATCTTCCGCTCGAACACAAGCTTTCGCTGTTCTCCTGACGAATCATTGGGCCGGACACGGCGCCGGCAAAATCGAAATGCTGGATTTGGCGAGCGGTCGCGACAGTTAATCAGCGTTCGCCAACCGCGGCGAGTCGCGAAACGCGAAGGGGAAACGGCGATGTCCGAAGGCGCAAATCAACGAAGGCCGCTCAAGGTGCCCGAGCCCAGCCAGGCTCCATTGTGGTTCGTCATCGTCGGATTGGGCCTCGCCCTTTATAGTCGAGGCATGAACGACGAGCAGATCGCGCAGGTGGTCCTTTGGTTTGGCGTCGTCATTTCTTTCGTCGCCCTGCTGTATTGGGCGTTTCGTCCAAAACACGGATTGCGCTAAGCGACCTCCCGCCGCGCGCGGCCTCGGTCCTTGGCGCGAAAATCAGTCGATCGACGAAATCCGGATCGGCTCGCCGATGTCCGCGTGGACCACCTTGATCCCCGCCTTTTCGACGGCCGCTTCGGTCGGATACCACGTCGATTCGTGATCGAGCCCGCCGTATTTGTTGAAGACCATCACATATTTCGCTTTGTAATCCACCTCGCAGCGCAAGCCCTTGCCGGGCTGATCGATCGGGCGCAGTTTTCCGTCCCAATCGATGAAATAGCCCTTGGGCGTCTCGCTTGCGTCAGACATTGCGTGTTCCCTTTTTAACAAAAGCTGTTTGCGGGAACGAAAGCATGTTTCGGGCCAATTGAAGGCGTCCTTGGCTCGCGGTCGCGCCTGTGTTGATTACGTCCGCAAGGGGGCTATTTTACGAAGGCGCGGCGAAATTCGGGGTGCGATCAGGCGATCGGGAATGGAGGAGTCATGACAAACACAAGCAATGACGAAAATCCCAACCTTGGCAAGGACGGCGATCCCAACATTGGGAAGGACGAAAATCCCAACCTTGCGAAAAATCGTTACATTTTTACTGGCGCCGGCGCCGTTCTCACCGGGGTCGCGGGCGCGGCTGTCGCGGGGGGAGTGGGAGCCCTCATCGGGGTGCTTCTTGGCGGCTTGGTCGGCTATAACATGCTGAAACGGTTATAACATCCGGCGGTTTGGAAATCGGAGATCGAGGATTCTTGGCGGGGCCGCCGCGCCGCCGCGCGGCCCCGCCAAATAGCCCTTAGCGCATAGTCCTATATCGGCAGTCCCATTTTCCTCAACCCGGCCGCGTTTTGTTCTCCGGGTGAGGGCTTTTCCTCGAGCAGCGGAGCGCCGCGCGCCACGTTGATGTTGTCCAGAAACTGCCGGGCGCTGTTTTCCCAGGTGAAGGTCAGCGCATGGGCGCGGGCGATCTCGCGGTCGATCGTCAGCGCCTTCAGCGCCGCCGCGCGCAAATCCTCGTCGAGCACGCCGGCGCCGCTGGCGCCCACGACATCGAGTGGCCCCGGAGTCGGAAAAGCGGCGACCGGCGCGCCGCAGGCCATCGCCTCCAGCAACACCATGCCGAAAGTGTCGGTGCGGCTTGGAAATACGAATGTGTCGCAGCTAGCGTAAAGAGGCGCGAGTTCGCTCGCCGTCTTGACGCCGAGGAAGCGCGCGTCGGGATATCGCGCCTCGAGGCCGCGGCGCGCCGGGCCGTCGCCGGCGACGAGCTTCGTTCCCGGCAAATCGAGCGACAAGAAGGCGTCGAGGTTTTTCTCGATCGCGAGCCGGCCCGCGTAAAGAAAGATCGGCCGCGGAAGGTCGAGCGGGATCGCGGCGGCGGGGTTGAACGTCGTGTGATCGACGCCGCGCGACCATCGCAACGTCCGCTTGAAGCCGCGCGCGAGCAGTTCGCGCGAGAGGCTTTGCGTCGACACCATCGTCCCGCCGCCGGCGTTGTGAAACCAGCGCAGCATGGCGTATGTCGCGATCAACGGCACGCCCGTCCGCGCGTGAATGTATTCGGGAAACCGCGTGTGGTAGCTCGTGGTGAAGCAACGGCGATCGCGCAGGCAGCAGGCGCGCGCCGCGAGGCCCACCGGGCCTTCCGTCGCTATGTGCACATGATCGCAGCTCGCGTCGAGACGGCGCCGCACGGCGCGCGGCGTCGCGAAGGCGAGATCGATCTCGGGATAGGTCGGCATCGGCATGCAATTGAAATCGCGCGGCGTCACGAAATCGAATTGCGCGCCCATGGCGCCGGCCGCCCGCGCCATCGACTCGAGCGAACGCACGACGCCATTCACTTGCGGACGCCATGCGTCCGTCGCAATCAAGATACGCATCAGGCGGCGGCTCTTTCGGTTAATCGCGACGGCTCGGCCTTCGCGGGCGCGCGCTCTTCGGCCGTGCTCCGCCAATGCAGGATTTCAAATCTTCCGTCCGCGTGTTCGGCGATCGCCGTGCAGCTTTCGACGAAATCGCCGATGTTGACATAGAGCGCGCCGTCGATGGTCTTGATCGTCGCGTGGTGGATATGGCCGCAGATCACGCCGTCGACGCCGCGCTTGGCCGCTTCGGCCGCCAAGGTCTGTTCGAAATCGCCGATGAAATTCACGGCGTCCTTCACCTTGAGCTTCGCCCAGGCGGAGAAGGACCAGTAGCCGAAGCCGAAAACACGCCGCAGACGATTGAACTGCGTGTTGATCCACAGCGCCCAGTCGTAGGCCCAGTCGCCGAGAAAGGCGAGCCAGCGCGCGTTGCGCACCACGATATCGAACTGATCGCCGTGGATTATCAGCATTTTCTTGCCGTCGGCGGTCTCGTGCACGGCGCTTTCGACGACCTCGACGCCGCCGAACACAAGGCCAACATAGTCGCGCGCGAATTCGTCGTGATTGCCGGGCACGTAGACCACGCGGGCGCCCTTGCGCGCCTTGCGCAGCAGTTTTTGCACGACGTCATTATGGGATTGCGGCCAATACCAGCCGCTCTTCAGGCGCCAGCCGTCGACGATGTCGCCGACGAGGTAAACCGTGTCGGCTTCGTTATGGCGCAGGAAATCCAACAGAAAGTCCGCCTGCATGCCGCGCGAGCCGAGATGCAGATCGGAGAGGAAGAGAGTGCGATATTTGGTGGCCGCAGGGTCATCCATAGCGAAATCCGTGTCCATGCGGGCGCGTTTCGCGCCGGCGATCCAAGCCGCTGGGACTAATCACCAGATTCGCATTGCGGGATCATGACAGTCACCGCGCGGGGCGAATCCTCGCGCTGTTCGCGGCCGGCGTCGGCTCGACGCTTTCCCGTTCGATATTTCAAACGAAATCGGCTATTACTCCGTCCATCGCGGGACTGGAGAGGCGAACGCCATGGGCGTCGAGGGTCGCGACAAGCAGAAAATTCTCGAAGCCGGCGCGGTCGCGCTGTCGGGTCAGCTTGGCGCGACCGTGCAGCGTCTGCGCAAGGCCTACAATCTGTCGCTGTCGGAACTGTCGCTGCAATCGGGCGTCGCCAAGTCGATCATCAGCCAGATCGAGCGCAATGAGACCAATCCGACGCTGGCGACGATCTGGCGGTTGGCGCATGCGCTCGACGCGTCGATCGAGGGCCTGCTGCAAAGCGCGCAGGACGCACCCTTTCTCGAAAAGACCGCGCGCGCCGACACGCCGATGCTGGTCTCCGACGACGGCAAATGCCGGCTCGCCATCATCGGCTGGATCAAGACCGTCGAATGGCTGCAAGCCTATGAGTTTTACGCCGAGCCCGGCGGCGTGCTGGAGTCCGAGGCGCATCAGCGCGGCTCGGTCGAGAGCCTGTCACTGCGCGAGGGCGAGCTTTGCGTCGAGGTCGCGGGCGTCATGGAGACGGTGAAGGCCGGCGAGACGCTGCGCTACCGCTGCGACCGCCCGCATGTGATCCGCAATTCGGGCACGACGCCGGCGCAGGCGACGATGGTCTGCATCCTCAAAGCGGCGGCGATGGAGTGAGCCTGTCCTCGTCGGTCATGACAGCGCGCGCCGAGGACCGGCGCGAGGAATGGCGGCTGTCGGCGCTAACGGCGTCGATTTACGCCATCGTCGGCGTGCAATTGCCGTTCTTTCCGCTGTGGCTGCATTCGCGCGGCCTCGGCGCGGACGAGATCGCGGCGATTCTGTCGGCGCCGCCGCTGCTGCGCATTCTGACGATGCTGCTCGCCTCGCGCCGCGCCGACCGCGACGGACTCCACGGCGAGTTTCTGGTCGGCTTCGCGCTTTGCGCCGGCCTCGCTTATGGCCTGACGGGTCTCGCGCAAGGTTTCGCGGCCATTCTGGCGACGGTCGCCTTGGTGGCGCTGGCGCAGGGACCGATCAACATATTGGCCGACGGCATTATCCTCGGCGCGGCGGCGCGGCGGCGCGCCTTGAACCGCCCGCTGCTGCATTATTCCTTCGTGCGCGGCTGGGGCTCGGTCTCGATTCTGTTCTTCCTGCTGGCGAGCGGACCCGTGGCGCGGTCGCTGCCGAACGCGGCGCTGGCCTGGCTGCTGTGCGGCGTCTCCCTGGCCGCCGCCGCTTGCGCTTTCATCGCCTTGCGCGGCGTCGGCGTGGGCGCCCCCGCCAAGCCGCGCGACCCGATCGGCGAGATCACCCGGCCAGGACTGGCAGTGCTGACGATCGCGGCGGCGGCGCTGATCCAGGCCAGCCACGCGATGGTGTTCGCCTTCGGCGCGCTGCACTGGAAGGCGACCGGCCATGACGAGACCTTTGTCTCGCTGGCCTGGTCGGCGGGCCTCGTCACCGAGGTTGGGTTTTTCCTGCTCGCCGGCCGCTGGTTCGGCGGCGAGGGCCGCGCCGCGACGCATATAGCGCTCGGCGGCGCGGCGGCGGCGCTGCGCTGGCTGCTGATGGCCGGTGATCCCGGGACGGTCGGCATATTCGCCGCGCAGGCGCTGCACGGACTCTCCTGCGCGGCGGTGCAGCTTGGCCCCGCCTATCTCCTGGCGCGCCTCGTCGGCGCCGGCCGCTATGCGCAGGCGCAGGCCTGGCTGGCGGCGTCCGTCGCCGCTGGGCTTAGTCTCGCCACCCTCGCCTGCGGCCCGCTGCAAACCAGTTTTGGCGAGCGCGGCTATCTCGCCATGACGGCGCTGGCGACGCTGGGCCTCGCGCTGGCGATCGGCCTCGGGCGAGCGCTACGCCGGGCGGGCGATCCGGGCGCATCGTGACGGAAAGCACGACAAAGCAAAGGAAACTAGGGCGCGCGAAGCCATACGCGGCACGCGGCTTTTTTCTCCGGAATGACAATCGCGCGCGGCAACTCCGCTCCAGCGCCACACCTCTCGAGCGATTGCGTCTGGTCCAAATCAATGGACACATACCGTCCGACGGTCACCTTCACGCGGTCCGGCTGATCCGGGCTAAAGGGAGAGGCGTTGGTTATCAGCGTCGCGCCGCCGTCTTCGGACCATTTGGCGTTGGTGTCGGTTCGAGACGAATCGATGGCGCATGTGTAGCCCGGCTGACCTTTTAGGCCGCACCAATAGACATTGACTTCGACTCTTTTCACTACGCCATCGGAGAGCGTGACGCTTGCGTCGCCAGTGGCGCAACGAGCTTTCACTTCAAAGTCGCATTTGCGAATCTCTTGCCCGTCGGCGCGAGCGGCGGGGGTCACGGGCGCCGCGACGAGGAGAACGGCGAGGTAAATGAGGCGCTCCAAGGCGCCTGCGTGACGTGAATTCGAGCGATTTGGATCGATCCTGAACATGTCTGATCATCGGCGACGACGCCGACCCGCCTAAATCCGAGTAGCGTAATGCGAGCATTGGCTTCCAAGGGCTAATGCCGCCCCCTCTTCCCGCCGGACTGGCCGCTTGCGCCGCCACCCGAGGTCAGCGGCGGATTGAGATCGATCACCTTGTCGATCGTCCAATAGCATTCGAGGTCCCCGCCGCGCCGCACGCACCAGAGATTGCCGTCGCGCTCGTCGACCGAGACCTCCTGGCCACGGTTGAAAAGCAGGCATTCATGCGCGTCGATCCGGCCCTTGAGGAACTCCCCGGCCTTTTTGCCGTCCTTGTCGCCGGGAAAGGTGAGGGCTTTCTTGAACACCGCCTTGTCCTGACAGGCCGCGTAGGCCGCCTTGAAGGCGGCGGCGTCGGCCGCCGACGACGCAAGGATTAAGAAGCCCGCCGCCGCCGCGACGCGCCGATGAAACGGAATCATGTCAAAGCCCTTTCGATTGGCGCCAATCTATTCGCATTTTTCGTCGCGTGAAACGAGTTCCTTCCGGGCTAAGCGACGGGCTCCGCGCATCTTTGGATCGCTTGCGCGAATTGTCGCAACGCCTCGGCAAGTTCGCCACTAAGGCGCGGGTCGGCGACAATGCCGGCCGCGTCGACGCCGGTCGCCGGCAGGCCCAGGGTGATCGAGGCCGGTTCGATCACCCGCGCCGCCATGGTGACCAGCGATTCGCGCAAATGCGTGTCCGCCTGCACCGCGCGCGCCGAGGCGTTCAAAACCGCGACGGGCTTTTGGTAAAACTCCGGACCGCCCACCAGCCAGTCCAGCGCGTTCTTGAGGCCGCCCGCGACGCCATGCGCATATTCCGGCGAGGCGATCAGCAAGCCGTCGGAAAGGCCGACATTTTCGCGCAACCGCCGCACCGGATCGGGCGGAGAATCCGTGTCGAGATCGGGATTGAAAATCGGCAGTTCGGCCAGTCCGCCATATTGGACGATGGTCAGGGCCGCCGGCGCCAGCAGGGCCGCCGCCTCCAAAACCGCCGCGTTAATGGACTCGGCGCGCAGACTGCCGCAAAGCGCCAAAATTCGCATCGCTCTTTCCTATGTTTGCGCGGCGCCCCGTCACAGCGACGCGTGAAAACGAATCGGCGCGCCTCTCGCGGGGGTGGTCAACTCGCCCTCCCACATCACCTTGGCGCCGCGCACGAAAGTTCCGACCGGCCAGCCCGTGACCTCGCGCCCGTCATAGGGCGTCCAGCCGCAACGCGAGGCGATCCAGGCGTTGCGAATGGTCTCTCGGCGCTTCATGTCGACGATGGTCAGATCGGCGTCGTAGCCCACGGCGGCGCGGCCTTTGGCGGCGATTCCGAACAGCCGCGCCGGCCCGGCGCTGGTGAGATCGACGAAGCGCGCGAGGCTCAGCCGGCCCGCGTTCACATGATCGAGCATCAGCGGGACGAGCGTCTGCACGCCCGTCATGCCGGACGGGCTTCGCGGATAGGGCTGGGCCTTCTCCTCCAGCGTATGCGGCGCGTGATCGGAGCCGAGAATATCGACGACGCCCTGCCCCACCCCGCCCCAAATCCCCTCGCGATGGGCCTCCCCGCGCACCGGCGGGTTCATCTGCGCGAGCGTTCCGAGGCGAGCTAAATCCGCGTCGCTCAGGGTGAGATGATGCGGCGTGACTTCCACGCTGGCTATGTCCTTGTGCTCCGCCAGCAGTTCGATCTCCTCGCGCGTCGAGACATGCAGCACATGGATGATCGCGCGCTCCTCGCGGGCGATGCGCAGCAGCCGCTGCGTCGCGGTCAGCGCGGTGAGTTCGTCGCGCCAAACCGGATGCGACCAAGCATCGCCGGGAACGCGAAACGGTTCTCGCTCCTTGAGGCGCGCCTCGTCCTCGCTGTGGAAGGCGGCGCGCCGGCGCGTTTGCGCCAGAATCGCCGCGATTCCTTCGTCGTCCGGGACGAGCAGCGAGCCGGTCGAGGAGCCCATGAAGACCTTTATCCCCGCGGCGCCCGGCTGGCGTTCCAGTTCGGGAATGTCCCTGGCGTTCTCATGCGTGCCGCCGACCCAGAAGGCGAAGTCGCAATGCATGCGCCCCACCCCGCGCGCGACCTTGTCGGCGATGTCGGCGCCGGTCGTGGTCAGCGGCTTGGTGTTCGGCATTTCGAACACGCCCGTCACGCCCCCAAGCACGGCGGCGCGCGAGCCAGTCTCCAGGTCTTCCTTATGCGTCGCGCCCGGCTCGCGAAAATGCACTTGCGTGTCGATGACACCGGGGAGAATGTGCAGCCCCGCGCAATTGATCCGCTCGCCCGCGTCCGTGCGCGACAGATCGCCGATCTCGGCGATTTTGCCTCCGGTCACGCCGATGTCGCGGCGGCTTTCGCCGTCGTGATTGACGAGAGCGCCGTTTAAGAGAACCATGTCGAAAGTTTTGGCCATCCTTGGCGCCTCGCTTGCAGTGTCCCGGGGGAAAACTATGTCTAGCGCATGTTAGAGCGATGATGTTCGTCGCGCGGCCTGCTTTTCCACCGATATCGCGCGGAACGCGCTGACGGCCCTTGGCGCCGGTAGGGCTAATCTTGTCATTGTCCTCGCCCGCGTCTTTCTTACAACAATCCGCGACGCTTTACGGACGCGGTTGGAGCATAAGACACAATGTCAGCAGTCATCAGCCTGGAGGATCGCGGCGTCGTCGAAATCGCCGGCGCCGACGCGACCAAATTCTTGCATAATCTCGTCACCAACGACATCGCCAAACTCGCCCCCGGTGACGCCCGCTTTTGCGCGCTGCTGGCGCCGCAAGGCAAGATATTGGTCGATTTCCTGGTTTTCGTCGATGGCGAGGGCGAGGCGCGCCGTTATTTGCTCGATTGCCCCCGGGATTTGGAGGCGGATCTGTTGCGCCGCCTCGGCTTCTATAAGCTCCGCGCGGCGGTGAGCTTCACGTCGAAGAGCGACGAACTCGCCGTCTACGCTGATCTCGGCGAGGCGAGGCCGGAGGTTTCCGCGCTGGCGCTGGCGCGCGACCCTCGCTCCGAGGCGCTGGGCTGGCGGCTCATCGCGCCGCGCGGGGCGCTGGAGGCGAAAGGTTCGCGCGAGGATTACGAGACGGCGCGCATCGCGGCGGGCGTGCCGCGGGGCGGGGTCGATTTCGCCTATGGCGACGCCTTTCCGCACGAGGCCAACATGGACCTCCTGGCCGGCGTCGATTTCACCAAGGGCTGCTACGTCGGCCAGGAAGTCGTCTCGCGCACCAAACACCGCAATCTCGCGCGCAAACGCGTGACGCCCTATCACGTGGAAGGCGAGGCTCCGCCGCCCGGAACGAAGGTGATGGCGGGCGAGATCGAGATCGGCGTCGCCGGCTCGCGCAATGGCGACAATGGCCTCGCCTTGATCCGGCTCGATAAGCTGGCCGACGCCCGCGCAGCGGGGGTGACGCCCACCGCGGGCGGCGCCACGCTGGAGTTCGTCGTGGAGCAGCCCGCGGGCTGAAGCCGCCCTAAAACTGATGCGGCAGCGAATTCAACAATTTCACGAGACTCTCATAGTCGTCCAGGCCGAGAAGATTCAGGATGGCTGACATTGGAGGCTCCCCTGCTCATGCCCGCTCGGTTCGTCCCCGGGCATGGACATCATCTAGCGCGCAAAGGAGCGCGGACACCGTGCGCCGTCGCACATTGCGCGCTAGAGGCTTTCCGGTTTGGATTGAACCGAAAACTCCCTGGATTCCTTTGTTTTATTGTGATTTCCGAGGCAAAACCGGCGTGCACTTTCGCCGAAAGCGCTCTAGCCGCCGCCTGTCGCGATCCAGATGACATGCCGCGCGCCGCCGCCGCCCTTCGCGCGCGCCTTGACCTCCTCGACGGTGAAACCCGCCTTTCCCAACCGCCCCGCGAAAGCGCGGTCCAGCCCGCTCGACCAAACGGAAAGCACGCCGCCGGGCCGCAGCGCGGCGTGGGCCGCGCGCAAGCCCCGCATGTCGTAAAGCCCGTCGTTGGCGGAGCAAGTGAGGCCATCCGGGCCGTTGTCGACATCGAGCAGGATCGCGTCGTAAACGCCGCGCCCCGCGCGAATGACGCGCCCAACATCCGCCTCGACGATTTTCACGCGCGGATCGGTCAGGCTGGAGCCGAAGACCTCGGCCATCGGCCCGCGCGCCCAGGCGACGACAGCCGGAACCAGTTCGGCCACGTCGACTCCCGCCCCCTCGTCCAGCGCGCCAAGCGCCGCCCGCAGCGTGAAGCCCATGCCGAGCCCGCCGATCAGAATCCTCGCGCCGGGGCGCGCGCGAATTCGCTCGCAGGAGAGCGTCGCCAGCGCCTCCTCGGAGCCGCCGAGGCGGCTGTTCATCAACTCATTATCCCCGAGCATGATCGAAAACTCGCCGCCGCGCCGCTTGAGCCGCAGTTCGCCGCCGCCGGGAATTCGCGCCGTGTCGAGCAGGAGCCAGGGAATCATCGGGAATCTTCAGCTTGGTGGGACATATCTTTTTGCGCGACGGAAAATGCTTATAAGTCCCTGAACAGTCAAATCGCTTGCAAGCCCGCGCCGGCTTCGGGCGCGAAAACACGCCGCGACGCGACATCGTCAGGCGTTGCCGCCTCGTCCAAAATGCGGCAATCTGAACCTCGAAGGGCGCGCGGAGCATCCAACGCCCATTTGTTTATAGGTTATTTCGGGGAGGCCGTTGATGTCGGCGACTCGTTTTTTTACCGCCTACGAGGTCCAAGCGGACGGACAAACGCCGGCTATCCCGGCGTTTTTTATTGAGAGCACCGCGCCGAATAATTTCGACGACAAAGGCGAAACGCTCCCCGCGCCCGATCATTGCGTCGATTTAGGCGACCCGCGACAGGCGATCGAACGAATCGCCCAAACGCTCGCGCGACAGGAGGCCCCAAAGCTCGTGATCACCGTTCACGGCTTCAATAGCCCGCGTGACGCTGTGTTGAAAACCTATGCCCAATCGTTTCAATCGGTGAATGGCGACAAGGCGCTGCACGACCGCGGCGTCATCTGCGTCGGTTATCGCTGGCCCTCGGAACGAATGGGAACGCCCTGGCGCAGCGGGCTCACCGCTTCGCCCATTTTTTTGCTCGGAACTCTCTTCACCGCGCTCGCCGCGGTCTATTTCGTAAACTTTGTGTTGGAGCTATGCGAAGTCGCGCGCATCGTTCGAATGCTGATCACCGCGGCGACCGCGTTCATGGCCGTCATACCGATCACCCTGTATTTGCTTCGACTCATCGTTTATTTCCGTGATGGATACCGCGCCACGACCTATGGCGTTCCCGATCTTGTCGACATCATCCGCCTTCTCGACGAAGCGCTGGCCAAACAGCTAACCGAGATGGGCAAAACGCAAGCGCGGGCGGACCTCTCGTTCATCGGCCACAGCATGGGCGGCTACGTCGTGACCAACGCGGTGCGCATCCTCGCCGACGTCTTTTCGCCCGCCGCGATTACGGCGATGAAAGCAATGACGGCCGGAGACGATACCCCCGGGACCCATGCGGAGGACACTGAGCTATCGCATATCGGCAAGGCGTTTCGACTGCGGCGGCTGGTGCTCGTGTCGCCCGACATACCGGCGGAAGTCTTGCTGTCGGGACGGGCGAACGCGCTGCGCTCGTCGCTTATCAGATTTCAGGAAGCGCATCTGTTCAGCAACGAAGGCGATGAAGTACTGCTCGACATATCGACGACCGCGAATTTCTTTTCCCTGCCGACCAAGCGACGGAATTTCGGCTTCCGGCTCGGAAACGTCGGCGTCTTGACGGAATGGGGAATCACCAAGGGCGTCAACCTCGATAAATTGCGAGTGGGCTCTCGTACGCTCGCGCAGCTTTACGCGGCGCTCGACGCGGCCCAGTCCCGGGACGGTTTCGCGCAGCGGCTGACCTATTTTGACTGCACGGATAGTATCGAAAAGGGCGAAGGCGTGGTTACGAACGCGCGGCCCGGCGAACCGTGCGATTTGTCGATGACGGGCCATCTGCGCTTGCTATGGCTCTATGTCACGCAGGGTCGTCCCGACGTTCACTCCGGCTATTTCGCGCCCGGCTTCGTCGGGCAGCTGATTTATCGCTTCGCCTGCATCGGCTATGGCGATAGCGAGCAAGCCTACGGCCAATTCGATGCGTTCAGCGCCGAGTGCAAGGCGCATCAGGTCAAGGCGCTGCGCGGCTGACCCTTGGTTTTTAAGGTCCAGCCTCGCGTGGCGAGGAAGGATCCACGAAGGCATGGCCAGAGGCTTACAGTTTCCCCTCTCCGCTCCGGAGTTTCCTTCACGGGTCCGCGCGCGCCGATTGAGGCGCGCGCGGCTTTGTTGATCGCCGAGGCGAGCGCCCTACGTCGAAATGTGGTCGGCGACGAACCTCGCGGCGCGCGCTGGCCGCGCGGAGGGGAAGATGCAACATCATCGCCGGATCGCCGCTGCCTCCCTGCTTTGGGTGGCGCTGGTGGCCTGCCAAACGGCGCCTCAACGGGATTCGCACTGCCGGCGGGGCAAAAACGCCAGTAAACCGCCGGCCTATGCCGACCGCCTTCGCTCGAATGAACGGCCCGCGCCATGGCACGGACCGGCAAGTCCTCCGACCGGATTTAGGTAAACCACGCCGTGGCGTGGTGATGCTTTTTTCATTTCAGGCACTCGATGAAGGTCACGGGAGAGTGGTGGAGAAAGCTGCTCCAGAAGTCTCGACCACAGGCCGCTTCCCCCTGGGGAGATAGGCGAGGCGCGTGCCAGCGGATTTCTCGAAATCCGGCTGATCTGAACGCCTCCTCATGCGCCGAGGCGTCGAGAAAGTAATTTTCGATCTCAAAGGAACCGTCTTCAAGAAAGAAAGTCCAGGTAATTGGCGCTCCCTCGCGAAGCTCGCCGACGAAGCTCGTGTTAAATCCATACTTGCGATAGGAGGGCGCCACTCTGAAGTCTAGACTCGCGCTGCAATTGACCGTCACGAAACGGCCGCCCGGCTTCAAGCACTGTGCGATTCCTTTGCACATATCGCCCAACTCGCCGCGGTCTCGAGCATAATTCAGTAGATATGCGGCTACGGCGAGATCGTATTTCGCCCCCGGCTCCAGATTCCTTCCATCACCCACGACATAATCTATGCCCAACCGCTGGACCGCTTCCTGCGCTTTTGCTAACTCAACCATGCGCTCGGAAAGATCGACGCCGGTGACTTTTTCCGCGCCTTGTTGGCGGAGAAGCCGAGTGTAATAGCCCTCGCCGCAGGCGATATCGATGACTTCCTTGCCCGGAGGATCGCCGATGAGGTCCATTAAAGTGAAGGCTTCAATGTAAGTTCTCCACGGCTGTTGTTTTGACCTCTTATATTGCTCGGCGATGGGATCGTAATCAGTTGTCATGCTTGACCTCGGCTTTTCCATCGCGTGGCCGCTGCGCGAAATAGTTCGGAAATATCAATCTCCCACTGCTCGGATGGACAGTGACGAGACTTCCGACTGGCGCAATGAAATTAACTGGAACGCCGGGTTTGACAAGAGCGCCGCGAACGCGCCTCTTTTACGTTGGCGCGAAGCTTGTCCGTGGTCTGACGAGAGGCGAGAGCCATTCTCATCACCATCTCGTTCGCGATGTGCAGTTGCGTAACTTGGGCGTAACGCGGTCTCAGATTGTTATTTTTATCTTCGTTTGCGGAGGTCGCCAATTTCAATCGATGCTAGGGTCGCCTTGCCCGAGCTTCTTATTCGGAGCTGTGAGTTTCCGCGTCGACCGGTTTGGAAATTTGGAGCGAGAGATGAGCGATTATATCTGCCGCTGCGGTCAAGCGTCAATCGTTGGTCGTCGGGGAGCGATTTCACTGCTCATCCGCGCTGGGATCGGAGGGATGATTTTTAATGCGGCGCCAGCCTTCGCTAGGTCGGTGAGATCGCCAACTCGCCCCGAGGATGAAAGCTTCATGCGCTTGGCGATCGCCGAGGCCGCTAAGGCCGATCTTCCTTTCGGAGCCGTCATCGTGCGCGACGGCAAAGTTCTTTCCACGGGGCGAAATCTCGGCAAAACAAACAATGATCCGACGGCGCACGGAGAGATGGTGGCTATACACAAGTTTGTCGCTGAAAGGCCCGCCGCGGAACTTGAGGGCGCGACAATCTACACCTCGGGGGAACCGTGCCCTATGTGCATGAGCGCGATTTTGTGGTGCCGACTTGGGCGAGTGGTCTATGCCGCCTCTATCGATGAACTCGCGACGCGATTGGGGCAAATCATGTTGCCGAGCCGCGAAGTCGCCGATGCGGCGCCTTTCGCCAACATCGCCATCACGGGCGGCGTACTCTCCGCTGAAGCCCTGGCTTTGTTCCGGCGGAATTAGAGCATTCCCGCCTAACATGACGCATAACCGTCGTGTTCGAAATCGCGCCGACAATCGCGAGCGATGAACTCGTTAAGGATTTCGCCAATTCGATCCCACGGATTGTTGACGGTTCTTTCTTTGGCCTTGCGCGGCTATCCATCCGGCATACTGTACCCCGGCTGCTCCAAGTTTCACTCGAGAGGCGACAAAATGTGCCGAGGTTGTTTCAATCCCCTCATTCTCCATAAGGATTGCTTTGAAGGCGGGAGCGACCGCCTCTTCGATCATGTGGCCGCCAGCCCGACCCGGCGCAACTTCATGGCCTATTCCGTCGCCGCCGCGGCGGCGGCCGGGTCCGTCTCGGCCGGCCGGGCCGCTCCGGCGGCCGACTCGGGCGCGGAGGTGATCTTCAAAGGCGGGAAGATCATTCCGGTTCCCGGCGCCGCGCCGGTGAAAGCGCTGGCGATCGGGGGCGGCAAGATACTGGCCCTTGGTTCCGAAAGCGCCGTCGACGCCCTGAAGACGAAGAACTCTCAAATCGTCGATCTGCGGGGACGGATCCTGATGCCGGGCTTTGTCGACCCGCATAATCACACCGTCCTCTCCGCGCTCATTTTCGAGCTCCTCACCGACGTCGGATACACGAAATTTCCCACACGCGGGCAGTTGCTGAATGAAGTGCGCGCGCTGGCGGCGCGCACCCCGCCGGGACAATGGATTTTGTGCTCCAATTTCGACAATCTTCTTCAGGGCGGCGACCTCTCGAGGGAGGAGTTGGACGGGATTTCGACGAACCATCCGATCTTTGTCTGGTATACAAATGGTCATGACGCGTGCGTCAACAGTCTCGCGCTGAAGGTCACCAACATTCCAGACAATATCGGCGCGCTCCCCGGCGGTGGGCACTTCGGACGAGACGAGAAAGGACAATTGAACGGGCTCGTCTATGAAGAGAGCGCGATGAAAAAGGTCCTTCTCCCTGCTCTCCCAAAAATTACGCCCCAACTCGCCGTGAAGGCTGTGAGCGATTATCTGCGCTCTGTCGCGGCGGTTGGCAATACGACTGTTCATGAACCCGGGACGTTGCGTTCTGACTGGATAACGCCCTTCGCGAAGCTTTCCAGCCGGCTGGCCTGCCGCACGAGCGCCAGCCTGATGTACGACGATATGAAAGGGATTGAGCCTTATCGCGATCTGGGGCTCGGCGCGAAGGCGACGCAGTTGCCGAACTCACTGTTCTCTCTCTATGGCATCAAGATTATTGGAGACGGATCGAACCAGACGGAGACGGGCGCTCAGACACTGCCCTATCTCGACACGGATAACAGTGGTTCGGCGAATTACGACGCGGCGCGGCTGAAACAGATGGTGGCAGAGGTCAAGGCCGCCGGTCTTCCGGTATTGATCCACTGTAATGGCGACCACACGATCGATATCTCCCTTGACGCCATGGAGGCCGCTTATGGCGGTTCAACGTCCAACGGGATTAACCGCATCGAACATTCGACGATGGCGCGGCCCGACCAGATCCAGCGCATGAAAAAGCTCAACGTCCAGCCGAGTTTTCTCATGAACCACGTGCGTTTTTATGGCGCGGCCTACCGAGATCAGATTTTCGGTCCGGAACGTGCGGCGTTTACGGATCCCGCGGGCGCATGTGTCAAGGCTGACCTCCCGTTCACTCTGCATACTGACTCGCCATGTTCGCCGCCGGGGTCGCTTGCGCTCGTAAGCACGGCGGTCACACGGCGGTGTGACATCGACAGTTCGACGATCGGTCGAGATCAGGCGGTCACGCTTGATCAAGCGCTTCGGGCGGTAACGATCGACGCGGCGCGCCAGATCGGAATGGGGAATCGCATCGGTTCGCTCGAAAAGGGCAAGGAGGCGGATCTCGTCATTCTTGAGGCGGATCCTTACAAGACCGAGCCCGCAAAGCTCGGCGCCATCAAGATCAGTGAAACTTGGGTGGCGGGCGAGAGGAAATACAGTAGCTAATCCCGACCTCATGGGGTGTTGCTCAAGAAGACGAGCCGCCGCGGAGACTGAAATTCCCTCGGGCGGACCCCGAAAGCGGCAGGTTCGCGGGGCGACGCCCAGCGCACTGGAAAAAGCCGTGTTCGCGGAGTGTGGATGGTGGGGGAAGTAGGACTCGAACCTACGAAGGCATAGCCAGGGGATTTACAGTCCCCCCCCTTTGCCGCTCGGGACATTCCCCCACGGGTCCGAACGCGCCGCGAGGCGGGTCGGACAGAGGCCTAAGCGAACGCCGAGGCCTCAAGTCCCGCGCTTATGGGAATATCGCGGCCCGCTGTCAACCCCGCCGGAAAGACGGTTCGCGGCTCTCCAGCTTCCGCCGGAAGAGCCGCCTTCAATCGCTTCACTTTTTCGCGCGGCTTCCGCGCCGGCTTACTTCTTCGCCATTTCGAGATGCGTCAGCGCTTCCTCGGCGTGCTTCGTCGCGGCTTCGGCGTGTCCTTCCTTGCCCTGCTTGATCGCGGCGTGGAGATGGCCGATAGCTTCCTTGACATGCGGATTGGCCTTAACATTCTCCGCCGCCTCGGCATGATGCAGCGCCGCCTCGGCATGATGCGCGACTGCCTCCGCGTGCCCGTGCTTGCCCGCCTCGATGGCTTCGTTGGTGTGGTGGATGGCGGCGTGCAAATGGCCCCAGAACACGGCGTGATGCCTGTGCTTCATGGGCGGCGGGGGCTGATCGGGCACAAAGGTCAGACTGACGCTCTCGGCGCCGGCGGAAAGGCCCAGGCCTTCTCCACCCTCGACGTTGAATGGCTGGAGCGATATCGTGTTGTTCGAGCCGCCCACGAGAATGGCGCCGCCGCCCCCGACGCCGACCCTCAGCGAAGCCTCCGGCCCCGCATAATCGCCGGTCAGCGCCCCCGGAGCGAGCGCGTTGGTCTCCGCGACGACGCCCCAAACCAGATCGCCCGGCCCGTTCACGCCGATATTCGCGCCGACCTTGGTCAGTTTGCCGATGTAATGTTGGGGTCCGCCGCCCGCTATTTCGTCTTCGTAAACGCAGTCCAGCGCCTGATTCTCGATCAAAACCGTTATGCCGTTCCCCGATAGGTGGCACTCCAGAACGCCGACCTGCTCGCCGGCCAAAGCCGCCGCCGGCGCCATGCCCGCGAGAAACAAACCGCAGCATAATGTGCGCCTAAAATCAGTCATTCGAGCCATGTTCGAAACTCCTTGTCCGCTTTTGGTCGTCGACAATCGGGCTCGCGCGACATCGCGCGGCCCGCGCCAATTCCATCGACATATTGGCTTAAGACCAAAAAACAACTGTAGCGCGACAATTTACCTCATCGATCCAGCGCATCGAAGCGGCGGCGGCGCTCTCGGCGACAACGCCCCGCCTTGAGAAAGCCCCGCTCTTCAGCCTTCGTTCAGTCTCGCCGCGGCATAGGAGGAGGGCGGCGTCTGTGATAGAGGGGTGCGCCGACGCAAAGGCCGGGCTCGGCCTTGCGATCCTGTCTAGCGGAATTATCCATAATATGAACGAGCTGCATCACGATTTCACGCAAGACGCGGCTCCCGCGCGCGCGGCCAATGGCGGCGGCGCCTTCCAATCCGCGGCCCCGGCCGGCGCGATTTTGCGCGGCAAGGCGGATCCGCGGCTGCTGCGCGACGAACTGCTTTGCGAGATTTTCGCCGCCGCCGTCGCCGCCGCGCCCTCCGCCATGGCCATGATGACGCTGGAGCGCCGTTACAGCTATCGCGAAGTGGACCTGTTCGCGACGGCGATCGCCAAGGGACTCGTCGAACGCGGCGTCGGCCCCCGCGATGTCGTCGGTCTCTGGATGGCGCGCGGGCCGGAGCTGCTGATCGCGCAGATCGCCATCGCCAAGACGGGCGCCGCCTGGCTTCCGTTCGACGCCGACGCGCCGGTCGAGCGCATCGTCGTCTGTCTCTCCGACGCCGAGGCCAAGGGACTGCTGACCTCCGCAGCCTTCGCGCGCAAGGCGGGCGGCGGCGTCACGGTTCCCGTGCTGATCGACGCCGAAATCGCGACGATGGGCGACGGGCCCCTGCCCGATCCGCGCCAGCGCGGCGCGACCCCGGACAGCCCAGCCTATCTGATCTACACCTCGGGTTCGACCGGCACGCCCAAGGGCATCGTGATCACGGGGCGCAACATCTGCCATTATCTGCGCTCGGCCAACGAAATTTACGGCGTGACGGCGTCCGACGTGGTGTTCCAGGGCGCCTCGGTCGCCTTCGATCTCTCGATGGAGGAGATCTGGATTCCCTATCTCGTCGGCGCGACGCTGTTCGTCGCGACGCCGGAGATTTTGGGCGAGACCGAGCAACTGCCGGATATTCTGGAGGAAGCCGGGGTCTCCGTGCTCGACACCGTGCCGACGCTGCTTGCCGTGCTGCCGCGCGACATAAAAACCTTGCGCACGATCATTCTCGGCGGCGAGGCCTGTCCGCCGGCCATCGCCGCGCGCTGGACCCGCATCGGCCGCGTGATCTACAACAGTTACGGCCCGACCGAGGCGACCGTCGTCGCGACGATCGCGGAAGTATGGCCGAAGGAGCCGGTGACGATCGGCAGGCCGATTCCCAATTACAGCTGCTATATCGTCGACGACGCGCTGAATTTGATCGCCCCCGGCGTGGAAGGCGAATTGCTGATCGGCGGCCCCGGCGTCGCCAAGGGCTATCTCAAGCGCGACGCGCTGACGGCCGAGAAGTTTATCGCCAATCCGTTTCACTCGGACGGCTCCGACCCCGTGCTCTATCGCTCCGGCGACGCGGTGGTTCTGGACGAGAACGGCAATCTCGCTTTTCGCGGCCGCATCGACGACCAGGTCAAGATCCGCGGCTTCCGGGTCGAACTGGGCGAGATCGAGGCCAGGCTCTCCGACCAGCCGGGCGTCAACCAGGCCGCGGTGGTTCTGCGCAACGACGAGGGGCTCGACCAGCT
>Ga0182012_10001944_pt1 | contig 22527 bp, 20 predicted proteins | sample 612S2SmetaG_FD_120486 | JGI IMG/M metagenome (GOLD analysis project Ga0182012, IMG submission 120486) | Permafrost microbial communities from Stordalen Mire, Sweden - 612S2S metaG | ecosystem: Environmental > Terrestrial > Soil > Wetlands > Permafrost | place: Sweden: Stordalen | collected... | reverse complement strand
TTCGATCCGGCGGCGAAGTATCACGTAGCCGCGAATGTGCCCTACGCCCGGTACTTTCTCGCGGATATTTTGCAGTTCCAGTTTCATCGGTCACTGTCGCAGATTGCCGGCTGCAAGGAGCCTCTCTACCGCTGCTCGATCTATGGGAACAAGGAAGCGGGCGCTCGTTTGAATGCCATGCTGGCGATGGGCGAGAGCCGGCCCTGGCAGGATGAGCTGGCTGCTCTGACCGGGACGAAGAAGATGGATGCCACGGCCATTGTGGATTACTTCGCGCCCTTACAGAAGTGGCTGGATCAGCAGAACCAGGGTAAGCCGGTGGGTTGGTAAGAAGCGAGTTACAGCATGATCAGGCCCTGGCGCACGCCCAGCGTCACCGCTTCGGTCCGGCTGCTGGCGTTTAACTTCTGAAACAACGACCCGACGTGAAACTTCACCGTGTGTTCGCTGATGCCCAGCCGGTACGCGATCTCCTTGTTGGCCAGACCTTCGGAAAGCATGCGAAGCACCTCGGTCTCGCGCGAGCTCAATGTGCCGTAGTGCTCTGGAATCGGCGCTTCGATGCTATCGGGATGCATCAGCATCAGGCCCGCTGCCGCAGCTTCGATAGCCAGACCGATTTCGCGCGCGGAGGCGCCATGGGGCAGCACCGCGCGGGCGCCGTTTCGCAGCAGCGGGAGCGCGTTCTCGTTAGTCAGCAGGACCACCGCACTGCCCGCCAGGGACTGGAGGATGTCCGCCGCGTTGCCATCCACTTCAACCAGAATGACGTCAGGTGAAAGCTGCATGGCTTTGGCTTGCAACTCTTCGCGGGGCGAGGCGGTGCCGATCACGTCTACACTCGGGTGCGCGCGCGCCACGGCTTCGAGGCCGGCCCGCACGACGATGGATGGCGCGGATACCAGCACCGAGATCACGCCGCCTGGGCCTCCGCGCGAAGCGTGATGCCGGCCTGGCGAACCTCATTGCCGCGGAGATAGCGCAGAAGCACGGTATTGCCGGAATCCAGCGCCTCGTGAAGCTCGTGCACGGACAGCAGCAGCACGTCGCCGAGGATCAGGCCGTGGCGATCGGCAACGCCGCCGGGCTCGACCCGAAGAATCACTAATGCTGGCGCGCCCCGCAGATCGATGGGTTGCATGGCGATGCCAAGCAGCGGGCGGTCTATATTCTCTCCGCTCGCGAAGGCTGCGGCAGTGTTGGAGGGGATGGCCAGCGCAAGCCCCGCGTAGATCATTGTGTTGATGCCGATCACCTCTCCGCGCGTGTTGGCCAGCATGCCGCCGCTGTTTCCCGGCGCAAGACGCACATCGGCCTGAATGAACCGGCTCTCCCCTCTCGAATGAATGATGCCTGTGGTGACGGCTCCCGGAACGCCCAGCGGATTTCCGATCGCCGCGACGATCTGGCCAACGCGTAGCTGGCTCGAATCGCCGATCGCGGCGGCCGGAAGGTCGCGCGCGTTGATGTGGAGTAGAGCGAGGTCGCGTTTTGGATCGTGCCGCCGCACTTCGGCCTGGAATTCGCGCCCATCGCGGAGTTTCACCGTTGGCCGGCGGCTGATCACATGTGCGTTGGTGACGATACTCCCGTCGGTTGACCAAATGATTCCAGAGCCCGCCCCGCGCCTGCCGGAGCGCACTTCCACGCTGGAACGTTGCAGCTTCTGCGCGAGTTCGGGGGACATTACCGTTGTCCTTTCGGGCGCGTGCCCACCACAACGGGAATTTCGAGCAGCGTTCCGCCGCGGTAAACCGTGGCCGCGAGGGCCTTGCCCACCTGCTCGGGACCAAGGTGCGCCTGCACGTCGTCCGTATCCGCAAGGGCCTTGCCGGCGAGCGCCAGCAGGACGTCGCCAATCAGGATGCCGGCTTTCGCCGCTGATCCGTCGGGTTCGGTGCTCAGAACAATCAACCCCGTCCGGTTGTCGGGCAAGCGGACGGGGTGCAGGCCGACGCCGAGGAATCCACGGGTCACGTGACCATGCGAGAGGACGGCATCGATCACCGCGTCGACAGTTTCGCGCGGCACGGTGACGCTCCAGTTGCGGGTGAGGCCGGATGTGTTGATGCCGATCACGCGGCCGGCGGTATCGACCAGAGCGCTGCCGGAGCTGCCGGGATAGAGGTTGAGATCGGCGCGGACGAAGCGCTCGATGTTACCGTTGCGCCATGTGCGCCACGGGCCACCGAGTGCGCTCAGGACGCCGAGGCTGGCGCACGGGCCATTTTCGCCGCGGCGACCCACTGCTAGAACCATATTGCCTACTTGGAGAGATGCAGGCGCGGCGAATTCGGCTGCAAGGCCGGGGGCCGTGTCGGCCTGGAGGATGGCGAGATCGGTGGACGGGTCGCGCCCGGCGAGCCGCGCTGGGACGGTGCGGTTGTCCGGGAGGACGACGGTGAGATCGTCATCGCGGCGGACGGTGTGGTCGGCTGTGACCACGATTCCCGTGCGCCAGACGACGCCGCTGGACGCCAGTCGCTGGTTGCCGTTCACGGCGGCGATCACGCGGGCGGCGTTCGCGACCGCGTCGGCGAGTGATGTGGAAAGGGCGGTGAGTTGATCGAGACTACTTGTTGACATTTGATCCCAGTGTGACGGGAATCGCCGGGCAATGGAATCGGGTATCCGTCTAGGTGCGAGGTGTACGAAAGGCTAGGCTTCGGCGTCCGCCAGAGGAACGGCGATATCCGGTCCGATTGTTTTCGGGATTCCGTCTGTTACTTCCTCGACGCGTCCTGGCATCTCCGCCATTCGATCACTGGGAGAGGATTTCGATGCTGGGGAACGGCGGTGTTTTCACGAGGGGAGTAAAAGGGCATTGGTCAGCCATCACCAGGATGTCCGGTACACGAAATCGCGTCGCATTGACCTGAATACGCTGCTCTGGCACGACGATGACTCCCCATCGCTCCTCCCGGTTGGAGAGGTATCGGCTGAGCAGCATTTGAAGACGGCTATGATCCCATTCGCCCATCTCTCGCTCCAGAAGCTCGCCGCCACCGCTCGACCCAACTGGCCTTTACTTCGCAATCGAGCGCAAATGTGCGAACGAGTAAATCCCCGTAGCATGTCCATCGTTCCACAAAATCCGGATTGCATAATTCCCCACCGCCTCCACGCTCTCAATCCGCGGCTTTGGGGCGAATAGCTTCAGCGGGTTCTCAGAAGTCTTTGGCCGCGGTGTTGTCCCATGCGACCCGCTGCAACTCGCGCACGGACAATGATCGCGCAGATACTCGTTATCGTAGGTGCTATGCAAGCCATCTTTCCAGTCAATCGAAATCCCCTTTGACTTAGAAATCGCTATATGTTCTGGATCGGTAGAAGTTACAGTCATTGAAACAGTCTTTCCACATCCCGGATGCCGGAGATGCGCCGCATGGACGAAACCAGCTTTTCGAGTTGCTTCTTATCCTTCACATCGACAGTCATCTCGATGAACGCGTCCCCTGTCGCATCGAATTCAGTCTTGGCTTCCAAACTCCGAATATTCGCGCTCTCATTGGAAAGAATCGACGTGATCTGGTTCAGCAGGCCGGGGCGATCGTCTGTATGAACTACCAGTTTTACAGGGAGCGAGGCCGACGCCGTGCCTTCCCAGGCCACATCGATCTTGCGCTCAGGCTGATAGAGCAGGTTCTGCACATTGGGGCAGAGCTTGGAGTGTACGGCCACGCCTTTGCCGCGGGTCACGTAGCCCACGATGGCCTCTCCGCGAATCGGATTGCAGCACTTGGCGCGATAAACCATCAGATCGTCCACCCCGCGCACCTGGATCACGCCGTCGCTTTTGCCGTCCGGCCGGGTTGGTGACGCGGGCGGCTCGACGGGCGGCGACGGGTTCTCTTGAGGCGCCTCGGGAGCCAGCTTCTGGATCACCTGCCGGGCGTTGAAGCGGCCGAAGCCCAGCGCGGCATACAGATCCTCCATCTTGCTGTAGCCGTATTCGCCCGCGACGGATTGCAGCAGCTCCCGCGGGGCCTTGTTCATATTGAAGGCCACGCGCCGCGCCTCGCGATCCAAATACTTCTGGCCGATCTCAATGGCCTTATTGCGCTCCTCCGCGTTGATCAGGTGGCGGATTTTGTTGCGCGCCTTGGCGGTTTTGACGAATGAAAGCCAGTCCTTACTCGGCTTCTGATTGGACTGGGTGATGATCTCGACGGTATCGCCGTTCTGCAGCGTGTGGCGCAACTGCACCGGCTTGCCATTTACCTTCGCGCTGTAGCAGGTGTTGCCGATATCGGAGTGGATGGCGTAGGCGAAATCCACCGGCGTCGCATCTTTGGGCAGCGCGATCACACGGCCGCGCGGCGTGAACGTATAGACTTCATCGGGGTAAAGATCCACCTTCAGCGTATTAAAGAAATCGCTGGGGTCGTCCATGTCGCGCTGCCACTCGACTAAGTGGCGTACCCAGGCGATCCGCTGGTCGTCTTCAGCTGGCCCCCGGCGGCCTTCCTTGTACTTCCAATGCGCGGCAATGCCTTCTTCGGCGATGCGGTGCATCTCTTCGGTGCGTATCTGAACCTCGAAATGTCGGCCGTCCGGACCGACCACGGAAGTGTGCAGAGATTGATAAAGGTTGGGGCGGGGAATGGCGATGAAGTCTTTGATGCGGCCAGGTACCGGACGCCACTCATTGTGAATCACGCCCAGGGCCGCATAGCAGTTCTTCACCGAATCGGTGACGATGCGCAGGGCCAGCAGATCGTAGACTTGATCGATCGAAATCTTTTGGCGTTTCAACTTCTGATACACCGAATAGGCGCGCTTGACGCGGCCTTCGACGCGTGCGGGAATGCCTTCGCGGCGCAGTTCCTCTTCGATGGTATGGCGGATACCGGCCAGGAAGCTCTCGCTCTCGGCGCGATGCTCCTCAATGCTGTGCGAGATTTCGACGAAGGCCTCGGGGTCGAGGAATTGAAACGCCAGGTCTTCCAGTTCCCCACGGACTTTGCCCATACCGAGGCGGTGCGCGATGGGCGCGTAGATCTCTACCGTCTCGTGCGCGATGCGTTCGCGGCGCTCCTTGGAGAGCGCGCCAAGGGTGCGCATGTTGTGCAGGCGGTCGGCCAGTTTGACGATCATCACGCGGATGTCGTTCACCATGGCCAGCAGCATTTTGCGATAGCTCTCGGCCTGCCGGTCTTCCGCGGAGGAAAAATCCAGCTTGGTCAGCTTGGTGACGCCATCAACGCAGCGGGCGACTTCCTCACCGAATTGCTTGCGGACCTCATCCGAGGAAGCGGACGTGTCTTCAACGACGTCGTGGAGAAGGCCTGTTTCAATAGACACCGCGTCCATGCGCATGTGGGCCAGGATGTCGGCGACGGCGACCGGGTGTGACATGTAAGGCTCGCCGGAAGCGCGGAATTGGTCTTTATGAAGCGCTTCGGCGAACGTAAAGGCGCGATCGATGGGCGCCATGTCGTCGTTAGGACGGTATTCCTGGATGGTCTTACGCAGTTCCTGAAACGCGTCCGCTACGGTGGGCGGCGCAGGTACGGGATTGGGGACCAGGAGCTCCGGCGCGGCCGGAGTATTTGACGTCACATCTTATTTTATAGAAAGCGAAAGGCGGGTTTTATAGAAAGTGAAAGACGAAAAAAAACGGCCGGTTTCCCGGCCGCTCTTCAGTTTTAGCTGCTGTCGGGCTTAGTTCGAGCCGCCCGGGGGGCACGCCTTCGCATCGCCCTTGAAGTTATTCAGGAGGGTGTACCAGCCGTTCACGGAACTGGACGTGGTCTCATGCGTGAACCAGCCATGGAAAACGAGGTCTTCCGGGTGGTAAGTGAACCCGTTCGGCATCGTGATGGTGGTGGCCAAACCGGTGACGGGATCGCCCACTTCCAGGTTGTCCTGGCAGCCGGAAATCTGGCCGACGTTGCCGTAGGCCGGAACAATGTTTACGTTCGTGGAGATGTAAGGATCGTTCATGGCTTCGCCGATTTCGTGCGTGATCACGGTAACATCCTCAAGAATCGCACCCGTAAACTCGTTGGGTTCGTTAAAGGCGGCAGCCGTGTAGATGATGTTATTGCTTGACTGGCCGTGGAAGCCGAGCACGCAGCAATCGCTCGAAGTGCCCTCATAAAAGAAAGTGTTGTAGTAGACGAAAATCACCAGCTCGTCACCGGTCAGGCCGAGTTTGGTGTTGGCCAGGAACGAATTTAGCTCGTTCTGGAAGTAGGTCAGGTTTACGTCGCCGACCGGGCCCGCGGCCGTGTCGATTGTTGTCCCGTTCTTGGAGGGAACAGTGAGAGTGATGGCGGATTTGACAGTCGGCTTACCGAGTTTCAGATGATAGCCGTTGGTACCGGAAGCGTCCTGCGACCAGAAGTTGGCGCGCATGAAGTTGTCTTCGTATTGGTTCTTTCCTAAGTCCGTCGAGCCGGCAACAAGATCCACCGCGGTGAAAATCGGAGATTGCTCGAGCAATTGGATCTCGTTGAGGGTGCTTCCATCTACCGGGCCTGTCGGATCGAAGGTGAGTGTCCCGATCTTAAAAATGATAGGAACGAAAACTACCGGGAGCGTTGTTGAAGTACCGCTGGTCGGGCTCGCACCGAGCATGGTGTAGGTTGACCCGTTGTCCGTACCTGTCCAGGACGGCAGGACCGTGGACGGCGTGTCCGCTCCGAACTCCAGGAATCCCTTGGGGACCGTGATGAAACGCGGGGTTCCGGGCGCGCCGCCGGTAAGGTGGGCAGCGCTGCTTTGTGAGTAGGCTAACCCGCTGAGTGAGAATCCGGCGATAACCAGACTCGCCACCTTCTTCGAAAACGTTGTGTTCATTCGACTCCTATAAATTAAGGTGATTTGAGGGATATGCGATCCCGTTTCTGAGCCCGAAGAGAACCGGACACACCTGTAGCACGTGCCCAGGAACCATCTTCAACTTTGCTCAGTGTTACCGATTACAGCGGATTGATGGAGGCAAGTCAAGGACCTGAGGATTCTTTACAATAAAATCACTCGGCGAATGGCAGTTCTAGTACTGTCCCGAGAGTACTAGCCAATAACACGCCTGTGATGAATTGGCAATAGAAAAGGCGGCCTGACAACAGCCGCCTTTAGAGAAGTTAGCGATTTTATGGATTTACTGCTTCACACCGTTCGCGGCAGCTTCCTTCCGGTCGGCCTTCATCTTCTTGGTATCCAGAGACTTCTGCATCCAGTTATTGGCTTCGTCGGCCGCTTTATTGTAGTCGTCCGTAGTATCCAGTAAGTCGCCGCGGTAGCGGATCAGTAAGTTCATGTAAGCCATGGCGTCCTCATACTCCCCGTCGATCTGAAGCGCTTTCTTCTCATCCTGGATCCCTTCATCGAGGATGGGCATCCACTTTTCCTTTAAGGGTTCGCGGATCTTCGCGTTCTTGATCGGTCCCGGATCCTCGGGCTTCATGCCTGATTCTGCGCGGGCTTTGCGATCGTCGATCAGGAACTTAGTCCACGCAATGACTCCCAAAGTGTAATAGGCTTCCTTGTTGTTGGGAGCTACCTTAATCACTCTCTTGTTCCATTCCTCGGCGTCATCCAGCTTGTCCTCGTGGTAGTAAAGAGAAGCGATCGAGGACGTCGCGAGTACGTTATTCGGCTCCTTAGCGAGTACTTTCTGGAACTGGTCCAGTGCGGAGTTAGCGAACTGCATGTTATCGGGAGAAGGCACCCCTGGAACGTACTGCATATAGTACGCCATGGCCAGGTAGAGGCGCGCCGTGATGAACTCAGGGTCGCGGTCACAGGCGGTTTTAAAGAACTCCACAGCTTCCGGAAACTTGGCGGCCTTGAAGGCGGCACTGCCCTTATTCAGATTGTCGCGAGCCTCCAACTGGCGGCAGCCCGAATTCAGCCCGGCCACAACGGCGAGAGAGACTGCCAGGGCGGCGTAATGAGCGCGCATCTACTTTCCTTCCTCCACCTTGGGAGTCATCAGCCCCACTTTATCGATGCCGGCGCCGTGCGCATGATCGATGGCGCGAGCTACCCACTGAAACTCCAGATCGGGATCGCCCTTCACGAATACCACGCGTTCCTGGCGTGTCTTGAAGATATCGATCAGGCGGTCCTCCAACTTATCCTCGGTGATATCTTCCTGATTGATCTTCCAGTGGTGATCCTTATCGATCTGGATGACCACGGTTCGGTCGTCCGCCGGATTCGGAGGTTGGTTCGGAGGGGGCGGCTGAGGAGCCAGCGCCTCCAGTCCTTTCGGCTTCTGCGGCGAAATCGCCATGAAGATGATCAACAGGACCAGAAGGATGTCGATCATCGGAGTCATATTGATGCTGGCTTGGACCCCGGACCCGCCGCCAACTGACATTGCCATAGGAGATCTCCTTTTTAACTAACTAAGTAAACGAATCGCACTCAAAAAACTACATTCCACCGGTGGATGCCGGCTTTTTCTTGTTGGTATCCAGGATCTGCTCGGTCAAAAGACCCAACTGGTCGACTCCGGCGGCTCTCAGGTTATCGACGACATCTTCGACCCGTTCATACTTGGCGCGAGAATCGGCTCGAAGGAACACCATCTTGTTGGCTTGCTTCTCGAGCAGGTCCTTCACCTTCGGCGCCAATTGATCCGGCACTGTCTTGACGAGGCCTGGGCTGAGATAGACTTGGCCATCGCGAGTGACGAAAACGATGACCGCGTCTTCCTTATCCGCATCGGCCATGGTGATTGGATTTCGGGCTTTGGCTAAATCGATATTCACACCCTTGTTGAGCAGTGGCGTGATGACCATGAAAATAATGAGCACCACGAGCATCACGTCGACCATGGGCGTCACGTTGATTTCCGATACCGGCGGCGGCGCCTTCTTTAGCTCCATAACGAATCTCCCTTCGCGAATATTCTATGCCCGTCCGAGTCACGTATTACAAGGTACGGGGCGCGCACCGTTGCCAAGCGCACGCCCGAACCCAGTCACCCAACTCGGCCAGAGAGGAAACTACTTACGCGCACCGGCAGTCTTGGCTTGCGAACGCTTCAGGAAATAGTCGATCAGTTCCGAGCTGGAGTTGCCCATCTCGACGTCGAACGAATCGATCCGCCCCGTGAAGTAGTTGAACATCCACACCGCGGGGACGGCCACAACGAGTCCGAAAGCCGTGGTCACCAGGGCTTCCGAAATACCGCCCGCAATGGCCGCGATGCCGGCCGACTTCTCCGTGGACATCGTCGTGAACGCGTTGATGATGCCGACGACCGTTCCGAACAGACCCACGAACGGCGCGGTGGAACCAATGGTGGCCAGCGAGGAAACGCCGCGCTTCAGCTCCGCATGCACGATGGCTTCGGCGCGTACCAGAGCACGCTGCGAAGCATCGATCTCTTCCCCTGAAATTTCAGGACTCGCTTGATGCGCCTGAAATTCCTGCAAGCCCGCCACCACAACCTTGGCCAGGTGGCTCTTCTTGTAGCGATCGGCGATCTTGACCGCTTCGTCCAGTTTCCCTTCACGCAACGCACCGGCGACTGCCGGAGCGAATTGCCGCGACTGCTTCTTGGCGGCGTTATATGCCAGCAAGCGATCGATCATCACACCAATCGACCAGGCCGACATAACGAACAGAATCAGGACTACCAGCTTTGCCAAAGTCCCCATCTGGTGCCAAAGCGAACGGATATCCCACCCGGGTTGTTCTGTGGCCTGCAACAGCCAGAGTCCCCAAACCTGCAACTGTAAAAGCATCGTCGTTATTTCTCCTGCGAGTTGAGTTGAGCTTACTTTTCGTGACTAAGAATCTTACTACTGGCCACTGAGCGTGAAGTTCACGCTGATGGTGGTTGCAACCTGCACTGGCTCTCCGTTCAGCAGCGTGGGCTTGTAGACCCACTGGCTAACTGCTTCCCTGGCCGCCTGAACCAGCAGTGGATGGCCGCTGACAAGGGCAAGATTTTCAATGGTTCCTTCTTTGGAAATGATCGCCGAGAACACCACCGTGCCGGAAATGCGGGCCTGTCTGGCAAGCGGCGGGTATGCCGGCTTGACCTGACGAATCAGATTCGCCTGCATGACGTTGCCGCCGATCCGTTGGGGTCCCTTGGGAGCTTCCTTCTTCGGTGGAGGAGGAGGCGCAGCGCCGATACCGCCGATCATGCCGCCTAGAATGCCGCCCGCGGTTCCGCCGGGCACGCCCCCGGCGACGCCACCCACCACGCCGGCGCTCGGCGGTGGAAGCTCTTCTTCGCGGATCATCTTCACGTCTTTCGGGATGGTCTTAGGGGCGTGCAGGACGTTCAAATCCATCTGCCGCGGGATCACCTTCACCGGCTTCACTGCTTGAGGCGGTGGTGGAGGGGGTGGCGGCGGAGGCGGTGGCGGAGCCACCAGGACGGCGCTCAACTGGCCACTCTGTAATTGATCGAAATAGATCAGCGGAATCAAAATCAGGACGACGATAACCGCCACCTGCACCAAAAACGAAATCAAGATCGTGGATGATCTTCGCGCCGAATCCGTCGACTGCACAAAACTTTGTTCAAACATTGTGCCCTACCCCCCCAAGCCTTCCTAAAGCCTTTTTTGCGAACCCTTACCAATCGTTCCGCGTACCGCCTGCCGCGATTCAACCGCGACTGGAGCCGCCGTGACGCGGCCTTTATCCGCCCAATTATGCCAGAAAAGCACGATCGGGCTGGCTACGAATACCGAAGAATATGTTCCCACGATGATGCCGACAACCAGGGCAAACGAAAACCCGTGCAGTACCGGACCACCGAATAAGAATAATGCCACAACCGTCAGGAACGTCAACCCGCTGGTCATCACGGTGCGGCTCAAGGTCTGGTTCACGCTCCGGTTGATCACGCCCTCCAGGCTTTCGCGGCGTCCCACGCGCAGGTTCTCGCGAATCCGGTCGAAGATAACAATCGTGTCGTTCATCGAATATCCAACCAGCGTCAGCAGCGCGGCTACCACCGTTAAATCGATCTCCTTGTTAAACAGCGAGAACATGCCAATCGTGATGATGGTGTCATGAAATACAGCGATCACCGCGCCTAAGCCATAAATCCACTCAAAGCGAAAGGCTATGTATATCAACATCCCGCCCAAAGCGCAAAGGGTGGCGATAATGGCCTGCGTGCGGAGCTGGCCGCCGATCTTGGGGCCCACCGCGTCGGAGCTCCGTAAAGTGAACGGAGAAAGATAGCATTCCTGTCTCAGAACGGAGATCACTTGCGGGGTCACACCGGAGACCGCCGAAAGCTGATCGAAGCTGGAGAGCAGCCCGGAATGGCTCGAATTGTCCCGGAACTGGCGGATATCGCTGGCCAGCTTATTGATCTGATCGTCCGAGAGCAATGCTCCGGAGGCCGTCAGAGGACCGCGCAAACGGTTTGCGATATCGCTGCCGCTGGCGTTGTTCACGTCCAGCTTCCCGCTCGTGGGCTGGCCGAATGCGGATTCCAGGGCATCCAGCACGCGCTGCCGCGTATTGTTGTCCGAACCCTCGGTTCCAATGGCGAGTTCGTTGTCGCCTCCCACAAAGTTCTGCACGCTGGCGCCGAAACCCAGCTTCTGGTCGATCACCGTGCGGATCTTATCCACGGGGGGCGTCTGGGCAAACTTCACGGTGGTCATCGTGCCGCCCTTAAAATCGATGCCATACCGGGGACCTCCTCTGAGGCCAAGGCTCACGAGACCCGCGGCGGTGAGCACCAGCGAGGCGATGATAAAGGGCCACTTCTTGCCCAGGAAGTCGAAATTTGTTGCTCCGAATAATTCCATCTAATACAGCCCGGGCGGTGCTCACTACTCGTTCGACACCAAAACCCTTGAACTTGTTCCCATTTCTCTAGAGTTGAATACTATCAGAACTATCCGGACGCATGATATACCATGCGCCGGAACCTTGCGAAATTAAATACTTAAAGCGGTCACCGGCTTGCTGCCGGAGAGCTCGAAATCGAAGATCGTCTTCGATACCCAAACCGCTGTGAACACGTTGGCGAACAGGCCGATCACCAAAGTGACGGCGAAACCCTTCACTGGCCCGGAGCCGAAAAGGAAAAGGAAAAGACAGGAGACGATGGTGGTGACGTGGGTGTCCACGATGGTCCACCAGGCTTTGGAGAAACCCGCGTCCACGGCCGCCATCACGGCCTTCCCGGCGCGCAGTTCCTCACGAATTCTTTCGAAGATCAGCACGTTGCTATCAACCGCCATACCGATGGTGAGGATCACGCCGGCGATTCCGGGAAGTGTGAGAGTCGCGCCGAAATACGACAGCGCCGCCATCAAAATCACAGTATTGAGAACCAGCGCGAGAATGGCGTTCAAGCCGCTCTTTTTGTAATAGATGAGCATCACCAGAACCACGGCGAGCAACCCGGCCGCGCCGGCGATGATGCCCTGCTTAATCGAATCGGCGCCTAACGACGGGCCCACGGTGCGCCTCTCTTCGTATACGATCGACGCCGGCAGAGAACCCGAGTTCATCACCAAAGCGAGATCCGACGCTTCCTGCTGGCTGCTCAGATTGGAGATGCGGCCACTGTCCGAAATCTTGGATTGAATGGTGGCCACGCTGCGCACCTGGTTGTCCAGAATCACTGCCAGTCGCTCGTTGATGTGGCTTCCGGTGAAGTTCTCGAAGCGGCCGGCGGCTTCCTGCGAGAGGGTGAAATCGGTTTCCCACTTACGGAACTCATCCTGGCTGGCCTTGGCGCTGCGCACATCTTCGCCCGTAACCACGGCCGACCGGGAGACCAGAAACCATTCCGTGCCCTGCGTCTGAATCCAGGGAACCAGGCGGGTGTTTAGCGGGAGAATTCCGCCTTTTTGCTGGAGAGCGGCTTCCTGCGTGGCAAATGGACCCTCCTTAACCTCGACAATCTCCAACTGAGCGGCTTCGCCGATGATTTGCTGCACGCGGGCCGGGTCGTCGATGCCGGGCAACTGCACCAGAATTTCGTAATCGGCATCGGCGCGGCCGCGCTGCTGCACCACGGGCTCGGTGAGGCCCAGACCGTTTACGCGGTTGCTGATGGTCTGGATGGATTGCTCGATGGTGCGCCTCTTGATATCGATCAACTCGGTGGGCTTCAGCGTCATTTTGTAATCGGTCGCGCTCACCGGGTTCAATATCCACTGGGAAAAGTTCTCGCCCACCAGGGTGCGGAATTGATTGGACTTCGCGGTGGGTACGCCATGCACATTGATCTGGATGCTGTCGGCCTGCTCGATGCTGTCGGGATTGTTGCGGTCGGTGCCGCCAATCTCGATGCCCGCCTTGCCCGCCTGATTCTTCAGTTGGTCCATTGTCCGATCGGCGATGGTGCGCACCGCATCCTGCACCTGCACCTGCAGCACGAGGTGGCTGCCGCCTCTCAGATCGAGCCCCAGCTTAATATTGCGCTGGATGTTGTATTCCAGCTCGGCTTTGTTCTTGGGGATGCCGATGATGCCGTAAATGCAGAGAAGGATCGTGGACACAATCACGATCGTCTTCACCATGAGGTTTCGTTGCATGAAATTCGCCTGTTTGACTGAGTTAGTTTATCGAAGTGTAAATCGGGTTTGCATTTTCACTTCTGAATCACTTCTGAACGGCGGTCGTTTCGCCGGGTGGTGGAACGACACTGGCAACGCATGCGCGGGTCACCTGCAGTTTGAGGTTGTCGGGTTTCACGCGAATCACCAGGGTGTCCTTGTCGAGGCCCGTGACAGTACCGACGATGCCGCCTGTGGTAACCACCACGTCGCCGCTTTTCAATTCGGACAGCATTTTCTGCTGCTGCTTTTTCTGCCGCTGCATGGGCAGAAACAAAAGAAAATACATGATCCCAAACATCAGGACCAGGGGAAGAGCCATTCCAAAAGAACTATTGCTCAAACCAAATTGGAGGAGGAAAGCGGGCGAAAGAGCTGTCACTATGAATGAATTCTATTCTACAGGCTGCCCCGAATCGATGTGATCATCGATCTGAACGGAGCGAAGATATTCGGGAAAGCGGCCCAACCGGATAGAGTGCCTGATCTGAGCCATGATGTCAAGGTACCGCCGCACATTGTGAATACTAGCCAATGTGGAGTAGAGAATCTCGCCGGCCTGGAAAAGATGCCGCAGATAGGCGCGAGAGTAGTTCCGGCAGGTTGTGCAGCCGCAGTTGGGGTCCAGCGGGTTCAGGTCTTCCTTGTACCGGGCGTGCTTGATGATCACGCGGCCCTCGCTGGTGAACAGGCACCCGTTGCGGGCGTTGCGCGTCGGCAACACGCAATCCATCATGTCGATACCGCGCGCCACGTATTCGGCCAGTTCTTCGGGCATGCCCACGCCCATGGCGTAGCGCGGCCGGTCCCGTGGAAGCAGAGCCTCGGTGGCTTCCACCATTTCCAGGCTCAACGGGCGCGGCTCGCCGACGGACAGGCCCCCGATCGCATACCCATCCGCGTCGAGTTCCACAAGCTCGGCGGCGCATTGACGGCGAAGTTCCGCGTACATGGAACCTTGAACGATGGGAAAAAGAGCGTGGCGGGTTGGAATGGTCCGCATGCGTTCGCGGAAATGCGCCATCCCCTCGCGCGCCCAGGCGACGGTTCTGCGGGTTGAGGCTTCGGCATATTCCCGCGTGGCCGGGTAAGGCGGGCATTCATCCAGCATCATGAGGATGTCGCTCCCGAGGGCGAGTTGCACGTCCACCGTGGAATTCGGCGTGAAGGTGTGTGTGTCGCCATCCAGATGGGATTGGAAGATGACGCCTTCATCGGTGATCTTCCGCAGCCCGCTCAGGCTGAACACCTGAAACCCCCCGGAATCGGTGAGGATGCTGCCGGGCCAGGACATGAACTTGTGGAGACCGCCCATTCGTTGAATCGACTCATGGCCGGGGCGCAGGAACAGGTGATAGGTATTGGCCAGAATGATACGCGCGCCCAGATCGCCATAGAGGACTTCCTGAGGAATTCCTTTCACGGTGGCCTGCGTACCGACCGGCATAAAGCACGGAGTTTCAATTTCCGAGTGCCCCGTACGCACAATGCCGGTGCGCGCGCGGGTCACCGGGCATTGGGCGGTGACTTCGAATGTGATTTGTCGGGACAAGGTTGGGGCGCTCTACCAAGGTATTCTATTGTGCGAATCGGTACCCATGCCTTGGTGCCGATGCGCTATTCGGCACAGGTCGTGCTTCTTCCGACGAAGGAGAAACGAGACAATATGCGTCGCATTGCATTCACAGCATTTCTGATGACCGTCCTTGCCACGGCATACGGGCAGGAGGCGAATCCCACACAGATGACGCCACAGGCTGGGCCGCCGCCGATGGCCAACGGCACCGTTCCTATCTTTCGGGTGAACGTGGTGGCGCGGACCACTCCGGCGATCAACTATCACCACCGCCAGGGAACGACATATGTAGATCTTCGCGGAACGGCGCTGATGCCGGAAGCGAAGGGCAAAATCAAGGTGGACAGCAATACCGGCGCGACGAAGATGCATCTCGATGTGGAGAAATTGGCTCCGGCTTTGACGTTCGGGCCCGAATACCTGACCTACGTGGCCTGGGCGATTACGCCGGAAGGCAATGCCAAGAATATCGGGGAACTGGTGCGGAAAGGGAACGGGAGCTCGGGTCTGGATGCGACGACCGATTTGCAGACATTCGGCGTGATCGTGACGGCGGAACCCTACTGGGCTGTTTCGCAGCCGAGCGATGCGGTGGTGATGGAGAATATGATTCGCAAGGACACCACCGGAACGTTCGAGACGATCGACGCCAAGTACGAGCTGTTGCAGAGAGGCCAGTACACCGAGAATATTGGCGCCAGTCAGTTGGAAGCGCTGACGGCCGACACGCGCGTTCCTCTGCAATTGCGGGAAGCGCGTGAAGCCATTGCGATCGCGCGGGCGCAGGGCGCGGATCGCTACGCCGCGGACACTTTTCAGAAAAGCCTGACCGATATTCAGAATGCGGAGGGCTTCTACGTGAGCCGCCACAGTGAGAAGGAACTGGAGACGGAAGCACGGCAGGCGACGCAGAATGCGGAAGACGCGCGCATCATCTCGATCCGGAAGGAGCGTGAGTTTGCGCTGGCGACGGAGCGGCGGAACGCGGCCGATGCGCAGGCCGCGGCCGAAGCCAAGGCGCGGAGTGAAGCGGAGCGCGCGGCCCAGGCCAATGCGGACCGCCAGTCGGCCGAGCAGGCACGGGCGCAGGCCGAAGCCGCCAAGTCGCAGGCCGAAGCGGCGAAGGCGGATGCCGACCGCATGCGCAACGAAGCCGAAGTCGCGCGCAACCAGGCCGTGCAGGAGAGGCAGCAGGCTCAGGCGGAAGCGGACGCCGCGCGAGCGTCGGCAGCCAAGGCCGAGATGGATAAACAGGCGCTTCGCGCGCAATTGCTAGCCCAGCTCAATAGCATCATGCAAACCACGGATTCAGCGCGCGGCCTGATCATGAACATGTCCGATGTGCTGTTTGATTTCGGAAAGGCTACGCTTCGCCCTGCGGCCCGGGAGAAACTGGCCAAGGTGTCGGGAATTCTTCTGGCGTATCCGTCGCTGAAGGTTCGGGTGGAAGGCAATACCGACAACGTGGGCAGCGACGAGTTCAATCAAACATTGTCTGAGAAGCGCGCGGAAGCCGTACGGGACTACCTGGTGTCGCAGAATGTCAGTCCCGATAGCCTGACTTCCATCGGGTACGGCAAAACGCGTCCGATTGCTTCCAACGACACGGCGGATGGGCGTCAGCAGAATCGGCGCGTGGAGATGGTGATGTCTGGAGACATCATCGGCACTCCCGTGAACCCGGGCCCGACGGCTCTGGCAGCGCCCGCGCTGCAGCCCCAGCGGTAAGGCCGCTACAAATACCGTTTTACGAACGCCGTCAGATTGCTGGCGGCGTCGCCCTCAAACATCTTGTCGTCGCCATAAAATTGCGCGCGGATCACGCCCTTCCGGTCAATCAGTACGGATTGCGGCATGATGTGCAGTTTCTCGTCCGGCTGAAGAACCGGCGCCACATCCGGGCGTTCGCTCCAGCCAAGTGGAAAATTGGGTGTAAAGCGGGTCTGGAAGTCGGCGATATGCTTCTGAGAATCGTCTTCCACGGCGCACTCGAGAATCTGAAGACCCTTGGGCCCCAGGTCGGTTTGCAATTGCTTAAAGACAGCGGTGGCCGCCTGGCAGTGAGGGCAAGTGGTCAGGATGTAAGCCATCAGCACCACCTTCCCGTGGTATTGGCTCAGGCTGACTTTCGACCCGTCCGTCAGGGCCATCGAGAACTTGGGGGCACGGCGCGGGATTTGCCCGGCGAAAAGCGCCACCGGCAAAATGAGGAACGAAGCCAAACGGAGCATACTTCTAGAATATCCGGATCTTTAGACCGGATCGGGTGAGTTTTCAATTGACGTGACGCGGCGTCCCGTGCGAGTCACGCGGAAATAACCGCCGTCGCTTGCGCCGGCAAAGAAATCGTCCCCGGCCTGCTCCATTCGCATACTCTTCGACTTGCCGCGAAGGCACTTCCGGTACACCTCCAGGAACTCGCGAGCGGCGCCCTCATTTTCCCATTCCGACGCATACAGCAACGTGTTGGCACGTGGCCGCCTGGTCTGATAGATCGCGAAGGCCGAGCCGCGCAGGAACCGGCTCAGCCGGTCGGCAGTCTCCCGGGAGACGAACTGCTGGATCAGGATTCGGTGGTCCAGTTCGCCGAGGACGCCGCCATAGATTCCCTTGGAGTGGCGGGGTGGATCGGGAAGCTGCTGATCGATGGGCTTTTCGCCCGAAAAGTAGGCCTCCGGATGAAGAATCTGATGCGTGGAAACGGGCGGCTGAATGAAGACTCTGCTGAAGCCGCTCTTGCCGAAACGCTGAATCACGGCAGCCTGAAAAGCCAACCCCCAGGTGTAGGGGAAAATCATCGTTTCGCGGATGTAGAGCGGCGCTTTGTCAAAGATTGGAAAGTCGCCGGTGGGCGCGGCCGCGTCATCGAACTGGCTGGTATCGGGCTGCACTTCCAGCGGCGGATCGCCCTTCACCGAAGCTTCGTAGGCTTCCATCAGATACGAAGCCTGCCCTTCGACGACGGCTTCCCTGGCGGCGGATTTCTCGCTATCGTTCTCCACCTTGCCCGCGTATTTTTCGAGATGAAACGATTGATCCGCAAGGGCATGGGCCAGTTCGTGGACTACGGTGGAATCGCGCATCGAATCCGGCGTCCAGTCTGAAATGTAAAGAGCCTTGCGGTGGTAGTCGTAGAAGGCGGCGGCTTGCTCGGTCAGCAGATCGAGCGTGGTTTGGCGCAAATCGAAATTCGGCGGAACGAAGCCAAGCAGTTCGAGCGCGATCTGTTCATCCTGAATTTCCCGAGGGGAAACGCTTTCGCCCGCGCGGTCTTGCAGATACGAAGCCAGTTGCGTGCGATTGATGGAGCGGAAGCGGAGTTTGTGGCGTACCGGCATCCCTGTGATCGTGGAAAGCCGGGTCATGATGGCGTCGATTTCGGCGCGCTGGGGCAATCGCCCGGGTGCGGCGCGAGCGGGTGCGGGGAATGCTACCGCGGCGAAAGACAGAAATAGCGAGGCGAAGCAGGCTAAACTGGAGTGGAATATTCGTTGAGGAGACAAAGTTGGCAGAAAACAGCTCTACTGGTGACAAGACGTATAAAGCCGAGAACCTCGGCAGCGGTACTTTCATTATTAGCAAACCCAAGCGCAAGAAGATCAAAATGCGCCAAACAGACCTGAAAAATCCCCGGCGCGGCTCACGGAAGTAAATGACAGCAAGCCGATCGCGTTTGCGACCGGCCTGCCTTTTCATTTGGGCTTGCGAGGGAACCCGGCTTCATCGAGGAACGCTTCTCAAGGAAGCGGGTGGGATTTCAAGGTAGGACGTCAGGTCAACAAGAGGAACTACAAGGAGTTTGGCTGGACCGGATTCCCTCTGCCCGGTTTCAAGATACCCTTCGACATTCGTCCCGCCGGCTCACTTTTCTTGTAAGTGACTCAAACGAATCGGAAAAAAACCCAAAAAAAAAGGGCACTGTCGTTTCTTGGCTACCTCACAACGTAGCTGGTCGGGACGGTTTCGTCGATGTTGTCCTCGTCGGGAGGCACGCGGAGGTAGTAGTAGTAAGTGGTGACAGCGATGATCGCCAGCAGCAGGATCAGCGCGACGCCCCACCTTACCACGGGCACCGAGGGAAACGAGTGGTTTTGAACGGTGACTACCGTGAGGCGGACCACAACGGCGGCGAAGCCCGCGGCGAAGAGCAGTTTCAGCCACCACGGCATCAGATCGAGCGGGGCCTGCCCGCCGATTTGGCTCCAGCATTCAAAACAGGCAATCAACGCAAGCAGAAATTCAATGGCGTAGGCGATGCGCAGTGGGCGTTCCATCAGGTGGGGGGTAAACGGAGAATCTCCAATCTTACGCTATCTCCCGTTTTGTAAGTCCCTTCGCGCTTTCGTGTCCGCGAACAAGAATTGAGGTGTCGAGGACGATTCTCACTGATGAGGACGATAGCTGGGGCGAGCGCTTCTCATGGCTTCCTCGTCCGAGACGGTTTTACGGGATCGATCGACTTCGGCTAAATACTTCCCCAGGTCTGCTGCGATTTCCAGCTTTCGCTGAGGGGAAAGAGAGGCAGGCTCAAAGGTGCGGACGCTGACCGCTTTCACCGTCTTCAACGCGGCCCAAAGGCGTTTCTATCGCCGCCTTTTGGGCGGGCGAGAGATCCTTAGCATTGCAAATCACGGAATGGAACCTGACTGCATTATCATGGACGTCATTCCAAGACTTCCGCTGACTTTCCAGGAACATTTCCGCAGACGGTTGCGTAATCGTCTTAAGCCACCAGGCATTCCTGTAAGCTACTAAACATGGAGAACCCAGGCACCCAAGACACCGAAACGCAGGGCACGCGCCGTTTCGTCTATGACGTGTGGAGCGCTCTCACTCTGGCCGTCGATTCGATCCGCGCTCACAAACTGCGCAGTTTCCTCACCCTGCTGGGGGTGATTATCGGAGTGGCCAGCGTCATTTTCGTGGGGTCCGCGATCGAGGGTTTAAGCGTTTACGCCGATCAAAGCACCGCCAAAGCCTTTGGAAGCGAGTCTTATCTGGTGGCGCAGGCTTTGAGTGCGCACTCGCTGAAGGAATATCTCGCGAAGATCAAGCACAACAAGGTAATCAAGATGGACGATTACAACTACCTGCTTGCGGTGGATTCCGACAAATCCTTGATCAGTCCGGACCGCGACAAGGAAGTGGACGTCAAGCGCGACAGCTACGTCAGCGAACTGACGGATATCAACGGGGTCTCCAACACCATCGCCGATATTCGTGACATGGTGGTGGTGGACGGGCGCTTCTTCGACGACCAGGAAGAGAAAAACCGCATGGCGGTCGCCGTGATCGGCGACGAGACGCGGGCGCACTTATTCCCGGACGGCAGTTCCCCAGTGGGCAAGACCATCAAGATCAGCGGCGTGGATTTCACCGTCGTGGGAGTGCAGGAGAAGCTGGGCTCGGCGTTTGGACAGAGCCAGGACAACGTCATCTACATCCCGATCACGGCCTACAACCGCCTGTTCGGTCCGCCCACGGGGGATATGCCTCTGTTTATACGGGCCCGTCCGGATAGCGGCTTGACGATGGACCAGAGCCTGGATTACACACGTGTCGCGTTGCGCACCCGGTTCCATCAGAAACCGGGAGAAGCGGATCGGTTCGACACGCTCACGCCGGAAGCGATTCGGGGCTTCATCGACACCATCTTGTCGCTGGTTTCGGCCATTGTGATTCCGGTCACCAGCATTTCGCTGGTCGTAGGCGGCATCGTCATCATGAACATCATGCTGGTCAGCGTGACGGAGCGGACGCGCGAAATCGGCATCCGGAAGGCGCTCGGCGCACGCAAATTCGACATCATGCTACAGGTGCTCATCGAGGCTCTGCTGATGGCGTCCATCGGCGGCGCGCTCGGGGTGGGCGTGGGCGCGTTGGTCACCGGGATCGCCGGCCTCGCGTTTAAGCTGAAGCTGCACATCACCGTGCCTTACGTTTTGCTTTCGGTCGCAGTTTCGAGTATTGTCGGCGTGGCGTCGGGCTGGTACCCGGCCGCGCGCGCCGCCAAACTCGATCCAATTACGGCGTTGAGGTCTGAATGAACCCCATCAATATCTCTATTGGCCAGAACGTCGCGATGGCGCTCGACGCGGTTTGGGCGCATCGCTTTCGCTCTTTGCTCACCATCCTGGGAATTGTGATCGGGATCACCACGGTTGTGACGGTGGCTTCGCTCCTCACCGGGCTCAGACAAGGCATTGTGGTCTTCTTCGACCAGATGGGACCCGACAATGTGTTCATCTTCAAGACCAGCGGCAACCCGCAGAACGACGGGCCCAACCCCAAAGAGCGCCGCCGCCGGCCGATCAAGCCGGAATACGCGGAGACCATCAAACGCGTTCTGGGTGCGTCGGTTCAGGACACCGCGGTGCAGATCTTCATCCCCACCATCATGGACGGGAAGCAACTGATCGCGCGGGTTCCAGGCGCGGAGACGGAGCAGGTCTCATTGATCGGCCAGTCGCCCAATATCGAGGATCTGTCACCTAAGGATTACGAAGACGGACGGTTTTTCACGAACGAAGAGAACAACCGCGCGGAGCACGTCGCGGTGATCGGATTCGATACGGCGAAAAGTTTGTATCCCGACGGGAAGGCCGTTGGGAAAACATTCATGCTGGATGGCGCGGAGTACACCGTGGTGGGTGTCCATGCCAAGGCCAAAGGCGGGTTCTTCGGCCAAAACGGGGAAGATTCGCAGATCACTATTCCCTTCGACACCGCGAAATCGCGCTATCCGCAGATCGACCGTTATATGGTGATCGCCAAGGCCCGCCCCGGAGAGCGCAAGGAAGCCTATGACGAGGTGGAAGCCTTGCTGCGGCGTCTCCGGCACGATCCCAAGAACGATCCGGACGACTTCACGCTCTCGACGCCGGACCAGATTATCGCGCAGTTCGACAGTATTACGGGTTTGATCGGCATCGTCGCGATCGCGATTTCGGGACTGGGACTCCTGGTGGGCGGAATCGGTGTGATGAACATCATGCTGGTGAGCGTCACGGAGCGAACCCGCGAGATCGGCGTGCGGAAGGCCCTGGGCGCACGGAAGTTCGATATCATCGGCCAATTTCTGGCGGAGGCGATGACGTTGACCGGGGTAGGCGGTGTGCTGGGAATTGTCTTCGCGATATTGGTGACGTTGCTGGTGGGGCTGTTGGTGCCTTCGCTCCCGAGCGTGGTGCCCAGTTGGGCTTTGATCACCGGATTCACGGTTTCGTGCGCGATCGGTCTTTTCTTTGGGACATGGCCCGCGGTGAAGGCCAGCCAGCTCGATCCGGTGGAAGCGCTTCGCTACGAGTAACGCTTTAACTACTTTCCGGCGCAAAATTCAGCGCCTAAGCTGATTGGTTTCAGCGCCACCTGAACGAAGTTGGTGCGGGGATAAACGGAACCTGCCTCGGACGGCTTCCGGGGTCAGATATCGAGCGTGCT
>Ga0182012_10001943_pt1 | contig 22531 bp, 23 predicted proteins | sample 612S2SmetaG_FD_120486 | JGI IMG/M metagenome (GOLD analysis project Ga0182012, IMG submission 120486) | Permafrost microbial communities from Stordalen Mire, Sweden - 612S2S metaG | ecosystem: Environmental > Terrestrial > Soil > Wetlands > Permafrost | place: Sweden: Stordalen | collected... | reverse complement strand
TCCGCATCCAACCCGGCCAGCCCACCGCCTTCGGCACAACCGCTACCGGCAAACCCGTATTCGGCCTGCCCGGCAACCCCGGCTCCTCCCTCATCACGTTCTGCCTATTCGCTCGGGCCGCCATCGAACTTCTATCCGGCGCCAGCAACATCATCCTGCCTCTTCTCAGCGCCCGTTTCGAAGCCCCTTTCCGTCACAAAGGCGGTCTTACCCGTTTCCTCCCCGCGCGCTTGAGTGATGACGGCCAACATCTCCGCCACATCTCCTGGCAAGGATCAAGCGACATTCCAGCCTTAGCGAAAGCAAACTGTTTCCTGGTTGCCGATCACGACCGCGACAGCTGGGCCGTCGGCGATAGCATACGAGTGATGCTCAAAGCATGAAGAAACCGCAGCTCTCGCACTACAACAAAGCCGGCACCGTCTCCATGGTCGACGTCTCCGCTAAAGCCGTGACTAACCGCAGCGCCACCGCGCGCGCCTTCGTGTCCATGCCGCCAGACGTGATCGCCGCGCTCCCCCAAAACAAGAAAGGTGACCCGCTCGAAATCGCCCGCATCGCTGGCATTTCCGCGGCCAAGAAAACCTCAGAATTAATTCCGCTCTGCCACCAGCTTCCGCTCAGCCATGTTGCCGTGGAATTCCGCCAGGACAAAGCAGGCATCGAAATCACCGTCAGCGCCCGCACCGTCGCCCAAACCGGCGTTGAAATGGAGGCCATGACCGCCGCCGCCGTCGCCGCCCTCACCATCTATGACATGACGAAAGCCCTCAACAAAGCCATCGAAATTCGCGAGATTCATTTGGTCGAAAAAACCGGCGGCAAATCCGGTACCTTCCGTAGGAAATCCGCAAAATGATTCAGGCGGCAATTCTCACCGTCAGCGATTCTGCGACCGCCGGCACCCGCACCGACACTTCAGGCCCTGCTTTAGCAGCCCGCGTCATCGAACTCGGTTGGACAGTCGCCGCCACTGGCCTCGTCCCGGACGACACAGCCGCCATCGCCGCCACGCTATGCGAATGGTCTGACGCAGGACTAGGCCTCCTCCTCACCACCGGCGGCACCGGCCTCTCCGAACGCGATGTCACACCCGAAGCAACCCGCCTGGTCATCGAACGCGAAATTCCCGGCATCGCCGAATGGATCCGTGCCCGCGGCATGGAACAGACAAAAATGTCCATCCTCTCGCGCGGTCTCGCCGGCCAACGCAAGCGATCTCTCATCATCAACTTGCCCGGCTCCCCGCGCGGCGCTCTCTTCTCCCTGCAAGCCATTGAGCATCTTGTGCCACACGTGATCGATCTCTTACAAGGCAACACCCAACATGTCTAGCTCCGCCTATTCGCAAACCAAAACCCTGGCATGTTACTTTGTTAATTGTGCTCCCGCACAAAGGGCCCTTAGCTCAGTTGGTTAGAGCGCTACCTTGACACGGTAGAGGTCACAGATTCGAGTTCTGTAGGGCCCACCATCGTTTCCACTCGTGCGACTCACATCTGTGCATTTCCTGTTGAAATCCAACGAACAACTTGTGGATAAACATCACTTCTGCAACATCGTCTGAATTTCTTCCAACTCTTTTCCCGCCTCCGACCACTTACCCTGCGAACTCAGCTCTCGATATTTCTGCAAGTGTTCCCTCACTTGCTTCAGCGTTTCTGCCGCTTGATTGGAGGACGGATTCGTGAGTGATGTGGTGGACACCGGAGTTTCGTTCGCGACCGGCGTTTGCTGATTCAGCGGCGGCTGCGACCCACCCTTGCCACCCACCTCTTCAATCAACTGCGCCAACGCCTGCTCATATGTGTCTGCATAAGCCAACTTATCGCCCATTGCCAGCGCAACCTTCTTCAACTGCGGCATGCTCGTTTGCGATGTGATGTAAATCGGCTCTACATACAAAAAGCTATTGTCAATCGGCAACACCAGGGTCTGCCCGCGCAACACCGACGATCCGTGCTGGTCCCACAAAGACAAATCTTTCGAGATGGTTTGGTCCTGATTCACTCGCGCCGCAATCTGCATAGGCCCGTAAATAATGTTCTGCTTCGCCAGTTGCCCAAACACCAACTCGCCAAGATGTTCCCCGTCACAGCGCGCATACATCACACCAATCAAGTTGTCCTTGTTCGCGGGCGTGAAGGTCGTCAGCAGCATAAACTCCGCCGTCGAACTTCCAGGCAGCGCAGCCACCACATAAGTCGGCGAAACCGTTGTCGTCCCATCGGATTGCTGGCTCGCCGTTTTCGCAAAATCCCAAGAATCGGCGCGGTTATAGAACGCCTCTGGATCATGCATGTGAAACGTCCGATAAATTTCCGCCTGCACCCGAAAAAGCGTTTCCGGGTAACGCGCATGGGCCCGCAAGTCGGCGGGCATCGCCGAACTCGGCTTGAACAAAGTCGGAAACAGCCGCGCATACGCCTGAATCAAAACATCCTTATCGTTGAAAATGTATAGATTTGTCTCGCCGCTATACGCATCCACCGTCGCCTTCACAGAGTTCCGCATGTAGTTCAAACTGTGGTCGCCCAATGACAGTTCACGCGAGTAAGGATGTGATTCCGACGACATATAGCCATCTACCATCCAAACCAGCCGCCCGGCACTGGTCAGCACCAAATAGGGATCGGAATCCCAACTCAAGAACCCGGCAATGGTTTCCAGCCGCTCCATAATCGAACGGTGAATCATCATTCGGCTCTGACCGTTTAGATATTCCGTCAGCAAAATGTTGCCGTCCGCGTAGTGCAACGCCGCCGCCAACCGCATCAGCGGAGACGAAATGAGAAAACCGCCCTCTCCTTGATAAGTCGTCTGAACGTTCTGCGAACCCGACGGATAATTAAACTCCGGTTGCCCGGTTTTTACAAAAACTGGCTCATGCTCCACTTCGCCGTAATACGTTTCCGGCTGTGTCAACTGCAAACTCTTCGTCGTCACAATCGCCGGCGCATCTTTAATAAACAGCACCGGCAAACCATCCGACGTAATGCGGTTTGCCTCCGCCATCACCACGCCGTAACCGTGCGTGTAAATCAGGTTGGGGTTAATCCAACGGCCACCGGCCTCGCCAATCTGACTCAATTGCAATTCGCGCGGCGCCATCAGCACCTGCCGCAACTGCCCATCAATCGTGTAGCGGTCTACGTCCGTGTCCGAATAAACATAGGGCCTCAGCGGTTGAATCTGCGAAATTGTGTCATGAAACGCCTTCCAATCCCACAAGCGCACGTTGTCCAACACCGCCTTGTGGCTTGCATAATCAATCGGCACCTGCGACACCGTGTTCAGGACTTTTTCCTGCACCCGAGTATTCAACCCATAGGCCGAAAGCGTTGCTTCAATATGGTGCTGAATATAGGGCCGTTCCAGCGCCAATTCATTCGGCCGCACATAAAGGCTCGAAACCAGCGAAGGCAACAGCCAGCGCACCGGCAATAGCACCAACACGAACAGCGCCCACTTCGGTTTCTTAATCGCTACCAGCGCCGCACCCAGGATGCAGCCGGCAATCAACAGCCATTGCAGCGGCAAAACCACGTGGTCGGCCACCCAATCCACGCCCACTAAATACTGCCCGTGATCTTCCGTCAATAAACCATAGCGCCCCAGAAAGAGCTTTGCCGCAACACACGCTAACAGCAACGCCGCCGCCAGCCGCGCGAAACCCGATTCAAACAAATGCTGGATAGACGTCCGCTCTAACTGAAACGCCAGCTCGGCTGGGAAGCGCGTAGGCATCTGATCGCCAATGCGATCCGCATGCGCCGACACCCAATAGATCACCAGCGAGATCATACTTGCTGCCAGCAGCACGGACACCAGCATATTCAAAAACGGCAAATCGAAAAAGTAGAAGTGCAATCCATTGCCGAAAATTGGATCGGCGTATTCGCCCGCGGTGGCGCCCAGTTGCCGTCCGCCGAAAAACCGCACCACGGTCCAACTGTCAACCGTGGAACTCGCGACAATGAAACTCAGCAGCGCCAACACCACAAAGCCCAGCTTCATGACCAGCGATCGCGTCAGCAATCCATAGCTCAGTCGGTCTTTCGAACCTTGCATTCCCAAAACAAATGCGCCCGCGAAGACAAGGAAAAGCAGCACGACGGCGAGAATCACTGGAACCGTGCCATATAGCAACAAGCTCCACCAGGTAGCGAGCTGATGAATTTCGCCCCACCAGTTGTAGTCAATAAATGTGCTCGCAATGTAGCGCGAACCCACGAGAAGGACGAGAACAACAATCGCGGCAAACAACAATCCCGGGCGCCGCCGCCTTGAACCTATAAATCTATCTGGCAAACTGCGAGTATATCCCGCTTTCTTGGGGAAAAACCTAAACCCAGTACAAACTCTTACTAGTTGCACGCGCGCCCGCCACTCGCTATAGTGAAAGAGTAGTCCGAAAGCCTTGTAGGCTTCTTTCCTTCCTCGTCTAGACCTTCCACCCAAGTTCGCCCGTTCTCAAACTCTGTCGTTGTACTGAAATTCCAGACATCACAAAGGGAGAATCTTTCTTGCGAAAACTGCTGCCGTTTTCTTTATTTCTCTGCGCACGCTTTTTAAGTGCGCAATCGCCAACGCCCACTCCAATCTCGGCTATTCCGATGGATCCCATTACCCAAGCCAGCCGCCAGTTGGAACTCCTCAACCGCTCTATGGACGACCGCAGTGTCGAAGACGCTCGTCGGGCCGCCATCGCTCGCGACGAAGAATTCGCTCGCCTGCAATTCCTTGCCAAAGCAAACCAGTTCGTCGCACTCTGGGGCGACTTCGCATCACGTCTCAACGAAAAACAAACGTTCGATGTTAAGCTCGCGAAAAAGCTCGCAAAAGCCTTCCACGAATTGGAAACTTCGGAAGGTTGGCCCATTCGCGATCAGATGGCCTCCACCACTCACGGAAAATGAATCATTAATCTAGCGCGGTCATCACCAATGGCCGCGCTACTGTTTATACACGCGCGCTTCCCAAGCCTTCAACTGCAACACGGTGGCGGCATCTTCTTTCGCACCGGCCAAATTTGACAGCTGCCAATGCCCAGCCTTCATTCCGCCCGGTAGCGCATAGCGAACCGCACCCGCCGAAAAATTCAGAACCACCAGATACTTCTCCGTTCCCAACGTTCGCGTATAAGCAAAAACGTTCCTATTCAGCGGATCAAGATCCACAAAATACCCGTAAACAAGCGCCGGCGTCTTCCCGCGAAACTGAATCATCTTCGAGTAAAAGTGATAAACCGAATTCGGGTCGCTCAACTCCTGCCTCGCATTAATCTCCCGGTAATTCGGATTCACCGCCAGCCACGGCTTCCCGCCGCTCGTAAACCCCGCATTCGCCGAACGATCCCACTGCATCGGCGTACGCGAATGATCGCGGCTCATCTTCCGCAAATTAGCAAGATAATCACCCGCCTTCACCTGCCCAGTCAACACCGTCGCCTTCCAACCATTCTTCGCTTCAATATCGTCGAACTCTTCAATCCGCTGAAACGGATAGTTCGTCATCCCCAACTCGTCCCCTTGAAAAACAAACGGCGTGCCCTTCAGCGTAAGCAGCATCATCGCCAGCAACTTCGCCGACCGCACACGAAACGCCTGCGAATCCTCCCCAAAGCTCGACACCAATCGCGGGTTGTCATGATTCGAAAGAAAAATCGTGTTCCAGCTATGCACATCCAGCGCCTTGTCTTGCATCGCGTACACCGCCTTCAACTCCGGCAGCGTCCACGCACGCCAACGCCCGCCATCGCGATTCACCCGCACCGCGTCGAAGTTGAAAATCATGTTCAACTCGCCGCGCCGTTCGTCCACCAGCGTCGGCGTCTGCTCCAGCGTCACGCCAAACGCCTCACCCACCGTCATCACGTCATACTTCGCCAGCACCTCGCGATTCATCTCTTGCAAATACTCATGCAGGTGCGGACCCATCGCGTAGTAATACTGCGGCCGGTTCAAGTAATCCGCCGGCAGATCGGGCAAACCTTCGCGCTTCGAAACAAACGGAATCACGTCCATCCGAAACCCATCCACACCTTTGTCTAACCAGAACTTCATCAGGTCGTACACTTCGTGACGGAGTTTCGGGTTGTCCCAGTTCAAATCCGGTTGCTTCTCCGCAAACAAATGCAGATAGTATTCATTCGTCGCGGGATCAAGCTTCCATGCCGGACCCGAAAAGAAAGACGTCCAATTATTCGGCTCATGCCCGTCCTTCCCTGGCCGCCAGATGTAGTAATCGCGATACGGATTCTCTTTGGCTTTTCGGCTCTCTACAAACCACGCATGCTCATCGCTCGAATGATTCACTACCAAATCGAGAATCAACTTCATCTTGCGCTGCTTCACGCCCTTGAGCAACCCATCGAAATCGGCCATCGTGCCGAACTCCATCATCACCTTGCGATAGTCGCGAATGTCGTACCCGTTATCCGTATTCGGCGAATCATAATGCGGACTCAGCCAAATCACATTGGCCCCAACGCCCTTGATGTAATCCAGCTTCGACGTTATGCCCGGCAGATCCCCAATGCCATCTCCATTCGAATCTTTGAAAGATCGCGGATACACCTGATACACCACCGCTTCTTTCCACCACTTCGGCTCATAGCCATTCGCCGTCTTAGTCTGCGCTACGCACGTCGGCGGCATCGCCATCCAGCCTACAACCACATAAAGAAACACCGCGCGAAAACTCATATTCGTCGACGCGATTATATCGAGCGCAAGGTGTTAGCATCGACCAAGACCATGCAACAGCAAGCCATTCTTCTCGTCGCATTTGTGCTCACCGCCGCTGCCCAAACCCCAAGAGATGACGTCGCCGAAATTCGAGCCGCCCGCACTCGTTCCAATCAAGCACTCGCCCAACACAACACCAAAGTTTTTGCGGAAACCCTCGCTCCCGATTTCGCATCGTACGCGGCAACGGTCTGTTCGTGCCCACTCGTGCAGCTTGGCTCAACGACGTCGCCGCCGAATTCAAGAACCCCAACGCCGTCCCCTACGAACGCACCTCCGAAAAAATCGAGGCCTCCGACGTAGCACCCATCGCCGCCGAACACCGCCACTGGACTGCCACCTTACCCAACGGTAAACTCGCCTACACCGGCACCTATCTCGCTATGTGGAAGCACTACGCCACGGCCTGGCAAATCCGGTCAGAACTTTTCGTTTTGCTCACCTGCGAAGACCCCGCCACCTGCGCCGCGTATCGCAAATCTGCGAGCAAATGATCCCGTTGGCTTAAACACCGTTCCGCCATGGTTTACAAATTGAAAATCAATCTACTCTTAGCCCTCACCGTCTTGTGTATTCCTGCCTCCGTCCAATCCACCGATCCCACCCTTCTCCGCTTTCGCGACAACTAAAAAGAACTCCCAGAAACCAACGCCACTCTGTCCTCCGGCGATTGCACCCTCGCCGCCACCCGCATGGCCGCGCGCCTCAAAGCTGCTGGTTATCCCGACGCTGATATGCGCATCTTCGTCCCGCCCGGCCATCCCAAAAAAGGCGGCCTGCTCGCTATTCTCCATGGCACCGACCCAAACGCCAAAGCGATTCTGCTGCTCGCCCACGTCGACGTCGTCGAAGCCAAGCGCGAAGACTGGACCCACGATCCCTTCCCCATAATGGAAGAGAACGGCTACTTCTACGGTCGCGGTACCAACGACATGAAAGCCCAAGCCGCCGTCTGGGTCGACAACATGATCCGCTTCCGCGAAGAAGGCTTCCACCCCAAACGCTCCATCAAGTTGGCAGCATTTGTGAACAATCCCAAGGATGCCGCCGCCGTGCCCGATAATCACGCCAATTGGCACGCGGTGATGCGCACCACCTGCTCGCGACCCTGCTCTCCCCCGGCGTCCCCAATATCTCAGTACTGGTTGGTTCTTACCATCTAGTGCGGTCGCGCTCTTCCAGCTTTGTTACTCTATTCGACAGGTGCTCCATCCCGCTAGTGAAATGCTGCGCCCATTCATCACCAACTCCCGGCAGCCTCACCTTAACCTCGTTGTCATAAACGTCAATGAGTAGACTCACCCGAAGAGAGTTTCTAGCCACCAGCACCGCCGCCACTTTCGCCCATAACAAAATCAAATTCAACGTTGCCGATTTCGACCGCGCCCGCGTTCTCCACAGCGCCCAACGTTACCTTTTAGGCAAACCGCTCACCGTCACCGCCGCCCAGTGTTCGCGCAGCGCCGGTGGCCTGCACGATTTCTTCTCTGAAGGCGACTACTGGTGGCCTGATCCTGCCAATCCTGACGCTCCCTACCTCCAGCGCGACGGCATGACAAATCCCGACAACTTCGTCGATCACCGCAAGTTCCTCATGCGCCTCAGTGTGCAAGCACCCACCCTCACTGCCGCTTGGACGCTCACCCACGACCGCCGCTACTCCGATCAAGCCGCTGCCCACATCCGCGCCTGGTTCATCGACGAAGCTACCCGCATGAACCCAAATTTGGAGTTCGCCCAAGCCATCCACGGCCGCTCTACCGGGCGCGGCACTGGCGTCATCGACACCATCCAACTGGTCGAAGTAGCGCGTGCCATTCCCTTCCTCGTCGAATCCGGCTCACTCTCCCAGTCCGAAGACGAAGCGGCGCGCGCTTGGTTTGTCTCTTATCTGCACTGGATGACCACCAGCAAGAACGGCATCGAAGAACGTGACACCAAAAACAATCACGCCACCTGCTGGCTCATGCAAGTCGCGGCCTTCGCAAAACTCAGCGGCAATCAAGATTTATTGCTCTATGCCGTCGACCGTTTTAAAACCGTCATCGTTCCTGGTCAAATCGATCCCGACGGCACACTTCCGCTCGAAATGAAGCGCACGAAACCGTACGGCTACTGCCTCTTTAATCTCGAAGCTCTCGCCACACTCTGCCAGATTTTGTCGGAAACCACTGGGGTCGATCTTTGGGATTTTTCCACACCCGACGGCCGCAGCATTGGCAACGCCTTGGCGTACATGTTTCCCTACATCCGCCGCAAAGAACATTGGCCGCTGCCGCCCGACGTCATGTATTTCAAATATTGGCCCATGCGTCAGGAGTCTCTGTTATTCGGCGCTTTAGCGCTGCAGCGCCCCGATTATTTGGATGTTTGGAAACGATTGCCTGCGGATTCCGATGTCGATGAAGTGATCCGCAACTACTTCATCCGCCAGCCAGTCTTGTGGGTTTGATATCAGTCGTCGCCCAATAACCGCCCATAATCTTGCAGCCATTCCACGTTATCGCAAACCGCTTTGATTCCGGCCGTGACAGGCACCGCGAGTAGCAGCCCTGCCCCGCCCCACAGCATGCCCCAGAACATCAACGCCACCGTGACAATAAACGGATTCAGCCGCACGCGCCGTCCAATGATCTTGGCATACAGGAAGTTCATGGCGATCAAATGCAGCATGGCTGTAATCACCACCACTAATGCCACTACTTTGAACTTGTTCGGAATGGCCAAAGCTGCCAAAACAGGCGGAATTAATGCCAGCGGCAATCCCACGTACGGCACTAGACTAAAGAACGCGCTCACTGGCCCCACTAGCGGCCAGTACGGCACTTGCAACAAGAAAAAGGCAATGGCGCTCACGCTGCTCACAAAAACCCATAACATGAAATTGCCAAGCACATAGCCGCGGGTCGATTCCCCAATACCAGACCAACTTCGGTCCACCACAAAACGCGCCTCACCCTGGAACAATTTCTGAAACGTCCGGCTAATGTGGTCGCGCCAACTCAACATGAAATACACCAAAAAAGGCACGAACGACGCCATCACCACAATATGAAAGTAACTCGCCGCATAGCTGTATACAGTAGTAATCAGAGGTTTCGGCTCGTTATGAATGCGCACTTCTTGAATCTGCTGTTCAGGCGGCGGTAGTTGCGCAGGAGCGGAAAGCCGCCGCCTCCGCCGGGCTTTCTCCGCTTCCTGTGGCTTTTGTTGTATCTGCTGTTCTTGCTGACGCAAGCTGCTCGGCACAACAGAATCAACGGTTCTCTTCTCGAAATCGTCTAACTTATCGTTGGCCTTATCTACTAATTCGTTGATCCGTGAACTATAAGTGGGCAAATCTTCGCTCAACGTGATCAGTTGTGTCCAAATCACCAGGCTCAGCAAGTACACAAGCATCAGCGCCACCACAATCACAATGCCGGTGGCTGCGGCTCTCGGCACGCGCAGCTTCATCACCAAAATGACCAGCGGGTCTAGAATAAACGCGAACACCGCCGCCACAATCATCGTGATGAAAAAGTCTTTGCCGAAGTACAGCAACGCCACGGTCGCCGCCAGGGCAATCACCGAAATTGCCAGGCTAACAGCCCGGTCTGATGTGCGTGTTTCTGTATTGATCACTGCCAAAGCGAAGAAGTTCGTCCCACGCGCTTCTGTTATCAGTTTCGCACCCTCTATAATTCAGAATTGGCAGATAGAAATTCTATGAACAAGAGCGGCCGCGTGCTGGCTCTTGATGTAGGCAAGAAACGCATCGGTTTAGCGGTGAGTGATGAATTAGGTCTCACCGCACAAGGCATAAACACACTGGCGCGCACGCGCATTCGCGAAGATATCGCCGCGCTTCAGCAAATCGCTGCCACCTACCGCGTCCACACTCTGCTTGTTGGCAAGCCCCTCCACATGAGCGGCGACGAAAGCCGCCAAAGCGAATACACCCGCGAGTTCGCCGAACGCCTCTCCAAAACTCTTCGCCTCCCGGTTGTCTACTGGGATGAACGCCTCTCTTCCAAAGAAGCCGAGCGTTTAATGCGCGAAGGTGGCGCGTCTCTCTTACAAAGCCGTCAAGCGGTCGACCGAATGTCCGCCATACTCATCCTTGAAAGCTATCTCGGCTTTCTGCAAAACGAATCTTTCTCAGAACAAGAACCTATTCCCGAACCAGGAGAAATCATTGGCTAGCCGTTCCGGCGCACGACGTTTCGTTGTTGCCCTTTTTCTTGCCCTCATGCTCGGCGGCCTTGGCGTTGCCGGCTTTTGGTATCTCGGGCCCTTCCGCGCCCCCCAAGACGAAACCTTCATACAAATCGATCGCGGCATGTCCTCTCAGACCATTGCCAACTTGCTCGCTCGCGAAGGGCTCGTTCGTTCCAATTGGGCCTTTCTTGTTGCACGCGCACTCAATCGCCGCGCGCGCCTCCAAGCCGGCGAATATCGCTTTGGCCCTGAGCAAACACCCTTTGCGATCTTCGACAAGATCCGCCGCGGCCAAGTTTACTTCGTCGTCGTCACCATTCCCGAAGGCAGCAATATGTTCGACATCGCTGGCATTCTCGAAAAAGAAACGTCCGTCAAAGCCATCGATTTTCTCAAAGCGGCCGCCGACCCCACTAGCGTTCACGATCTAGACCCTAGCGCTCCAGATCTGGAAGGTTATCTCTTCCCCTCCACCTATCAAGTGACGCACAGCACAACTGCGGCGCAACTGTGCCACATGATGACCAATGAGTTCCACAAAGAGTGGCACACCCTTCAGCCCGATCCACTGCCCCCCGCCGAGGTGCATCGCTTCGTAACCCTAGCCTCGCTCGTTGAAAAGGAGACGGGGTTAGGCGCCGAACGCCCCATGGTCGCCAGCGTCTTCACCAACCGTTTGCGACTCAACATGCCGCTCCAGTGCGATCCCACCACTGTCTACGCCGCGCTGCTCGAAAACCGCTATAACGGCGTCATCCACAAGTCCGACCTCGCCAGCACCAACCCTTACAACACTTACGCGCACACGGGTCTACCGCCCGGACCCATCGCCAATCCCGGCAAGCTCTCACTCCAAGCAGCCTTGCATCCAGCTGATGACAGCTACTTATACTTCGTCGCGCGTGCCGATGGCTCAGGCGGCCATCACTTCACGTCCACCCTCGCCGAACACGAAAAGGCCGTTGCCGATTTTCGACGCGCATCCCATCAATAGATCCGGTCCCGCCCTTCCCAACCGATTTCCTTAACACCAGCTCCACTTTCGCCGATGAAATATTTGACGGGAAAGTCTTCAACAACGCAATCGCGGCAATAGCAGTTAGAACGACACGCGAAAGACGGTTGAAGCAATCCCGTTAAGGACTGGTTGTTATGTCTTATCTTGCGGTTCTGCCGTTATTTTTGTCGGCGTTTGGGGCTTTCGCGATGCCAGCGGATTCAACATCCGATGGTGAAAAAGCTCCAAACGCTTCCATTAAGCTACCACAGGAAAAGCAACTCCTTGAGCGAGCGCGGGCCGCCAATGGCGACCTTTATTCCACCCTCAAATCCTTCGTCTGTCGCGAGGAAATCCAACGCTACAAAGGCGATCTCAAAGGCTCAAAGACACGCTTTATCGACCAGGTATCCACCAACCTCTCGTTTGAAAATGGCGTCGAACATTACAGCGACATTTTCCAAAACAAGAACAGCCGTCCGTCCATGTCCGCTATCGCCGGCGCGTGGTCTGAAGGCGAATTCGGTACGCTGCTGCAGCAAACGGGAAAGCTTTTAGAAATCCAGCCTGTCAACTTTGTTGCCTTCGAAACGCTAGCAGGTAGTCCCACCGCGATCTATCGTTTCGAAGTCTCTGAAAAGCAAAGCCCGTGGGATCTCGAAGTCGGCTCTCAGCATTACCAGATACCCTTCACCACAGACGTTTGGATCTCCGTGGCCTCCGGCGAAATTCTCAAAATCTCCCGCAAGTCCATCGCAATTCCCGCCGAAACCCGCATCTCCGAAATAGATTGGGATGTCTCCCTCGCCGCTGTCGATCTAAACGGCACTACGTGGCTCTTGCCCAACTCCGCCGCCTACGCTGTTTCCTACGAAGAATCGAAACGCCGCGAATGGAACCAGATGAGCTTCTCCAACTACCACCGCTACGGCGCCGAGTCCTCCCTCAAATTCGAGGGCTTGCGCTAACTCGCAGTTGCATTCGGATCAAAGGTCTCAACCACGTTAATTTCCTGATAGCGTGAAGGCGCAGTCACCCAACTTAATCCACTCCGCGGTAGGCCATTCTGATCTGCGACCTCCGCATCTCGGGAGCCCGACCACGTCTCCAGAATTGCGACCATCAGGGAGCACGCGCCGGAACAAAACGTCTGCCCTGGCCGAGGTCATACCCTATTTAATCCCGCGCCGCCAGAGGCGATTACTCTTCATTAACTCGGTTTCCTCTGATATCGCATGGCCCCAACATTGCTCCAGCGCGCGACCTTCCTTGCCACGCTCGCGCCCGCGCGAGTTCGCGGCTCGCACAACCATCGCCGTCGATGGTCGGCTCCAGACTCCTCGCTTCGGGCCATGCCGTCAAGCAGGGCGAGCCTTCTGACAGTCCAGAGGCGGGCGGGCGAGTCTACTGCGCACCCTTACTCAACAACATCACCTTAATCGTATGGAAAATAATGTAAAAATCCAGCGCCGGCGCCAAGTGCTTGATGTAATAGAGATCATATTCCAGCTTGATCATTGAATCCACCAGCGTGTCGCCGTACTTGTGGTTAATCTGCGCCCAACCCGTTATGCCCGGCTTCACCGCCAACCTTTGCCGATAGTAGGGAATCTGCTGCGCCAGCATATCCACAAACTCCGGCCGTTCCGGTCGCGGCCCCACCATCGACATCTCGCCCTTCACTACATTCCACAACTGCGGCAATTCATCCAATCGCAACTTCCGCAGCCACTTCCCGAGTGGCGTAATGCGCGGATCATCCTTCGTCGCCCAAACCGCACCCGTTCGCGCTTCCGCATCCACATACATGGAGCGGAACTTGTACACCGTAAACACCCGGCCATTTAGGCCCACCCGTCGCTGCCGGTATAGCATCGGACCCTTCGACGTCAACTTCACCGCCAGGGCCGTGAGCACCATTAATGGCGCCGCCACAATCAATCCGAACAAACTAAAAAGCAGCGAGTAGAAAACCTGTAGCGTAATCGCATTCCGACGCGGACCCAGCATGCTCGAAAAAATCAATTGCGACGGCTGAATCTTACTACTGCACACACGGTGCAACGCCATCTCATAAGTGTCGGCAGCATCTTCCACGAACACTCCGCCAAACCGAATCTCCAGCAAGTCTTGCACCGGCAATCGGTTGCGCCGTTCCGCCATACCTACGACAATGCGCATCGGTCGGTGTTGCTCACACACCGCCCGCACATCCGCCACTGTGCCTAAACAAGGAATCGGAAAATCGCAGGGTTGATCCTCGCACAAATAACCCACCAGCTTATACCCAAACTCCGGCCTGGCCAGCAGCACTGTAATCACTTCACCCAGGATGCTCGAATTCCCTAGCAGCAGCACCCGCTCCGACCGTAACCCCGCAATCACGTACCGCCAGAAAAAGATCCGCCATAGGGGCAGCAGCACCACCACACCTAGACTGCCGATCATCATGAGCGTTCGACCCAGCATCGCGGTTCGATCGATATAACCAATAAAAGCAGAAATGAGTAGGGAAAGCCCTACAGCGAGGCAAACCTGTTGGACCAACAAAATGTTGGTAACAATCCGCAGGTCGCCATAAAGATCCTGGAAATAGAGCCCCAGAATGATCGTCCCCGTCACCACCAGAAGCTTCCAGTAATTTCCCTCGTCAAAGAGGAAGAAGGCCGGGTCAAGTCCTAGAAAAAAAACAGCTAGAACGTAGCAACCCAATACCAGAATGATCTCCGAGATGAGGAGAGCAACGACACTCGCAGGTATGAAGACACGAAAAAGGCGAATCACGGAAACAGTTCTAAAAAGGTAAAGTCGGCAGTAAAATGAATCTATTGTAGGCTATCAAACCCATTAGTCCGAATTTATCCGCCGCCTTTCTCTACGATTTTTCCGTCCCGCATATACACTATCCGATCGGCAAACGCTGCCGCTTCCGGATTATGCGTAATCATCAGGATCGTTTGCCCGGTCCGCTGATTCAGGTCACGCAATAAGTCTAACACTGCGTTGGAGTTAGCGGTGTCCAGGTTACCAGTAGGTTCGTCAGCTAGTAAAATTGCTGGCTGATTGACGAGCGCGCGCGCAATCGCTACCCGCTGTTGCTCGCCACCCGATAAAGCCCGTGGTTTATGATCCAACCGGTTCACAATCCCGAGCATTTTCAGCGTATTATCAAAGCCCACTGGCTGCGTTTTAATACCCGCAATCGCTTGCGCCAGCCCGATATTATCGCGTGCTGTGAGCGTTGGCAGCAAATTATACTTCTGGAAAACGAACCCAACTTTGCGCTGCCGCATCTCCGTCCGCTGCGATTCGCTCATCTTGCGCAAATCGATGCCGTCAATCCAAACTTCTCCCGATGTCGGCGGCGCCAACCCACCCAATATATGAAACAAGGTCGATTTGCCCGACCCCGATGGACCCACTACCGCCACAAACTCGCCCCGCCGAATGCTCAGATCAATGCCGCGCAATGCCTCTACATCTACGTCGCCGGTTCGATACACCTTCCGCAGATTACATACCCGGATAATTTCCGGAACCGCCTCCGTCAGTGGAACGCTACTCATAGCTCAACGCCTCAATCGCGTCATGTCGCGCCGCCTTCATCCCTGGATAAATTGCTCCCAGCAGCGCCCCCGTCAATGCAATGAGCGCAGCCCAAGGCCAGAAGTCGGGCACGTTGATCACGCTGAGCGATGCCGGCGCCACACTCACAATCACCTGCCGCGCCACAACCGCCATCCCAACCCCCAGCACCCATCCCACCAGCGCTAGCAGAATCGCCTCGCGCATCAGCAGATCCACAATCATCCAAGGTTTCGCGCCCAGGGCTTTGAGAATGCCGATTTCCCGCGTCCGCTCCACCACCGCGGTATACATCGAAAGAAACACAACCAGAAATCCCACCGCCACCCACATCCCCGTAATAACCTTGATGAAAATCTCCAACTGCGGAATGGAGCTGATACTGAACATCGCCACCAAATCCGCAATCGACATGGCTTTCAGTTCCCCCGCGAACTTCTTGTTAAACTCCGCTACCACCGTATCGGTCAGAGCCGGATCATCCAACTTCACATAGATCTGCGAAAGGCGGTTGGTGTTGCCCGTTTTGTCTTGCAACGTGTCGAGCCTCACCACAAAGCGAGCCAGCATGCCGCCCTCTACAATGCCCGACAAATGCCAGTCATAATTGAGCAGCTTAAGCGTGTCTCCTACATGCAGGTGTTTCTGCCGCGCATACGGCTCGTCCACCACAATGTCGTCCGGTCCCTTCGGCGGACCGCCTTCCAGGAAATGAAAGCCGCCGCTGATCTTCTCAAATTCCGGAACGTTGACGCCGTTCATCGCCGTGATGATTTCCACCGATTGCGTCAACACTCCCACCGCCTGCACTACATGCGGCTGGCTCCGGATCAACGGCAAAAACTTTTCGGAAATCTGTCCGGTATTCAACGAAATCGTGCCGCCGGTATCGCGCCGCAAAACGATATCCGCCCCTGTACCCTTGGCACGCGCCGCGCTCTCTTCCAGCATCCCCCGGCTCAATCCGATCAGCGTGATGATCGACGCCACCAGAATGCCCACAATCAGCGCGCTCCCCAGCGTGCGCACCCAGCGGTATTTCAAATTTTCAAGTACAAGTTTGTTGATCATCGCGCTATGTCAAGCGTCTCCAAGAAATCTTTAATCACCTTCGCCACCGGCTCGTGCGCTGTAACCACACGCCGGTTCATCATACGCATGGCGTCTTCGCTCACTTTGTTGTGTAACAGTCCGAGCGCCCAGGCAATATCGGGCCGGTGCGCCAGTAATTCCTCGCGCACCACAAAGCATGCGTTGTACGGTGGGAATGTCTTCTTATCATCGCGCAGTGCCGTAAATGTTTTATCCGCCAATTGCGCATCGGTCGAATTCGCCGCGCCCATATCAATTTGCCGCTGCTCCAACGCTCGATACAGCAAGCCCAGATCCATCGTTTCCGGCGTTCCCTGCCAGCGAATATCGTACGTTTGGTCCAGGCTGCGCAAACCATCCGTGCGCGTCAGAAATTCATAGCCCACGCCCAGCCGCCATTGCCGAGCTTTTGCCGCTGTCAAAGTCGGCTCGGCCAGCTTGCGCGCATCCTCGCTCCTTACCACCATCGCGAAGGTATCATTGAAACCCAACGGTTCCAACCAGCGCAAGTGAAAGCGCTGTTCATAGCCATCATGTACCGCACGAAACGCTTCCGCCGGATCGCCCGACCCCTGCTCCCGCAGCACCACGTTCAGCGCTGTACCCGTATACTCCGGATACAAATCAATATCGCCCTTCACCAGCGCCCCATGCGCCAGCAGCGTTCCGCCCAAATTAAACTTGCGGTCTACCTGCACATGCAACTTGCGCTCTAACTGCTGTGCCGCCAATTCTCCCAGCAACAACTGCTCCACAAAATTCTTCGACCCAATAACAATGGCCCCGCTCCGTCCGCAGCCCGTCAGAAAAACGCAAACCAGCAGCGTCGACAAAACTCTCATCGAATTGCCACTCGCTTCTCCAAGTAAGACATGAGCCCATCCGCAAGCAACGCCATCAACGCCGCCGGCACCGCCCCCGCCAGAATCAGCAGCGTATCTAGCGATTCCACTCCCCGAAAAATCAGCACGCCCAAACCGCCGCCGCCTATAATCGCCGCAATCACCGCCGTACCAATATTCGTCACCAACGCAATCCGCACGCCCGCCAAAATCGTCGGCGCCGCCATGGGTAATTCAACCATCTGCAGCAATTGCCGGTCGGTCATCCCCATCGCCACCGCCGCTTCGCGCAACGGTCCATCCACACTGCCAATCCCCACCACCGTATTTCGCAAAATCGGCAGCAGCGAATACAACACCAGACACAAAATCGCCGTATGTTTCCCAATGCCGCCAATGAACGGAATCGGCAGCAGAAATCCAAACAATGCCACGCTCGGAATGGTTTGCAGAATATTCGCAATCGAAATCGACACATTGCGCAGTGTCTTATGCCGCGTCCCTAAAATCCCCAGGCCGACGCCCAGCGTAATCGCAATCGCCGACGAAACGCCCACCAATACAATGTGCTCGCCGGTCGCTTCCGCAATGTCATGAATCAGTGTCTTAAGAACGTAAGGGTCCAAAAGCGGTTCCTATTTCGGCGCCTGTATTTTTTGCTTCGTGTCTACTGAAAAGAGATGGCACTTGTCCGTCTCTTCATGAAAGCGAAAGCGCTGACGCATAAAAAGAGCACGCGCATCCCCGCTTCCTTCGGCTAGTTTTTCCAACCAGACTCCGTCCGGCTGCCGCTGTTGCACCACATGCAGTTGAAACCCTTTGTGCAGATTCGCAATGCCGCCCGCTATCTTGATATCGCGGTCCGTTTGCAGCTTCATCTCCTGCAACATGCCCAATTCTTCGTCTACCCAAATCCGCCCGCTCAGCGCCTGAATCGCGCGCTCCTCCACCTTTTTTGGTTTGAAATTCGGATCTCCCGACAAATCGTAAACCACAATGCTGCGTCCGTCCCGTTGTTCGCGGTGACCATTACTAAAGCGCTGAGCTTTCAGGAACACGTCGAGTTGGTGCTCCATCTCCTGCTCGTCTTTATCCGCATGTTTTTCGCTGCTGTACTTCTTGACAAGTTTGTCAACCCGCTCCTGCTCCCTCTTCGCTTCACCCTCGTTCAGCGGTTTGCCGTCGCGTTCCAATACATGGCCGATGCTCCGGCCGTTTATGAAAAAACGGTCCTTCAATGTCCAATGTTTCTTTTTCACTGATCCGTCACTGTTGTAGTCGTAAGATTCCTCGCGAACGGCGCAAGAATAATTCTCTAATTCCTTCGCTTGTCTCTCCGCACTGGCAATCGCGCGCTGCCGCAACACCTGCGGATCAGGCAACGGCGCATCAAATCCTAATTTGAAAAACAACAGCAAGAACAGAACGGTCAAACGGCCGCTCCTTGCATTAATGAGGGAGGGGGCAGCGTATTCAAAAATGAGCGTGCCACCGGCGTGTTAGTCTTCACAAACTCTTGCGGGGAAACCAGGCACTCCAACTTCCCTTCCCCCAATACCGCAATGCGAGTCCCCAAAATTAAAGCTTCCGTCACATCATGCGTCACAAACACCATGGCCACTTTATAATGTTGCCGCAACGCCAAAACCTGCTGTTGCATCTCATGCCGCGTGACCGGATCGAGCGCGCCGAACGGTTCGTCAAACAACAACAAATCCGGCTCCGCTGCCAGAGCACGCGCCACCGCAACACGCTGCCGCTGCCCACCTGATAACTGATGTGGCTTCCGTTGGGCCATCTCTTCGCCCGGGAGCCCAACTTGCGTTAGCAACTCTCGTGCCCGCGCCTGCCTCTTCCCTTCCGGCCATTCCAACAACTGCGGCACCAGCGCCACATTCTGCTCCACCGTCCAATGCGGCAGCAATCCCAACTCTTGAATCACATACCCCGTCTTGCGCCGCAACGCAATGGGATCAAGCTCCGCTATGTTCTGTCCATTTAGATAAATCCCGCCACTCGTAGGCGTCAGCAATCGGTTAATCAATCGCAGCGCCGTCGTCTTCCCCGATCCGCTCCGCCCCAGCAGCACCAACGTTTCCCCACGCTCGATGCTCAAGCTCACCTTGTCCAAAATCAAGCGTCCGCCCGTAACGTAGCTCACCTCGCTGAATGACAGGAATGGCATCACCCCATTATCCTTGTCTTGTGGAGCAGGTTGCCAACAGAGCCAGCAATCGGTCCGATTATGCTAAACTCACGGTTCGTTAGTCCAGCGATTGCCCACATGTTGACCATTCGAGCCGAACAAGAGCAGGCGCTCAGGCAAGCAGCCGAACGGCATTCTCTTAAGCGGCATTGTGAAGAAATTCGGCAAAATCTTTCGAAAGCCCACCCGCAGGTTGTAAACGGGCTTAGTAAAGAAATCGTCTTGGCGGTAGTGAGTGAAGCGGTAGAGGCGGCTTGGCGTTATCAGATCGAAGATTTTGACGATCATTGTTTGTGGGTCTATTTGCGTTTGGTCAGTGACAATCGCTTTTGGCAAAATCCTATATTTGCGCGCGGCCTGAACGATAAGCTCTTTCATCCAAGCGCCAAGGTGCGAAATCTAGCGGTCTCTTATCAAGCGGCAGCCACACTAGGCGCGCAACAGAAGCGAGGATAAAAGAGAAACGATGGGTGGTTACGCAGCAGCAGCGCCAACCTTATTGATACCGCCACCGTGGGGCGAAGCAGCCTGGCTGGTCGGTGGCACTGTCCTAACCGTGGGCGGTGCCTTAGGTATTACCTATCTCATGTCGAAGCCGCGCGCCACCACCAATACGGACGCCAAAGCAGTACCGAAAGCAACAGAGTGTCAGGATTGCAACAAGAAGCGCTATACGGTCAGAGTACATGCGCAGGGTGTGGATTGCGGTGGCACCAGTGCGTCGACGATTGGCGCACCGGCTATCACGCAGCCGACACCTGTCACGGTGGGCCAGGGCTTAGGGCTTTCTGCCACCACCCAGGCGATGCTGGGCAAGCGGCAATTGGCCGTGCGCGTGGACGTAATCGCCAAGGCAGAGAACTATATTCAGACCGGACCCGCCAGCGGCGGCCGCATGGGCCAAAAATCTTTTCCCGTGTTTGGAGTGGCAGGAGGTATTCGCTATGACGTGGATTGTTTTGGCGATGGCCCCAGCTTTGTATCGTAAATAAGAGTGATTTGTGACAAACCCGCAACCGCCATCCGAATCGGAAGAAACCTTGAGCGACCTAAAACGCAACGCCTTGTTTCCGTTTGCAGGCTATCGCAGTGACACAAAGCAGTACATGCTGCTTGAGATGTTTTTCACCTACTTATTTAAGAGCGTCATCGCCGAGAACGCAAACGGCGATTGGCAAGCGTGGTTCCCCCCCGCGAAGGAGCAAGACGGCAACCCGATTTTCAGCGCCATTAACCTCAACGCTCGGCGCGGCGTGCGTGTAATTCAGCACCCTGACTTCCCGCGGAAGGGCACGTCCGATGAGCCGCGCTATTTCCCAATCCAGCCTTTTCTCTCGCAAAGTCCGGCCGAACCGTTTAATCCGGCCACTACTGTTTTGGAATTATGCATGGTGGCCGATCCTTCCAGCGAGTCGGAGAAATGGTGCCGGCAATTCTGGGCGAAGTTTTGCCTGGAGAACCTCAGCGCAGAGGAAATGGAGCGCGAGATTCGCCGCTATGAGGACGAAATAGGAATGAATGCCGGAACGGAAGTGGACAAGGAGACTCATTGATTTATGCCCCCAGCCGCGCGATTGACTGACCCGCACGTTTGCCCCGCCGGAGGCGGACCCATCGCCGGGCCTTGTGCGCCCACAGTACTAATAGGAGGCCTGCCTGCCGCGAGAGTGGGCGACTTGGTAGAGGATCCGCTGTCGCCAGACGCCATCGCGATGGGCTCAATGTCCGTGCAGATCGGCGGTAGCTTCGCAGCGCGCATGGGCGATGAGACAGCCGCCGGCGGGGTCATCGCCTCAGGTTGCTTTACTGTTTTGATCGGCGACATGCCCGGTGGTGGTGCGACAGGGCCGGGAATCTGCTTGAAAGCTGCCGCAAAACAAGCAGCGGCGTTTATTAACGGACTTTGAGGCACGATGGCCTTGGACCTCTTGGAGGCGCTCCGGCGGCGCAAACCCGAATATGTTCTGCTGGATGCGGCGCAAGATCCAGCCATTTTGCCGTTGCTTGCGCAAGACAAGGCCGAATGGCGGAGCTTATACGAAGGCCAATCCGCCGTAAAGCTCGCGTCACAAGCGCCCTATATAGCGGCGGCCGCGCAATCGCCTGAATTCCTGGACGAAATTGTAACGAACGGCTGGGGCCGGAGTTGGTGTATCTTTGTCTGCTCCCATGCTTCGCTCGATGAAGTGAGGCGTCATTTCCGAAGCCTGCTCTATGTGAAAAATTCGCGCGGCGAACAGGTCTACTTTCGCTTCTACGATCCGCGCATCTTACGGGCCTACCTGCCCACTTGCACTGCCGGGGAACTCGAACAATTCTTCGGACCTGTGAAGCAGTTCATTGTGGAAGGAGATGAAGAGGAAGAGTTATACGCGCTCGCGCTCGAGGCGGGAAAATTGACCAGCCGTCAAGGTACGGTTTCTTTTACGTGTCCCAAAGATCACGGCAGTTAACGCGCTTGCCAAGATCGAAGCAGAGGGAGTTAACTAACAAAGCCGGACCGTCAGACGAGATGCGTCCGCCGCAAAAAGATGCCGCCCAAGACCTTCCGAAACTGCGCAGGCTTTTGACGGAACCAAGCGTTTTCGATAAACCTCATTAGTCTCGCCGCTGCCAGGCAGCGTGACACGCTAATGGCTATCTCCGACGCTACGCTCTACAGAACCACCAGAATCGGTCCGCGCGCACATATGTAGCTTTGAGCGGAAATCGGCTTGTTGGGTACGCCGCGTGTGGCGCAGGGCTGGGAATTATCCAGTCCCCGCTACGCTGCTTGCGAGTCTTGCTGTCGCTGTTTCCGAAAAGAGTAAGGAGGTTGAAAGAGGCTTACTCAAAGACGCACCATTGCGGGCGTTCCAAG
>Ga0182012_10001941_pt1 | contig 22540 bp, 24 predicted proteins | sample 612S2SmetaG_FD_120486 | JGI IMG/M metagenome (GOLD analysis project Ga0182012, IMG submission 120486) | Permafrost microbial communities from Stordalen Mire, Sweden - 612S2S metaG | ecosystem: Environmental > Terrestrial > Soil > Wetlands > Permafrost | place: Sweden: Stordalen | collected... | reverse complement strand
GAGATTGGGGCGCAGACCGGTGGTGTAGTTGACGGTGCTGAGCGCCACCAGGCGCGTGCGGTCGGTAACATGCGATCCAAATTCAGACCAATCGCATTCCACACTACGCGCGCCGACGCTGGCATGGCCGTAAAGTTGATTGGGGAATTCGTGATGCAGCGTCAGCATCTCATCGCCCGGTTTCCAGGCGATGGAACTGATGGCCAAGGCCAGCGCGTAACCGGCGTTGGGAACAAAGGCAATGTCGTCGGCCGTGCAGTGAATGAGCCGGCCGATCAGCGCACGCGTCTTTTCAAGATCGTCAAACCACGCGAGAAAATCAAGCGCGGCGGTTTGGTCGCGCCGTTCGAAATGCGCCATCGCCGCTTCTTTGGTCCGCGTCGGAAGTTGGCCGAACGTAGCGGTGTTGAGAAAGGTCCGGCCCCGCAGCGACGGAAACTCTGCACGGATGGCCGGCCAGTTTGTGCCGCTCATCGGACACCGGCTATTTTTTGCCGCAAGTGCGCGATGGCATCGCTGACCTGAATATCGGACGAAGCTTTTGTGCGGCGCTCCACGAACTCGACTTTGCCTTCGCCCAGCTTCTTGCCAACGGTGATGCGGAACGGAATACCGATCAGCTCGGCATCTTTGAATTTGACGCCAGGCCGTTCGTCGCGATCATCCAGCAAAGCGTCGATGCCGGCTTGCGCACACTCCGCGTAGAGCTTATCAGCGGCCTCACGTAGAGCAGCGTCAGTGTAGTTAACAGGCGTGATGACAACGGTAAAAGGCGCAATGGAAACAGGCAGGCTCATGCCGTCTTTATCGTTGAACAGTTCGATAGCACAAGTGAGAATGCGTTCGATACCAATGCCGTACGAGCCCATAATGGGCGTGACATCTTTGCCGTCTTCGCCTTGCACGCGCAGGCCCATGGATTCGGAATACTTGTAGCCGAGTTTGAAAATGTGGCCGATCTCAATGGACTTGGCGATATCAAGCGCACCGCCGCAAGTCGCGCAAGTATCGATAGCGGCCACCTGCCGCAAATCGAAATATTCGGGTTGGAAGTCTTCGCCAGGTGTAACGTGCTTCAGATGGTAGTCGTCTTTATTAGCGCCGGCGATCATGTTGTGGCGGCCTTCGAGCGCAAGGTCCGCAAGCACGCGCATATTCTTCACGCCAACCGGGCCAAGCGAACCAGCGCTGGCGCCGAACCAATCCACGATTTCAGCAGGGTGCGCCGGGCGAACGTCTTTGGCTTTCATAACGCCGCTGAATTTGGTTTCGCTGAGTTGATGATCACCGCGAACCATAACGAGCACAGGCTTGCCATCGGCCACCATGACCAGGCTTTTCATCTGCGAAGTTTCCGGCAGCTTGGTGAACTCCGTTAAATCGGCAATGGTCTTAAAACCGGGTGTATGAAACTCTTCAGGCGCGAAATCGCCAACCGGATCGGCAGCCAGCGGCGCGCTCGGTTTGGCAACTGCCTTTTCAAGATTGGCCGCGTAGCTGCAAGCTTTGCAACGAACGACCAGATCCTCGCCGGCATCGGAACGCACCATGAATTCGTGCGACTGGCTGCCGCCCATCGCACCGGAGTCAGCTTCCACCACGCTATATTCCAGTCCGCAACGATCAAAAATCTTGCGATACGCCCCGTAGTGCTTCTGATACGCCACGTCCAGAGCCGCCGCATCGAGATCGAACGTGTACGAATCTTTCATGATGAACTGGCGCACGCGCAGCAAGCCAGATTTAGGCCGCGGTTCATCGCGAAACTTGGTTTGAATCTGATACCAGATCTGCGGCAGTTGCTTGTAGCTGCGCAACTCGCCGCGTGCAATGAACGTCATGATCTCTTCATGCGTCATGCCAAGGCAGAGATCGCGGCCAAAGCGATCTTTGAGCCGGAACATGTTATCGCCCATCGCGTCCCAGCGGCCCGACTCCTGCCAAACCTCAGCGGGATTCAACGCCGGCAGCAGCATTTCCTGGCCGCCAATGGCGTTCATTTCTTCGCGCACAATCTGCTGAATTTTGAGCAGAGAGCGCTGCGCAAGCATCAGATAATTGTAGATGCCCGCGGACAGCTGCCGGATATATCCGGCGCGCAACAATAATCTATGGCTGACAACTTCGGCTTCTGCGGGGTTGTCGCGTAGGGTGGGTACAAAAAGAGTGCTCCAGCGCATTCGGGTGTAATAGACAATTAGAACAGACGGGTAGAAATCAATCACATGAACGAACAGCAACGAATGGCGCGGAGTCTTGCCGAAGTAGACCCGGAAATTTTCGAACAGATCCAGCATGAGGTTGATCGGCAGAACACCCGGCTCGAACTGATCGCCAGCGAAAATTTCACATCGGAAGCGATTCTGGAAGCGACGTCTAGCGTTTTCACAAACAAATATGCCGAGGGCTATCCCGGCAAGCGCTATTACGGCGGCTGTGAATTTGCCGACGTCGTAGAGACGTTGGCGCGCGAACGCGGCAAAAAGCTGTTCAATGCGGAATACATCAATGTGCAGCCGCATTCGGGTTCCACGGCTAACGAAGCGGCGTATGCCTCGGTGCTGACACCCGGCGACACGATCTTAGGCATGGATCTGGCACACGGCGGCCACTTGACGCACGGCCATCCGCTGAATTTTTCGGGCAAGCTCTACAAGATTGTGCCTTATGGTGTTCGTGAAGAAGATGAGCTGATTGATTACGACGCACTGGCGAAACTGGCCGAAGAACATAAGCCGAAGATGATCATTGCGGGTGCAAGCGCGTATTCGCGCGTGATCGATTTCGCGCGCTTCCGGCAAATTGCCGATTCAGTGGGCGCGGTCTTTCTCGTCGACATGGCGCACTATTCCGGATTGATCGCCGGCGGCGTTTACCCAAATCCTTGCGAACACGCCGATATTGTTACGTCAACCACACATAAGACGCTGCGCGGACCGCGGTCGGGCATCATTCTGGCGAAACAGAAATTCGGCGAAGCAATCGACAAAGCAGTGTTTCCCGGCGCGCAAGGCGGACCGCTGGTGCATGTGATTGCGGCCAAAGCAGTCTGTTTCCTGGAGGCGCTGCAACTAGAATTCCGGACCTATCAGCAACAGGTCTTGAACAATGCGAAAGCGCTGGCAGCATCTCTGCAAGCGGAAGGATTCCGCGTGGTCAGCGGTGGCACAGATTCGCACATGATGCTGATTGATGTATTCGCGAAGGGCGTGAAAGGCAAGGAGGCGGAGAAGGCCCTGGATGAGGCGTACATCACTGCGAACAAGAACACGATTCCATTCGACGTGAACAAGCCCTTTAACCCGAGCGGCATCCGTTTGGGCAGTCCGGCGGTGACCACGCGCGGGTTTGGCGAAACGGAGATGAAGGAAGTAGGCCGGTTGATTGCTCTGGTTTTGGGCGATGTCAAGTCAGAGCAAGCACTTAGCGACGCGCGCCGCGGGGTAAAGGCGCTGACGGAGCGGTTTCCACTGTACGCCTGGAAGCAACAAACAGTCGGAGTTCGTTAAGAAACACTTAGAATTCTACGAGTCATCTGCCACTCATCCGGTAGATGACTGCTGCTACTTGTGAAGTTAGACTTGAACAGAGGCGAATCTATAGCGAAAAGCCTTCGCCAGTAACGAAGGCGAAGAAGCTGCGTGTTGTTCAGCTTGGCTCATATCCAACGGTGAACCGCGGAGCGCGCTCAAACCTTTTAACCATTCACGAACGGCTGCAGGCCAGAGGGCACGAGAGCGTGGTCATTGATTTGACGCGGTACCATCGGGTCAAGCAAGCGGGCGTTCACTATCCGCGATCGACGGTAGAACTCGCGCGACTCCTGATGGAGATTCCGGCAGACGTGGTGCACTTGCATATTGGCAGTGCGCTGACTTTAGGTAAAGTGGCGCTGGCGGCGATTGCGAACAGATTGCCCGAAGCAAAGAAGGTGTGCACGCTGCATCTGGGCGGACATTTTTCGCCGAAAAAAGGATTGAACGCCTGGCGCTGGGGATTGACCAGCCTGGTGCTGCGGCAATTCGACACGATGATTGCGGTGAACGCCGAGACGGCGTCCTTCTTTGAACGCGTGGGCATAGCAGCGAATCGCACGCATTTGATTACGCCGTTTCCGCGTTTGCGCGTGTCCGAGAGCGTAACGCTGTCTGATGAGATTGAGACCTTCTGCCGGCAGCACACCCCGTTGATTGCGAGCGTAGGTGAGTTTGAACCGGGCTCCGATTTAACGAAGCAATTCGACATTTTAAGCAGAGTGCGCGAGCGCTATCCGAGCGCGGGATTGCTGGCGATTGGCACCGGCACGCTGCATTTCAAATACATGTATGCGCGGACGCTGCATCAGGATTGCAACCATATCGAATTGACGGGCCCGTTGTCACAAGCCGCGACGACCGAATTGATTCAGCGAGCCAACGTGTTATTGCATAGCGGCGACAACGGCGAAGACTTGTTCGCGGTGGAAGAAGCGCGCAAGGCCAGCACGCCGCTGGTGTCTACGAACCAGGGATATGTGGAGGCGTCATCTCTACAAGTTTTGCGCAGTTTGCAAATTCCACGCCCGCAATATGAAGACGCATCGGCCGCGTTGACCGATGGCGTGGACGATGTGATCCGGCTTTATAAGCAACTGGCGGCTAAGCCGGACGAACCAGCTCCTCTGCAGGCGGCTTACGAATGGCCCAGTATTGGATGGGGTTTGTAGAGCTCTTCGAGTTGCTTGATTTCGTCTTCGCTTAATTTCACAGAGAGAGCGGCCAGAGCGTCTTCGAGATGAGGCATTTTGCTGGCTCCGATGATGGGCGCGGAAATGCCGGGCCTGGATAAAACCCAAGCGAGGGCAATCTGCATATTCGGTAAACTCCGGGCCTTCGCCACTTGGGTAACACGGTCGGCAATCGCGAAATCGTCGTCCTGGTAATACATGTCCTTGGCGTATTGATCTGTGTTGGCACGCGAGGTTTGGCCGCCCGCTTTGTTGCGATTGCCGGCTAGAAAACCGCGGGCCAACGGCGACCACGGAATCAGCCCGATGCCTTGACTGCGGCACAGCGGATTCATTTCGCGCTCTTCTTCGCGGTAAATCAAGTTGTAGTGATTCTGCATGCTGACAAATTTGGTCCAACCGTTCTTCTCGCTGACATGCAGTGACTGCGCGAATTGCCAGGCGAACATGGACGATCCGCCAATGTAGCGTGCTTTGCCTGCCTTCACGACATCATGCAAAGCTTCCATCGTTTCTTCGATCGGCGTGCTGTAATCCCACCGGTGGATTTGATATAGATCAACGTAATCCGTTCCCAGGCGGCGCAGGCTTTGATCGATTTCGGTCATGATGGCTTTGCGCGACAGTCCTTTGCCGTTGGGATCGGGCCGCATTTGATTGAAGACTTTGGTGGCGACGACTAATTCGTCGCGTTTCCCAAAATCGCGCAGAGCACGGCCGGTAACTTCTTCGCTCACCCCATCGGAATAAACATTGGCGGTGTCAAAGAAATTGATACCGGCTTCAATGGCACGCTTGAAAAACGGCCGGCTCTCTTCCTCATTCAGAACCCATTCGCGCCACTTGCTGGAGCCATAAGTCATACAGCCCAGACACAGCCGCGACACTTTGAGTCCGGTTTTTCCGAGATTGACGTAATCCATTGAGTTCATGATAAGAGAATGATGCTCAGGCTGATTGGCTTCATTGCCGTTCTTTCGCTCACGCTGTTCGCAGACACCTTGGGTTTTCTGGAACAGAAATTTAACTCCATCAATTTTGAAAAGGGGAAATGGACCAGGACCGAGAAGGCCGTCTGTTGGGTTTACGCTGCGAAAGAGACCAATGCGCTGGTCGAAATCATGCGTTTTGGCACTAGCAATCTGGTGCCATTTCGCGCGCGCAAGCAGGGGCTCACGGTGACGGTGTGCGGGTCAACTGCGGCCTTTGATGAAGGTTTTGAAGCTATGCCTAAGCCTTGACTACAGTGCAGGCTTGCTTGCGATTAAAGCTGCCTCGCTGGCGCGCAGTGCGGTGAGCACGTCAGCCACGGAGTGCTTGTCCATTTGCGCGGCTGTCTCTGCCACTAACGTTTTGGCGGCGCTTTGATTGATAGCTTCCTGAACGTTCTGCGTGGCGCGCGTAAGCGCGGGTAACGAATCGGCCCACTGTTTGAGATCGGTGGCGGCACCGGGCTTGTCAACGCGGACAATCAATTCGCGCGTCGTTTCTAGTAAGAATTTGCGACGAGCAACAAGTTCGCTGATCTTTTCGGGCACGCCTGCGGTTGTGCCATCGGCATAAATAGCAGCGGTGAGTTTCACATAGTTGGGCACCGCCCCAACGGTCATATTGGAAATGGAAATGCGCTTTTCAGCATCGGGCGCGATGGGCTGCGTAGTGATGTCGTCGTCCCAAAGCTGATAGTAACTGCCTGGATAGTGCACCAACTCCACCAGAAACGCAGTAAGCGGCGGCTGCCCGGCGGCATTGTGAACAAACAAAATAGAGGAGCCGGTGGCTGGCTCAACGCGTAGGCCAGGCAGCGGCGCTTGGGCGAGCGCACCAGTGGCGCAGACCGCCAAAAGAACGGCCGGGGCTAGTTTGTGGAGTATCATCTGGCGTCCATAATACTCTTTTGAGTGCGATATAGTGCAAGCGCATATGCGTAACTCGTTTTTAATTTTCCTCATCACGGCGGCAAGCCTGTCTCGACAGGTGCGGTTTAAACCAGACGTGCTGGCGGTAGAGGTAGACGGCAAACCAGTTACCATGTTCCACTACGGCTCGGATGCGGGAAAGCCCTATCTGGCGCCCATCTGGTCGGCCTCGGGCAAGATCATCACGCGCCGCTTCCCGATGGAACAGGTGGAAGGAGAGAGCCGCGACCATTTGCATCATCGTGGCTTGTGGTTTTCGTGCGATGAAGTGAACGGCGCGAGTTTCTGGACAAATGAGCTTTCCTACACCCGCAAGGACATGGGGCGCATTGTGGTGCGCGATGCGAAGTGGAAAGATGGCGAGCACGCAGGCACGCTAACGGCGGTGATGGATTGGCGCGGGCCCGACGGGCGAGTGATGGTTTTGGAGAACCGCGAGATGACGTTTTACGCAGATCCGAAAATCCGCACACTTGACTTTCATATCACGCTGACGGCGCAGGAGGATCTCACGTTTGGCGACACGCACGAAGGCTTCTTCGCCATGCGATTGGCGGATAACTTCAAAGAGATCAAAGGCGGGTCCAGCGTTGATGCGGAGGGCCGAGTAAACATGGAGAACATCTGGGGCAAACGTTCGAACTGGGTCGATTACACGGGAGTGATTGACGGTGAGAGGCTAGGCGTGGCGATTTTCGATCATCCGGAAAACCCGCGGCATCCAACGCACTGGCATGCGCGCGATTACGGGTTGGTGGCAGCGAACCCGTTCGGCGCGCAGAAGGCATTCGATACCGATGAGAAAGAAAGTCCTTTCAAATTAGCGAAGGGCCAAAAAGTGGTTTTTCGTTATAGAGTAATTGTGCATCCTGGCGATGCGCATTCCGAAAATATTGCAGAGATGTACGCCCAATATGCGAAAACGCGCTAAAGCGCTCTGCATCCTTTGGTATGCGGGCGTTGCGCTGTCTCAAACACTTTCATTCGAACCGCACACGCTGGCAACCGATTTGACGGGCGGCTACCAGGTGGTGGCCTACGACGTAAATCATGATGGTAAGCCCGATTTGATTGCGCTGGCCAGCAATATGAGCGAGTTGGTCTGGTTTGAAAATCCGGGTTGGCAGCGGCATGTGATGGCCACTGGATTAGCGCGCATGATTAATCTGGCAGCGTACGATTTCGACGGCGACGGCATTCCGGAAATAGCGCTGGCCTATGGATTTTCAAACAATGCGGCGCAAAGCGTGGGCAAACTGGCCATTCTGCATCATAAGGGAGATCCGCGCGAACTTTGGGAGATGAAGGAGATTGATCAATTGCCAACGTCGCACCGGCTGCGTTGGGCGGACATTGATGGCAGTGGGCACAAGGTTCTGATCAATGCACCGTTGACGGCGGCCGATGCCGTTGCACCCGAGTACCGTGGCCACGTGCCGCTGGTTTACTATGACCCGGGCCAGTGGAAACGCCGCCTTATGAGCGATGCCGAGGAAGGAATTGTTCACGGGATCTTTGTAACGGACTGGGATGGTAACGGGCGCGACGACATTCTGATTGGAGGCTTCCTTGGGATTCACCTTTATCGATATGGAAAAGACGGTAAGTGGAAGCGCGATGAAATTACCAAGGGAGATCCGGCAGCGTGGCCGAAGGGCGGCACCAGTGATATAGCGGTTGGGGCTTTGAAGGGTGAACGCTTCCTGGCGGCGATTGAGCCGTGGCATGGGAACCAAGTGGTTGTCTACCGAGAAGCGCATGGTGTATGGAAGCGCGAGGTCATTGATGACACGTTGCTGGATGCGCACACAGTTGTTACAGGCGATTTAGACAAAGATGGATCAGATGAAATTGTGGTGGGCTTTCGCGGGAAGCCCTATGGTGTTTACCTCTACAAGTACGACGGCGAGCATTGGAAGCGACAGGCTTTGGGTAGCGGAGATATGGCTGCGGCAGCTTGCACAATTGCTGATTTGGATGGAGATGGCCGGCTCGATATTGCGTGTATTGGTTCGGGCACGCACAATTTAAAGTGGTATCGGAATATGGGACGTTAGTCGTTACACTCTTGTTATGGATTGGTCCGAGCACGGCATTAAGATCGTCCGCGCGAATGAGTTGGATTCGAATACTCCCCAAACGCCGGGCATGACGCGGGCGGCGGCTATCACCCATGCGCGCACGGGTGCTTCGAAACTTTGGGCCGGCACCGTGGTGGTGCAACCCGATGCCAAGACTGGTCCGCACCATCACGGCGAACTAGAGACGGTGCTATACATCATCAAGGGCCGGGCTCGTTTGCGCTGGGGCGACAAGTTAGAATTTTCGGGAGAAGCCGGTCCGGGCGATTTTATTTATGTGCCACCGTATGTTCCGCACCAGGAGATCAATGCGAAAACCGACGAAGCCTGCGAAGCAGTCGTGGTACGCAGCGGACAAGATCCCATTGTTGTGAACTTAGATATGCCCAGTCCGGAACCCGCGAGTTCCGGCAAACCAATGCCTTTTCATCCGGAGAAACACACATGAAACTACTTCTATTACTGGCTGCCTTTGCTTTTTTCGATGGGACCTCCGACCCATGGAGTGCCAAAGAGATTGTGCAACCGAAGACGCTGGCCGATCTGATTCAAGCCAAGCAGCAGGCGCCGATTTTCTATGTCGGTTTTCCGACGTTGTACCGCAACGGTTCTCATATTACCGGTGCGGCGATGGCAGGTCCCTGTGCAAAAACGGAAGGTCTTGACGCTTTGAAGAAAGCGGTGAGCGATTTGCCGCGCGAAAAAGAGCTGTATATTTATTGCGGATGCTGCCCGTTTATCAAATGTCCGAACATCCGGCCGGCCTACACAGCGCTCCATGACATGGGCTTTACGAACGTGAAGGTGGTGATGATTGAAACCAACCTGCACACGGACTGGATTGAGAAGGGCTACCCGTCCGAAAAGGCCACTCAATAGGCCTATTTGGGCTACCATCAAAGTGTCGTGAGAAAACACCCTCTGGCATTTGTAGCGCTCTCGGCTATCTTTCTTGTCCTCCTTGCCTTGTTGGTGTGGCAGGGCTCTTTCAGTTTCCCGTTCCACCCGGCAGACTCGCACGAAACAATTCTGCTCTCTGCCGTTTCGATCATCATCTTCATTCTGCTGATGACGATCGCATTCATTCTTTTCCGCGACACGATCAAGTTATACATTGACCGGCAGAATCAGCGGGAAGGTTCGCGGATTCGATCGAAACTGTTGTTCGGCGCGATTGCGCTTACGGTTGCGCCTACGTTGTTCTCGGCCTTGTTTAACTACATGGTGCTGAACCGGACGATGGAGAAATGGTTTACCACGCCGCTGCGCGGGATCCAGATGAATTTGCAGGATCTCGACAGGTCATTCCGCAAAGAAGCCCAAGCTCGTGTACAGGCACAGGCGGATTGGCTGAGTTTGTTACCGGAGACGCGGGATGCAGCGGCGACGGGGCATGTGGATACGAAATTCTTTACCAAGCTCTGCGAGGAACATGCGATTCGGCAAGTAGTCTTGACTCGCCACAGTGGCGTTCCGGTGTTGCTGTACCAATTGTTTCAGGCACCGGCCGCGACTGTTCTGCGTGCCGAAGCTGATGTGAGAAGCGCGAGCGAAAACTTAGGGCGCTTAACTGTTCTCTCGGCCATCAACGACGATCCTGCAAGAAAAGAAGACGACATTCAGCGCTACATGAATGATCAAAAACGGCTGGGCAGTTCGCAGAAGTTTTACCACGATACCTACTTTCTACTGATTTGCTTGTTGACGTTATTTGTTTTGTTCTTTGCCGCATGGACAGCGCAGATTCTTTCGCGGCAACTGAGCGTACCAATTGCTGGATTGCTCGAAGGCGCGCGGGAGGTGAGCCGTGGCAATCTTTCCTACCGGGTCCGGGTGGGCGCGATTGACGAACTGGCCACCCTGGTGCGCGCGTTCAATGAGATGACCAGCGAACTGGAAGGCAATGCGAAGGAACTGGAATTGCGGCGGCGCTTCACAGAAGCGATTCTGGAAAGCATTCCGACGGGCGTGATTTCTGTTTCGTCTGATGAGCGGATTGAGCGCGGTAACCGGGCGCTGGCGGGAATTTTTTCAGAGGAGAAGGTGGCGAATTCGAAACGCCTGGCGGACCTTTTTGCGCCGGACGATTTAGCCGAGATTCGCTATTTGTTGAAGAGTGCGCGGCGTAGGGGCGCTGCGGCGTGCCAGTTAGAAGTGCCGCAAGCGTCAGGCGTTTTGCATTTGGCAGTAACGGCGGCATCGCTCGAAGAACGGCGTGGGTTCGTCATGGTGATTGAAGATACCAGCGATTTGTTGCGCGCGCAAAAAGCTTCGGCGTGGCAGGAAGTGGCGCGGCGCATCGCGCATGAGATCAAGAATCCGCTCACTCCTATTTCGTTGTGTGCCGACCGAATTGCGCGGCAACTTCTGCGCGTACCCTTGCCGGCGGAAAGCCGAGCCATCCTGGAAGAGTGCACGCTGATCATTCAGCAAGAAGTTCAGACGGTGAAGACGCTGGTGGATGAATTCTCGCAATTTTCGCGGTTCCCGGCGGCACAGCCGCTTCCTGCTGATTTGAATGAAATTGTGGAGAGCGCGCGCAATGTCTTCGCGGGACGGTTGGATTCAATTGATGTTTCTGTGGCGCTGGATCGTAACATTGCGCCCGTGCTGGCAGATCGTGAACTGCTAAAGCGAGTGATTGTGAATCTGATTGACAACGCGGCAGAGGCGATGACGGATTCACCCGTGCGCAAGCTGGAAATTGCGACTTCGCAACCTTCGCCCGATGTGGTAGAGATATCGGTGGCTGACACAGGATGTGGCGTTTCGCGCGCGGATAAAGAGAAGCTGTTCCTCCCTTACTTTTCTACGAAAGAGCGAGGCACGGGATTGGGGTTGGCGATTGTGAGCCACATCGTCACGGAACATCATGGCCGCGTACGAGTGGAAGACAACCACCCGAACGGAGCGCGTTTCATTGTCGAGTTGAATGCGCTACAACCCGCTGAAGTTCCGCCGCCCGGTTACTCTGAAATAGTCGAGTCGAATGCCCAATAGCGGTCCGAAAGTTTTGATTGTTGATGACGAAGCCAATATCCGTCAATCTCTTCGTGGCGTGCTCAGTGATGAGAATTACCAGTGCACGGTGGTGGAGAGTGGTGAAGCCTGTCTGGACGCGTTGACGCGGGAATCTTTCGAAGCGGTATTGCTCGATATTTGGCTCCCCGGCATGGATGGACTCGCGACGCTAGCGCGGATTCAAGAATGGCCCACAGCGGGGCGACCGGCGGTAATCATGATCTCGGGCCACGGCAACATCGAAACGGCCGTGAAGGCTACTAAATTGGGCGCGTTTGATTTCGTTGAGAAGCCGCTGACGATCGAAAAAGTGAGTGTGGTTTTGAAAAATGCGGTGGAACAGCGCCGCATGGATTTAGAACTGCGGCGTCTTCGCGAAGACTCGGTATGGCCGGAAATCATTGGCGATAGCGTAGCAGTGAAAGCGTTGCGGCAGCAGTTGGGTTTGATGGCAGCCACAAATGGCCGCGTTCTCATTTACGGCGAGAGCGGCGCAGGCAAGGAACTGGTGGCACGGGCCATTCACCGGTCAAGCTTGCGCGCCAGTGGGCCGTTCGTGGAAGTGAATTGCGCGGCGATCCCTGAGGACTTGATCGAGAGCGAACTATTCGGGCATAGAAGAACCAGCCTGGATGGAACCACCGACCACAAGATAGGCAAGCTGCAGAAAGCGCACGGCGGGACGTTCTTTCTGGATGAAGTGGGCGATATGAGTCTGAAGACGCAAGCAAAAGTCTTGCGGGCGCTGGATGAACATCGCTTTGAGCCGGTGGGCGCGCCGCAGTCGATTCAAGTGGATGCGCGGGTGATCGCGGCGACGAACAAGAATTTGGAGAAGGAAATTGAGCGGGGTAATTTTCGCGAGGATCTGTTTTATCGATTGAATGTGATTCCGTTCACCGTACCGCCATTGCGCGATCGGGCGGAAGATATCCCTGCCTTGGCCAAGCATTTCTTGAATGAGTTTTCCACGGCCTACGGCAGAAAACCGAAAGAGTTGGCCGACGACACGATTGAAGCGTTGATGACCTACGGCTGGCCCGGGAATGTGCGAGAACTTCGCAATTTAATGGAGAGGCTGGTAATCTTACATCCGCAGCGCCGGATCGAACCTAGGCATCTGGCCTTGGATGGAAATCGAAAAACGCAAGGGCCGAAGAGTTGGGATTCATTCGGCAGCCTGCACGAAGTTCGCGAGGCTGCCGAAAGGGAATACATTCTGCACAAGCTAGACGAAACGGGCGGCAATGTGTCGCGCGCCTCGGAATTGCTCGGTTTGGAACGCAGCAACTTATACCGCAAGATGAAGGCGCTGGGGATCGCGCCTAAAGAGTAAGGGCGAGTTACCGTCTTCCGCCGCCTCGTCCAGCTCCACCGCCGCCACGACTAGCAAATCCGCCGCCGCCATATCCACGACCGCCCGTGAAACCACGCGCCGCATAACCGCCCCGATAAACGTTACCGCCTCGATAGCCGAAACCGTAGCCACCTCGATAACCATAACCGTAGCCGCCGCGATAGTAGCCGCGATATGGATAACCGAAATAGCCGCCAACACCGAAATAATACGGATACCCATAGTACGGGTAGTACCCGGAATAACAATACGGATTCACGTATGGGTCACATACATAGGGGGGCGCGTACGCGTACGGGTAAGAGTACGCGGGACCGACATAAACGGCCTGCGCGTGCGCCGGGGTGGCATTCGCGAGCAGTAGAAAAGAGCCAACTAATGTAAACAACAAAAGCGCCGAACGTTTCGACAACATAAGATCAAACCTCCAACACTCGTTAGACGCATGGGAAGGCCTTGTCGGTTCTTCTGGATTCACGTTATCATCAACACTTCGTCCATGTCCAATTTCCGCGAAATGAGTGGCCGCCGATTTCTCGGCATCCTTTTCTTGCGCTTCCTACTTGCTTTGGCAGCAACGGCGGCGGTTGTGTATGCGATTGATGAAGGTGTGCTGCGTTACCGAGCTGCCCACAACAAGGAGGCATTTGCGACGGTAACGGTGCGGCCTTATTACGCGGTGGAACGAAAAGATAAAAAAATAGAGTACATGTACGACGACCCTCACGATGAAACTTGTGTGAATGCGCTGTTTCCACACATGGGCGACACTCCTTGCTGGTATAGACGGAGTCACTTAGACGAGGAGATGCCGAACTAAATAGAAAGAGCCGGGGGAGATGCGACCGAACTAGATCGCTAACGCCCCGGCTCTTTTCCGGAAGTGCTCTAACTTACTTACTGGCCTGAGTTCATGGGCTGAGCGCCTTCAAAGACGATCTTGGTGTGCGTTCCGCCAAAACGAACTTCGGAGAGGTTGCCCTGGTCCTGGTACATCAAAGACGTGGTTTGATATTTGCTGGCCTCGGTTTCTTCGCGTGCAGGCACTTCAATAGTCTCCTTGCCTTGCTTGATTACGGCGTTGCCATTCTCAAAGGACACTTTATAGTCGCCGGCTTTGAGCGTTTTGCCTTCTACAACGGAGTCCTGTGTAAGACTCATCTTAAAGGTGTTGCTTGAGGCAAAGGCGGTGACGCCAAAAACAGCAATGCTCAAGAGTAATGTCTTCTTCATATCGTATTTCTCCTTGCAATCGGTTGCGCTCAACAAGCGCTTCCATATAGTGAGACGGTCGGCAAAGCAAGATGAGTTACCCTACGAAGGTGAAGTTATGTAAATGAGAAAAGCGACTAACTTGAAAGCATGTAAGCGTTAGTAATTAGTCCCAAACGGCGCTTTGATCTTCGAGCCAGCATTGGTAGCCTTCCAGATCCTCTTCTGTGACATCCTGACGGCAAATGCGTGCAGGCATCCAGGAAGCAAAGCCTGAAGCGGAAATAGGCAAATGGCCTACGCCGAAACCGTCCTCGTCGTTAATGGTGCCGATGCTCAAAGTGCGAGGGTCAAGTTCGTAGGGGCGCTCGGAAAACCGATTCTTGTATTTTCGGATGTGGATCACATGTTGATCGATTACCAGAATCTTGATCACGCCAAAGCCCGATTCACCGGTTCTGATGGAGCACACGTCGCCGGGTGATAGATCAGAGCCTGCGGAGAGTTGGAGTATTTTGGAACGAGTTTTTGTCATTGCTAACGATCCGAGGATTTATTCCGCGATGCCCTAAAGTGTGCCAGCCGCATTCTAAGGTTGTCAATAAACTCGATTGCAAAAAGGATTAGTACTTTTGGTACAGATTCGCCTATTTTTTGGCACGAGCGGGCGTCGACGCTGGGCGGAATCTAATTACACAAGTCTTCGCTCCGGTGGCATCTAACGGTGTAATGCCTGTAGCACCGCAAAGAATTCGCGCATTGAACTCGGCACCGATCCAGCCTGATCGCGCTTATGTTTTGTACTGGTCGCAAATGAACCGGCGCGTTGAGACAAATCAGGCATTGCTTCACGCCGTTGAGATCGCGAACCGGTTGAATTTGCCAGTGCTGGTATATGAGGCGCTCACGTATAGTTACGAATACGCCAACGACCGGTTGCACACCTTCGTGCTGGAGGCCGTGCCTGAAACCGAACGTCGTTTGCACAAGGCCGGCATTGGTTATGTGTTCTACCTGCGGCGGAAAAAGTCAGACCCAAACAACGCCTTCTATGCGTTGACGGAAAAAGCAGCGGCAGTGGTGAGCGACGACTATCCTACGTTCATCGCGCGGGAGCACAACGCCCGAGTGCCGGAAAAATTAGACACAGCGTATTTTGTTGTCGATGCAAGCTGCGTTGTTCCGATGAGCGAGATCCCCCACCGGCAATACGGTGCCTACACGATTCGGCCGCGGATCAATCGCTTGCTTCCCACGTATCTCACGCCACCCGATGCGCTGCGGGTCAAGAAAAGATTCGACGGCGCGGTGCCGAAATTCCACACAGAAGTGACACTGCAGAATATCAAGCAATTGGTGGCGTCGTGTGAGATTGATCACTCGGTTGCGCCGTCAACTCAGTATCGCGGAGGATATCTGGCGGCAGAAAAATTTCTGACTGAGTTTCTCGAGAACAAGTTGCGGCGCTACGCGAACGGGCGGAATGAGCCGTCGGAAGACGCGACGTCGCACATGAGCCCCTACTTGCATTTCGGTCAGATTTCAGCGCTGGAGATTGCGTTGAAAGTAACGGACTACGCCAAACATCACAAGCTGATTGCCGATGAATATTTGGAAGAACTGATTGTGCGCCGCGAGTTGGCTTTCAACTATGCGCGATTTGTGGACGATCCGGGCGACCTGAAGAACTTGCCGGAATGGTGCCAGCTCAATATGCAAAAGCACGCGAAGGACAAGCGCAATCCGGTCTACACGCCGGAACAGTTTGAGCGCGGGGAAACGCACGACGAGCTGTGGAATGCCTGCCAAAAGGAAATGGTGGAGCAGGGCAAAATCCACGGTTATTACCGTATGTATTGGGGCAAGAAAGTCATAGAATGGTCTCACTCTTATCAGGAGGCCGCCAGAACGATGATTGATATCCATGGGCGCTATGCGCTGGATGGCCGAGACCCCAACACGTACACCAATATTTTTTGGTGTTTTGGATTGCATGATCGCCCTTGGCCCGAACGGCCGGTTTTTGGCAAGATGCGTTTTATGTCACTGGAAGGCATGAAGCGGAAAACGGATACCCGCGCCTATATTGATGAGATAAACGGCAAGCGGACACCACAACAAGAGCAACAGCCCTTATGGACTTCCTGATCACCGGCGCGTCCGGTTTCATTGGACAAAAGTTGGTGAATGCGCTGCTGGCCCGCGGCGATTCGGTGCACTATCTGGCGCGGCAGCGTAGCCAAACATTAGATTCGCGAGCGGCGTTTCATAGTTGGGATGGGCAATCGATGGCGCCTCTGGACAGCGTGCCGCGCATAGATGCTCTGGTTCATTTGATGGGCGAACCGATTGCGCAGCGGTGGACTCCGGAGATTAAGGAACGCATTCGCCGGAGCCGTGTGCAATCTACCCGGCAACTTGTTTCGGCGATGGCGGGTTTGCGGTACAAGCCTTCTGTTCTGGTGTCGTCCTCCGCTGTTGGTTACTACGGCAATCGAGGCGCTGAGATTCTTACGGAGGCAAGCATGCCAGGCATCGGGTTCTTGGCGGATGTTTGTATCAATTGGGAGTACGAGGCGATGCGGGCGCGCGAGTTGGGCGTGCGCGTGGCAATGGTGCGGACTGCCACGGTTTTAGGGCGCGATGGTGGTGCGTTGCCGCAGATGCTGACGCCGTTTCGCTGTGGTGTGGGCGGACGGTTTGGGCGCGGCAAGCAATGGATGTCTTGGATTCATGTGGATGATCTGGTGCGGTTGCTGCTGTTCGCGGCGGATTCGAAGGTGAGTGGTCCGCTGAACGGCGCGGCGCCGGAGCCGGTGACAAACGCGCAGTTCACGCGCATGCTGGCGAAGGCGGTGCACCGGCCGGCGATTTTTCCGATTCCTCGTTTTGCTTTGAATTTGGTGCTTGGCGAAATGTCGGATTTTCTGTTCGACAGTTTGCGTGTGATGCCGGCGGCGGCGGAGGCGGCGGGTTTTCAGTTTCAACACCCGAAACTGGCGGAAACGTTGACGGAATTGGCAGCAAAGCCTTGAGCCACGTGCTATCCTAAAATTCTATGGCAATCCCGAATATTAAGCGCTTTCGGCCATTTTGCCCGACCTGCAACGACTATTACACTTTGATGGCGATCCTGCCTAAAGATGCCGATGTGGATGCGTACCTCAACGACGCAATCGCCCGGCACGATCATAAGGCATTCAAAGAAGCCAAAGATAAGATGAACAAAGTCCGCGTTGGTCAGCAGAAACAGAAAAAGGCCAAGTAATTCAAACCCGCCGTGGCTCCATTGTTCATGGAGTCGGGCGGGTTTGCTGTATTACCGGCTGCTTTGTATTACGTGGACGGCTCTTTTCGCTGCGATGGCAACCTCGCCATCGGGATCGTTTCCTAATTGCGTCAGTGCCGGCACCAGATCCTCGCTGTGGCTATCCGCAAAAATCCAAACGAGGGCTAGTTTCTGGGCGCGGGTAGCTTCAGGCAGCGTCTTGACGATGTTCTTGCGTACTTCGTCGCGGTGAATTAATTCCTTAAGATACGCATCAGCCACATCCTCGCGGGTGCGCGAATTCAGATTTTCGACCAAGTAGAGGAGGGGGCTGAACTCATCAGTTGCGACGTTGCCTTCGTTAACGAGTGAGAAGGCGGCGGCCATATGAATGCGCCAATCGGCGTTGGCTTCGTCATAACTGGTTTGTAGAGTGGGCGTATCCTCGGGCTCTCGCACGCGGCCTAAGCCCTCAAGCGCAGCGGCGCGCAGTTCAGGATCACCATTGACGACGTATTGGCGGAAGATAGGACGATCTTCGGGTATGGCTAACATGGCGAGCGCCGAAAGAGCAGCGCGCCTGATCTTCACATTGCGCGCGTTTTCCACGGCATAGCGCACGTCGGGAGCGGCTTCTTTGCTGCCCAAAACGCCGACGGTTTGGAGCGCGGTGATCTGCGTTCGTTCATCCAGATCGCGAACCAGAAAACCGACGCCTGGGCCCGCGCTAGGATCGTGAATCTTTTGCAGCGCCACTAAGCTCTCGAAGATAACATCATTGTTCTTGGCGCGCAGTGCTTGTAGCAGAGCGGGAACACATCCTTTGACACGCAAGACGCCTGCGGCCAAAGCGGCATTGGCGCGCGGCGGCATTTCGTCGCCAAAGTTGATCTCTTCGCTGATGGCTTGGCCGACGTCATCGCGGACCGAGACATCTTCATCAATGATGCTGTCGTTGCGGGAAGAGAAGAACGATTTGACTTGGCGGATGGAATGCGTAAAGTAGCCGCTGACGTAGCCGGGTAGATAAATATTGACCAAGCCATCGGTAGCGCGCACGCGCACTTCGGCATCGATGTCTTTGGTGGCCGGAATCAGCGGGTCGATGCTGGAAGGGCCGCCCATTTTAACGATGGCCTTGATGGCTTCGACGCGGACGGCGCGATCGGGGTCTTTCGAAAAGGCGGCCAGTTCAGTCATGCCGCCGGCTTTGCCTTTTTCGATCTCGTGAATCCGCGCGATTTGCGGCTTAGTGGTGCCTTTTTGATTCGGATCGGGCGCGCTCGGCGCGCTTTGCTGGCTCAAGAGAAGGAGCGGGAGAAGGCACCCAAGCCCCAACTTCCAAACTGGAAGTATTCGCATGATTTGAAGTTACCCCGTCTTAGCGGAGAACTTCAATGATTGTTTTGTGGGGGATCAGGCCGGCTTCATACCCTAAATCAAGCAGTTTTTGGGCCGCGAGCGGTACGATGTCGCCGCCATCCTGGGTGTGATGGTTGACGTACATACCGACAAATTGATCGGCCAGAGAAGGATCGAGGTCGCGCGCGAACTGCAGCGCGTAGTTCAAGGCTTCCTCGCGGTGCTCCAAGGAATACTGGATGCCTTCGCGCATGAGGCGAGTGCATTCCGTCTGCACTTCGGTGGAAAGATTACGCCGCAAGGCGTTGGCGCCGAGCGGCAAGGGGAGGTCGTACTTTTGTTTAAACCAGCGTCCTAGATCGACTACACAGTAGAGGCCGCCACTGCCATACGTGAGCTGGCCCTCGTGGATTATCAAGCCTGCATCCACTTCGTGATCCTTGACCGCTTGGATAATTTGATCAAAGGGCACAACAACGGGAACGAAATCCGGCTCGAATAACTTAAGCGTAAGATACGCGGTGGTCATGGTTCCGGGTATAGCGATGCGTTTGCCCTTGAGGTCTTCCGGCACCATGGTCGATTTGGTGCTCACAACCATCGGACCGTAGCCATCTCCAACGCTCGATCCAGAAGCCATAAGTATGTACTTATCAGCCACATAGGGATAAGCGTGGTAAGAGATCGCGGTCAGTTCGTAAACGCCTTCTTTGGCCTTACGATTTAACGATTCGATGTCTTCCAAGACATGTTGGACGTTCACGATGCGCGATCGCACTTTCTTCGTGGCGAGAGCGTAAAACATAAACGCGTCGTCAGAATCCGGACTATGGGCGCATACGATATCAACCACGGGGGAGGAACTCATAGAGAATTACTAGAATGGAGAAGCTTCAGTTTAGCAGCCTAGTTTGAGGGCCATTGCTTAGCTGGCCGATGTAACGGCATCTCGTAGTTCAAGAAGCTCGGGCTCCAAGACTTCGAGGTCACGCACCAAGAGACGATGAGCGCGTAGGCTGACTTCCACCTGACTGTTGCGAGCTGCCGATTCGAGTTCTTGTGCCCTGGAGCGGGCCCGGGCGGCATGCAGGCTGCCCAAGGAGCCTTTAATGGTGTGGGCGATTTTCGAAAGCGAATCCCAATCGGCGTTCGCCACACAGTCTTCCATGCCGATGACTTGACCTTTTCGTTCTTCCAGGAAAAGGTCGATGATCTCCACCATGAGCTCGTTGTCGTAGCCGACTTGTTCTTCAAATTTGTCAGGCTCAAGGACCGGTAGATCGTCAATTCCCGAGGCGACCTTCAGCTCCATAGGTTTTCCCAGCGCCGCTGCTAGACTCCTTACGGCCTCAGTTAATGCCACCGGATCGATAGGCTCGTGGATATAGCCATCGCATCCTCCGCCGCCCTCACCCGATGCCGAAACTGAAGCAGAATCCAATGCTAGAACAGGTATTCGTGTCGCCGCCCGCTGGCTTTGCTCCACGCGCCGCAATTTCGCATTAAAATCGGCCAAGCTGGCGCCCGAGAAACTGGAAGCCAATAAAACCGCGTCAAACTGTTCAACGAACAGTGCTTCCCCGGCCTCATCCAGGCCCCTTGTCGGGAGTACAGTGTGGTTCGCGCTGGCCAAAGTGGTCGAAATCGCGTCCGATTTCTCAGAGCCATCGTCAACTAGCAACAACCTTAACGAATTCATGTTCCTTTGTCTCACTGCTGCCTAAGTTTTGCCTGTAGCTCATTTGCACGTGAGAACTACAAGCATACTTAAGAATCGTCCAATTGGAAAGTCTTCTTTAGTCGGTTCTGCATACTTTTTGAGACTCTGCGGTATACTAGCGATTTAGTGGGGGTGCGCCTTCCCTAGCCTCACCAATCGGACGGTTCTAAAACAACACGGTCTGCGGCCAACTTCACGTTTGGCATTCTTCCAGCCCCTTACTGCGTACTTTTTTAACCTTGCCTTTCCAGACGATTGCCGTCTTTGCGAGAAACCGCTCAGTAATCTTTCGCGTATTCCCGTATGCCCCGCCTGCCTCGCCCTGCCCAAACCGCTGCAAGCCGAATTCTTCTGTCGCGCCTGCCGCACCCCCTTCGCGGATGACTACCCGCTGGATGAGAATGACCTCTGTACGGTCTGCCGGGAGGGGTTGGCGAACTTTGATGCCGCCTATTCTTTCGGCAGCTACGAAGGTTCGCTTCAGCAGCTCATCCATCTATTCAAATACGCCAAAATTGAGACCCTAGCCGAGCCGTTGAGCCGATTCTTACTACAGGCGCTGCCCCTAGAGTCAAACTTCGATCTGGTGATGGCCATGCCCATGCATTGGCGGAAGCGCTGGGAGCGTGGCTTCAATCAGGCCGAACTGCTGGCAAAACCGGTGGCGCGCCGCTACGGTTTGCCTTTAGCTGACAACTTGCGAAGGACCCGTTACACCAAGTCCCAGGCTGGTCTAACAGAATCCGCACGCCGTGACAATCTTCGTGGGTCGTTCGTAGTTCGGCATCCAGAGCAAGTGGCAGGCAAACGAATTCTTTTGATCGACGATGTGTTTACCACCGGCAGTACGTTGCGCGCGGCCGCGGCCGTTTTAAAAGCGGCAGGTACAGCGCAGGTAGCGGCTTTGACCTTAGCCCGCGTCGATCGCGCGATTTCCACTCGTACAGCGTTGAAGAGCGCTGCTGCCGCCTGGGGCAGTGGACCGTCCAATCAGCCCGCGCATGCTGACGACGCTGACGCAATGCGTTCGTACGAGGCCAGTGTTTTGGAAGCAGGCCAGAGGGGTCCGTTAGAAGACGAGTAAGAAGAAAGCAAAGGGGAGCGTGAAATGCCTAGTCCAGATCGGCTTCACAGGCCAGTCCTTGTTTTGAATGCCAGTTTTGAGCCAATCAATATCTGCGCCGCTCGGCGGGCGTTGATCTTGATTTTGAAGGGCGTCGCCGCGGCCGAAGAGATTGCGCCCTCGCAGGTTCACTCCGCACGCCGCAGCCTGAATGTTCCCTCGGTGATTCGCTTGCTTGAATACCGGCGCATCCCTCATCAAACGCGCGCCCTTTCGCGCAAAAATATCTTGATGCGTGATCGCTACACGTGCCAGTATTGCCATCGGACGCTGCCCTCGGGCGAGATGACCCTCGATCATGTGATTCCACGTTCGCGTGCCGGGGAAACCACCTGGGAGAATCTGGTGGCTTGCTGCCACCCCTGCAATAACCGGAAGGGCAGCCGCACGCCGGAAGAGGCGGGAATGAAACTCTTGCGGCCGCCACGGCCCTTTAGTTTGCACACCAGCCGGCATTTAATGAGGTTGCTGGGGCGCAGTGAGGACCAGTGGCGGAAGTATTTGTTTTATTCGGATTAGGGTGGCGAAATAGAGTTGCCACCAGAGTTAGTCTCGGCGATGCCGGTGGGCGAGCAGATCCGCATCGTATTGATGTGAGATACAGAAGACACTAACGGGGCTTGGCGATATGCAGGACTTCGACGATTCCAGCACGACTATGTCCCCGAGGATGCTCTTTACGAGCAGCTGATTGTTGATTCTACGATTCGCGACAAGAGGATCGATAGTCGCTAGACCAAAGCCAATTACT
>Ga0182012_10001938_pt1 | contig 22557 bp, 18 predicted proteins | sample 612S2SmetaG_FD_120486 | JGI IMG/M metagenome (GOLD analysis project Ga0182012, IMG submission 120486) | Permafrost microbial communities from Stordalen Mire, Sweden - 612S2S metaG | ecosystem: Environmental > Terrestrial > Soil > Wetlands > Permafrost | place: Sweden: Stordalen | collected... | reverse complement strand
TTTAATGAATGGACCGTGCGCGTGCTGCTGGAAGGCGATTTCGAGACCAGTTTCACTGAGGCCGACAACAGCAAGATCCTTCCCACGGACACGATGAAGAACACAGTCTACTCCATCGCTCGCGATTCGAAGGCAGCCACCATTGAGGAATTCTCGACCGAACTCGGCGATTATTTTCTGGCCAACAACCCCCAGGTAAGTGGGGCTCTCGTTGAGATCGAGGAAAAGGCTTGGGAACGCCTGCATATAGACGGCGAGCCTGAGGCCACTACCTTCAAGCTTGCCGGCCCGGAGGTGCATACGGTGCGCGCCGTTCGCGATCAGGGGCGCGAGTGGTCCGTTCGGTCGGGGATTGACGGTCTGGTCATTCTCAAGACCACGAGATCCGCCTTCACCGGCTACATCAAGAACGCGCAGACCACGCTTCCTGAAAGCACCGACCGCATCTTTGGAACCCGCGCCACCGTTGTATGGGAGTATCTTGAGAAGCCCAACGACTATGCGGCAATCCGAGCTTTGGCTCTGGAAACGCTGCTCAAGGTCTTCGCCGAGCATGATAGCCTCAGCGTCCAGCACACGCTCTACGATATGGGCAAAGCAATGCTTGCCGCAGTCCCGCAGTTGGCGCGTGTCAAGCTCACCATGCCCAACCTGCACTGCAATCTTGTCGACCTAAGCCGCTTCGGCCAGACCAATCCTAACCAGATCTTCGTCCCCATCGACGAGCCCCACGGATACATCGAAGCTGTCATCGAAAGATGAGTCCTAATTCACTCTCAGGAGCGTCCATGAGCAGCAACTTGCTATCCGCGCAGGGAGCGTACCAGCTCTTTATCGACGGTCAGTTTGTCGGCAATAACTCCGGCAAGACCTTCCCCGTTTACGACCCTTCCACGGAAGAAGTTCTCGCTGAAGTGGTCGAAGCTTCTGCGATTGAAGTAGATCTCGCTGTGCATGCCGCGCGCCGTGCGTTCGACTCCGGTCCATGGTCCCGGTCGACGCCGCAAAGCCGCGCGCAGGTACTCTTCAAGCTCGCCGCCAAGGTGCGAGAGCATCTAACTGAGCTAGCCGAGTTGGAGACTCGCAACACTGGCAAGCCTATCGTGGAAGGTGAAGGCGACATTGAAGGCGTCATCGAAGTCTTCGAGTATTATGCGGGTCTCGCCACCAAAGTCCCGGGCCTTGTCAATCCCGTCTCCGCCAACGCCCTGAGCCTTTCGCTCAAGGAACCCATCGGCGTAGCCGGCCTCATCGTCCCGTGGAACTACCCGCTGCTGATGGCCGCATGGAAGCTCGCGCCCGCCATTGCCGCGGGTTGTACCTGCGTCCTCAAGCCCGCGGAACAAACGCCGCTGACTTCCATGGTGCTTGCTCAATGGTTTGAAGAGGTGGGGCTGCCGCCCGGCGTCGTTAACATCGTGAACGGATTCGGAGAGAGTTGCGGCGCGCCCATTGTCGAACATCCCCTGGTCGATAAGATCGCATTTACCGGAAGCACTGAGGTCGGAAAGAGCATTGTAAGAGCCGCGGCCGGAACGCTTAAGCGAGTCACTCTGGAGTTAGGCGGAAAGTCTCCGAATATCTTCTTCGCCGATGCTGATTGGGAAGCCTCCATCGACGGCGCGCTCTTTGGCATCTTCATCAATCAAGGCGAAGTATGCTCCGCCGGCAGCCGCATCCTTGTCGAACAGAAAATCTACAAACCTTTCGTCGAAGCCATGGCGGAGAAGGCGAAGACGATTCGCATCGGTGCTCCCATGGACCGCGCCACCAAGCTGGGTCCGCTTGTCAGCAAAGATCAGTACGACCGCGTGAACTCATATTTGGCGATCGGCAAGACGGAAGCCAAAGTAGCATCCGGTGGAGGCAGGCCAGCCGCGTTCGACAAGGGTTACTATATCGAGCCCACCATCTTCTATGACGTGGATAACTCGGCCCGCATCGCTCGCGAGGAAATCTTTGGCCCTGTCGCAGCCGTCATTCCGTTTGACGCCGAACCCGACGCCATCCGCATCGCCAATGACACGCCTTATGGACTCGCGGCGGCCGTCTGGTCGCGGGACATATACAAAGCTTTCCGCGTGGTCAAGCAACTCCGAGCCGGCATTGTCTGGGTCAATCACATGCAGCCCACTTGCGTGGAAGCGCCATGGGGTGGTTACAAGCAATCCGGCACTGGGCGCGAGTTAGGACCATGGGGCATGGAAGAGTATCTGGAAACCAAACAGGTTCATATCAATCTCAACGAGAATCCCATCGGTTGGTACTAAGTTTCGGATAACTTGAAGGAGTTAATCAAGCATGAAGCCTTGGTTCCTTTACGCCTTACTCACTCTATTTTGCTGGGGACTCTGGGGCCTTTTCAGCGGACTCGCATCCGCCCACTCCCGGCCGCGACAGACCCTCATTTTTCAGGCTGTCGGCGTGGTGGCTGTGGTCCTGGTTGTGCTCTCGCTTGAGCACTTTCAGATTCAGCGCACTGCCGCGGGATTCTGGTGGTCCGCGGCAGCTGGGGCAGTCAACTTTGTAGGCTTCCTGGCATTTTTTGCCGCTGTTGAAAAGGGCAAAGTCTCTACCGTCATTGCGCTCTCATCGCTCTACCCGGTCGTCACCATCGTGCTCAGCATCCTTCTCCTCCATGAGAGAATCACCCGCCGGGAAGGCCTGGGCATCGTCTTTGCTCTAGCCGCCGGCTGGCTGCTTGCCGGATGAGAACCGACGTGGACGCGACCCGAAAACGCTACCAGGACTATAGCTTCTGGCTCGAAGACTCAGGCGACCCGCTGATTCCGCGACCGCCGCTCCAGCACTCGGAGGAGGTCGACGTGGCCATCCTCGGCGCCGGCTATACCGGCCTCTGGACCGCCTATTACCTTCTCCGCCAGAACCCCGGGCTCAAAGTCGCCCTGGTCGAACGCGAAATTGCCGGCTACGGCGCCTCTGGACGCAATGGAGGCTGGTGCTCGCCGCGCTTCCCCGTCTCCGCCTCCGCCATGGCCCGCCGCTGGGGCGCGGAAGCAGCCCGCGAAGTTCTGCTCGCGCTCCAGATTGCGGTTGAATCCATTCGCGACGTTTCCGAAGAAGAGAATATCGACACCTGCTTTCGGCCCGCAGGCACCCTGACCGTCGCCCGCGGTGCACATCAACTTCCCGCCCTTCACTCCGCATATAAAGCCTATGAACGGCTCGGGCTGGCTGACCATTACAAGTTTCTAACCCCCGGCGAAGTCGCCGAACTCATCCGTATCACGGATGTCCACGGCGGTCTTTATACTCCGGATGGCGCAAGCATTCACCCTGGCCGCCTCGTCCGCGGACTGGCCAGCGCCGTAGAAGCCCGGGGCGGAGTTATCTACGAGCAGACTCAGGTCCTCGACTACAAGACTGGAAGCACTCCAAGCCTGATCACCCCGGGTGGGGAACTCCGCGCCCGCCGAGCCATCGTGCTTGCTGGCGAAGCTTACCTCACGCGGCTAACCAGGCTCCATCGCGCCCTTATGCCCGCCTACTCGCTCATTTCCCTCACCGAGCCGCTTTCTTCCGCACAATGGTCCCAAATCGGTTGGGAAGCCGGCGAGAATCTCTCTTCCACCCGCAACACCGTCGTTTACCTCACCAGGACGCCTGACGGCCGCATCCTCTTCGGCAGCCGCGGAGCGCCCTATGCTTTCGGCTCTGCAATCACGGACGCGCAAGACCGACATACCGAAACTCATGCTCTCATTCAGCGCATGGTCCGCGAATGGTTCCCGTGCCTCGAAGGCGTCAAGTTCACCCACAACTGGGGCGGTCCGGTCGGCATGCCCATCGACTGGACTCCCTCCGTCCGCTTCAACCCGGGCAGCAAACTCGCCTTCGCCGGCGGCTATACCGGACAGGGAGTCTCCACCGCGAACCTCGCCGGCCAGTTGCTCGCCGGCATGATCTCCGGCCGTTCCAGCGGATTCGAAGGGCTGCCCTTCGTCAACCGCAGCTCTCCCAACTGGATTCCGGAGCCTCTCCGCTGGCTCGTCGTCCGTTACATGCAGGGCGCCCTCCAACGCATCGACGAAGCCGCTGAATCCGGCCTGCGCCCACCCCTCGACGCTTCCATCGCTGAATTCCTCGGCAAACACTAACCAGTCTTCAGCCATCCTTAACGTTTGCGGTCTACATTGGAGTCGCAACTGGTCGCGGCTCGCCTAGACAGCGAACGCTCCATGAGAAACTTAACTTTTTCCCAACCCAAGATCAGATGAGGAAGCTCTGCCCATGTCTTCAAAGTTCGTTCCTGCCCGCCTGCTTACAGCCGCAATCCCCGCCGCGCTTCTGGCGCTAGCATTTCCGGCACTCGCTCAAAAGCCCTATACCGTTCAGGACAAATGGACTATCGGCGGCGAAGGCGGCTGGGATTATCTCCTCGCCGACCCTGGCGCCCATCGGCTTTACATCACCCATGGCGGCCGCGTTGAGGTCGTAGATACGACCACCGGTAAATCGATTGGAGCCATCACCGGCCTCAAAGGCACGCACGGCGTCGCCCTCGATGAGGACGGCAAATTCGGCTATATCTCGGACGGAGGCGCGAACGCTGTCGTTGTCTTCGATCGCACTTCGCTCGCGACCGTGGCTTCCATCCCAGCCGGCACCAATCCCGACGGCATCGTCTTTGAGCCGGTCACCAAGACCGTCTGGGCCTTTAACGGTCGCAGCAAAGACGCCACGGTCATCGACACGGCGTCGCGCAAGGTTGTGGCTACGATCGCTCTCCCCGGCAAACCCGAATTTCCCCAGGCCGATGGCACCGGCCAGGTCTTCGACAATATTGAAGACAAGAACGAAATCGTCCGGCTCGACGCGCACACCTTGAAACTCACGGCCACCTGGCCGCTCGAAGGCCTTGAATCTCCTTCCGGGCTGGCCATCGACCGCAGCGGCAAGCGCCTCTTCGCCGTCTGCGATGGCAAGAAAATGGCGGTCCTCGACTACACTTCCGGCAAAGTGATCGCCAAGCCTGACATCGGCGACGGCCCCGACGCCGCCGGATTCGACCCGAAGACCAAGCTCGCCTTTTCTTCCAACGGCGACGGCACCCTAAGCATCGTAGACACCACCAGCTACAAAACCATCCAGACCCTTAAGACGGAACCCCGCGCCCGAACCATGGCCCTCGACGCATCCACAGGCAAGGTCTACCTGGTCACCGCCAAATTCGGCCCGGCGCCGGCCGCAACAGCAGAAAATCCCCGTCCGCGCCCCACCGTCCTTCCCAGCTCGTTCACGGTAATTGTCACGGGCCGCTAGACTTCACTTTCCCAATGATTTTTGTTTTGTTTCGAGTGGCGATTTCCTTTCGAGATCGCCATACTTTTTTACGCTTCAGCCTCCCGAAGATGGAGCGAGGATTCCGGATCAGGTGAAAATTGCGCGCGTAAATGAGCCATGCAGGACTTTTTCGCACGGTGGGCAAGCTTTTATACTGGAGACACAGGTGAACGAATCGCTATGGCAAAACGGGAATTTCAGACAGAAGTCAATCAACTTCTCCAACTCATCATCCACTCGCTTTACTCTCACCCGGAAATCTTTCTTCGTGAACTGATCTCAAACTCGTCGGACGCTCTGGACAAACTGAGGCATTTGACACTGACGGACGACGCGTACAAGACGGTGCCGTTCGATCCGCGGATCGACCTCGACCTGGACGAAGAGGCCAAGACGCTTGTCATCGCCGATACCGGCATCGGCATGAGCGAAGAGGAACTGGCGGCAAATCTAGGCACGATTGCGCGCTCGGGGACGAAGAATTTCCTTTCGCAACTCTCGGGCGACGCCAAAAAGGACTCAAACCTGATTGGCCAGTTTGGCGTGGGCTTCTACTCGGCGTTCATGGTTGCCGACAAAATCGAAGTGGTGAGCCGCAAAGCCGGCGAGGAAGTTGCCTGGCGGTGGACCTCCGATGGCAAATCGGGCTTTGAGATGGAGCTGGCGGAACGGATGGTGCCGGGAACGACGATCCTGCTGCACCTGAACGAGGAAGGCAAACAGTACGCGAATAGCTGGCGGCTCAAGGAGATCGTCAAGAAATATTCGAACCATATCGCCTTCCCAATCTTCCTCACCTACGACAAGAGCGAATGGAACGCGGAGAAGAAGGAATCGATCAAGACTCGCACCACCGAGCAGGTGAATGCGGCCAGCGCCTTGTGGAGACGGTCGAAGAGCGAGCTCAAGGACGAGGATTATCAGGAACTCTACAAGTCCCTCACCGGGGACCTGGAAGATCCGCTCTTCTGGTTTCACACCAAGGCGGAGGGGTCGCTGGAGTACACGACGCTTTTTTATATTCCGGCCAAGGCGCCGCTGGACTTGTATCAATCGGACTATCGCGTGGGCGTAAAGCTCTACGTAAAGCGCGTCTTCATCATGGACGATGCCAAGGAGTTGCTGCCGCAGTACCTGCGGTTTGTGCGCGGAATCATTGATTCCGAGGATCTGCCGCTGAATGTAAGCCGCGAGATTCTGCAGCAGAACCGGATACTGACTTCGATTCGCACGGCCAGCGTGAAGAAAATCCTGGCTGAACTGAAGAGCATCTCCGTAAATAAGCCGGAAGAGTACGCGAAGTTTATTGGCGAGTACAATCGCCCGCTGAAGGAAGGCTTGTATTCGGACTACGCCAATCGCGAGCAGTTGCTGGAGCTGATCCGCTTCAAGTCGACCAAAGTCGACGGCCTGACCAGTCTTGCGGAAGTGAAGGAACGGATGCAGGAGGGTCAGAAAGCGCTCTACTACATCACCGGCGGCGCGGAGTCGCTATTGCGGACTTCCCCCTTGCTGGAGATTTACCGAAAAAAAGGCATCGAAGTCTTGATCCTCGACGACGATTTCGACGAGATTGTCTTTGCCGGCGTGGACAAATACGGCGAGATCGATCTGAAATCGGTGAATAAGGCCTCAACCAGCGAGGATTTGAAGGACGAAGACAAACCGGCCGAAGAGGCCAAAGGGGAAGAGCTGAAGCCGCTCCTCGAAAAGCTCAAGGCCACGCTGGGTGACAGGGTGAAGGATGTTCGGGTATCGGTGCGGCTGGCGGATAGTCCTTCCTGCATCGTTTCGGATGAGTCCGAGCCTTCGTTGCAAATGCAGCAGATGCTCAGGGCGATGGGCCAGAAGGATATTCCCGCGCCTCTGCCAACGCTCGAGATCAATCCGGATCACGAGATTGTGAAGAAGCTGCTGGCGCGGCCGGAGGATGCGGTTGCCCACGATGCAGCCTGGCTGCTCTTTGACCAGGCGCTTCTGATGGAAGGCGTTCCGCTGAAAGATCCGGCGGCTTTTGTGCAACGGCTGAATCGGGTGCTGAGTTTGTCCATCTAAAGTAAGCAGGCCCGAAGCTTGTCCGGTTGCCGGACAAGCTTCGGGCTATAATCAGGGAGTCGAGGCGTCGCGGGCCTCCAAGATCGCGACGGGTTCCGGAGGAGAAGAGCATGTATCCAGAGATTATGGTGATTCCGATGCGCGAGGAGCTGACGCGCGCCGGCATTGAGGAAGCGCGGACAGCGGAAGAAGTAGACGCAGCGCTGGCCAAGCCCGGCACGACGATGGTCGTGGTCAACTCGATCTGCGGCTGCGCCGCGGGCAAGATGCGGCCGGGGGTGCGGATGGCGCTAAACAACTCGACGCTGCCGGACCAGAAGATTGCCGTCTTTGCCGGCCAGGATCGCGAAGCCACGGAACGGGCGCGCTCCTATTTTGAAGGCCAGCCGCCAACTTCGCCGGCCATCGCCATTCTGCGCGACGGCAAGCTGGTCTACCTGATGCAGCGGTACATTATCGAGTCCAGCACAGCGCCTCAAATCGCCGGCGAACTGGTGCGGGCGTTCGATGAGCTTTGCGCCAAAGCTACGGCCTAGCTTAGGGCGATTTCTTCACAATGAAAAGGCCCTCCTGACCGGAGGGCCTTTTTGCGTTTATACCTTCGTCAGTCCGCTTCGGCGTCGGCCACAAGCGCCTGCACCTTGCTGTGCTTGAGGGAGTAGCCGAAGTAAATGATCAATCCGAACAACAACCATCCGATCATGACCGCCCAGGTGATGAACGCCAACTGCGTCATCAGATAGCCAGCGGATAAGATGCCCAGAATCGGGACCAGAGGAACCAGCGGAGTCTTGAAAGGCCTATGCAGGTTAGGGTGCCGGACCCGGAGGATCCAGACACCGGCGCAGACGATGGTGAAGGCGAGAAGCGTGCCGATATTCACCAGGTCGGCAAGATTGTCGATCGGCAGAAACGCCGGCATAATGGCCGCGAAGACGCCGAAGACGATAGTCGTGATCCACGGCGTGCGGAACTTCGGATGGATGGCTGAGGCCCACTTCCAGAGCAAGCCGTCTTTGGACATGGAATAGAAGACGCGAGACTGGCCGAGCAGCATGACCAGCATCACCGTTGCCAGCCCGAAGACAGCCCCTACCTTGACCATCGTCGCGCCCCAGCTGATGCCAGTGGCGTCGATGCCCACGGCGACCGGCGCGCCTACGTTCAAGGTGCTGTACGGAACCAGCCCGGTGAGAACCGTCGAAACCAGGATGTAAAGAATGGTGCAGATGGCGAGCGAACCGAGAATGCCGATGGGCATATCCCGTTGCGGCTTCTTTGCCTCCTGCGCTGCGGTCGAGACTGCGTCGAATCCGATGTAGGCAAAGAAGATTCGCGCTGCGCCTCTGGGGATGCCGCCCCAGCCGAAGTTACCGTGCCCATCCGAAGGAGGAATGAAGGGATGCCAGTTTGCCTTGGCGATATTCGGATGCTTAAAGAGGAAGTAGGCGCCGATGGCGAGAAACACTCCGACAATCCCCAACTTGACGATCACGATGGCCGAATTGAAATTCGCGGATTCCTTGATACCCACGACGAGAATCGCAGTGATAAGCATGACAATGCAGACGGCTATCAGGTTGCAAATACCCGTCGCGTGCGGCAAACCGCTGGCATCGATCCCCGGCGGCAGCGTCAACAGCGGCGTCCACTGTTCTTTATAGAAAACGAGCACGTTGCCGGTGGTCGTAGTGAACTGCGGCGGAATGTAGATGTGGTACTGCTGAAGCAGGCTGTTGAAATATCCCGACCACCCCGAGGCAACGGTTGCCGCGCCAAACGCATATTCGAGTACCAGGTCCCAGCCGATAATCCAGGCCACCAGTTCCCCAAGCGTGGCGTATCCATAGGTGTACGCGGAGCCGGCAATCGGAATGATGGAAGCAAATTCGGCGTAGCAAAGTCCGGCAAAGGCGCAGGTGATTCCCGCGAGAACAAAGCTCAAGGCAACCGCGGGCCCGGCATACTTGGCTGCAGCCTGGCCGGTCAGGACAAAAATTCCCGCGCCAATGACTGCGCCGATGCCCAGGGTGATGAGGTTGAGAGCGCCCAAAGACCGCTTCAGCGTGTGTTCGCCCTGTTCGCCAGCTTCCAGCGACAGCATGGACATCGGTTTAACTCGAAATAGTCTTGGCATGGACGAGGCAACTCCCCCTCAAAGGTTATTTTTCCGATTGAATTAGGCCTGCGGAGCGCCGCGACCAATAGAGATAGACCGGGATACCGAGCAGAACGATGATGAGACCGGGCCATGTATATTGCGGCTTGTAACGCAATAATACGATACAAATCCAACCGGCCATGGCGATGTACAGGATAGGAAGGAAAGGATAGCCGAGCGCCTTGTACGGACGCGGTTCGTTGGGCCGCCTGAAGCGCAGGACGATCAGGCCAACGATGGTGAGGATGTAAAAGACCAGGACGGCGAAAACGATATAGTCCAGAAGCTGGCCGTAGGACCCGGAAACACAGAGAACCGCAGCCCATACCGCCTGGACGATCAGCCCGGCGACAGGCGTCTTGTACTTGGGATGAAGCTTACCGACCGACTTGAAAAACAGCCCGTCGCGGCTCATGGTGTAGTAGACACGGGCGCCGGCCAGGGTGAGTCCATTGGCGCAGCCGAAGGCGGAGATGAGGAGCGCTCCAGCCATGAGAAATGCGCCGCCAACAGGGAAAATCTGCTCCAGTGTCGCGGTGCCGACGCGGTCTTCCGCTGCAAATTGCACGCCACGGGCCAGCGCTGTTGCTCCGTGAGGGTCGCCGCGGAGCGGCAGAACGAGAATGTAGGCCATCGAAGCGAGAAAATAGGCCGTTAGCACAAACCCGGTGCCGAGGACCAGCGAAAGCGGAATATTGCGCTTGGGATTCTTGACTTCACCGGCCGTGAACGTGATGTTGTTCCACGCGTCGGCTGAAAAAAGCGAGCCCGTCTGGACGACCGCAAGGATCACAACAAGATTCACCAGAACGATCGGTCCGCCAACGCCAACCTGAACAGGGTGCAGCGCTGACCAGCCGGCGTTGTTCCAGAGTTCATGCAGTCCCGAACCAAAGTTGGCTGCCCAGGCGATCGGGTTGCGCCCGACCGTGAACCCAAGCAGAATCAGCGCCGCCAGAGACAGACCCTTTGCTGTGGTGAAGACATTCTGAATGAGCGAGCCTATGTCCATGCCGAACACATTGAGAAAGGCCAGCAGGAAGACAATGGCGATCCCGACCAGGTTGGCGGTGCTGATGCCGATATCCATGTTGCCCAGCACCATGGGGCCGAGTGGGATCGACGGAACGTGGGCAATGTGCCAGAGCCAGTGCGTGCTGGAGATGGAGGGAAAGAAGACGCCAAGAAACTTGCCAAACCCGACGCAGACGGCGGCGATGGTTCCGGTCTGGATGACCAGAAACAGCGTCCAGCCGTAAAGGAAGCCGCACAGCGGTCCCAACGATTCGCGCAGGTAAACGTATTGCCCGCCAGCCTTGGGCATCATAGCGGCAAGTTCGCCATAGCTCAGGGCGCAGATCATGGTCATGATGGCTGTCACGACCCAAGCGCCGAGGTAGAGCGCTGGCGAGTTTGTGATGCGTGCGATGTCTGCGTCAACGAGGTAAATGCCGGAGCCAACCATGGAGCCGACGACGAGCGCGGTGGAGCTGAAGAGCCCGAGAGACTGGACCATCTGTGGTCCGGAAGGGGCCTTAACCGTAGCAGGCAAGGTTGCTGATTTGGAAGCGATTGGGATCGTCACTTGGATTGGTTTTACCGGATTTTCGTGTAAATGTCTTGTGCTTTCTTTTTAGCTTAACTTCGGAGGTCCCCGAGCAGGGCGATCCAGCGCCGGAGCTCGGCAGCAGGATCGGATTTGGAGAAGATCGCGGCCGACACTGCGACCGCGTCAGCGCCCGCGCCGAGTATGGCCGAGGCCGTTTCCAGCGTAATTCCCGCAGCGGCGACCAGCTTCGTTTCGGGGCCAGCGAGCGAGCGGAAGCGGCGCACCCCTTCGATGCCGATGGGCGGTACGCTGGTCTGCTTGGTGGTAGTTGGGAAAACAGGACCGAAAGCGATGTAGTCGACAGGCGCGGTAAGAGCTTCGGCCAGTTGCGCTTCGCTCGACGCAGAAGTGCCGATGCCGGCGTCAGGTCCCATGAGCACGCGGGCGTCGGCTGGCGGCAAGTCGCCCGCGTCCACATGAACGCCGTTGAATCCGGCAGCCATAGCTATGTCCACGCGATCGTCCAGAATCAGGACTGTCGAAGACATAGCGGCGCGAAGCTGCCGGGCGTCGGCAAGCACCTGTGCATCCGAGCCGAATTTATTGCGGTACTCCATCAGCCGGAGGCCGGATTCAGCCAGGGACTTGGCGAGCCGGTCAAGGAATTCGACTCGGCCGTCGACAGGAATCGACGCCGAGTCGAGGATCGGATAAACCGTAGGAAGGTCGAATGCCATCCTGAAAAGAATAACGGAGTTGGCTGAGGTTTACGATTCATCCGCCGATGGGCCGTAGCATCCGGGGATGGGCGCGCCGAGCACTCTGAGGTCGCGGCCAAGCTGAGCGCGGTGGTGGATGAGGTGATTCAGTACCCAATGGCGGAAGACAACGTAACGAGAGTCGTCGATCCAGGTCTGATCGCCGGCGGTCATCGTCCATTTATCGTCCCATCTAGCAGGGTCCAGAGCAACCAGATAGCCGCGGGATTCGGCAACATCTTTTTCGAACCTTTCGAGAATTTCAGCTTTGGTGCTCGGATGCCAGGGCTTGTAGGTAGACATGTCAAAGACGAGCCCGGGCTTTGACAGCGTGTCACGGGCCCATTCGCCGGCGGTTTCGGCGGTATGCCCTGCCAGACGGCCCAGCGTCATGTTCTTCGGATTGGCTTTCCAGTTGAGATCCGCATCGTCGGAGATGGCGGCGAGCAGTTTTCGGGTGGCGGCTACTTCGCGGTCATATTCCGCGACGAGTTCTGTTTGCAGGTCCATAAGCTTCCTCCCATGTTGCGAGGAAAGCATATCGCAAAATCGGAAGATGTAGCGAATAAAAAGCGAAAAGTTTTCGAGCGCCACTTTTGCGTTCGAACTGCAAGAATTACCTCCCGCAGGGTAAAGTAGAAGAAAACCATAGGCTTGGTGCAAGATGTCCGCCTATCCACACTATGCTCACAGGGGACAAGATGTTCAATTTGCAGGAGGAGGCGAATCCCGCCATTCCGCTCCGTAAGAATGCCAACCGTGAAGCGGACGCTGCGGCGCCCGGATCCGTGAAGGGGCTTCGCCGCCGCCAACTCAGGGAGTTGATTGTTTTTCTGATCTTCAGCGTATTCGTTTTCAATATCGCTTCGGTCGTGGTGCCCCATCCTGGCATTCCTGGCGTTCAGCGGAACCTGGAACCAAACTCCCTTGCCTATCCGGCGATTTTCTTCGTGGGAATACGGTGGACCGATTCCCTCGGGCCAATGTTGCAGGCGATCCACTTCCTTGAAATCGACCCCCACGGTCCCGTTTACCAGAAGATTTTTTTTGGGGATCACACCAAATTTCAGTATCCGCTGACTTCGCTTTTGCCCTATTACGAAATGCAGCGTTGGGGCATCGGCAATAGAAAGCTGTTCTGGCTCTCAAGAGTGACCGTGGATCTGTCTTTCATCGCGACTATCGCGCTATCGATCTTGCTTGCACTGTGGCTCCTTGCGGAGCGCGCCGGTGGGGCCGCCACTCGGCGGGAAAAGATCTGTATCGGGGTTTCCCTCGGAATTGCCGGACTCGTCTTCAACCCATTGGTCAGTGCTGCGATTCTCGGCCAGATTCAAGCGCTGCTCACCCTCGGCTTTGCCCTGGCTTTCCTGTGCTGGCTGACCGGAAAAGAGGCGTGGGCCGGCGCAATCCTGGGCTCGATGATGCTTGTAAAGCCGCAGTATGGGGTGTTTTTGCTCTGGGCCCTCGTACGGCGAAAATTCAGCGCAGCCGTGTCGGCGCTGGTATGCTGCGCAACTGGCTTCGCAGTCTCCTGCGCCGTCTTTGGGTTCAAGAACAACCTGGACTATATCCGGGTCCTACAGTATATCGGTCGCAGGGGCGAATCCTACTACCCGAATCAATCCATCAATGGCATCCTGAACCGTCTGCGGGGGAGTGCGGATTTTCTGCGTTTTGACGTAAGGCATTTTGCTCCGGAAGATGCCTTTGTCTTTTGGGGCACAATGGCCAGCACGATGCTCCTGCTCTTGATCGCGATCTTCTATCCATGGGGTAAGGAGCGAAGGGGAGGCGCGGGTGATTTTGCCTGCATCCTGCTGGTTTCCACGATGGCTTCCCCCATCGCATGGAATCACCACTATGCAATTCTTCTCCCGATCTTCGTGTGGCTCTGGTTTGACGATTATGCCTGGCGAAAAAGTGGCTGGGACCGGATGCTCCTTGCCGTCGCGTTCTTTCTCACCAGCAACATGATTACCCCAACCATGGCCTTGATGAACCTGCCAGGATGGAACTTACTCACGTCGAACCTTTATGTTGGTGCGATCCTGGCACTCGTGGCATTGTTGCGCTCGGGAACAGGCGCTCAAGATGGAAGCATCGCAATCTGGTCTGGTCGCGACCTGGGTCTTGTTGCCGCTTCACCGGGCATCGGTCAATGAAATGGGCACGCAGTCGTCTCGACAGTTCCAACCGCCCCCGATATGATGAGTGCAGCACCATTAGCTTAAACAACGCTTTTCAGTTCGGCCATTCAGAGCAGACTGCACGGCAGTTGCTCTTTCAAACTGCTGCACTGCATATCAGGCGCGCGGCTGCTTCCATTTCCCCGCCGTTGTCTATATGCCGACTCAAGAGCAATAAGGCTGCACCGGAGGATCGGTCATACGATGGGAAATCCTACCGACGGCCGCACGGCAGGGGAAGACTCTGTTCCGGAATCCCAGCGTCTCGCGACTTCTCAGGTAGCGCGCTCGGAAAGAGCCAAAACCGCTCGCCCTCCTTCGATCCCCAAGTTCACACTCTTTATCCTGTGCAACATACTGGTGGCGAACCTGGCGATATGGGCCGGAGATCGTCTGCTGGCGAAAAACTCTGCCAATCCGCAGGCGTATCGCGGGTTGGCTTCCACATCCTTGGTGCTGACTTGGCGTCAGGGCAACGATTCGCTTGGCGTGATGCTGCCGCTAATTCGCGCATTCGAGCGCGATTCGAAAGTACCGATCTACGAGTCGGTTTTCTTTGAGCAACACGCTAAGTTCCAATACCCGCTGACCTCGCTGCTTCCGCTGTACGGATTGGTGCGGCTCGGGACCAGCGATAGCGCGATTTCGCGGCTTTTCAAGGGAATCACTCTTCTCGGCGCAGGCCTGACCATCTTTCTTTGCTTCCGGCTGGCGCTGCGCCTGCTGGGGCGCAATGGCCAGCAAGTCATCCGAACACACGACAAATGGATCCTGGCCGCGACTTTCACCGTGGGCGCCCTTTTCTACTACCCCCTGATGTCCAGTCTGAGCCTGGGCCAGATTCAAGCTCTACTTACACTCGGATTCACAGTTGCCTTCCTGTGCTGGATTTCCGGGCGCGAAGTTGCCGCCAGCGTCGTTATAGGGCTGATGACCGCGGTCAAACCGCAATATGGGCTGTTTTTCGTCTGGGCACTGGCACGACGCAAATTTGGCGCCGCCGCAGCTGGCATTGGCTGCCTGGGTGTGTTTGGCGCATTGTCCGTGGCCGTATTCGGCTGGCACAACAATATCGAATATCTTCAGGTGCTGCGCTATATCGCCCCGCGAGGCGAGGGATATTTCGAAAACCAGTCCATGAATGGAGTGCTCAACCGCCTCCTGTTCAACGGAAACAACATGATCTGGGACGGCAATCACTTTGCTCCGCGAAACAGCATCGTCTACCTCGGCACCACAATTACCTCAGCGCTGTTGCTGGCCCTGGCGTTCTTCTATCCCTGGGGAAAAGACAGGCGCGGCGGAGCAACCGATTTTGCCTGCATGATCCTGACATCCACCATGGCATCGCCGATCGCCTGGGTACATCATTACGCAATCCTGTTGCCGATTCTGGTCTGGCTTTGGTTTGGCGACGTGAATTACCGAACGTCCAAATGGGCCACCGGTGCAATTGCTGTCGCTTACATACTCATGAGCGACAGATTCACGACCGCGGATGCACTGGCGCCCGTACCGTTCTGGAATCTCCTGCAATCGACCTTTTACTTCGCCGCCATCCTGGTCTTGATCCTGCTGCTCAAGTCGCACAGCGAAGCGGCCGAAAGCCGCCTCAGCCCCGCTTTGCCAAAAACCGCTCCATAAACTTGGTATCGAAGTCCCCTGCACGAAAATCCGGATCGGCAAAGATCTCTTTGTGCAGCGGAATGCTGGTCTCGATTCCCTCGACAACGAACATACCCAGCGCGCGCTGCATCCGCGCCACCGCCTCTTCCCTGTCTTTGCCGTGAACGATCAGCTTGGCGATCAACGAGTCGTAATAGGGCGGAACAACGCCCTCCGCGTACTGCGCCGTATCCACGCGCACCCCGTTCCCTCCCGGCAGATTGAAAACCGTGATCTTACCTGCCGACGGCGTGAACTTGCTGGGATGTTCCGCGTTGATGCGGCATTCAATGGCGTGGCCGCGAATCTCAATCTTCTTGGGCAGAATCTGGTCGAGCCGCTCGCCGGAAGCAATGCGCAACTGAGCCTTTACCAGGTCGATGCCGGTGATGGCTTCCGTGACCGGGTGCTCCACCTGAATGCGTGTATTCATCTCGATAAAGTAGATGGAGCCGTCTTCATCCATCAGAAACTCGATCGTTCCGGCGTTCTGGTAGCCGATCTCCGTCAGGCAGCGCTTCAACGTCGAGCTAAGATGCTCGCGAATTTTCGGCGTCACCTGAAGCGAAGGCGCTTCTTCGATCAGCTTCTGGTGGCGGCGCTGGATGGAGCACTCGCGCTCGAATAGCACCTCGACATTGCCGTGCTCGTCGGCCAGGATCTGGAACTCGATATGCCTCGGCCGCTCGATGAACTTTTCCATGTACATCTCGCCGTTGCCGAAGGCGTTTGCCGCTTCCTGCGAAGCTGCTGCGTAGAGGTTGGGCAGCTCTTCCGCCGAGCGCACGATGCGCATGCCGCGTCCGCCGCCGCCGGCCTTGGCCTTGAGAATGACCGGGTAGCCAACTTCCGAGGCCCACTTGAGCGCGTCTTCGGCGTCGGCGACGATGCCGTCCGAACCGGGCAGAATCGGCACCTTGGCCTTTTTCATCGCCTGCCGGGCTTTTTCTTTTTCGCCCATCAGGCGCGTCACTTCCGGCGGCGGCCCAATGAACTTGATATTCGAAACGCGGCAAACTTCAGCGAAGTTGGCATTCTCGCTCAGGAGCCCGTAGCCGGGGTGAATGGCGTCGACGTTGGCGATCTCGGCGGCCGAGATGACGGCGGGGACGTTCAAATAGCTGTCGCCGGGGCGCGGCGGCCCGATGCAGATAGCTTCGTCGGCAAAACGCACGTGAAGCGAATTGCGGTCGGCTTCCGAATAAACAGCGACGGTGGCGATGCCCAGCTCTTTGCAGGCGCTGATCACGCGCAGGGCAATTTCGCCGCGATTGGCAATCAAAACTTTACGCAACATGGGCACTTAGGTCGTCCGAATGGCAAAGAGTGGTTGGCCGTACTCGACGGGCTGGCCGTTGGAAACAAGCCGCTTGACGATTTCGCCGGAAGCGTCGGCTTCAATCTCGTTCATCAGCTTCATCGCCTCGACGATGCAGACCACCTGGCCCTTATCGATGCGGTCTCCAGTCGAAACAAAAGCCGAAGAGCCGGGCGAAGGCGACTCGTAGAAGGTGCCGACGATGGGCGACTTGAGGATATGCAGCTTCTCTTCTTCAACCGCTGGAGCGGCCGGGGCTGCCGGCGCTGCAGGAGCCGGTGCGGCCGGAGCATGCGCAGCGGGCGCAGCCGGCGCTCCGGAAGATCCCATAAGCCGGGCCAGCGAAGCCAGGTCTAGACCGGCAGCCGAAGGGGCGGGCGGGACAACCGCTGAGGCGAATTTCAACCGGACTTTGAGGTCGCCCCGGTCCAGATCGAACTCGGCAATCTCGTTTTCCTTCAGGAAGGCGATCAGTTCTTTTAACTCGTCAATACCGTCTGGTTTCATGCTTGACTCTTGCTCTCCAACTCGTATTCCTGTAACAAAGTCTTTGTCATCCTGAGCGTAGCGACAAATACGCGTCTCAGCTCTGCTTCTCAGCAATCTACAACTCAATCAGCGCCTTCGGAGACTGGGTAAGCACTCGCCCGCCCGTTCTCGTCACTGCAACCATATCTTCGATGCGGACCCCGAATTCTCCCGCAAAGTACGCTCCCGGCTCAATCGTGATGACCATTCCCGGAGCAAGCTTATCCTGCTGCCCGGAGCCGACGCGAGGGCTCTCGTGAATCTCCAGCCCAACGCCGTGCCCAGTCGAGTGCGAAAAAGCCTCTTCCATCCCAACACTGCGCAGCACCGATCGCGCCGCCTCATCCACCGTACCGCAGGTGACGCCTGCGATCACGGCATCCACGCCCGCCTGCTCGGCAGCCAGCACCGCTTCGTAAACTTCCCGCTCGCGAGCGGTAGGTTTGCCCAGGCAGACAGTGCGCGTCATGTCCGAGCAGTAACCCTTCAGAATAACACCGAAGTCCAGGGTCAAAAGCCCCCGCTTCGGCAGCCGCGCCTGGCTCGCCCGCCCATGCGGCAACGCAGATCTAGGGCCGGCCGCGACAATCGAGTCGAAGGACATTCCCTCAGCTCCGTGCAGTCGCGCCTGGTATTCGAGCTCGGCGGCTACGGCGGTTTCAGTCAGCCCCGGCTCAATAAAGCCAAGCAGATGCGAAAAAAGCGCATCGCCAAGCGCAGCCGCCTCGGCCATGATGGCGATTTCGTCCTCGTCCTTGAGCCAGCGCAGCGGCTCAACCAACGATTTCTCCGCCTTCAGCAGCTTGCGCCGCAAACCACTCGGCAGCGCAGCCTTAAGCCGGTCGAACTCAGCCACCGAGGTGTGCGCCGAGTCGATGCCCACGGCGGCCGGTACGGACTCGGAAGGCTGAGCCGCCAGCCACTGCACAGCAGCAGTCGCCGCGCCGGAAGGCACGATCTCCACCTTCGCCGCCTGCACCTCTTCTGCAGCCTGCGCCGTGTATCGCCCATCCGTGAACATCCGCGCCGCCCGTCGAGTAACGGCCAGCGCCGCGCTGGAGCCAGTAAAGCCACAGAGATAACGAACATCCGGCAGGTGGGTGACCAGCAGCCCGGTCAGTCCAGAGGCGCTCATGCGCCGGCGCAACAACCCAATACGTTTCGAAAAATTCATCTGGGTAAGTATAGTCAATGGAACGGCTGGGTTCCGATCCCTGTTCTGGAGGCAATGCCTAAGGCTGTCGAAAGTCCCCTCTCGGAGTCGCGCCGGAATCTCTCAATAGGCGAAATAGCTGATATTTTTATTTGAGCCATGAGTCGTCCAGCGAAACACGCCTTCGGTTCGGTCCTGGGAGCCACAGCCAAAGGTTGCTTTGTGCTTAGTGGACTTTCATTTTGGGTTGGTGGGGGACTGATTCATTCGTTTTTCAATGTAGAGCGCTTCACCGCCGAAGCTGAAGGCCTCGCCCTTGCGGCGGCACTTCTGGTGTTAGGCTTCCTGCTCAAATCTGTCGCGGATGGCTTCGACGATTCCGACAAAGCCGACCTCACTGAGGAATAGCGGCGACGGCGCCTCGGTGGGGCATAAAATTAAGCATGCCCTGGATTGAGGCCAGTATCGTTCGATTCGTCGAAGAGCATCTACCGACCATTGTGGAGTGCGAGTTTAAAGACGCAGAGGGCCAGGTTCATCGCGTAGTTGATAAGGACGCGATATTTACCGAGCAATCCCTTTGGTCTGACTCGGTGTACCCAGCCCTTGGCGGCATCCGTTGCCGCGTCCTCGAATTGCGGCACGTTGAGCCAGACCGGAACCTCGCGTTAATTACGATAGCCGAGCCTGATTTTCTCGAAACAACCGACGGGAGGACTGAGTTTCTTGTCCTCGAATCTCAAGTGTTAAGGAACAAGTCAGCGCGACGGACTGATCTCAATACGCCGCCTTAACCGGCTTCTTCTGCCGCGAAGTTACCGCAGGCTCAGGCACAGCCGTAGCAGCATCCGATTGCCGATCCATCCACTCGTCCAGGCGGCTCCGCTTGAAGCGCCAGCGGTTGCCCAGCTTGAACGCCGGAACAAAGGCTTCCGAAGCATATTTATAGAGCGTGTCGGGCGAGATTCCCAGGTAGTCGGAGGCCTGGCGAATGTCCATGACCTCGCGAATCTCAGGAACCAGCAGGTTGGACTTGGTGGCGATACGCATGGGAGTCTCCGATTACGTTGGATTCTATTTGGGAATAAGTTTGGGATGCAGACTACTGTTCCCTCTGTGTATAACCCGGATTCGATGGGCTTTTCAAGGGTTTTCGAGGGTTCACCGGGTTAAATTCGGCCTGTTACCGCTTTTACCGGTTTGGGAATCTATGCGGTCAGCCCGGAATTTCAGCCGGTAGCGTTTTTTATCCGCCGGACCACCACCCATTGGGCCGTTGCGGCAGATGGTGCGGCAGCCGCAACACCACCAAAGAAATCCAAATGTTGACGCGGCGAAAAAGGACAACTAACGCTTGCAGGCGGTGTTCTAATTTCCGTAAGACGGAACGCAGGAAGCTTTTCAGGCGGTTCCGATTTCCCTGCACTACTTACCTCCCCGGTTCCCTCGCGTTCCGCCACAGGGCCGGATCAATTCGCAACTTGTCCTCAGGAGATATCGTTATGTCCCAACGCTCTCGCCTTGTAACAGGTACGAACCGATCCGGCCTTGGTGCTGTCTTACGAACCTCCTCAGCGGCACTCCTTTGCGCGCTCCTGCCGGCACAAATCCTTCCCGCGCAGGAACAGCTTCCAGCGCCGAGACCCGCGGCAAACCCTCCGGCCGTCCTTGCAAGTTCCGACCAGCGCATTCTCCATCTCCTCAACCGCTTCACCTTCGGTCCTACGCCGGACGACATCGCTGCCGTGCGCGCGCTCGGCCCGCACGCCATCGACCTCTGGTTCAACCAGCAACTCCATCCCGCCGATCTTCCCGACCCCGTGGTCACCGCGCGCCTAGCCGACTACCCGGCAATGCAGTTACCAGTCGACGAGCTGATTCAGCGTTTCCCCAGCAATGCCGAGATCCGCCAGATGGCCAACGGCAAGCGGCCCTCCCCACGCAACCAGTATCTGGCCGCAATCTACAAGCGTCACGTGGCGCTCTACCAAGACAAGCAAGCCAAAAAGGCCCAGGAAAAGTCCGAGCAAAAGACGCAGTCGGCCGACGCAAAGACCGCTGAAATGAAGCCGGCCGAGACTAAGGCAGACGCCGCACCCGCACAAACCAGTATGGCTGGCACGGAAACTCCAGCCATGGCTCCCCAGCCCGAAACCAAGCTTGCCGCAGCCCCTACGGATGCCGCGCGGCCATCCTACGCCGACCTCGAAGTCAAAACCGTCCTAGCTCTGTCCCCCGCCGATCGCGTCCACCGCATCCTGGCCATGCAGCCCGCCGAGTACGATCAGTTTCACTCCGCGCTGAAGGGACCGCAAAAGACGCAGCTAACCCAGGACCTTGACCCTTCGCAGCGCGAACTACTAGCGGACTACGACAATCCCACCCGAGCGGTCGTAGAAGAGTTGCAGGATCAGCGGCTCATGCGCGATATCTACAGCACTCATCAGTTGGAAGAGGTGATGACCACCTTCTGGCTCAACCACTTCAACGTCTACTTGCATAAGAACGACGAAGCGCCCTACTATCTGGTGAGTTATGAGCGCGATGTGATCCGCCCCCACTCGCTGGGTAACTTTGAAAGCCTGCTGGTAGCCACGGCGCAAAGCCCGGCCATGATGCTCTATCTCGATAACTCCAGCAGCACCGGGCCGCACTCCGTTGTGGCGGAGAAGCATCAAGCTCCGCTCTTCGGCAAAGACACCAAGCCCGCGCCGGGACTGAACGAAAACTACGGCCGCGAATTAATGGAGCTTCATACGCTTGGCGTCAACGGCGGCTACACCCAGAAAGATGTGACCGAGGTAGCGCGCATCTTCACCGGCTGGACGGTCGAAAAGCCACAGCAGGGCGGCAGTACGATCTTCGATGCCACGCGCCACGAGCCAGGCAAGAAGATCGTGATGGGCCGGAAGTTCAAGGAAGACGGGCAGAAAGAGGGCCTCGCACTTCTGCACATGCTGGCCAACAGCCCGGCCACGGCGCACTTTATCTCGCAGGAACTGGCCATCCAGTTTGTGAGCGATACGCCGTCGCCCGCGCTGGTCAACCGCATGGCCGCAGCCTTCCTCAAGACTCACGGCGACATCCCAACGGTGCTCAAGACCATGCTGCACTCGCCGGAATTCTGGGCCCCGGCAGCGTATCAGGCCAAGGTGAAGACGCCGCTCGAATACGTAGTCTCCGCGGCGCGGGCCAGCGGCGCGGAGATCACCGATCCGCGCCCCCTGGTGAACGCGCTGAACCAGATGGGCATGCCGCTTTACGCCTGCGTTCCCCCCACCGGCTACTCGGCCAAGGCCGATGCCTGGGTGAGCACCGGAGCGCTGGTGACGCGGATGAATTTCGCGCTGTCACTCGCGACCAACCACTACGGAGGCATCAAGTCTACCTGGGCCCCGGCGGCGCCTCTGCTGGCTTCGCCCGCTGATGCTGAGCACGCGCTCGAAGCCAAGCTGATTCCCGGCGGCGTGAGCGAAAAGACGCGAGCCGCGGTACTCGATCAAGCGAGTCAGGCCCAGGCGCAGCAAGCTCCGCAGAACAAGCCTAAGTTTCAGGTATTCCCGGCAAACTCGCAACCGGCAAGCGCGAAGCAGCCAAATCCCAACGCGCAGACAGCAGCGCTCGAACGACAGGATGCCCAGATCGCGGGACTTCTGCTCGGTTCGCCAGAGTTTCAACGCAGGTAAGTCGCATCTTTCGCTTCAGGAGTATCCGCATGCATACGTCACGACGATTCTTTCTTCGCAACGGAGCGCTCGCCCTCGCCGGCACCACGGCGCTGCCGGCGTTCCTTACCCGCGCCGTTTTTGCCGCTACCACCGAGGCCACGGCGCAAGGCAAGAAGCTCGTCGTCATCTTCCAGCGTGGAGCTGCGGAT
>Ga0182012_10001937_pt1 | contig 22560 bp, 20 predicted proteins | sample 612S2SmetaG_FD_120486 | JGI IMG/M metagenome (GOLD analysis project Ga0182012, IMG submission 120486) | Permafrost microbial communities from Stordalen Mire, Sweden - 612S2S metaG | ecosystem: Environmental > Terrestrial > Soil > Wetlands > Permafrost | place: Sweden: Stordalen | collected... | reverse complement strand
TGTTCTGCCCACAACGGCGCAGAACCGAGGGCCTGAATGAGACTGAACCAGTCCGGATGCGGGAGGGGACATCACGTCCCGGGGAAACCGCCCCACATTATGCGGCAGCACCGACCCCGGACGCCCCATCGATACAACGCACCCGGTCATACCGACGTGAAAGGGTATACAGGACCGTATTGGTCCTGTCAAATTCCCGACCGAACAAGTCAGGCTGGCGGTGGAGGCGGGTCGCCGTCCAGCCGATCGAGCAGGGCCCGCATGTCCGGCGGCAGCGGCGTGGCGAAGCTGAGCGCGTTTCCGGTGCGTGGGTGCGCGAAGCCTAGCTTCGCCGCGTGCAGGGCCTGGCGCGGGAAATCGAGCAAGGCCTGGCGGACCGGGGCGGGCAGGCCGCGCGCAGCAGCTTGCGTGCGGCGGAGATACAGCGGATCGCCCACCACTGGATGGCCGCGGCTCGCCAAATGGACGCGGATCTGGTGCGTCCGCCCGGTGGCAAGCCGGCATTCCAGCAACGCCACCGCCGTGCCCCAGGCGCGCAAGATGCGATAGCGGGTCAGCGCCGGCTTGCCGCCGTGCGATACCACCGCCATGCGCTTGCGGTCGTGCGTGTCGCGCCCGATCGCGCCCTCTATTTCGCCTTCCAGCGGGTAGGGCAGGCCCCACGCCAGGGCAAGGTAGGCACGATCGAGATCGCGCGCGGCGAACGCGGCGGTGAGGCCGTCGCTGGCAAGCTGCGTCTTCGCCACCACCATGACGCCGGAGGTGTCTTTGTCCAGCCGGTGAACGATTCCCGGGCGCCGCTCGGCGCCGATGCCGGTGAGGCTGTCGCCGCAATGCGCGAGCAGGGCGTTCACCAGCGTGCCGTCGAGGTTGCCCGGTGCGGGGTGAACGACCAGGCCCGCCGGCTTGTCGAGCACGATCAGGTCGGAGTCCTCATATAAGATAGGGAGCGGGATCGCCTGGGGTTGCGGCGTCGCGGACGCCGGCGCGGGCAGGTCGAGCGCGTAGCTGGCGCCAGCCCGGACAGGTTCGGCCGGCTCGCGCAGGACGCTGCCGTCGCGCCGTGCCCGCCCTTCCTCGATCAACGTCTTGACGCGCGAGCGCGAGATCGTGCCGATGGCCTCCGTCAGGAACCGGTCCACCCTCTGCCCCGCAGCGGCGGGCTCGGCGACCAGGCGGATCGTCTCGGGCGGGTTGGAGTGGGTCATGAGTGGAGCGGATAACGCGGATCGGGCGAAGCGGCGAGGGGACCCCGGCGGGCCAGGGGGATCGCCCGGCGGATTGCCTGTGCCAGGGGGATTGTTAGGGGGACAGCCAGCGGGACTGCCAAGGGGAACGGACGGGCCGGGGATGCGCGCGCTCAAGGCCTTGACGGTTGGCATGGCGGTTTTGATCGTGCTGGGCTCGGGGGCGCTGGTGGCCGTGATCGTCCACCGGATGAGCGCGCCGCTGCCGGTGGCGGTGTCCGAGGCCCTGGCCGTGCGGTTGGACGAGCCGGCCGGCACACGGATCGCGGGGATTGCCGTGGTTGCGGACCGGCTGGCGGTGCAGCTTCAGGGCGGCGGGCCGGACCGCGTGGTGCTGGTGGACGCCCGGTCCGGGACGGTGGCGGGGCGGATCGATCTCGCGCATTGAAGGCGGCGGGCGGTGAGGGCAGGGCGGGGCATGGCGCTTGAACTGCTGCCGTCGGTAGCCTAGAAACCGCGCTCCGGCCACGGTCCCGTTCGTCTAGAGGCCTAGGACACCGCCCTCTCACGGCGGTAACAGGGGTTCGAATCCCCTACGGGACGCCAGGGATATCAGAGAGTACATGGGGTGGATTCGCCTGCCAGTCGCCAGTGTCGGGGAGAATGGTGGGGAGACTCCGCCGGAGAGCGCGGTGAGCCAGACGTCATCTGCCGAAAAGATTTGATTTCACAATGACATGGCCCTCTCGCCAGAACCGCCTCCCGGTGCGCACGGCTCCACGCGCGCAGACCGAACCGCCATTCGCAAGCAGAACGGACAGCCTGGGCACGATGAGCAGCAGCCACGCCGCCCGGTTCGCCGACCGCCGGAGCCACTTCCCGGTGCGCACGGCTCCGCGCGTGGAGCGTCGCGGACATGCGGACACGAACAACCTCGATCCATCGGCGCTGTATCTGATCCTCGATTGGAAGGCGCAGCGGGCCGCGGGCTCGGACCCGGCAACTCCGGCGATTCGCAGGATAGCCGGCAGCTTTGAAGCGGCGACGCACCGCATCGCAGCCGACCTTTGTGCGGCGGCCGGGTCAGACCAGCAGCTCGGATTGCTTCTTGCAAAGTGGGGCTTTCCGCTCCCCACGGCTTCCGCGATTCTTGCCTTTCTCTATCCGGACAAATTCACCATTACGACCGCATGCGCGTGTGCGCCACGCTCGGTGGCTTCCACCGACCCGGCGGCATGAAGTGGTCCGCCAAAACATGGAACGAGCATCAACGGTTCATTCGCCGCAGTGCGGGAGGGGGCGCCTCACGGGTTGAGCCTACGCGACTGCGATCATTACATCTGGGGTCTCTGGGGACAAAACAAGCGGACAGCAACGCTCGCCGAGCTTGCCAGTGTCGGCCGGAAATAGTTACTTAATCGCAGCGCGTATAGTAACTCAAGGTCCGTTTTGATCTTCCACCAGGACGAGTCGCTTGCCTTCCTCGGCTTGAGAGATGGCTTGCGGGCTATCTTCGATCAACGCCTATGCAGCACGCTCTTGCCTCCTACCCCCGCACATTCCCCAGCGACGCCGTCAGCCCCCCATCCACCGGCAGGTACGACCCCGTCACATACCCCGCCGCGGGAGACACCAGGAACCCCACCACCGCGGCCACCTCCTCCGGCCGGGCGAATCGCCCCGCCGGCACCCGCGCCTCTGCCTGGCTGCGATAAGCGGCATAAGGCGCCATCATCTCGGTATCGACGAACCCCGGCGCGACGTAGTTCACCGTCACCCCCCGCCGTGCGCTCTCGATCGCGAGCGACCGCACGTAGGCCAGCATTGCCGCCTTGGTCGCGCCATAGGCGGCATTCCCCTGGCTCGCCACCTGCCCAAGCACCGAGCCGATCGCCACGATCCGCCCGGACCGCGCGCGGATCATCGGCCTCACCACGGCGCGCGCGATCCGGACAAACGCAAAGAAATTGACCTGCATGGCCTGCTCGGCGGCGGTCTGGTCCAGCATCGCCGCCAGCCCGTCGGCCGTGGTGCCGCCCACCTGCACCAGCGCGTCCCAGGCCGGCGCGTCTTCCTGCGCGCACGCAAACGACTCCACTGCGTCGCGATCGCCAAGGTCCAGCCGCACCGCCGGGATCGACGCATCAAACGTGCCGGGCGCGGTCCTATACGTATATCTGACCGCCCATCCCTGTTGCGCCAGCGTCTCGACCACCGCCGCGCCAATGCCGCGCCCGCCGCCGATCACCAGCGCACGGGGCTGCGCCGGCATCAGTCGGCCGCGCCGATCACCAGGCACACGTTCTGGCCGCCAAAGCCGAACGAGCTGGAGATCGCGTGGCGCACGCGGGCCTCGCGCGCGACATTGGGCACGCAGTCAACCGGCAGGGCGGGGTCCGGCGTCTCGTAGTTGATGGTCGGCGGCAGCACGCCATGCCGCACCGCCAGCACGGTGAAGATCGCCTCAACCGCGCCGGCCGCTGACAGCGTATGCCCAATCATCGACTTGTTCGACGAAATCGGCACAGTCGAGGCCCGCTCGCCGAACACCGCGGCGACGCCAAGGCATTCCATCTTGTCGTTTTCCGGCGTGCCGGTGCCGTGGGCGTTGATGTAGCCGATGTCCTCCGGCGTCACGCCGGCATCGGCAAGCGCATTGCGCATGCAGGCGATGATCGGCTTGCCGTCCGGCGAGGAGCGTGTGCGGTGGAAGCTGTCGGTCTGCTCGCCGCAGCCGGCCACCACGCCAAGGATCGTTGCGCCGCGAGCGCGGGCATGGGCCAGACTTTCCAGCACGAGAGCGCCGGCGCCCTCGGCCATGACAAACCCGTCGCGGTCCCTGCTGAACGGCCGCGGCGCCGATTCCGGCGGGTCGTTGCGGGTGGACAGCGCCGAGAGCAGGGAGAAGCGGATCAGGCTTTCCGCGTTCACCGATGCGTCGGTGCCGACGGAAAGGGCCGCCTCGCATTCGCCGCGCCGTATTGCCTCGACCGCGAGCTGGATGGCGGTGGCGCCCGACGCGCAGGCGGTGGAGGTGGCGATCGGCGAGCCCTTGGTGCCGAAGCGCTCGGCTAGGTGGTCGGCCACCGAGCCGAACAGAAACCGCGACTGGAAGCGCGCGAAGGCGCCGGTGTTGGCGACGCGCAGCAGGTCGGCGTAGGTGACGTCCTGGGTGCCCGTGGCGTCGGCAATCGCGCGGCGCTGCGTCCATTCCAGCTCGACCGGCGGCATGGCGACGAACAGCGGCCCCGGAAAGTCGCCATCCTGGCCGATCCCAGCCTCCGCGACAGCCTCCTCGATCACCAACTCGGCCATCCGCTCGGCGAGCGCCGGCGCTGACAGTTCGTCGAGGGGCACCGTGTCCACCGTGCCGGCGACAGTCGTGCGCAGCCCCTCGATGGGGAAGCGCGTGATGCGGCGGATTCCCGAACGGCCAGCCGTCAGCGCGCGCCAGTTTGCCTCCCTGCCGCTCCCGAGCGAGGTCACCACGCCCATGCCGGTGACCACGATCACCGGGCGTCCCAGCCTGTCCGTGTCCGCGAGTGCCATGCGCGACTCTCCTCTCAGGCCGGGGTCACCAGCGCCATTGCCTCGCCGCGCCAGGCGCCCCAGGAGGTGACCAGCACGCTGCGCAGCGCCTCGGTCATCGGTGCTTCGGCGTCTTCCAGCGGCGGGAACAGCGTGCCGCGCTCCACCGCGAGCGCCGCGACGGCCAGCGCCGCGGGAACGGTGGGTTCCAGCCCATGTCCGAATGCAGTGGCGATCGCACGGACCGGCAGGCCGACATCCCGCAGGAACGCAGATTCTTCGCCGGTGGGGGTCGGAGCGCCGGTCGCGCCGGACACCACAGCCGCCCCTGCCAGGTCATGGTTGGCCCGGATGGCGGCGAGCTGGCGCGCGGCGTTGGCGGTCGCGTTGCCGGGGCGGCGCATGCAGCGGTCGGTGGCGATGGCGGCGATATGCGCGCGCGTGGGAGCGCCGCGCGAAGCGGCATGCGACCGGCTCTCGATCACGAGGAAACAGGCGAGCGACCCCAGAACCAGCCCGCCGCCACCCGCCTGCCGCGCCCAGACCGGCTGCCAGGCGCCCTGCCAGAGCGCGCGGTCGAGTTCCGGCAGCATCAGGATGTCGGGCCGCTCGGCGTTGTACGACCCGCCGACCAGGAACAGGTCCCCCTGTCCCGCGGCGATCCGCGCGCAGGCGATCCGCACCGCGTCGGCGCCAGCCGCTTCCTCACCCATGAAGGTGCGGGACGAGCCGACCACGCCGTGCACGATGGAAATGTTGCCGGCCAGCAGGTTGGAGAGCTGGGCCAGGAACATCGTCGGGCGCAGGTCGCTCATGAGCCGTTGGTTCAGCAGCGCGCCCGGATCGGCCGAGGTCGCCAGAGCGGACAGGATCGATTCGTCCGCCGCGGTATCGCGTTCGCCACCGGCCGCGGCGACGATCATGTTCATGCGCGACAGCAGATCGGCGTCGCCCTTGACCCCGGCGGAATCGAGCGCCAGCCCGGCGGCGTAGGTGCCGATGCGCTGCCATGCCTCCATCTGCCGCTGGTCGCCGCGCTTGGGGATCTGCCTGTCGAGTTCCAGCGCGACGACGGGGTGTACCGGGTAGGGTGCGAATCGGGCCTCGTCCACCGCCGGCTGGAACCCGCCGGCTCGGGTGAGCGCCGCCCAGTGCGCCTGGTCGCCCTCGCCGAGGCAGGAGACCAGGCCGATGCCGGTGATCAGCGCGTCGCGGTCATTCGCCATGCAGATACTCCTCCGGCACCCCGACCCGGCGCGCGGTGGCCAGCATTTGCGTCCGCAGCGTCTCGTTGGGGAAGGGAACGACGCGGTAGGTGATCTCGGCCGAAGCCACCGCCTTGCCGGCCGACATCATCCGGCCCTCCACCATGGCGTAGCCCGAGCCGTCATGCAGCAGCCGCGCCTCGGTTTGCAAGTCCTGGCCAGGCGATACGAAGGCGCGCAGCTTGGCCTCCTTCACCTGGGCGAGGAACGCCATCCGGGTGAACCGCAGCGTGGCGATCACCAGCCAGCCGCCGGTCTGCGCCATGGTCTCGATCATCAGGACGCCGGGCAGGATCGGGTGGCCGGGGAAATGTCCCTCGAACACCGGGCTTGCCTCCGGCACGTGGCAGTCGGCGCGAACCAGCCCCGCCGCCGGATCAAGCGCCGTGATCCGGTCCACCATCTGGAAATATTCGAGTCGCATCCGGTCAGGCGGGCTTCGCGGCGACCAGCTTGTCGATGTTGGCGCACAGGTGCTGCAGGACGAAATATTGATCGGAGGAAACCTTGCCCTCGTTCACTTCCTGCGTCCACTGCTCCAGCGGCATCTTGATGCCGAACGCCTTGTCGATGGCGAATGCGACGTCGAGAAAGTCCAGGCTGTCGATGCCAAGATCGTTGATCGCGTGGCTTTCCGGCGTGATGGTCTCACGCGGGATATCGCAGGTCTCGCAGATGATACCGACGACGGTTTCGAAAGTGGACGACATTCGGAAATGGCCTCGCGCAACGATCATGCAGGCACGACCCGGCTGGAGTCCCACCTTTGTTCGGCGGCACTAACACCACAGCCTATCCGGCATCGCAAGGGCGAGAGGCAATGAGGCGCCCCAGGGACAGACCCGGAGGCCAGGGGCAACCCCCGGGGCAAAACACCCCAGGGGACGACCCAGGGGACGACCCAACCAGGGACGACCCAACCAGGGGACGACCCAGCGGCACCACCAGGGCGTGGATCGCTACATCCAGTGCGGCGGTTGCCAGGCCCAGCCGTTCGGGGTCTGGGCCCAGTAGCCCTGCATCCACAAGCCGCCATGGCCAGCTTTCGGCACGTATTGGCCTGCTTGCCAGATATAACCGGCGCCGGTCCAGTTCCAGTGCCCGGGCTGCCAGATCAGCGGCACCTCGGTGACCGGCGGGTTCGGCATCGTCTCGATCACCGCCGCCGGGACCGGTGGGTACGGCGGCGCGCCCGTCTGCGCGACACAACCGGTCAGAACCGCCGTCGCGGCCGCCAAGGGGGCCGCGATGGCGGCAACGAACCAAACAGAAACGAAACGGCCAGGGTGCATCGGGGCGACCTCCCAACCGCAATCAGTGCCGCGCCGGGCCGATCCTGTCCATACGCGCTCGCGCGAAGCCGGCCGTGCGGTCAGCGCCTCAATCGGTCGAAACGGCGCTTAAGGCGCCGCCCAGGGGTTGATGAGCGGCACGCCGCATCCGGCGAAATCCCGAAGGTTGCGCGTGGCGATAGCGGTGGCGCCGCGCGCCCGGGCGATCGCAGCGATCTGCAGGTCCGCCATGCCAACGGGCTGGCCAGCCTCTCGCCGCTCGGCGGCCCACGCGGCGAACGACGCGGCGGCGGCACTGTCGAACGGCAGCACACGTCCAGCCAGCAGGCCAGCGAACGCGGTCACGACGGATCGGCGCAAATCCTCCCGCCGCCGGCCCGGCGGGAGGATAGCCACGCCGTAAAGCAGTTCGGCCTCGCTGATGGCCGTGGCGTGCAGCGATTCGCTCCGCTGAGCATCCGCCCAGGCGACCACAGCTTGTGCGGCCTGGGGCGTGCAAGCTCGGAGATCACGTTGGTATCGAGCACGGTCAATCGACTAATCCCCGGCGGCATCCCCTGGAGGATCGCGTGAGTCGTCCCCTGGAGGATCCCAGTCAGGTCCGGATAAGTCCGGCGGCTCGCGCGGTGGCTCACGGGTGACCGCCGGCACTTCCAAGCCGCCGAGCGGTTCGAAGAGCGCGCGCATCGCCTGGACGAAGCGGTGCGGTTGGTCAACCGGTGCAGCGGCCAGTCCTTGACGGAGAAGGACACGGGCTTCCTCCTCCATCGATCGTCGATGGGCGGTCGCCTGCGCCTTGAGGCGGGCGTGAAGCTCGTTTTCGACGTTACGGATCACCAGGGTTGCCACGGCAGCTTTCGCAAGATGCGGGTGCAAGCACGCTAGCAAGGGGCTTTGGGGTCGGTCAACGTTCGTCCGGAGCGCGAGGCGAAAGGGCTTGCGGCCCGATGATGTCGCTTTCCCAGGAGGCTGTCCCTGGCTGCGGTCCAGTGGACAATCGAACCGGTACGCGCAACGAACTGTGAAACACTTCAGCGCGCCCAATCCCGAGATGCACGACGGTCCGTCCTCTCACATCCGTTACCGGGCGCAAACCAGCATCATCTCACCCGCCAAACGTTTGTGGCCGTAGCCCGGTGTGTCCAACTTGTCCTTTATCGCCAGCAGCCAGAGGGACCTTATGTCAATATCCATCGCGAAGCGCGATCCAACACCGATTGACAAGGCAGTGTATTACGCTCTGTTTTTTGGCCCTGTGGCTTATGGAACAGGTGGATACGGCCTATTATATTTGTTCGGAATGCCGGGATCGAGCGCCGTAGGTGTATTGTGGGCGTCCCTACTGGCTGCTGTCCTTGGCCTGCTCCTTTGTGCGGAGGAATGGGCGCAGACCTCCGGGTTGGATGGCGGACGCGCCACTCGACGCACCGACATCGGTCAACCCGGAATCGTCGCAAGCCGGACCAAGCCAGCCGTACCCGTGCGGCAAGCCGTTAAGTCCAGTGCGCGTCCTGCAAACAACAGCCCAACACGGAAGGCGGCATGACGGATCGGCGGGCAGCGTCGGGTCCCGACCGGAACGGCTGATCCAGCGCCGGCGCGTCGTCCAGCGTCCTTTACGGCACCAGCACGGTGGCCACCGCCTGGGCGGCGATTCCCTCGCCGCGGCCGGTGAAGCCCAGGCGCTCGGTCGTCGTCGCCTTCACCGAGACGCGGCCTGGCTCGACCCCCAGGATCTCGGCCAGCCGTGCGATCATGGCCGGCGCATGCGGCGTGATCTTCGGGCGTTCGCAGATCAGCGTGACGTCAACGTTGGCCAGCACGCCGCCGCGCGCGGCGATCCGCCCCGCGGCGTGCGCCAGGAACCGCGCGCTGTCGGCGTCCTTCCAGGTGGCCTCGCCGGGCGGGAAGTGCCGGCCGATATCGCCCTCGGCCAGCGCGCCATAGATCGCGTCGCACAGCGCGTGGATGCCGACATCGGCGTCGGAGTGGCCGGCAAGGCCCTGATCATGCGGCAAGGTGATGCCGCACAGAACGAGAGGTCGGCCGGCCTCGAACACGTGCACGTCAAAGCCGCTGCCGACGCGAGGCGACAAATTGGCGGTCATGGCGCGCTCCAGCCGGTCGAAATCGGCGGCATAGGTCAGTTTGATGTTGTCCTCGGCGCCGGCCACGATGGCGACGGCCAGGCCGGCCGCCTCCAGCAGGGCGGCGTCGTCGGTTGCCGCCTGCCCGGCGCCGCTGCGATGCGCCGCCAGCAGGGTGGCGAAGCGGAACGCCTGCGGGGTCTGGGCGCGGTACAGCCCGGCGCGCGGCACGGTTGCCTCGATCAGCCCGTCCGTCACCCGCTTCAGCGTGTCGGCCACCGGGGCAGCGGGAATGGCGCCTGGCACGCGCTCCAGCGCGGCGAGCAGGGCTTCGACAGTGCCTTGCGGGATCAGCGGGCGGGCGGCGTCGTGCACCAGCACGATGTCGGGCGCATGCGGGGCCAACGCTTCCAGCCCGGCGCGGACGCTGTCCTGCCTTGTGGCGCCGCCCGCCACCGTCGGGAGATGCGGCAGGCCGGCCAGCGCCGCTTCGATCGGCCCCGATTCGCCGATCGGCTGCAGCAGGACGGCGTGCCTTGCCAGCGACTCGGCGGCATGCCGGATCACCGGCCTGCCGGCGAGCGGCAGGAACTGCTTGGGGGTTTCCGAACCGAACCGACTGCCGGAGCCGGCAGCCACGAGGAGGGCAGCGATGCGCATGCGGCAGGCTTGCCGCCCCATGACCGCGCCGTCAACGGTGACGGCGTCACCGGTTGCTTTGACTCGGCTGTGTCGCTAAGACTGCCCAAATCATGGGCAATTGTCGTTCCGAGAGCACAGTGTCTGCCCTGCAACCGATCGACCTGGGACAAGGTGTCAGAATTGAGACGCCGGTGATCCTGGCGCCGATGTCGGGGGTGACCGACCTGCCGTTCCGACGGCTCGCCAGGCGGTTGCACGCCGGGATGGTGGTGTCCGAGATGATCGCCTCCTGGGCGATGATCCACGAAAACCGCGCCACCTTGCGCATGGCGGACGTGGATGGCTGTGCCGGACAGGCGGGTCAGCCCGCCGCGGTGCAGCTTGCCGGATGCGACCCGGCGGCGATGGCCGAGGCGGCACGAATCGCGGCCGATCGCGGTGCCGAGCTGATCGACATCAATTTCGGCTGCCCGGTGAAAAAGGTCGCGGTCGGCCAGCAGGCGGGCTCGGCGCTGATGCGCGACGAGACGGCGGCGGCGGCCATCCTGGCGGCGACGGTCCGCGCGGTCGCCGTGCCGGTGACGCTCAAGATGCGCATGGGCTGGGACCAGGCCAGCCTGAACGCGCCCCGGCTGGCCCGCATCGCGCAGGACTGCGGGATTCGCATGGTCACGGTGCACGGCCGAACCCGCCAGCAGTTCTACACCGGCCGCGCCGATTGGGACTTCATTGCGCAGGTGAAGGCCGGCGTTGAGATCCCGGTGATTGCAAACGGTGACATGGTCACCGAGCGGGACGCCGCCGACGCCCTGCAGCGCTCGCGCGCCGACGGCGTGATGCTTGGGCGCGGGTGTTACGGCCGACCCTGGTTCCTCGCCCAGGTGGCGCACTTCCTGCGCACCGGGGACCGCTTGCCGGACCCGTCGCTCGGCGAACAGAAAGCAATCATTATAGAACATTATGAGGCGATCCTTACACAGTTCGGCGAGCATGCCGGCGTGCGGCTCGCGCGCAAGCACCTGGGCTGGTACTCGCGCGGCCTGCCCGGATCGGCCGAGTTCCGCGCCGGCGTCAACCGGCTGCCCGAAGCGGCCGCGGTCCTGCGCCTGCTCGATGCGTTCTACGACCCGCTGATTGCCCGTGGCGCCTCGCGCACCGTGCCGCGACGCGACGAGATGCTGGCGGAGGCCGCGTGAGGGTCGCCGTGGCCCGCGCCTTTTCCCCGGGGAGGCGGGCCCCCCCGACTCGCGACACGGCGCCGGACGCGCGTCTTGTGCTCGGTGCCTTGCCGGTTCCGGTGATATTGCTGGATGCCGAGAACCGGTTCCGCTTCGTCAACCAGGCGGCCGAGCAGTTCCTGGGGATGAGCCGCGCGAGCCTGGCGTCGGTCCGGCTGAACGACCTGGTTCCTGCCGACAATCCCTTGTTCCTGCTGGTGGATCAGGTCCGCGGCGGGGACGTTACCGTGTCCGATTACGACCTGACCCTGGAAAGCCCGCGGCTGTTCAAACCCGGCATCACGGTTCAGGGCTCGCCGCTGCCCGAGGAGCCGGGGGCTGTGCTGCTGGTCATGCAGGATGCGTCGGCGGCGCGATCGCTCAACCGCCAGCTTGCGTTCCGGGGCGCCGCGCGCAGCGTCACCGGCATGGCGGCGGTGCTGGCGCACGAGGTCAAGAACCCCCTGTCGGGCATCCGCGGCGCCGCGCAGCTTCTGGAATCGACGGTTGCACGCGAGGATCGCGAGCTGGCGGTGCTGATCCGCGACGAGGCCGACCGTATCCGCGCGCTTGTGGACCGGATGGAGGTGTTCGGCGACAAGCCCATCACGCGCACGCCGGTGAACATCCATCGCGTTCTGGAGCACGTCCGGCGGCTGGCCCAGTCCGGCTTTGCGGCGCATGTCCGTTTCCACGAGGGCTACGACCCTTCGCTGCCCCCGGTCTGGGGCAATCGCGACCAGCTCGTTCAGGTGCTGCTGAACCTGGTGAAGAACGCCGCCGAGGCGGTGACCGCGCCGGACATACAATCCCCGGAAATCCACTTGTCCACGCGGTACCAGCATGGCATGCGCATCGCCGTGCCCGGCACCACGGCTCGGCTCGACCTGCCGCTGGTCGTCACGGTCCGCGACAGCGGCCCCGGCATCCCGGAGGACATCCGGCCGCATCTGTTCGAGCCGTTCGTCAGCACCAAGGCGTCGGGATCTGGCCTGGGACTTGCTTTAGTGGCCAAGATCGTGGGCGATCATGGCGGGCTGGTGGAAGTGGACAGCCGACCGGGCCGCACCGAATTCCGCCTTCATCTGCCGGTCCTCGTCGAGGACGACGGGTGCGGCGGCACCTGACCCAAGGTTGCGTCGCATGACAACAAGCCGCTCGGTCCTTGGCGTTGGGTGGATTGTAGGGCGGAGAAGCGAAGCGCCGTCCACCAATGCCGCGGGCCGCACCGCGATGGTGGATGGCGCTGCGCTTATCCACCCTACGATTGCCACGCAATGACCCCGCCCACCGTTCTGGTCGCTGACGACGACCGCTCCATCCGCACCGTGCTGAGCCAGGCGCTCGGCCGCTCCGGGTATCAGGTGCGCTGCACCGGCAACGCTGCCACCCTGTGGCGCTGGGTCGAGGAGGGCGAGGGCGACCTCGTCATCACCGACGTGGTGATGCCGGACGAGAACGGGCTCGACCTCATCCCGCGCATCCGCAAGCTCCGCCCCGATCTGCGCGTGGTGGTCATGAGCGCCCAGTCCACCCTGATCACCGCGGTCAAGGCGACCCAGCGCGGCGCTTTCGAATACCTTCCCAAGCCATTCGATTTGCGGGAACTTCTGGCCGTGGTCGGGCGCGCGCTGGCGGCCCCGGCCGAACCGGTGCCGGTCCTGCCGCCCGAGCCGCGCGACGCCGATGAGGCGCTGCCCCTGATCGGCCGCAGCGGCGCCATGCAGGAAATCTACCGGACCATCGCCCGGCTCACCACCGCCGACCTGACGGTGATGATCAACGGCGAGTCCGGCACCGGCAAGGAACTCGTCGCCCGCGCGCTGCACGACTACGGCAAGCGGCGCAACGGGCCGTTCGTTGCGATCAACATGGCGGCGATCCCGCGCGAGTTGATCGAAAGCGAGCTGTTCGGCCATGAGCGCGGCGCCTTCACCGGCGCCACCACCCGTGCGCTGGGGCGGTTCGAACAGGCGACCGGCGGCACGCTGTTCCTGGACGAGATCGGCGACATGCCTCCGGAGGCGCAGACCCGCCTGCTGCGGGTGCTGCAGGAGGGCGAGTTTACGTCGGTCGGCGGCCGGCAGCCGATCAAGGCCAACGTGCGCATCATCGCCGCCACCCACCGTGACCTGCGCGCCGCGATCCGCCAGGGCCTGTTCCGCGAGGACCTGTTCTACCGGCTGAACGTCGTGCCGATCCGCCTGCCGCCGCTGCGCGAGCGGGTGGAAGACATCCCGCCGCTCGCCCGGCATTTCCTGGAACGCGCGCGCGCCGACGGGCTGCCCGGCAAGCAGCTCGACCAGGCGGCGATCGAACGGCTCAAGGCCAATTTCTGGCCAGGCAACGTGCGCGAGCTGGAAAACCTGATGCGCCGGCTCGCCGCACTCTGCCCCACCGAGACGATCGGCGCCGACGCCATCGATGCCGAACTGGCGGAGGCCTCGCCGCCTCCCGCCGCGAACGGAGCGGCCGGCCCCGACACGCTGGCGCGCGCCGTCGAGCGCCACATCCGCGCGTTCCTTGCCGCCCATGATGACGGCATGGGTCCGTCCGACATCTACGAGCGTGTGATCGCGGAAGTTGAACGGCCGCTGATCCGCTTGACCCTGGCAGCCACCAAGGGCAACCAGATCAAGGCGGCGGCGATGCTCGGTCTCAACCGCAACACGCTGCGCAAGAAGATCCGCGACCTCGAAATCCCTGTCGTCCGGGGTTTAACTTGAAAGGCGGAAGACGGACAACGGAAGACGGAAGACGGACAGGCCATCGGAGTCTGAGGCCTGTCGTTCCGTCCTCCGTCCTCCGTCTTCCGTCCTCCGATGTCTGACCCCAGCCGCTCCTGGATCGGGTGGATCGGCGAGGTGCTGCTCGGCAAGGTCGCCACGCTGGTGCTGGCCACGCTGGCGCTGGCGGTCGGGCTTTCGACGTTCATCATTCTGGCCCGTGGCACGCCGTTCGGCATCCAGACCGGGACCGGCGTGGGGTTGGTGCTGGCCAATCTGTCGGCGCTGCTGCTGCTTGGGGCGGTGCTGGCCGGGCGGCTCACTCGGGTCTGGGTGGATCGGCGGCGCGGCTCCGCGGGCTCGCGGCTGCATGTGCGGCTGGTGCTGCTGTTCAGCGGCGTCGCCGTGCTGCCGACCATCCTGGTCGCCTGCTTTGCCGTGGCTTTTTTTCAATTCGGCATCCAGGCCTGGTTCAACGACCCGGTGCGCGCCGCGATCAACGAGTCGCTGCAGGTCTCGCGCGGCTACGTGGAGGAGCACCGGAACAACATCCGGTCCGTTGCGCTGGAGATGGCGAACGACCTGACGCGGGCAGGGGCCTTTCTTGCCGCCGACCCGTCGGCGTTTGCCGAGGTGCTGGCGACCCAGACGACGCTGCGCGGCCTGACCGAAGCGGTGATCTACGAACCTGCCAGCGGCCAGATCATGGCCTCCGCCGGGCTGTTCGCCGGGCTGGGCGTGGAGCAGCCGCCGGCCTGGGCGACTGCTCAGGCGCGCTCCGGCGACGTGGTGCTGCTCAACGCCGACGACGGAACGCGGGTGCGCGCGGTGGTGCAGCTCGAATCCACCCCGCCGCTGATGCTGATGGTCGGGCGGCCGGTGGACCCGCAAATCCTCGACCACATGACCCGAACCGAACAGGCGGCGGCCGAATACAAGCGGCTGGACGAGAACCGGTCCTGGCTGCAGATCGCCTTCGCCTGGATCTTCGCGATCGTCGCCCTGCTGGTACTGGGGGCGGCGGTGCTGATCGGCCTGGTGCTCGCCAACCAGATTGCCCGGCCGATCGGCCGGCTGATCATGGCGGCCGAACGGGTGCGCAGCGGCGACCTCGCCGTGCGCGTCACCGAATCCCCGACCAACGACGAGATTGCTGGGCTGTCCCGCGCCTTCAACCGCATGACCGGTCAGCTTGCCGCCCAGCGCGCCGAGCTGATGGACGCCTACAGCCAGATCGACGAGCGCCGCCGGTTCACCGAGACCGTGCTGTCCGGCGTCTCCGCCGGCGTGATCGGGTTGGACGCTCACGGGCGGATCGAACTGCCGAATCGTGTCGCCAGCGAGTTGCTGGGCGTCGATCTGCTGGCGGCGCTGGGCTCGGAACTGGCCGCCGTGGTGCCGGCGTTCGCCGGCCTGCTGCGCGAGGCGGCGGCGGCGCCGGAGCGGGCGGGCACGACCGAGATCCAGATCGGGCCGCCCGGCCGCCAGCGGACCCTGCTGGTGCGCATCGGCGCCGACCTGTCCGGCGAGCGGACTGACGGGTTCGTGGTCACTTTCGACGACATCACCGAGCTGCAGGCGGCGCAGCGCAAGGCGGCCTGGGCCGACGTCGCCCGACGCATCGCGCATGAAATCAAAAACCCGCTGACGCCGATCCAGCTCGCCGCCGAACGCCTGAAGCGGCGCTTCGCCAAGGAAATCACCACCGACCCCGATACGTTCATCCAGTGCGCCGACACGATCGTGCGGCATGTCGGGGATATCGGCCGCATGGTGGACGAGTTTTCCGCGTTCGCCCGCATGCCGCATCCGGTGATCAAGCCGGAGGATGTCGGGCGGGTCGCGCGCGAGGCGTTGGTGCTGCAGAAGACCGCCCGGCCGCAGATCACGTGGCGCAGCGACATCCCGGAGCATGGCCCGGTCGCCCCGTGCGACCGCCGGCTGCTGCGCCAGGCGCTGACCAACCTGCTGCAGAACGCGGCCGACGCAATTGCCATGCGACCGAAGGTCGTCGCGGCCTCCGATGCAGCGTATGATGCGGCCGGGCACCCTGGGGCGGCGGAGCCCGAGGGCTGCATCACCGTCGCCGCCGCCGCTTCCGGCAACGAGGTTCGCATCACCGTGACCGACGATGGGATCGGCCTGCCGCAACAGGACCGCGGCCGGCTCACCGAACCCTACGTGACGCACAAGCCGAAAGGCACCGGCCTGGGGCTGGCGATCGTCAAGAAGATCATGGAGGATCACGGCGGGCGCTTGATGCTGGATGACCGGCCGGGCGGGCCAGGTGCGGTGGCAACCCTGGTCCTGCCGCTGTCGGTATTGGACAGGAACAGCCATGGCGCATGACATCCTGATCGTCGACGACGAGCCTGATATCCGCCTGTTGATCGACGGAATTCTGCAAGACGAGGGCTACGACACCCGCGGTGCCGCCGATTCCAATGCAGCGATCGACGCGTTCCGGGTGCGGCGCCCGTCGCTCGTGGTGCTGGACGTGTGGCTGCAGGGCTCGCGGCTGGACGGGCTCGGCCTGCTGGAGGCGTTCCACAGCGAGGAGCCGCAGGTGCCGGTGGTGATGATCTCCGGCCACGGCACGATCGAGATGGCGGTCTCGGCGATCCAGCAGGGCGCCTACGATTTCATCGAAAAGCCGTTCAAGTCCGACCGGCTGCTGCTGGTGGTGCGCCGCGCGCTGGAGGCGGCGGCGCTGGCGCGGGAGAACGCCGAGCTGCGGCTGCGCGCCGGGCCGGAGGCCACGCTGACCGGCGACAGTCCGGCCATCACCGCGCTGCGCAGCGCGGTCGAGCGGGTGGCGCCAACCGGCTCGCGCGTGCTGATCGCGGGGCCGGCGGGCTCGGGCAAGGAGGTGGCGGCGCACATGATCCATGCGCACTCCCGCCGCGCCGCCGCACCGCTCATCGCGCTGAACTGCGCGACGCTGAACCCGTCGCGGTTCGAGGAGGAATTGTTCGGCCTGGAGGCAGGCCCCGACCCGATCGCGCATCCCCGCCGCGCCGGCGTTCTTGAACGGGCGCATGGCGGGACGCTGCTGCTGGATGAGGTCTCCGACATGCCGCTGGAGACGCAGGGCAAAATCGTCCGTGCCCTGCAGGACCAGACGTTCGAGCGGCTGGGCGGCTCGGCGCGGGTGAAGGTGGACGTGCGGGTCCTCGCCACCACCAACAAGGACCTGCAAGCCGAGATCGCCGCTGGGCGGTTCCGCGAGGATCTTTTTTATCGGCTGGCGGTGGTGCCGCTGAAGGTGCCGGCGCTGAAGGAGCGGCGGGAGGACGTGCCGGCGCTGGCGCAGCACTTCATTGCCCGCTCGGCGGAGGTGTCCGGGATGCCGGCGCGCGAGCTGTCGGCGGACGCATTGGCCGCGCTGCAAGCGTATGACTGGCCGGGCAACGTGCGGCAGTTGCGCAACCTGATGGACTGGCTGTTGATCATGGCGCCGGGCGGGGCGAGCGACCCGATCCGCGCCGACATGCTGCCGCCGGAGATCGGCGCCAACGCCCCCGCGCTGCTGAACATCGACCCGACGGCCGACATCATGGGCCTGCCGCTGCGCGAGGCCCGCGACCTGTTCGAGACGCAGTACTTGCAGGCGCAACTATTGCGGTTTGGCGGCAATATCTCGCGGACCGCGCAGTTCGTCGGGATGGAGCGCAGTGCGTTGCATCGGAAACTAAAGCAGCTCGGGGTGAATTCGGACGAGCGGGTGGGCGGGTAGGCGCGCGGCGCATGTGGTGCCACGCAATCCATCCCGGCGTGACGCTGAAGGAAGAGCTGGCAGCGAGGGGCCTGTCCGCGGCTGCGGCGGCGGCCAGTCTTCGCGTGCCGCCGCGGCGTTTGCGCGAGATCGTTCGCGGCGAGCGGGCGATCACGCCGGACACCGCGCTGCGGCTGAGCCGGTACTTCGTCACCTCGGCCGAGTTCTGGCTGACCATGCAGGCGAATTACGATCTTGCTCTGGCACGCAAGCAGCGGGGCGCGCGGATCGAGGCTGAGGTCGAAATCGCCGCCTGATCGGTTCGCGCGCAAGCAGCGGGGCCGATCCTGCCGCGTTGCGATCAAGGCCGCTCTTCGGTATTTGCAAAGCCCGGGTTCGCTGATTGGGGTTTCGCATGCCGTCGAGCGTGGTGCGGCGGTTTGCCGACCCTGACGACTACACGGCGGCGATCCGCGCATCGCGTGGCGCGGAGCTGTTGGTCACCGGACCTGGACAGTTTGCCGCCAAGCTGGTCCGGTTCGATTTCCACCAGCTATGGATGCAGCGGTTTCAGGAAAGCCTGCCGCGCATCGGGCACTCGGCCGTCTCACCGGACCGCGCGGTTGTCATGATCCGGACCCGGCCCGGGCCGGGCTTGTCGCTGAATGGCATCGAGATGGCGCCGAACGGCATCGTCCGCCTGAGCGAGCGCCACGCCTTCTTTCAACGGTCATCCGGACCGGCCTGCTTTGCGACCATGTCCCTGCCCGTGGAGGCCATGGTGTCCGTCGGAGCGGCGATCGCCGGCTGCGACCTGATGCCGCCCCTTGATGCGCTGACCGTCATTGCCCCGGAAGCTGCCATGGCGAGGCTGCAACGGCTGCACGAAGCGGCGGAACATCTGGCGGACGACTCGCCGGAGGTCATCGCCAACCCGGAGGCGGCGCGCGGACTGGAGCAGTCGCTGCTCCACGCGCTGGTCGACTGCCTCGGCACCGGGCACGTTCATGCGGACACGGCATCCCAGCGCCGCCATGCGACGATCATGCGCAGGTTCCGCGTCGTGTTGGAGCAGAACGCCGACAGCGCGCTGTACGTGCCGGAGCTTTGCGCCGCCATCGGCGTGTCGGATCGAACGCTGCGCACCTGCTGCCAGGAGGCTCTGGGGGTGAGCCCGCTGCGTTATCTCTGGTTGCGGCGCATGCACTTGGTGCGGCGGGCGCTCACCGTGGCCGATCCGGCCGCCGCGACCGTGACCGCGACAGCCGCCGCCTACGGGTTCTGGGAGTTCGGCCGCTTCGCGGTGACGTATCGGGCGCTGTTCGGCGAATCCCCCTCCGCGACGCTGCGCCGCCCGTGTGACTCGTCGGTGCCTCAGCGCCGGGCGGCCGGCATCCCGATCGCCGCGGTCGCGTAGCGCGGAGCTCCCCCCGGCCGCGCCGCGCCGCAGAGCCATGCACGGTCGCCGACCGGACGGCGATCGAAACCTTGCCAAATCTGCATAGCCACGGGTGGGCGAGCCCGCGACACTGCTCCGACCAGAACAATTCGGCGTGAAGGTGGAATGGACAAATGCGCCTTCTCGTTGACGACGGCAGCCTGTTGCTCCAACGACATGGACAGGCTCACAACGAGTTCCTTCGAACAACGAGCGGCCGTGCAAACCGGCTGCTGCCGCTCCTGGAGACCGCGGGCGGCACCTCGCCCCGCTGACTCCTGTTCGGCGGCGAAGCCGTGCCGCACAGCCACCCCGAACCGCGGCAATTTCATGCCTGACAAACGGAGATTGACAATGATCGATGAACTGAAACGAGGCATGATCCTGGTGCCTGCGCTGGCGCTCGCGCTGCTTGCGGGCTGCGTGCCCGCGCAGCAATACAACGCGCTGGAGCAGGACTACCAGCAGCTCAAGCAGCAGCTCACCGGGGACCAGGCCGAGATCACCAAGCTGCAGGGCGAACTGAAGGTGACCTTCAAGGACGATATCCTGTTCCCCTCGGGCGGCTGGCAGATCAACAGCCAGGCGCAGGCGTCACTCAGCAAGATCGTCCCGACGCTGCAGGGATTGCAGCAGACCAAGATCGTGGTTGACGGCTACACCGACAATGTGCCGGTCGGGCCGGAGCTGCGGCGGGACGGCATCGCGTCCAATCTCGACCTGTCGTCCCGGCGCGCCGACACGGTGGTGCAGTTCCTGAAGTCGCAGGGCGTGAATCCGAACCTGCTGTCCGCGCAGGGCTTCGGTGCTACCAATCCGGTGGCGTCCAACGACACCGCGGAGGGCCGGGCGAAGAACCGCCGGATCGAAGTCACGCTGGTGGGGCCGGGCAATTAGGCCGGTCGCTGCGTCATCAGGACGCCTTCAAGGAGGAACACAAGATGTCTGCTCCAAAGCGACGCTGTCGTGGAGTCATCGAATGAGCAGCCGTTCAAACATGTCGCGGGTCTTCGGCGCGCTTGCCGTCGGCCTGTCGCTCGCCACGCTGCCGCTGCTTGCGCCGGCGGCGCAGGCGCAAGGCAACCAGGCCGGGAGCCAGGGCAACCAGACTTCGTCCACCGGGCAGGAGCGGAAGCCCAACATCCTGTTCATCATGGGCGACGACATCGGCTTCATGCAGCCGAGCATCTACCATCGCGGCCTGATGGTCGGCGAAACGCCGAACATCGACCGGATCGGGCGCGAAGGCACGATCTTCATGGACTATGTCGGGATGCAGAGCTGCACCTCGGGGCGCAATGCTTTCTTCACCGGCATGTATCCGCTGCGCACCGGCATGATCCCGCCGCAACTGCCCGGCAGCCCGTCCTACCTGCGGCCTGGCACGCCGGCGCTTGCCAAGTTCCTGTACGATCTCGGCTACACCACCGGTGAGTTCGGCAAGAACCATCTCGGCGACCACACCGAGGCGCTGCCGACCGCGCATGGCTTCCAAGAGTATTGGGGCTATCTGTACCATCTGGACGCCATGCAGCAGGTCAGCTTCCCCGACATCAACAAGACGCCGCTGGTGCAGGGCATCGCGCCGCCGTGCAAAAACACGCCCGTCCCCGGCCTGCCCGAGGTCCCCGGCGCGGTGGACCCGCGGACGACGGTCTGCATGACCCCGCCGCGCCCGGTTATCTGGTGTCACTCTTCCGACGGTACGGCGAAGAACCAGACCTGCAAGGACGAGGGTCCGCTGACGCTGGAACGGTCGAAGACGGTGGATGAGGAGATCTCGGCCAAGGTCATCGACTTCCTTGATCGCAACGACCCCAAGAAGACCAACAAGCCGTTCTTCGTTTGGTACAACCCGGCGCGCATGCATGTCACGACCATGCTGCCGGACAAGTACATGGCCATGGTTGGCACACCCGGTGGCAAGGATTGGGGCGTCAACGAAGCCGGCATGAAGCAGTTGGACGACAATATCGGCTATGTCCTGAAGAAGCTGGAGGACATGGGCGAACTCGACAACACGATCGTTGTCTTCACCACCGACAACGGTGCCGAGACAATCACCTTCCCCGACGGCGGCGTCACGCCGTTCAAGGGTCAGAAGGGCGAGGCCTGGGAAGGCGGCTACCGCGTGCCGCAGGTCGTCCGCTGGCCGGGCCATATCAAGCCTGGCACGATCCACGACCAGCTCTTTGCCGCGCTCGACTGGCTGCCGACGCTGGTTGACATCGCGGGCGGCCACAAGGGCGACGGTCTGAAGAAGGAAATCGAGGCGGGGAAATACCCGGGCATCGTCAAGACCACGCTCGATGGCTTCGACCAGCGTGACTATCTGGAAGGCAAGTCCGACAAGTCGGCGCGCGATGTCTTCTTCTACTTCTCGGGCTCGACGCCGTCCGCGGTGCGCTACAAGAACTGGAAGATGTACTACACCATGTCGCAACCGGGTGCGGACGGCTGGATTCTACCCCTGGTCCCCTACCACTTCACCCTGGTCCAGAACATCAAGCGTGACCCGTTCGAGCAGGCGGTTGGGGAGAGCATGAAAACCGCCCTGGGCCTGGGCGGTGCGCTGGCGGCGCCGGCAACCGCGTTCCTGTACGATTGGAACATGCTGCCAATCGGTCAGCAGCTTTGGCTGGCCGAACTGGAATCGTACCGGACCTATCCGCCGATGCAGGCGCCGGAGACCTGGAACCTCACGCAGGTGCTGGAGATGGTGAAGAGCACCGGCCACCCGAGCGACTGACGGCGCGGCTCGCTGTGATATCGGCCGCTGGCGTCCCTGGGCAGGGGCGCCAGCGGTCTGTCGCTCCAAGGGCTTGTCGAAGCGGTGTCGGTGACCTCGCGAACCATGCAATGGCGGACAGCCCTCGATCCGCAAGGGAGAAAACCATGAGCGAAACACCGCTTCATCCCGGCATCGGCCGGCGGTTGCTTATCTCCGCCCTGGCCGCGCTGCCGGTTCTGCCCGTGATCGCACGCGCCCAGACCGCGCCGGATGCACCGCCGCCAGCCGATGCGACGCCCCTGGCCAATGCACCGCCGCCTGCCGATGCCACCCCGCCCGACAATCTGCCGTCGTGGAATGATGGCGCGGCGAAACAGGCGATCCTCGATTTCGTCAGCGCCACCACCGACGAGAACAGCCCGCACTACGTGCCGATCGAGGAGCGCATCGCCACCTTCGACCAGGACGGCACGCTGTGGGTCGAGCACCCGATCTACACGCAGGTGATGTACTGCCTGGACCGGGTGCCGGCGGTGGTGGAGAAAAAGCCGGAACTCAAGCACGTCGAACCGTTCAAGACCGTCCTGTCGGGCAACCGCGAGGCGATCGCCAAGTTGAGCATGCCGGATCTGGAGAAGATCCTGGCGGTGACGCTCACCGGCATGACGGTGGACGATTTCCGCGCCGATGTGGAGACGTGGATCACGACCGCCAAGCATCCGCGCTGGGATC
>Ga0182012_10001936_pt1 | contig 22566 bp, 12 predicted proteins | sample 612S2SmetaG_FD_120486 | JGI IMG/M metagenome (GOLD analysis project Ga0182012, IMG submission 120486) | Permafrost microbial communities from Stordalen Mire, Sweden - 612S2S metaG | ecosystem: Environmental > Terrestrial > Soil > Wetlands > Permafrost | place: Sweden: Stordalen | collected... | reverse complement strand
TCCTGATGTCGGGCATCAATATGTATGCCATGGCGCTGGTGATGAAAGTCGTGCTCGGATGGAACATACACTTCAGCATCTGGGTTTCGTCTTTGACTGTAGCTGTTTACGTGGCTCTCGGCGGTCTGTACTCGGCCATTTTTAACGAAGTGCTTCAATTCTTTCTCATCTGGCTTGGTGCGCTTATTATCCCGATTTTGGGCTTGATTGAGGTCGGCGGGTGGTCAGGCCTGCAAGCCAAAATCTTCGAGAGAATGCACAGCAGCGAATACGTGCATCTTTGGAGCACTTTGGGCTCTTTCTCCAGCAATCCCATGGGAGTCAATTGGGCAGGCGTCGTCTTCGGCCTTGGAGGCGCCATCGCCTTCGGCTACTGGACCACGGATTTCCTCGTGGTGCAGCGCGCCATGGCGGCCAAGGACCTGCGCTCGGCGCAGTTGGCGCCAATCATCGCCTCCTACTTCAAGATGGTTGTGCCGCTGATCGTCATTCTTCCCGGATTGCTCGGCTTGGCCGTCCTGCCGTACCACCTGGTGCCAGAGAGCGCGATGCAGCCAGGCCTGCACAGTTACAACGAGGTCTTGCCGCTGATGCTCGCGCGTTATTGCGGTCCTGGGATGCTCGGCCTGGGCATCACGGCGCTTATTGCAGGTTTTATGTCGGGCATGGCTGGCAACGTAAGCGCATTTGCCACGGTGTGGACTTACGACATCTATCAGCCGTACATACGCAAGGGAATGTCAGACCAGCATTATGTGCGGATCGGTCGCTGGTGCACCATTCTCGGCGTGGTGTTGAGCATCGGAACCGCATACTTCGTTACCCACTTCAAAAGCATCATGGACTACATGCAGGCGTTGTTGGGATTCTTCATCGCGCCCCTGTTTGGCGCCGTCATAATGGGAATGATGTGGAAACGTGCGACGCCCAAGGGGGGCTTCTGCGGGCTTCTTGTGGGCACCGTGTCTTCGGTCGTCATGTACACAGCTGTCAAAATTCATCCAGCCTGGGTGCGTTATGTGGCACTCTCGCCCGACGCAAAGGACATGGCCGAGAACGTCTACCGGGCGCTTTGGTCGTTGCTCATCAGCATGTTCGTCATCTTCGCAGTGAGCCTGTTTACTGAGCCAAAACCCAAGGCACAACTCACCGGCCTGGTGTGGAGCTATACAACGTTTCCCGCGGCTGAAGCAATGCCGGTCTGGAAGAAGCCGATTTTCTGGGGGGCCGGCGTGGCCATCTTTTTCGTAGTTCTGCAATGGATGTTCTGGTAAGGCGGAATCATCGACCTTCGCACAACACATCTACCTGCACACAAGAGAGGAGCAATCAATGCGCGAACGGCATCATATGTTGCCCGTGTGGTTTTTTATCGGCATGCTGCTGACAATATACGGTGTAATCATTCTCATCACATCGATTGTCGACTATTCGCAGCCGTCTTCTGCCGTTCTCTCGCAGTATCATCCCGGAATATGGGGCGGCATTTTGCTGCTGGTGATCGGCGGCTTCTACACGCTGAAGTTCCGTCCGCGCTAGACCGAAACAAACGGTCGGCAGTTGAGACCTGCGAGCGGAAAAATGTTGCCTCAACGATATGCCAGAGAGGATTGATTCATGAAAAATAACCCTCAATCAAGTGTCACGCGTCGATCCTTTCTCAAAACCTCTGCCATGAGTTCTCTTGCGCTTGCGACACCTGGGCCGTTTGCAGCCAGTCTCGTAACGGCTGCGAAACCGGTGGTGCGGACCAAGGCGGGCAAGGTGCGCGGATTCGTATCAGACGGCGTCAACACTTTTCGCGGGGTACCCTACGGAGGAACAACAGCTGGCCCGAACCGATTCCTGGCGCCCCAAAAGCCGGAGCCTTGGACTGGAATTCGCGATGCTTCGCTATTCGGGCCAATGGCCTTTCAAGATCCGCCGTTGAAGGGAATCTACGCCGAAGTTCTACGAGGCCTTGCGCCCGTAGAACCTTTGAATATGAGCGAAGACTGCCTCTGCTTAAACGTCTGGTCTCCTGAGCTTGGTGCCGACCACAAGCGTCCGGTGATGGTTTGGATGCACCCGGGAGGCGTTGTCTTCTGGGCCGGTAATTCTGAATGGACAGATGGGGCCAATCTCGCGCGTCATCACGATGTCGTCGTAGTATCGATGAATCATCGCTTGAGCGCTCTTGGTTTTCTATACCTCGCTGATGTTGCCGGCCCTGCATATGCAGAGTCAGGCAACGCCGGCATGCTCGATATCGTAGCCGCGCTCAAGTGGGTTAAGGAAAACATTGCCGCTTTCGGTGGCGATCCAGACAATGTCACCATCTTTGGCGAGTCGGGCGGTGGCTGGAAAGTATCGACATTGCTTGCGATGCCGGCGGCTCAAGGGTTGTTTCACAAGGCCATCATTGAATATGACGTGATGGTGAAAGGCCTTCCGAGAGAGAAGGCTGCAGCGGAGACAACCGAAATTCTTGGGAAGCTTGGGATCAAGGACCATGTTCCTGACGAACTCGCGAAGATACCCCCGGCTCAGTTGATCGAAGCGGTGAAAGGCATGAATTTCATGCCGGTGGTTGACCGAAGGGTTCTGCCAAGAGATCCGTTTTTTCCTGATGCACCTGATATCTCTTCGCAAATTCCACTCATCATCGGCAATAACCGATCTGAAGTTGCATATTTGATGCTCATAACCGGTATCCCTGATATCCCAGATGATGCGGCTCTGAAGCAATACGTAAAAAGTCATCTGGGCTTGAGTGATGAGTTAGCCGGCAAGTGCATTGAACTCTACACTCGGCTGAACCCCTCCTCATCACGCCTCGACACGATGATCGGCATCGCAAGAGCTGGAATTCGCAACGAAGTTAGAACGGTGGCAGAACTCAAACTAAAACAGGCAGGTGCTCCCGTGTTCCGATATGAATTCGAATGGGAAGCGCCCGGATTCGAAGGACACTATCGCTCGAGCCATACATTCGAACTTCCGTTTGTCTTCGATAATACTGATGCCGCTCTTCAGCTATTTGGCTCAACCCCAGATCCTCGGCGTTATGATCTCGCTCGAAATATGAGTGGGGCCTGGGTTGCCTTTGCCCACAATGGAAACCCAAGTCATCCTGGCATGCCGGAGTGGAAATCCTATACTCTCCCCGATCGTGCAACCATGCTATTCAATTATTCATGCGAATTAATCAACGACCCAGACCATGAGGAGCGAGTGGCAGTTGAGCAGTTGTTCAAGTAAGCGTGTAGCGGCACAACTTATGCGGTGGCATTGCAGATTGTGATGATGTATTTATGGATTCGGGTACAGAGCTCTCAGAGTAAACAGTGAAGGGGGATGGCGTGAAACGAACCCGTGACCCGTACCTGTTAGAAACGGTGGCTCGTGCGTGCGAGGTATTAAAATGCTTCCGGGACAATCAAACTGAGCTAAAGCTAAAGGATATTGTCCAGAAGACTGGCTTGAATGCAACCATCGCTTTCAGATTGGTGCACACTCTTTCAGCGGAAGGAATGCTCGAAAGAGGATCAAATCTAGCCTATAGCTCTCGTTTCAGTTTGAAGGGGAATCCGCAATTCAGAATTGGCTATGCAGCCCAGGCAGACGAAGACTCGTTCTCGGCCGCCGTTTCAGCAGGAATTCGGCTGGCCGCGGCTAGACAGAATGTTGAATTGATAGCGCTCAACAATTCTTACAGCGCGTCTCTTGCGCTGAAGAACGCCAAAAAGCTCGCCGAGAGCGGCGTTGGGTTAGTGCTCGATTTTCAAAGTCACTCCAAGATAGCTCCAGCCGTCTCAGCCGTTTTTCGTGAGATAGGCGTGCCGCTCATTGCAATTGAAATCCCGCATCCGGATGCCGTTTTTTATGGCGCAGACAACTATAGAATTGGCCTGCTAGCCGGTAACGTGCTTGCAAAGTGGGCTAAGGAACAGTGGAAATCGAAAGTTCAGCGCGTACTGCTGTTGAAGGCCGACGCGGCTGGGCCGCTGCCACAACTCAGGCTCTCGGGCGCGCAGGTGGGTATTCGCGAGGTCCTCCCGCACATTGAGGAGGGTGCATTTACTATGTTGGAGGCTAACTGGGATTTTCTTCGAGCATTTGAGTCGGTGCGGCGATATCTCAGAAGAGTTCCCCGGCAAACTACTCTGATAACAGGAATCAACGATATGACAGTACTCGGCGCCCTGCGAGCTTTTGAGGAGGCAGGGAGGAGCCAGGACTGTGCAGCGGTGTGCCTCGGCGCAATTCCTGATGCCAGAGCTGAGCTTCGACGAAGAGGGACGCGCCTGATCGCTGCCATTGCCTTTTTCCCGGAGCGTTATGGCGACGACATTATCCGCCTCGCTTTGGATATTCTCCACAAGCGAAGTGTCCCTTCCGCCGTATACGCTCCCTATCAACTTGTTACGACCGCAAATCTCTCAAAGCTTTATCCGTTGGATTCGCAAAGTTAATTGAAGTGGCTCCGACGTCGCACTGAACCCGATTTACAGCTCAATCGCGGCAAACCTCTCGGTTCTCGAAGTTCGCAAATCGAACTGTATGGATGCTCGAAGAAAGGCTTGGCAGTGAGTCCCCCGTTGGGCACGGAACAGTTCGGCTTTTATTCCAACAGTTCGGAAAGATCGTTTCGGAATGCGGTGCCAATCAACGTAGTTGTCGATTCTCAGTTTCGAGTAATGACGTCATTTCTACTAAAGCCATGGAAGGGAATTTGTCCGTTTATCCCGGCACTTTGGCCTTCCGTTGGAGTTGCAGAGAAAATGAACAGAGCACAGATTCCCTTAAGCCGAAGCCCTTGGATTGAAGAAAAGTACGATATCCGAAACTTTTCAAGTTCACCTTCATGGGTTCTTGACAACCTTCTGGATACCTGAAGAGCATTCGGAATCGGCCTTTTTAAGGAGCGGGCAGCTTGTCCAGGGCAATAGAGCAATGCTTGTTCACCAACACGTGATTTGAAGCAGATCCCTGAATGCAGTTAAGGAGTGGAGATGGATAGAAGGACGTTCAACAAATCTCTTGGCCTGGGAGCTATCACTTCCCTGATGCCCGGCGCTCATGGACAGCAAAAAGATGGTTCCCATGCGCCCAGCCCGGCGAATTCGGCAGTAACGGCGAAACCGGATTTCACGGCGCAATTTCCTCCCCGCACTATAGAATGGCCATCCCGCACATTCCGGCGCCTTCTCGTAGACACGCACGTTCCTGATTGGGATGATCTGCTCACAGACTTCGACGCGGCAGACTATGTGAAGACCGTCGCCAGCGGCGGATTTCAATCACTTATGCAGTATGCCAATTCTCACGCCGGACTCTGCTTGTGGCGCACCAAGCTGGGGCAAATGCACAAGGGCATGCGAGGCCGCGATTACTTTGGCGAAGTTATGGAACAATGCCGGATCCAAGGTATAACTCGCGTGGCATATTACAGCCTTGTGTTTGACGATTGGGCGTACCAAACTCATCCAGATTGGAGAATTCTTCCAGAAGGCGGCTATGATCCCATTCTCTATAGCCGCATGGGGACTGTGTGCATTAACTCTCCCTATCGCGAGCACGCCCTGGCTTGCCTGCACGAATTGGTAAGCAACTACGAGTTCAAGAGTATTTTCCCCGACATGACTTTCTGGCCGACCGTCTGCTATTGCCCGTACTGCACGGCCAGATTCTGGAAAGAAGAAAATGCTGAACCACCACGGATCGTAGATTGGACGGACCCAACGTGGCGCGCCTTTCAAAAAGCTCGCGAGCGCTGGATGCGTGAATTCGCCATGCAGGTTACGCAGACCATCAAACAGGCACGTCCGATCCAGGTCGCCCACCAATTCAGTACACTCTTTGAGGCTTGGCAGTTCGGCGTCTCTCTCGAACAGAACGAAGCGTCCGATTTTTGTAGCGGCGATTTCTATGGCGGAGCTACGGAGTTCTCTCTCGTTTGCAAAGCCTATGACGGTCTAACCCGCACGCGGCCGTTCGAGTTCATGACCTCTCGAACCATCGGACTAGGCGATTTTGAGACGACCAAGCCCTTCGAGCAGTTGTTACTTGAATCCTCCATCCCCGCCTTTCACTCCGGCGCCTGTCTCTTCATCGACGCATTCAAGCCGAATGGCAGGGTCAACGCCCATGCGTACGAACTTCTTTCGCAGGTCAACATCCAACATGACCCATACGAACAATTTCTGGGAGGAGAGCTTCAGGGCGATGTGGCAATCTATTTTGATAAGCCTTCGCTGTATGATCCCACGCTCAACAAATTGCCTGCTGCGATGGTCGCGCCGATTCATACCCAGGGAGGTCCGCGTTTAGGACTGCCCGCGCCTGCAGTCCCGGAGATGAAGCTGCCCCACAGGGATGCGCTTATCGGCGCAGCGCGAATTTTGAGAGAGGCGCACATTCCCTACGGAGTCGTGACTAATGTGACTCTCGATCAGTTGTCGCGTTATCGCGCGGTCATTGTTCCAAATGTCCTGGAAATGACTCCCGATCAGGCGGAGGTGTTTCGCAATTTTGTCAGAAGCGGCGGCGTCCTCTACGCCAGTGGTCCTTCCTCTCTCCAGATCGTCGATCAGCCATCCCCGAAATTTCTCCTTGAGGATGTACTAGGCGTCCGCTATGTTGGCTGGCTCGGAACATCGATAACCTATCTCGCGCCCAACAACGCCGAGGTGGCCAGGCTCATTTGGCCGCAGGAACACGCTTCGTTTCCAGGCTCGATGGTGAAGGCCGAGAGTCAGGCGGGCGCCGAGGTACTCGGCACTGTAACCTTGCCCTACGTAACTCCAGATGAGGGCTACGCAATCGGGGCTCACTTCGCTCAAATCTGGAGTAACCCACCTGCGCTTGTGGCGGGTAATGACCCTGCCATTGTGGTCAATTCATTCGGTAAAGGGAAAGCGATTTGGGTAGCTGCCCCAATCGAGAAGCTCACCGGCGCGGCAGCTGGCGCTCTCGTTCGTCATTTACTCCACACCGCGCTGCCCGGACCGTACAAATTCGAAGCGGATGCCAACCCCGCGGTTGAAATCACTGTCTACCGCCAGGAGCAAGACCAGCGATTGCTGGTTGGACTTCTCAATATGCAGGAAGAGACGCCGGCCGTTCCCGTCGACGCAACGGTCCGCGTCCAAATCCCCGACGGCGGCAAAGCCAAGCGGGTCCTTCGTTTGCCAGACCAGAAAGAAATCACTTTCACTGAAGCCGGACCGTATGTTCAGTTCCACATTCCAGCGTTCGACGTCTTTGCGATGGTACTTGTCGAATATGGCAAACTGTGACGCTGAAGGTGCAGGGCCCGATCCAGCGAGGATTTTCAAAATATGCGATCGAAGGATGATTCGATAAACCAACCTCCTGTGGTTCCGGGCGGCTTGAGCAGAGTATGGCACGAAATAACGCGCCGGAACTTTCTCAAGTCGGGGCTTGCTTTTGGCATCATGCCGCGCGCGCTTCCAGCAATGTCGCTGGATAACAAGCCCTCGTCATCGGAGAACGGGCTCCTCGTGGAGAAGGATTTCCTTCGCCCTCCGGCCGCATCGAAACCCTGGGCCTATTGGTGGTGGCTTGATGGTGCGAGTAGCAAAGAGGGCATCACAAATGATCTTGAAGAAATGAAGAAGCAGGGCATCTCAGGCGTTCTCCTCTTCGATGCAGGCGAAGGTGGTCCCCTCACCCCGAAGGGCTATCGGTTCATGAGTGATCCATGGAGAGACAATTTCCGCCACGCCGTGCGGGAATCTGCGCGCCTCCAAATTGAAATGGGAGTAAATCTCTGCAGCGGGTGGAACGCCGGAGGCCCATGGGTGGGCCCGGAGGATGCAATCAAGGCTCTGGTATTGACCGAAACAATAGTCGAAGGGCGTCGCGCATGGGACGCCACATTGCCCGAACCCACGCTGAAAGAAGTCTACAACGTCACGGGTGCAACCAGGCCTCCGGATCAACAGAACTGGTATCGCGACGTTGCAATACTTGCATGCCGTGTAGGCGTGGACGGGCTGTGGAATACCCACGAGGCGATAGATGTAACGGGCAAATTTCGCGATGGAAAACTGCAGTGGGAAGTACCGGAAGGTACCTGGACGATCCTGCGCTTTGGATACACTCTGGCGGAAAAACGTTTAAGTGAAACCTCCACTCCTAACGAACCTTCCTGGGAGATTGATCCCTTAAGTTCGGCGGCAATGGACCGTCACTTCGCAGCAACAGGGAAGAAGCTGATTGAGGATGTGGGGCCATTGGCAGGAAGCACGCTGAAGTACACGCATATCGATAGCTGGGAAATTGGAAACCCCACTTGGACGGCCAGCTTCATTGAAGACTTTCGCACCCGTCGAGGATACGATCCAATACCCTATCTCCCGGCATTGGCGGGTAAGACCGTAACTAATAACGAAATTACAGAGCGTTTCCGGTGGGACTACCGGCGAACGCTGGCCGACCTCGTCGCCGAAAACTATTACGGACGACTTACTGAGCTGTCGCACGAGAACGGCCTCGGGACGCATCCTGAATCGGGCGGTCCTTTTTACACTCAAGATATCGACGGCCTTGAATGCGAAGGGACCAATTCCATTCCTATGGCGGAGTTTTGGGCCTCGCGATACGGCTATACTTTCCCGGATGGGCTTGAAGAAGGTGTCTCTTCCAGCTTCTTTCACAGTGCCGAATTCGACTTTCCCGTGTGCAACTATGGCTCCGTTCGCCAGGCTGCCACCGCTGCTCACATTTATGGCAAACCATTTTGCCAGGCAGAGTCCTATACCAGTTTCAATGACGACTGGACCGAGTACCCCTTCTTTCTAAAACCGTATGGAGACAGGGCATTTTGCACGGGATTGAACCGGCAGGTTCTTTGCTTCTATGTTCATCAGGTCGACTTACATGCGAAACCTGGATATCAGTGGGAACACACCGGAACTCACTTTGACCGGAATATTACCTGGTGGGAGAAAAGCCACGCGTGGTTGACTTACCTGGCGCGATGCCAATATATGCTTGGGCAGGGAATGTTCACGGCCGATATTCTTTACTTCAGCGGAGAAGCCATTCCCAACTTTGTATTAATCGACCGCAAGCCTATCTTCGGTTTTGACTTCGATACCATCAACGCACAAGCATTGCTGACGCGGGCCACTGTAAAGGACGGCCGTGTAGTCCTACCGGATGGCATGAGCTACCGCTATCTCGTCATACCGGATAACGTCGGGGAGACGATGACGCCGGCCGTCGTGAAGAAGTTGAGTGAGCTGGTTGAGGTCGGAGCCACCCTCCTTGGAGCACGTCCGAGTCATGCCCCAGGGTTGACGGGTTATCCGCATTGCGATGAGCAGGTGAAGCAGCTGGCGGATGCGCTTTGGGGAACTGACACAGCTGCATCAGGCATGCGAACAGTCGGTAATGGCAGGGTGATTTGGGGTAATACGCTGGAAGAAGTCATAAACGCCGACCGGCTCGCGCCCGATATTGAGCTGAAGGGGGTACCGGGCGATGTCCAGTTGGATTGGATCCACCGCCGTTCTGCCTCTGAGGATATTTACTTCATTGCGAACTTGAGCGACCGGCAGTTAGACCTGGAAATTACTTTTCGCATTGAGCGAAGGGCGCCCGAGCTGTGGGATGCTGTATCCGGTTCCGTGCGACAGCTGGATGCGTTTCGCGAAGAGAATGGTCGGACGATAGTACCCATGCGGTTCGAGCAGCGCCAGAGTTTCTTTGTTGTCTTCCGGCGAGATTCCGATGTAACTCTGTCTGCGGCCGGCAAAAGAAATTTCGCCAGCGTAACTGACGTCGTTACATTAGCCGGACCGTGGGAAGTTAGTTTTGATCCAGCTTGGGGCGGACCACAGAAAGTGACTTTTGAACAGTTGGAAGATTGGTCGAAGCGCCCCGAGGAGGGTATTCGCTATTACAGCGGAACGGCGACCTATAAGAAGAGTTTTGACTTGCCACATGGGGTTCAAGAACCTCTATGCCTCGATTTAGGAGAGGTCAAAAACTTGGCGCAGGTGCGGTTGAACGGAAAAGATCTTGGCGTGGTCTGGACGGCGCCATGGCGAGTTGCGATCGGTGATGCCGTGCTGGAGAAAGCAAACGAGTTAGAAATCGAAGTTGTAAACCTATGGCCGAACCGGCTGATTGGCGACGGAAAGCTGCCAAGAGACGAACGCCTTACAGTCACTAACGTTCCAACGTACGAGCCTGTCTTGCCGAAAAACTACGATGACGCTCAATGTCCGATTTGCGAGGACCGGAAGAAAACAGGGAAGGGCCCGGAGTTATTGCCTTCGGGCCTCCTTGGGCCGGTTGTACTGCAACGCCAGGTCTGAGGGGCGCCTGGCCCCTCATCAACATTTGCCGAGTTAGTCGGTAACCGTAGTCTGCCGGTAAAAGATAATTACAGAATCCGGCGCATGATTCAGTTGAACCTGCAACCGAGCCAATTCGCTTCCCTTCATTTTCTTGACGGGACCCTTCTCATAAGTGGTGCGGACCTCTACCTCGTACATAGCATTCGGGTCCAGGTGCCGCAGACCCAGAGGCATGGCCGTGAATGGGCTTTTTGGTCGACGCAGCACAATTGCCAGGCCATCTTTATGTTCCGGCCGGTCCCACTGCCATGCCGTCCACGTGTCATTGCTCAGGCTATAGGATAAGAGCGGATAAAAGTCGCCCTGGAAATAAGGCGCCACCTCGCGGTACTCGGCAAGCGCTTGTTTGATCCATGCGACCCAGGCGTCGTTGTGAACGCCCACGGCCCCAGGAGTAACTCCATATCCGGCGTCATAAGCCAACCGCATGAGATATAGGCTTTCCGGTGTGGAGTATGGCCCCGGCTTCGTCCACGGATTGGATTCGGTGTAAGACTCATAGGTCATATTTTGCGGCACCCAGTAAGCCAGCACTTGGGTCTGCGCCTGGTCAGCCGGCAGGTCGTCAAAACCATAATCGGTCCGCCAGACTACAAAGCTGCGCGACATCATCTCGATATCGAGGCGGCGACCGCCGCTGGCGCAATTGTCGATGTGCAGGCCAGGATGACGGGCCAGCAGGTCATCCAACACTTGGTAGAGCCCCTCGATATGGCGGATCTCGGTCATCCCGATCCGGTCGGGCGTGTCCTCTTGCTCCCAGAAGGGTGCCGGCCGCATGTTGGAATCCTGCCGATACCAGGTGATTCCATAATCATCAATGAAATCAGAAATCATGTTCGTCGTGCCGATGCGAGCCGCAGGATCGCCAAGGTTCGTCACTAACATCCAAATCGGACGATAGAACCAGTCCGGATGTTCTTTGGCGATCCTGGTGCCTGGCATAGCCGCTTCCGGCTCTATCCACAAGGAAAAACCAAAACCGGAGGCCTTCAAGGCATCGCCGAGCGGCTTGATCCCGTTCGGATAATAGAGCGGGCTGGGAAACCAGTCGCCGCGATACTTCCACCAGGAGCCATTGTCTGCGCCGTCTGCTGAGGCCCCGTACCAACCCGCATCGACGGCGTATACGTCCACTGGAATTTTCTGATCGCGAACCCACTGGATATAGGCCAATTTGTCGGCGATCGGCTCCGACCCCCAACTGCCGAAGACGACTGGTCCCCTCATTGCCTTGCCGTTGTCCTGTGGCGTGTAGTACGCAAAGAGAAGATGCCGCCAGCCGTTTTGCGAATCTTGCCAGTCGTCGCCCGTCCAATGCATCAGAACGATACGCGGGGTACGAATCTCCTCTCCAGGATGGAGCAGAAGATGAGTCTTCTTCATCCCGCTCGTCATGGTGACGATTGTCCCACCGCGTGGAAAATTGAAATCAGCCTTCCAGTCCCCGGTCCAGCCGATCGCTCCGATCACTCCGTGGTCGCCGCATTGCAGGTTAAAAAATGGCAATGTATTTACATTGGAGGAATCTCCCCCTATAGATTCAAGGTGCACGTTTCCCCAGGGGGTAAAACCATTGTCCAGACGATTCTCCAGCGGCCTGAAATCGTCTGCAGCCGCATCGCTGCCTTGAGCGTGGTGAAGGGTACAGTTTCCCGTTGAAGCCGCCATGGTCCAATCGAGCGGCAAAATATTTTCAATGATCGGCGTGTCTGAAGTGCCCTCATTTCTGAACCGAAGAACCCAATCGATTACACCGGGAAAATCAGCATGGAGACGGATCTCTGCAATCACCGCCAGGTGAGTAACAGGATCTCGATAGTAATAACGATGAGGCTCGCCCTTGGTCTCAACCGCGGTCTCCTGAGATACCTGCCACTTACTCAGGAATGTTGCAGATGATTTGCCATCGTACGTGAAGGAGAAAGGAGCATGCTCCGGCTTCCAGAGGTCCGGAGATGTAAGACTGGGCGTCTGACAGAGTGCGGTAATTGCACGTCCAGTCAGCAGGAAAAGCACAATGGCTAGTTTGAAAACTCTCTTCATACAATCCTCGCGCGATCATCCAACGTCTGACCAGGACCTGCCTGCGCGCCACGGTGGAGCGTAGGCGAAGTTTCCCTGATGTCACTTGGATGTGTTCACGACAATCACTGCGCAAGTCTGGGCTGGAAGCTGAAGCTTCGCCGGCAACTGCACAGTTGTGTCGGGTTGAAATGGAATAAGGACTCTGGCCTCACTTGCACCGGGAACGCTGACCGTCGCTTCCGCTGCATTGTCCTGATAATTGACGACGACCACACCCTTTTCACTGGGGTTGTTCATGCCCTCGAACACTGAATAGCGAACGTCGCCTGACGTAGTTACAGTGGCGCCCTCTGTGTCATCGAGACGGCCGTGAAATAGCAGCTCGGAGTACTCTTTGCGGATCCGGATCAGTTCACTAACATACTCCGAAAGAGGGCGCGTTAGCGGGTCATCCATTGTGGCGCTGTAATGGCGCGGCGCCATCGCCCACACAAATCCGTACCGCATGCCATTATTCATGATGTTGCGATCGCCGGGATTTTCAGCAAAGATGGTAGCCGTCCACTCAGGAAACGTGTAACGGAGAACTGTCGACGGCATGTCAATCGAATTCATGCGCAGGTAAGAAACATCGATGTATTGAAACGCCCGATCCCAGGGATTCTCAGAAGCAATCGCGAGATTGGGATTGATTTTTCGACCCTCGCTCAGCACATCCTGGTAAGTCCGGATGACTCCTTCCGGCAGCGAGCGATCCGGCGAAACTGGAACCGTCGGATTAAAGTCCAGGTACCCGACCAAAGCCCCCTTATCGAATTGAAAGCCCTCAGCTCCGTCGCGGACAAGCTGATCGAATTGTCCCAGGAGGTAGTGTCGAAATTCCGGATGCGAGAGGCTGACGAGGGTCATATTGTGAGCGGTGAAACCCAGGCTGGAACTGATGGTTCCGCCGCCCCAGCCGAAGATATGCAGATCGGGAGCCCACCTTCCGGTAACGTCGAAGTTAGAGAGGCCTTGCGTGTATGCAGAGGTCTCGGTATTTGCAAACTGAAGATCCGTAAAGATCAATGGATGAACGCCCATCGCCCGGATTTGCGCCAGCGCGTCTTTGAACTCCTGCTCAGTGCCAAGCCCCGGATTCGGCGTGTATTGAGGATCGCTACCTGCATTCCATCCCAGAATCTCAAAGGTCGTAACCCCATACTTCTTTGCATCAGCCGCCAGTCGGGGAAGATCGGTAAAGCGATAATGGCCCAGGACCACGCTTTGCCACGCCATCTCATTTCTCAGCCAATCCGGCTTCCTGAGGATGCCGGGGAAGCTCTTATCGTAAAAGGCTCTGTAAAGATGGCTGCCCACATGCCAATCGCCATTATGAACCTGCAGCGCAATCGGACCGCCGTGGAAATCTCCATTTTTCGTATATGGAAAGTTCGCCCAGCCGAAGGTCAGGCCGATTGGCTCTCCGGGTGCCAGGTCAGAAGCCGGTGGCCAGGTATCGCTGACCACAGCGGTCCGATTGTAAGGACGCAGTTCGAAATAGAGCGAAGCGACTCGATCGGCAGTATCGTGATTCGCGTAATACAGACCCAGGTTTTCTTTCGTGTTGTAAATTTCCATCCAGGGCATCGTGAAATTAAAACCCGGGTAAATAAATCCATCCGCAGTGTAGGTAGCTCCAACGTCGCCCCCAAAGACTGCGCCGTGAAAACTGGAGTAAATGTCCGGAGCAGAATTGTAGCTCGCGCCTGGAATAAGAGACTGCGTCTCAAGCCGGTTGCCAATCCCTTTCTGGCCACCGATCAGGCCGAAGAACACCTCCGTCACCGGACGATCCGTTGGGTTGTGAACGTCGATTGAGAATTCAACGTGGTCGGCAACTGGGGAGATGTGGTACTGCACCGAAACCGGCACAGTCTCGCGCTCGTTAGTTAACTGATCAAAGTAGCAAGTAACTCCATGCGGATCCCGTTCAACCCGGACAGCCTTCTGCTCCGATCCTTTGAATACGTTGCCCTCGTTGTCGGGCTGGGGAAGAACGATACGGAAGTTCTCACCCAGTCGCGGCTCCTGAATCACTTGGAGCACCGGCGTCTTCCAATCCAGGCCGACGACGTTGCAGGCCCGATCCAATGTCAGCTTATAGTGGTCGGTTTCGAACGTCTGCCGTTCTGATGCGAAGCAGCTAACTCCCATGAACCATAGAGTCGCCAGGGCCAACCCACACGCGGTGCTCGTACGCAGAAAGGTCACCCTGTTCTTCTCTTGCAGCGTGTCTTTCCCCATGAACGATTTCTCCTTTGGCTTGTCCGGCAAATTGTACAAGTGCAGGCGGTAGAGTAGTGCTGTTATTTAGATAGCCCAATCTTGAGCCCAATCGCCGCAAGGTTTTCGATTCTGAGATTTCGCAAAGCGAACTTCTTGGACACTTAATGAGCGTCTGCATTGGCCCCCAATAAAGCGCTGACCGGTTCCAAATTCATTCAGGTCTCGCGAAAACATCCTCTCGGCATACCATCCAAACGCGTCGTTGGCATTTCCTGCATCCGAATGATGCGGCCATTTGCTCCAGAGTCGTGATGCGAAACGTTGTATCCTCTTGGCTCTTTGCGGTCCCTTTGAAATTGAAGGAATAATCGACCGGGGAGTTTTGTTCAACCTGAAATCTTCAAAGGGAAGGGAATTTCGATTTCCGAAAAAGCCATGATCTGCCCGTGTGAATTCTTGACAAACTTCTGGAGACACCACAAGCTTACGAATAATTTCGGCGGTGAATCAGCTCCCCTCTGTCTCCCGCTCTTGGAGGTCTATATGAAAATGGTCCGCAGTTCCTTGCTGTTCGTCGTGTGTCTTGCGATCAGCCTCAGTGTCTGCCAGGCGCAATCTTCCTTCGGAACCATTGTGGGAGTTGTCCTGGACCAGGGTGGACGCGCGATCACCAACGCGCCGGTACAAGTTCTCAATACGGCGACGGGCGTTGTTTCAACAGTTCGAACCCAATCCGACGGAAACTATACGGCGATCAATTTAATTCCCGGCCTCTATGTGGTCTCCTCCGAAGTCCAGGGATTCGAGAAATCTGCCACAGCGCCGACTGAACTCGTGGTGAATCAGACGCTCAGAATCGATTTAACCCTCCATCCCGGAGCCGCAACCCAAACCGTAGAGGTGACCGGCGAGCTGGCTCTCCTCGATACGGATTCGGCCGCCATAAGTCAGGAAATCTCCAACAAGGAAGTGAGTAACCTTCCTCTGCTTTCAGGCAACTTCATCGACCTTGCGGTCCTGAGCCCAGGTGTGGTGTCCGATCCAAACGGAGTCGTTTACGGCGACCAAACGGCCTTTCGCAGTCCCTTGGCGGGCGGAAGCCTCTACGTGGGAGGCGGCCGCGGCGCGTCTAACGGCTACCTGGTTGACGGCGTCTCTGACAACGATCCGAGCTTTCAAACGCTCACCTTCACGCCGCCCATTGACTCCATCCAGGATGTCCGATTTTTAACCAAGGACTATTCGGCGGAATTTGGTGGATCGTCGGCGCAGGTCAGTATTGCAACAAAATCAGGAACCAACGATTTCCACGGTACGGCGTACGAGTTTTTGAGAAACGACTGGTTCGATGCCATCAACGACTTTGCTGCAAAGGATCCTTCCACGGGCAGATACAAACCGGAGCTGAGATATAGCCGGTTTGGTGTTGCTGGCGGCGGTCCGGTTTTCGTCCCTCACGTGGTGAATGGCCGCAACAAGCTGTTCTTCTTCGGGGATTATGAAGGTACGCGCTCGCATACAGTTACTACCGGGTACGGCCTCTACCCCACTCAGGATGAACTTGGCGGAAACTTTAGCGCTGAATGCACCGCCGGCTTCACGAATGGCGTTTGTAACAATCCCGCTCAGCAGCTCTACTATCCGGTGTCGGTAACGCCTATTCCTAACAATACGATAACGACCATCGACCCCACAGCCGCCAAGGTCATAGCGGCCGGTCTGTTTCCCACGACAAATACTGAAGTAAATGGACTCAACACGGTCGCCGTTCTGGATTTCCCAGACAATATCGACGAATACAGTTTCCGCGTCGATGCTCACCTGGGCGCAAAGGACTCGCTCTTTGCGCGTTTTTCCGCCAGCCAGGAGAGTTACTCAACGCCGTCCGTTCAGCCATACGGCGGATCGGTCCAGAAGCAATCGGGCAAGAATATCGCGATCGACTATACGCATATCTTCTCCACCAATTTCATCAACGACCTGCGGATCGGTGTCAATCGCCCAATCATGTCCGAGCTGCAAGCCGGTGCTGGAGGCAGCGTAGACATCCCCGGGAGCTTTTTCACAGGAACCAGTACCGATTCTCTTTACTGGGGAGCTCCATATTTCTACTTCGGAGGCTACAGCCTGGTTGGCGGTGAAGACGTCTCACCTCTGTTCTACTTCACAACCGACGGAAGGCTGAGTGATCAGATCACGTGGATCCATGGGCCGCATACGCTGCAGGCTGGACTCGATGCGCGCAGAATTCGCTATAAACAAACCACGTCTTTGGAATCGAGAGGTCTGCTTGAAGACTTTGGATTGTATACAGGCGGATTCGAAACTTCCGCGGGCGATTCGGTTGCAGATTTTCTCCTCGGTGACACCTTGGCTGCGCTCGACGATGTTGGGCTCTCTACTGCGTGGTATGACTCCTGGGGAGAAGGCGGCTTTATCAACGATAGCTATAAGCTGAGCAAAAGACTCACGCTGAACCTGGGTGTTCGCTACGATTACCAGGCGCCGATGCGCGAAGAACAGAATCGCGCATCCATATTTGACCCGACTTTTCCCGGCGGCCGGCTCCTGACGGCCAATATGGCAGCAGTCAATGCGGCCAATAGCCCTCTGGTTGCCTACACGCCCGCGCGAGATATCACTGAGCCGACCAAGACTTCGTGGTCGCCGAGACTCGGGATAAGCTACCGGCCGTTTGGCAATACAGTCATTCGGACTGGATATGGCATCTACTACGATTCAGACGAATACAACGATTACTTCTTTCCCGCGCTGAATGCACCTTACGATTCGTCCTTCGAAGCAGTGGACGATTCATACTTCTTCGCCCCGGTCCAGCTCAGTACCCTGTTCCCAGCGCCAAGTCCCACGCCGGTTGCAGGCGTTACAGGGGCCGACTCGCTTTATCGGAAGAGCCGCACTCCTTACGTTCAGCAGTGGACCCTCGATATCGAACACCAGCTTCCCGGAAATATGGTTGCTGAAGTTGGCTACATCGGTTCGGCAGGATCGCGTCTCCAGGCCCGAATGGAGGCGGCGCAAGGGATCCTCAATAATCCGGGACCCAATGCTACGGTCACCTTCCCGTATCCCAACTTTAGTGGCGTTCTTGAAGATCAGAACGAAGCCTCATCGAACTACCATGCGCTCATTACGCGGTTCGAAAAGCGCTTCTCGCACGGTTTCTCGCTTCTTGCCAACTATACGTTTTCCAAAGGACTGGGCACAGCATCGGCAGATGGGAGTATCGGAACCGAGAACTCAGAGGGCTACATGTACGCGTGGGATAAGCGCCTCGATTATGGCCCCCAGAGCTATAACATCAAACAGAGTTTTGTGTTCAGCCCGATCTGGGAATTGCCCTTCGGCCGCGGCAGATTGGTGGCCTCAAACGCTCCAGCGGCTTTAAATGCAATCATTGGCGGCTGGCAGGCTGCGGGCATCTTTACAGCACGCACTGGATTCCCCTTTGAAATCTCCGCGGCAAGTGACTCATCGGAGACAGGGAGCGATAATCCTCGCGCTCAGGTCGTTGGAAATCCGTGGGGCCCGCACGCGAAGGGTCTGGCCTTCAACACCGCCGCATTTGCCGAACCCGCCACGGGAACATTCGGTAACTCCAGCAACAATATGATGACCGGCCTGGGATTGAATAACACGGATTTCTCGTTGATTAAGACTACTGTTATCCACGAATCCTTCAACTTCCAGTTGCGTTTTGAAGCGTTCAATCTCTTCAACGAGTCGGACCTTGGGCCATTTCCTGGACAAAGTCTTGGCGCCCCCACCATCTTCGGCGAGTACCTTTCGGTACAGGAGAATGCTCGAACTCTCCAGGTTGCCGGAAAGATCAACTTCTGAGCAGGCGAGATCGCACGGGGTAATAGCAATCTGCGGGAGCGGAGATGGCTTGAATGACGCGAACCAAGGGTACTGGCAAGACAGCTCCGCTCCTTCTACAACTTATTGCGATGGGTAGCATCGCATTTTCTTTCGGGCGCGCAAGCACGCGGCCCAATAAGAACAGGGCCCCGCAGACCATTGATATGGATTGGGACAAGGTCCTCTGTGTGTCAAAAACAAACACGACGTTACAGGTAGTTGTTACGCCTTTAGTGTCGACAGACTCGCCATTACACGGTCAGGTCTGGAGTGCCTTGAATAACCTCAACGCGCCGTTTGTTCCGTGCATGCCGTGGCTCCCGTATCCCAGGCTGGCCGTAGCGGAGCTCGAACCTTCCACGAAGGCAACAACATCGTGGGATTCCTCTCTGATTGATTCCCACACAACGCAACTCTTCGAACCCGATCGACAACGGCCTAACATTGTTAATCTAAGTACGATCCCGGCATGGATGTTACAGGCCAAACATCCCGTAAGTTACTCATCTGGTCTAGATAAACCGGAGGCGAATTACACGCAGGGCACCGAACTGCGCGATCCTAGCATGTAACAAAGGACGATTGGAGCAGTTTGTTGACGAGGTCACAGGCGGCGATCTTCCGCGCACAACTCCTCTCGGGAGCGATACGGTGTCACTGACAGCATTTTCCGTACCGGTCGTCAATCTCCAGTAGGACAATCTGCAGCGATCAGCGATCCAGGTGTGCAAGTAAATCGGGGAGCTTGAGTTTAATGAAAATCACCGGCATCAAGTGTCATCTAACCACGATGGGCGGATCGTGGCTGACGGAAGACATTGTGGCAAATCCAATGTCGATCTATCCGGAATATGCGGCAAAACGCTCTTCCTGGTATGGCAAAATGACTGCCGCGGTAGTCGAAGTGATTTTGGAAGATGGTACTTCTGGATATGGCTTCGTGGGCGGAGCAAAGGGCGAAGCTGTAGCGAGCGCGATCGATGAACAATTGGGCAAGCTCGTGATAGGCAAAACTGTCTTTCAAACCGAGTTGATACAGGAGCAATTGTCTCGCGCGTCTGTCTTCTACGGGCGCGGCGGATTTACTCAATGCGCAATCTCGGGAATTGACATTGCTCTATGGGATGCCAAAGGGAAGATATTGGGGCAGCCGGTCTACAACCTGCTCGGTGGAATGACGCGACAATCCCTGAAAACTTATTACACGGGAAACGATCCGACAGCGCTTCACGAGCTTGGAATCAAAGACATGAAGATTGCCATTCCGTACGGGCCCGCCGATGGCGAAAGCGGAATGCGCAAGAACGAAGAGGTCGTCGCCCGCGCGCGCGAAACCCTGGGGCCGGATGCGTTCATTGCCTTGGACATATACATGGCGTGGGACGTTCCCTACACGCTCAAGATGTACGAGCGCATTCGCCAATACAAGATTGAGTGGCTCGAAGAACCCGTTCCACCTGATGACTACGAGGGATATGCCACAATTCGTCGGAGCGTCGACACCATGGTCACCGGCGGGGAACACGAATACACACTAGAGGGTTTTCGTCGGCTGATTGAAGGTGGATGTGTCGATATAGTTCAGCCTGACATTTACAGAGCGGGTGGGCCCACTTCCTTGAAGAAGATTGCTGCGCTGGCAAAAGCCCACCATATCAAACTTATCTGTCATGGAATCGGAAGCCCTACTTATCACTTTCAAATTTCCAATGGCCCTGAGCTCACGCCTTTCGTTGAGTATCTCGATATCTACCGGCATGCAACACGCGACTGGGTGCTATCTGACGATCCACGCCCGGTGGATGGCGAGTTAGTGCTCGAGGGCTCACCCGGTTTCGGATACGGGCTGAACCCGGTCGTCTTCGGTAAGAATCGTGAGGACAGGTGCGTGACGCCTATTTGGTAGTGCAGAGCGTATTACTAAAGGGCCATTCAGGGCATGGGAGTAATTGGCGGAGTGCAAATGGAACGTGTCATCCAGGGAGTCATACCGATCCTACCAACGCCGTTTGTCGAAGGCGGAGAGATTGATATGGGTAGCTTCCTTCGTGCGATCGACATAGCGATTCGCTACAAGGCGGCAGGTGTTGCAATGTTTGGATTGGCAAGCGAGTATTACAAGCTGTCCGATGCGGAACGCTTCCAATGTACAAGTGCGCTGATACACCAGGCTGCGGGCCGCATACCAGTAATCATTTCAATTGTTGCTCATTCCACTGAAGTGGCAGTCAGGGATGCAAAGTTTGCCGAGCGGGAAGGCGCTGATGCGATTATGGTACTACCCCCTTTCTTCCTCGCCCCAAATGCCGATTCAGTCCGGCGGCACATTCTCGAGGTTGCCTCGGCGGTGTCGCTTCCCGTAATTATTCAATACGCGCCGGCCCAAACCGGTTATCCAATCGCCGCGGAGTCATTTGCACAACTGCAGCAGGAAGCGCCCAACATCAAGTGCATCAAGGTTGACCAGGTCGAAGCGGGAGCGATGGTTCAGGAGCTTCAGAGTTTCGGGATGGACTCAGTTGTCGGATATATGGGGGTCAATCTACCGCACGATTACGAGTGCGGCGCAATAGGCGTCATGCCCACTGTGTCGCTATGTCCTGGCTTCGTCGAGATCTGGAGATTGCTTGTAGGCAAAGATTCCGGTGCGTTGGTCTTGCACCAGGCGCTCTTGCCGCTACTCAAATTCATGATGAAGTCAATTGAATTCTTGATTGCTTCAGAAAAGCAACTACTCCAGGATCGTGGAGTTATTCGGTCCAAGTACTGTAGAAGACCCTCGCACACTATGGATCGTACTGAACGGGGAGAACTCACCGAGTATGCATCGCGCGTCGCGCCATGGCTTGTGGAGGGAAGTGAGGCAATATGACGGAGTCCTTGATGCGGAAAAACAAGACCCTGCCTGGCACAATCAAGCCGGTACCCGGTCGACTAGCTGGAAAGATAGCGGTAGTAACCGGAGGCGCGCGCGGCATCGGCAAAGGGATTGCGAATCGGTTTGCTCAGGAGGGTGCGTCAGTTCTTATCGCGGACAAAGATATTTCTTGCGCTGAAGAGACGGTTCGAGAGATAGGCGCAGCCGGCGGCAAGGCCGAAGCGCTTTGTGCTGATGTGAGCAGGTGTGAAGATGCTGCCGCGATCATTGCGAGCTGCGTTGAGCAATTCGGTGGCATCGACATTTTGGTAAACAATGCCGGAATCATTGAGTTCGGAAGTATTCTTGAATGCACCCCCGAAGATTGGAACAGGATGATTGGGGTTGATTTGACAGGAGCCTTCTACTGCACGCAAGCAGCGGTTCGCCAAATGATCCGGCAAGGCCGCGGAGGCCGCCTGGTGCACATAGGATCCACAGCATCCCGATTTCCCGCGCCTTTTCAAGCCGCGTATTCAATCGCAAAATCCGGTCTCTTGATGCTGAGCCGAGTGGCGGCGCTTGAGTTCATTGAAGAGGGAATTACATCAAACCTTCTCTGCCCGCACGGCGCGGTGACTGACATGAATAGAGACCTCCTGAGAGATCCTTCTGTGATGGCCAGGCTCGAGGAGCACATACCGGCAGGCAGGCTGGCCAGTGTTGAGGAGATCGCAGGTGCTGCCGCATTTCTTGCGTCCGATGAAGCGGCATATATAAATGGGGTTGAGCTCGTCCATGATGGAGGTTCGAGTATCAGCAGCCTTTGGTGGAGATGACACGATTCTCGTAACATGTCTGCAAGGGGAATTAAAGTGAACAAAATTGATCTTGAGGGTAAGCGGGCGATTATAACGGGTGGCGCGCAGGGCATCGGACTGGCGATTGGGAAAAAATTGCTGGATTGCGGAGCGGTCGTGACCCTTTGGGACGCCAATCAGGCCGTCTTGGTTGAGGCCGCCAATCAACTGAAACAGGGTGAACGAGTGGAAACGGTTGTGGTTGACGTTTCCGATCCCGCCAGTGTTGAAGGCGCCTTTCAAGAGACGACTAAGAACAATCCGCGAATCGACATTCTGGTTGCAAATGCTGGAATCG
>Ga0182012_10001934_pt1 | contig 22578 bp, 17 predicted proteins | sample 612S2SmetaG_FD_120486 | JGI IMG/M metagenome (GOLD analysis project Ga0182012, IMG submission 120486) | Permafrost microbial communities from Stordalen Mire, Sweden - 612S2S metaG | ecosystem: Environmental > Terrestrial > Soil > Wetlands > Permafrost | place: Sweden: Stordalen | collected... | reverse complement strand
TGGGGCGCCAAACACCGTGACGGCGCCTACGAAATCATCACCATGGACCACGGCTTCCACGGCCGCACCCTCGCCACCATGTCCGCCTCCGGCAAGCCCCATTGGGACCATCTGTTCGAGCCGAAAGTCGCCGGCTTCACCAAAGTCCCGCTCAACGACCTCGCCGCCGTGACCAACGCCATCACCCCCAGGACCGTCGCCGTCATGCTCGAACCGATCCAGGGCGAGGCCGGCGTCTACCCAGCCACAACCGCCTTCCTCCAGGACCTCCGCGCCCTGACCCACACCCGCAAAATCCTCCTCATCCTCGACGAAATCCAGACCGGCATCGGCCGCACCGGCCGCGTCTTCGGCTTCGAGCACGCCGGCATAAGCCCCGACATCATGACTTTGGCGAAAGGTCTCGGCGGCGGCGTGCCGCTCGCCGCGCTGCTCGCCCACCGCGACGTCTCCTGCTTCGACCACGGCGACCAGGGCGGCACATTCTGCGGCAACCCGCTGATGGCCGCGGCCGGCTGCGCAGTGCTCGAAACCATCACCCAGCCCAACTTCCTTACCCGCGTCGAACAAGCCGGCGCCTATCTGACAAAAGGCCTGCAAACACTGTCCAAAAAACACCGCCTCGGCGAGACCCGCGGCCAGGGCCTCCTCCTCGCGCTCGACCTCGGCCGCGATAGCGCCGCGGCAACCGTCGATCGCGCCCGCGAACAAGGACTGCTGATCAACGGCCCGCGTCCCGACACGCTCCGCTTCATGCCCGCCCTGAACGTGACCGACGCCGAAATCGACACCATGCTGGACATCCTCGATACCGTCCTGGCAAAGGACCCGGCATGACGAACAAAAGTTTCGGCAGCGACAACATCACCCCGGCCGCGCCGGAAATCATCGCCGCCATCGCCGCCGCCAACACCGGATCGCTGCATTCCTACGGCGACGACCCCTATACCGCGCGCCTCACCGACCTCGCCCGCGATGTGTTCGAAACCGACCTCACCATCTACCCGGTCACCACCGGCACCGCCGCAAACGCCCTCGCTCTGGCCACACTCACGCCCCCCTATGGCGCGGTCTACTGTCACGAGACCGCCCACATCGCCACCGACGAATGCGGCGCCCCCGAGTTCTACACCGCGGGCGCCAAAATCGTCGGCCTGCCCGGTGCCGACGGCAAAATCCGCCCGGCCCAGCTCGACGTCCCCCTGCGCCGCGCCGCGAATATGGGCGTGCACCACGTCCGACCCGCGGCACTCAGCCTCACCCAGGCCACCGAATGGGGCACCGTCTACACCCCGTCCGAGATCCGCGCCTTGTCCGACGCCGCGCACGCCAACGGTCTCGGCGTCCACATGGACGGATCGCGCCTCGCCAACGCCATTGCCCACCTCGGCTGCACCCCCGCCGAAACCACCTGGAAGGCCGGCATCGACGTGCTCAGTCTCGGCGCCACCAAGAACGGCGCGATAGCCGCCGAAGCCGTGCTCTTCTTCGACCCCGCCCGCGCCGAAAGCTTCGAATCCCGCCGCAAACGCGCCGGCCACCTCTGGTCGAAAATGCGCTTCCTCAGCGCCCAGCTCATCGCCTATCTCGAACACGGCCTCTGGCTCCGCAACGCCGCCCACGCCAACGCCATGGCAACCCGCCTCGCCGACCGCCTCGCCACGCTGCCCGGCGTCCATCTCGTGCAACCCGTCCAGGCCAACGAAGTCTTCGTCGCATTGCCCGACGCGACCATCGACGCCTTGCTGCAGGACGGCTTCGAGTTCTACCGCTGGCCCGCCCCCGCCGGCGCCACCGGTCCGCTGATCCGCCTGGTCACCTCATTCTGCACCGACCCCGCGGATGTGGACGCGCTGCTTGCCGCCGCCAAACGCGCCGTCAACGCTCCAAACCCACCGTAAACCGACGCTGCGTCGTTGAATCCGCCGCCCGAATATGCGACCTCACGGCATCAGTTCGGTCAAAGAGCGTCATGCGATACCTGATTGCCCTGTTCGCACTCGGTTTGGCATGGCTCCACCCAGCCGCCGCGCAAGCCTACGACTGGCGGCCGGTCAACCGCCAGACCGCCACGTTGCTCCGCTCCGGACAGTTCGATGCAGCTCTGCCGCTCATTGAAGCGGCACTCGCTGACTGCCCGAACGCCGCCACATCGATCGAAGCCGGCCTGTGCACCGCGATCTTCTCCGAAAATCTGGCCAGTGTGCGCGAACACCAGGGCGACCTCGCCGCCGCCGAAGCCGGCTTGCGCAAGACGCTGGCGGTCCGCACCGCGGTGCTGCCGCCCGACGATCCGCTTATCGGTCAGGCCCATTTCTTCCTCGCCCTGTTCTTCGAACGTCACGGACGGCGCGAGGAAGAAATCGCCGCGCTCGAAGCAGCCGAGGCGATCGCACGCAGCGGCGGCGCCGCGCACCAGACCGAACTCTCCGGCCTCATCACCCGTCACGCCCTGGCCCTGGCCGCACTCGGCCGTCCAGCCGACGCGCTGCCGCTGTATCAACAAGCCTACGCCATCGCGCGGGACAGCACCGGCGCCACCTCCCGCGACGCGCTGGCGGCGCTGGGCAACCTGTTTACCGGCCAGATCGCGGCCGGCCATCCGGATGCCGCGATCGAGGCGGTCAGCGCCGTTCTCGCCGCCCCCGACGCGGACAGCTTCGACCCGACGCAACGCGCCCTGCTGGCCGGCAAACTGGCCATGGAAACCACCACCGCCGCACGCTCCAAAGTCGCCCTCGGCTTCGTTAAGGCGGCACTGCCCGACCTCGACAACGGCCTGGTCACCGATGCGGACGCCAGTTTCACCCTGCTGCGCGGCGCCGCCCGCCTCTCGGCCGGGCTCGGCGACCCGAACCAGGCGGTCGCGCTGGCGCGGCGGGCGCGCGACGTGGCGGCAGCGAAGTGGGGACCAACCAGCTTCGCCGTCAGCAACGCCCTGCGCACCGAGGCCGAGGCCGAAGCAAACCGCCACGACATCCCCGCTGCCATCGCGCGCCTGACCGAGGCCTCCGCCATCCTCAACGCCCCCCAGTTCGGCATCAGCCTGGTGCAGGTCGAGGTGGAACGCGGCAAGCTGCAATCCCGTATCGGCCACGCGCCCGACGCGATCGCGGCGCACCTGGCGCTGATCGCGTCCCCGCTGGTAATCGGCGCCGCCGCCGCGCCGCAGGCCGCCATGCTGGCGATGTTGGGCGAAGACCTCGTCCGCCTGGAGGATTTTGAGCACGGCGGCCAGGCCTGCGACCACGCCACGCAACTGGCGGCAAACCAGGCAACGCTGGCCAGGGACTACACCGTCAAGGCGCTGCTGTGTTCCGGCAACGCAGCCATCGCGATGGGCCGGACCAATGCGGCGCTGGAGGATGCAGGCCGCGCCAAAACCACCCTCTGGGACGGCATCGCCGCACCGGATGAACCCAACCCGGTGTCGCAGTTCGCCGTCGCCGACCTGCGGGCGCGGGCGCTGCGCGATGGCGGGCGCACCAACGAGGCGCTGGCCGCCTACCGGGACACCTTGACGCTGGCGGAAAAGACCGGTGACGCCGGGCTGGAGGGCGCGGCGCAGGCGCAGATCGCCTCCCTGCAGCACCAGTTGGGCCGCAACCAGGAAGCCGACGAAACCGCCGCCGCCGCGCTGTCGGCGTTGGGGCCGGACGGTCCGCGCCGGCCGCGCGCCAATCTGCTCAACACCCGCGCGCTGGTCGCCGTCTCGCTCGGCCACCACGCCGACGCGGTGCCGCTCTTCGAAGCCTCGCTGGCGGTGCGCCGGCAGGAGGAGGCGCCCGAACCGCTGGCCATCGCAACCAGCGAACGCGACCTCGCCGCGTCCCTGTCATCGCTTGGCCGCAACGTCGAGGCCGGGCGACACATGGACGTCGCGATCGAAGGATTTCGCGCACTCGGCGAGGCGCGCCGGCCTTACCTCGTGGTCGCGCTGGATCGCCGCGTCGCCATCGCCAACGCCGCGGGCGATCCGCACCGCGCCGAAACCGCGCTGCGCGAACTGCTGCCGTTGCAGGACCCCGCCAGCGATGACGCCGCCGGCGCGCGGCTGGTGCTGGCCGGTCTGCTGGACAATCAGGCGCATCGCAATCAGGCGGCAACGCTCCGATCCGAAGCCCTGGCGATCGTGACCGCAAAGCACGGCGCCAACAGCCCGGAGGCATTTCGCGTCCGCCTCGCCGATCTCGCCGCGCTGCGGGCGTCCGGACGGCTGGCGGATGCCGCAGACGCCGGGCAAGCCTGCCTGACCCAGGCCGCTTCCATCCACGATGTGCTGCTGGCCTGTCTGCTGGCGCAGGCCGAAACGGCGCTGGAAGCCGGCGACAATCGAGATGCGGTCGGATTCGGCGCCAGAGCCGTGGTCGAAGCCGAGACACATTGGACCCAGAATGGCGCGAACCTGTTGCAGGCGCTGCTGCTGCAAGCACGCGCCGCCGCCGCCCTGGACGACGTCGACTTCGTGCTCCGCCTGTACGACCGGATTCATACCCTGACGCCCGAACAGGGCCTCACCCGTGGCTGGACCGATTTCGCCGAGGGCAAGCTGCTGGTGCAGGCCGGCGAGCCGTCGATCGGGCTGGCAATGCTGCGGCTGGCGCTGGACCAGGCGAACCACGCGCACGACACCGCGCTCGCAGTCGCGGCAACCGGAGGCCTCGCCGAACGGCTGGTCGATACCGGCCACGCGCATGAGGCGGTGGACCAGTGGCAGGCGGTGCTGCCGTTGCTGTCCGAGGATACACCGGTGCACCGCGTCACCGTCCTGGAAGGCCTCGCCACCGCCGCCGCCGCGCTGGGCGAATGGCCGGATGCGGCCCGCATGTTGGGCGAGGCCGTGGCGCTCTGTCGTGCCGAAATAGGCGCCGGATCACCGACATACGGCCGGCTCGCGACCGCCTGGGCGGAAGCCTTGCTGCGGTCTGGCGAACCGGATGCGGCGGAAGATGCGCTGCGTCTGCTGGACGCCGATGCCAGCCCGCTCATGCAGCGGCAGCGGACCATTGGCATGCTGCGCCTCGCCGGCATGGCGAGCGATCCGGTGGCCGCCATTCTGCTGGCCCGCTCGCTGCTGGACCAGGCCCAACACGCATTCGGTCCCGCCAGTGTCGGCGCCGCCTTCGCTCGGCTCGATCTGATCGAGGCATTGGTCGCCGCCGGCAAGCACGTCGACCCGGCCGATCTCGACGCTGCCGCCGGCATCGTCCAGGCGCAGGATCCAGGCTGGCGTTCGGCGTACCGCATCGCCCGCCTGCGCGGCCTGGTGGCGACCCGCAGCGGCCGGTTCGACGATGCGGCGGCACTGTTCGTCGGCACCGAACGCCTGGTGTCGGCGCATGAAGGACCGGCCAGCCTCAACGTGGCGATGGAGCGGTCAAACCGAGCTTCGGCGGAACTGCTGGCTGGTCATGCGGAAGCGGCAGACAGGCTCTATGGTCAGGCCCTCGACCTCGCCGCGCCGTCCGGGCAGCCACGCAACACGGTGTGGGCGCAAATCGCCGGTGAGGCCGCGGTCGCGGCGGAACGGGTGGGCGAGATCGGCCGGGCGATTCAACTGCGCCGTGACGCCGACGCGCTACTGCCCCCGGTCACCGCACGGCACACGATTCGCTGGCTGTAACCGGATTATCCCACTTTGGCGGTGATCCGGTCCCTGATGCCGTTAGAGACATTGGGCGGAGCGATGTGCCGGCTCAGCAACGCGTCGTTACCCTGGTGCCGACAACCAACAATGACCGCGTCGCCGTGGGGCGGCGCACCACCTCTCCACGTCCGGTGGGCGGCGGCCCACCATCCACGCCTTCCTGTCCCCGTCTGAACAAAGCCATGGATGGCAAGAGACCTGGCACGCGCGGGCGGGCGACCCCACCGTTACGATCACCCACGAATGTATCGAGATCGAACCGATTATTTAGGTGTGTTGTCTCACGCCGTCACGCCCGTCGCCTGCCGATTACTCGGCCGCCACCGGCGGTGGAGCGTATTTTTCGATCAATTCCCGCCCGAGTTGCACCGCTTCCTGGGGTGTCAGCCAGGACCAGTCCGCGCCGCGCGAGCGAACCGCGACCCACACCGTATCGCCATGGACGTGCTCTTCGACCGAGACGGGCGTGGACTGCGCCATATATTTGCCTGTTCGCAATGAAGTGACATGAGTCGGCTCGCCACCAATTTTCACGAAATCGCAGAACAATTCCGCGTGTTTTCGCAAGATCGTGATCGGCAACGCCATACTCTTGCCGCAAATGCCATGCGCGCCGCAATCAAAAAAATGCGCTCATTACGATGGTATGCTGATTTCCCATTGGAACCGACCGGGCGTGTGATCCCGGCAACACCAGGCGGTTCGTTTCGCTCTCAGAAGCCGAACATGTGATCCAGCGAGAAGCCGCCGGCCTCATCCATCAACCCGTGATAGCCAAACAGCCGGCACGTCGGATCGCGCACCAGCACGTAGCCATCCGGTCCGGCTGCCGCCAGCGTTCCCGCATCGAACGCGACATGCGGCCAGACCATCACCGATCCGGAACAGGCGATCGCAACCGGCGTCTCAGCAATCAACGTGCCGATACCGTCATACAGTTGTAGTTGCGTCGAGGACATCCTGTGCCACGGCCCCGACGCCGGATAGATCAGCACGGCGAAGCTGCGGCGGGTGCCGTCGCCCAGCTTCAGGAACAATGTGGTCGAAAGCCCCGGCGGCGGCCCCGAGTAGGATTGCGGCTCATCCCGGTAGGTCATCGCGGTATTGAAAATATGCGCGCCGAAGCTCGACTCGGCGATATGCCCGGACCGGCGGTCCTCGTAACGAAACAGCGCGTGCAGCCAGCCGTCCGCCTCGCCGCCGTCGCGAAAATCATACACCAGTTCGGCATGGCCCTGCTCGACGTCGAACGTGTCCATGTCCATCACCAGGTCATGGCCACGCGGCAGGCAGCCCAGGAATCGCTCAGCGCGCTTGCGGCCGTCGGCGGCGAACACATCCAGCCGGATCGGCAGGGTCACCTGTGCAGTGGACATCGGCGTCGGCTGAAACACCGACCGGAAGCGCCCGCGCGGGAGGATCGGAAAGGGCAGCAGGTAGCCGCGCCCCATCGCCGCCGGCAACGCGGGAATGCCGGGATCGGCACGCAGATTGTCCCGCTCCACGTTCACATGCGCGATCCGGACGCGATCGTTCTGCGTCACCTCATACCGAGGCCGCACCACATGCCGTCCGGCCCGGATCTCCACCTGCGCCGGCCATGCCAGCCCCGGCAGGAAGTCGGCGACATCCAGCGCAACGGTGGCGAACGGACCAACCGCCCGATCCAGCGTCACCGGCTGCTCAGCACCCATGCGATCCAGCGCCACAGTGCCGGGCGGGATCGGCACAGCGTGGCTGTTCTGCAGCCACAGCACCACCTTTTCGTCCGGACGCGGCGCCGGCAGCCCGGCAAACCGGTCGGACGGCCAGGCATTTGCGTCGTGTGTGCACGACAAAGACGCGCCATTGTCAGACGCGTAGGTATCCAGTGCGTATTTCACCACGTCATGCCCGGCCACACCGATCGCATGCATGAACAACTGCCCGGTGAATGGCTCCAGCCTGAACCGCTCCCGCACCACCTGGCTGTCGATCGAGAATCCACCCGCGCCCGCCGGCAGAGCCTGTTCCCACGTCGCCAGGATCGTCCCGTCGGCATCGAACAGCCGCAGCCACAGCCGCACCGAAGCCGCGCCGTAGCGCGCCCAGTAATTCGCCGAAACCAGCCGCGTGTGCAGCCCGTCCGAGTCACGAAAGAAAGCGAAATTGGTAGCAAAATTCAGTCTGTCCAGATAGCGCCCGCGCACCGTCAGCAGCGCGTCCGGCAGCCTGATATCATCCAGCGTCACGACCCGTGCCCCCGCCGGCAGCATCGGCGCGACTCGCGCCACGGTCCGGCCGGCGTCGAAGGCGGCAATCAGCACCGTCCGGGCGCCGCTCGTCCCGATCGCGGTCAGTGGCCGCGACACCAGGCCGCCGCGGTTCTCCCCAACCAGGCTGACATCATGCACGAACAGCGCATCGACCGGCGTCGGATACATCGCCAGCAGCGCATCGGCGATGCCGTCGGGGTCATACAGCGCGACCGGCCCGTCCAGCCGCGCATACATCCGGCCGATCGCCTCCGCCGCCAGCGGATGCGCCAGCGCCTTATAAGTCACATTACCGCCGGCGCGCGCATCAAACGTCTGAATTCGCAGCATAGATCTTCCTACAGCCGCAACCGCCGGCGCATCTCCGCCGCGGCTTCCGGGGTATCGTTCAACGGCGCCACCGCCCAGTGCGCAAACCGGCCCTCGAACGGGCGCACCCGGTCTTCGTCCAGCAACGGCTTCAGAAACAGCCCCTGCCGCTGCCAGGACCCCGGCAACGGGGCTATCATCACCGGCGCGGTCGTCGCCGCCGCCTCGGAGATCATCGAAACGCTGTCCTGCGTCACGACAATCAAGTCGGCCAGCGCCAGCATGCCGAAATACGGGTTGTCCCCGCTGAAATCCCACACCCACCCGCCGCTCGGCGCCAAAGCGGTGCGAATCAGATCAGTCACCGCGGGATCGGTGCGGCGCGATGGAGTCACCACCACACCGAGTTTGTCGCGCTGCGCCATGGTCGCAAGGTCGCTCGCCAGCCGCGCACCCGTCTCCCGATCCAGCCGATAGCGCCCATTGTTGCCGCCCAGCAACACAGCAACGAGCGGCCGCCGATACGTCGCCAAACGGTCGCGCCAAAGCTCGGCTTCCGCCGCCAGCCGAGCCGCGGTAACGCGGTGCAGCGCGGTGCGGGTGACGAAAACGTTCGGTCCGGTCAGTTGGTCGTGGGTATTGGCGATGATCAGGTCGAAGCCACGAATATCCATCCGCGGATTCTGGATCTGCACGACTCGCATGGACCTGCGGCGCAGGGCGGCCAGCACTGCGCCGGCCATCCCGCCGCAACCGATGGCCAGCGACGGCAGCGGCGCCCGCACCGCGTCAGCCACCGCGCTCAGCGGATTCGGCCACAGTTTCGCGGCGATCCATTTCCACGGCGCGGCGGGCTTCAGCTCGCGTATCTCCGGCGACAGGCCAGCCGCCTCCGCCAGGCCCAGCGCCTGCGAGCGCAGTCCCGCCAGACCCTCGCTGATCACCCAGGGAGCAGTAATATCCGACATGACGCGGCTTTTCGGCGCCCTGTCACGCAACGTCAATGCGCTTCGCACGTGACGCTGCCCGGTTCTATCGTCACCCTCCCACCGCACAGGACCCCTCGGCATGGATCGCGATCTGATCGGCTACGGCGCCAACCCGCCCAATCCCCACTGGCCAGGCGGCGCCCGCCTCGCCGTCAACTTCGTATTGAACTTCGAGGAAGGCTCCGAACCCTCTGTTCCCGACGGCGATCCGGCCTCCGAATGGGGCCTGACCGAATACGGTGCCAGCAGTCCCGGCGTCATCGGGCGCGACCTCGCCGCCGAGGGCATGTTCGCCTACGGCAGCCGCGTCGGCTTCTGGCGCATCCTCCGCCTGTTCCAGGAACGCGCCCTGCCGATGACCATCTTCGGCTGCGCCCTCGCCCTGGAACGCCACAAGCCCGCCGCCGAGGCGATCCGCACCGCCGGCTACGACGTCTGCTGCCACGGCTATCGCTGGGAAAAGCACTTCGAAATGGACGAACCCTTCGAACGCGACCGCATCGCCCGCGCCATCGCCTCCCTGCAAGCCACCATGGGCGAGCGTCCGCTCGGCTGGTACTGCCGCAGTGGTCCCGGCGTGAACACCCGCCGCCTGCTGGTCGAGGAAGGCGGCTTTCTTTACGATTCAGATGCCTATGACGATGAACTGCCATACTGGACGAACGTCTCCGGCAAACCCCACCTCGTGGTCCCCTACACCATGTCCACCAACGACTCGAAATTCGGCCGCGGCACCTTCGCCACCGGCGACGACTTCTTCCACTACTGTCGCGACGCCTTCGACTTCCTCTACGCCGAGGGCCGCACCCAGCCGAAAATGCTCTCGGTGGGCCTGCACATGCGGCTGATCGGTCACCCCGCTCGCGCCGCCGGCCTGCAACGCCTGCTCGACCACATCGCCCGGTTCGACGGCGTGTGGGTGACACGCCGTCTGGACATCGCCCGCCACTGGGTCACCCATTTCAAACCCCCGGTTGCCGCTCCGCCAGCGCGCTGATACGCAGCGATATGGCCCCCAACGACCACGCCACGACAGATGTCCTGTCCCACGCGAGCGCGCGGCGGCAGAACATCCTGGTCGTCAAACTGGGCGCTTTCGGCAATATCATCCTCTCGCTCGGCGCGTTCGCGGCGATCCGCCAGCACCACGCCAACGCGCGCGTCACCGTTCTGACCAGCACGACCTACGCCGGCTGGCTGCGCACCTTCCCGTATTTCGACGACGTCCTGATCGATCCGCGACCCGGCCGCCTCGATTTCGCGAAAACCCGCCAACTCCAGCACATCTTGTCCGACGGCAACTTCGACCGCGTTTACGATTTGCAGACCTCCGCCCGGTCCTCCCGCTATTTCCACCTGTTCCCGCCGAAACACCGGCCCGAGTGGTCGGGAATCGCCTTCGGCTGTTCGCTGCCCGACCGTGATCCCGCCCGCAACGTGCTGCATGACACCATCCGCCAGCAGGGCCAGTTGCGTCAGGCGGGAATCACCGCGTTTCCGCCGCCCGACCTGTCCTGGTGCCGCGGCGACCTCACCCGCTTCACCCTGCCACCCGACATCGCCCTGCTGGTGCCCGGCAGTTCGCCGGACCGCCTCGCCAAGCGCTGGCCCGCCGAACGCTACCAAACCCTCGCCACCCGCCTGACCGCGAAAAACATCACCCCAGTGGTCATCGGCACCGAAGCCGAACAACCCCTGGCAGCCGCCATCCCCGCCGCCATCGACCTCACCGGCCAGACCAATATCCCCGACCTCGCCGACCTCGCCCGCACCGCCCGCTTCGCCGTCGGCAACGACACCGGCCCGATGCATTTGCTCGCCGTCGCAGGCTGCCCCGTCATCACCTTGTTTTCCAACGACTCCAACCCCGCCCAGTGCGCCCCGCGCGGACCCTGGACCCGCATTCTGCAATCGCCCGATCTCGCCGATCTGCCGGTCGAAACGGTCATGGAGGCAATCCCCGACTGATGCCCGATATCTCCATCCCAGCCAGAGCCGCCACCATCCCCGCCCCCGACGGCGTGCCGATGCCGCAGCGGATGTGGGCGATCCTGACCATCGGGCTTGGTCTGACCCTGGCAGTGCTGGACGGCGGCATCGCCAACGTCGCCCTGCCCACCATCGCCCGCGAGGTGAACACCTCCCCGGCCAATTCGATCTGGGTGGTCAACGCCTACCAGCTTGCCGTCACCATCTCGCTGCTGCCGCTGTCCTCCCTCGGCGAGATCTACGGCTACCGCCGCATCTACCAGGCCGGCCTGGTCCTCTTCACCCTGGCCTCGCTCGCCTGCGCGCTCTCCTCGTCGCTGACCACGCTGATCATCGCCCGCATGCTGCAAGGCTTCGGCGCCGCCGGCATCATGAGTGTCAACAGCGCGCTGATCCGCTTCATCTATCCGCGGCGCTGGCTCGGCCGCGGCGTCGGCCTGAACGCAACAGTCGGCTCAATTGCCTCGGCGCTCGGGCCGTCGGTGGCCTCGGCGATCCTGGCCGTCGCGCCCTGGCCCTACCTGTTCGCCGTCAACGTGCCCCTGGGCATCCTCGGCGCGCTGATCGCCCTGCGCACCTTGCCGATGACGCCCTTGTCCGGGATCAAATTCGATGCCGCCAGCGCAGCACTGCAGGCGGTGGCGTTCGGCACGCTGCTGTTCGGCGTGTCGGAGATGGGACACGGCGATTCCTGGAAACACGTTGGCCTCGAACTGGTCATCGCCGCGCTGTCCGGCGCCGTGCTGGTGGTCCGCCAGCTCAGCCGAACCGCGCCGATGCTGCCGGTCGATCTGCTGCGCATCCCGCTGTTCGCGCTGTCGGTCACCACCTCGGTCTGTTCGTTCATCGCCCAGTCGATCGCCCAGGTCTCGATGCCGTTCCTGTTCGAGCACCGCTTTCAGCTCGATCAGGTGATGACCGGCCTGCTGATGACCCCCTGGCCGCTGGTCGTCGCGGTGATCGCACCGTTCTCCGGCCGGCTCGCCGACAAGTATCCGGCCGGGCTGCTGGGCGGTTGCGGACTGGCGGTGATGGGGCTGGGACTGCTGGCCATGAGCCTGCTGCCCGATCACCCGGCCATGCTCGATATCGTCTGGCGCATGACCCTGTGCGGCATCGGCTTCGGCTTCTTCAACACCCCCAACAACCGAGCCATCATCACCTCCGCCCCGCCAATCCGCACCGGCGGCGCCAGCGGCATGCAAGCCACCGCCCGCCTGCTCGGGCAATCCATGGGCGCGGCCCTGGTCGCCCTGGTGTTCACCGCGTTTCCGCTCAACGGCACCACCATGGCGCTGTTCATCGCCGCCGGAGTCGCCGGCGTGGCCTCCTGCGTCAGTTTCAGCCGATTGGCAGCAGGGTAGGGCCGTCCGCCCCCGTCCGGGCGCACCAAACCGTGTTCATCGCGAAGTGCCGGCCGCCGTGACGCCGAACTACTCCAGATTGTAGCATACCGGCGGCTGCACACGCCCAGGCACAGCCCAGTAGTGGTGCCGCGGCGCCGGGACCAAAAGGGAGGAAACAATGGCAACACTGACCGTCGGCTCCGGCAGCGGATTTGAATACAGCACGCTGGCGAACGCGATCGCAGCCTCCCAGGACGGCGATCTGATCCAGGTCCAGGCCGGCACCTACACCAACGATTTCGCCGCCATCAATACCAGCATCACCATCGAGGGCGTCGGCGGTCTGGTCAACCTCGTCGCCACCTCAGCACAACAACTGCAGGACCTGAAGGGGATCCTGATCATCGGCCAGGACGGCACCACCGGGCCGAACGTCACGCTCGACAACATATCCTTCTCCGGCGCGGCCATCCCGAACGCTGCCGGCGGCAACGGCGCCGGAATCCGCTACCAGAGCGGCAACCTGACGCTGAACAACTGCTATTTCTTTGACAATCAGGAAGGGCTGCTGGCCGACGCGTCGAACGGCACGATCACCATCAACAACACCGAATTCGCCGACAACGGCAATGCCAACCCGCCGCCCGGAATCGAGCACAACCTCTACGTCGGCGCCATCCAGCAACTGACCATCGACAACAGCTATTTCACCGGCGCGATCGTCGGCCACGACATCAAAAGCCGGGCGGCGAACACCACCATCGAAAATTCCCGCATCGTCGAGCCCACCGGCAACGCCAGTTACGAAATCGACCTGCCGAACGGCGGCAACGCCCTGATCGAGAACAACGTCATCGAGAAAGGACCAGGCGCTGGAAATTCCCACTTCATCTCGTTCGCCGAGGAAGGCAACGCCTACGGCAGCGCCGCCCTGACCGTGACCGGCAACACCGTGCTCAACGACTACGGCGGCGGTGCGAACCTAGTGGTCAACGACGGCTCCGCCGGCGCCACCATCACCGACAACACGCTGTACGGTCTGACCACCGGCCAGATAGCCGAAGGTCCCGTGACCTCCACCGCCGGCAACACCGTCCTGCCGCAGGCGGGCGAGCCGGCACTCAACACCGCGCCACCCTATCTGCCGGTGATTCCGTTCTCCTTCGGCTGTTTCGTCGCCGGCACCCGCATCCTGACCGATACCGGTAAAATCCCGGTCGAAGCCCTCCGCATCGGCCAGTCCGTCGTCGTGGTCCGCCAGGACGGCAACCGGGCGTTGCGGCCAATCCGCTGGATCGGGCACCGTACGATCGACGTCACACGGCATGCCGATCCCACGCTCGTCTGTCCGATCCGCATCCGCGCCCATGCCTTCGCGCCGAACGCACCGCAGCGCGATCTGCTGGTTTCGCCCGACCATGCGATCTTCGCCGGCGGCCTGCTGATCCCGGCGCGCCTGTTGCGCAACGGCGCGACCATCCGGCGCGATGACGCGCTGCGCACCGTCCGTTACTTCCACGTTGAGCTGGACCAGCATGCCATCCTGCTGGCCGAAGGTTTGCCCGCCGAAAGCTATCTCGACACCGGCAATCGCAACGTGTTCGAAAATTCCGGCACGCCGATGCTGTTGCACCCCGATCTGTCCGGCGGCGCCGAACAGGCGCAGCGGGAGGCGGCATCCTGTGCCCCGTTCGCCGCCGACCCGGCGCGCGTGCGGCCGGTCTGGCAGCAACTTGCCGCCCGCGCCGAAGGTCTCGGCTGTAAGCTGCCCGAACCGGTGACGACAACCGATCCGGCGCTGCGCCTGCTGGCCGACGAGCGGACGTGCCGCCCGGTCGCCATGACCGCTGACCGCGCGGTGTTCGTCCTGCCGCCCGCATCACGATCCGTGCGGCTGCTGTCCCGCGCCACCGCGCCCTGCGACATCCGGCCCTGGGTCGAGGACCGGCGCCGGCTGGGCGTGGCGGTCGGGCATATCGTCGCCTCCGGTCCGGCGGGCCGCAGCGAACTCCCGGCTGACCATCCGGCGCTTATCGACGGATGGTGGGCGGCCGAACGTGACGGAGCGAAACTTTGGCGCTGGAGCAACGGCAATGCCGCGCTGCCGGTGCCGCCGCATACCACCCTGATCGAGCTCCACCTGAGCGGTGCAAATACGTATCTTCATAGTCACGAAAAAATCGCCGGCCGGTCCTCATGCCTCCGCCCGCCCGTCATGGTTTCAGCCGCCTGACGGAGTGAGCGACGCGGGAGCGCGTATGTTGGTCCGGGCGAGGCGATCCCCCGCTGTGACCGAATCTTCCGCACAGCTCATCGATGGCTGCCATGCCGCCGTCTCACCGCTTCTTGCAACAACACGCCGCGGTTTGTTGCGGTCTGTATCGCTGCCGGACATGTCGTGATCGGGCAAGATTGCCGCGTTCGGCAAATCGCCGCTAAAACCTCCGCCAACCAAGCCGCGAGGAACCGACAATGGCAACAGACGAACCCATCATTTTCCGCCAGGCCCCGCCATCCGCCCAAACCGGCGTCCCGCTTCCCCTCTCACCCGCCGAACGCCTCCCGCTCGGTCCCCTGCCGGGATCGCGCTACCCCGATCCGCACATCGAATCACTCGACAAGCGCTTCAAAGGCAGTCCCGGCACCGGTGCGGTCGAACGGGTCGCCACCGGCTTCCGCTGGGCCGAGGGACCAGCCTATTTGCGCGGCGGCCGTTACCTGATCTTCAGCGACATCCCGAACAACCGCCAGATGCGCCTGCTCGAGGATGACAATCACCTCAGCGTCTTTCGCTCCCCATCGGAAAATTCCAACGGCAACACCGTCGATCGCCAGGGCCGCCTCGTCACCTGCCAGCACGCCGCCCGCCGCGTCGTCCGCACAGAACATAACGGTCAAGTTACTATACTGGCAGATCGTTACGATGGCAAGCGGTTCAACGCGCCCAACGATGTCATCGTCGCCTCGGATGATTCGATCTGGTTCTCCGACCCCACCTACGGCATCGGCGGCAACTATGAGGGCCTGCAGGCCGACAAGGAGCAGGCAACCAACAACGTCTATCGCATCGACGCACGCAGCGGCGCCGTCACCATGCTGATCGACGACTTCACCCAGCCCAACGGCCTCGCCTTCTCACCCGATGAGAAGCGTCTGTACATCGTCGACAGCGGACGGACTCATGGCGGAGCGGCGCATATCCGGGTATTTGACGTCGATGTTGCGGCCGGCCGCCTCAGCAACGGCCGCGTCTTCGCCGAGAATTTTGCGCCCGGCATCACCGACGGCATGCGCGTCGATGTCGAGGGCAATGTCTGGACCAGCATGGGCTGGGCCGACCCCAGCGAGGATGGCGTACGCTGCTACGCCCCCGACGGCGACCTGATCGGCAAAATCCATCTGCCGGAGACCTGCGCCAACCTGGCATTCGGCGGCTTGTTACGCAACCGGCTCTATATGTGCGCCAGCACCTCGATCTACGCCCTGTACGTCAACACCCAGGGAGCCGCGGTTCCATAGTCGCCATCCGCGCCTTCACCCCCTATGGTCAGACCCGACGCGCTTCGAGAGAAGGTTCCCCGATGACGACCCCCCTTGCTGGCCTCACCGTCCTGGATTTCGGCCAGATTTTCCAGGGCCCCTACGCCACCATGCTGATGGCCAAGGCCGGCGCCGACGTGATCAAGATCGAGCCGCCGGGTGGCGAGCCCCTGCGCCGCCGCGTCATCGCCAGCGGCGGCGAAACAACGCTGCCGATCGCCATGCTCAACGCCAACAAGCGGGGTGTGACGCTGAACCTGAAGTCGCCGGCCGGGAAGGACCTGCTGAAGCAGATGGTGGCCAAGGCCGACGTGCTGCTGGAGAATTTTTCCCCCGGCACGCTAGACGGCCTCGGCGTCGGCTACGACGTTCTGAAAGACATCAATCCCAGGCTGATCTACGCCACCGGCACCGGCTTCGGCATCAGCGGGCCGGACCGTGACAACCTGGCGATGGATTTCACCATCCAGGCCGCCTCCGGCATCATGAGCGTCACCGGCGATCCGGACGGCCCGCCGATGAAGGCCGGCCCGACGCTGGTCGATTTCATGGGCGGCATCCATCTTTACGCCGCCGTCATGACCGCGCTGCTGCAGCGCATGACGACAGGGCAAGGGCAACTCGTCGAGGTGGCGATGCAGGAGACGGTGTATCCGTCGCTCGCCTCCAGCTACGATTACCATGTGCGCACCGGCAAAACGCCCCCGCGCGCCGGCAACCGCCAGGCCGGTCTGGCGAGCGCGCCGTACAACGCGTTCCAGACCAAGGACGGCTGGGTGGCCGTCCACGTCGTCACCGAGGCCCACTGGCAGAACCTGCTGCGCGCCATGGGCCGCCCCGACCTGCTCGACGATCCCCGCTTCTCCACCAACCCCGCTCGGACCGAAAACATGGCGGCGACCGAGGCCCTCGTCACCGCCTGGACCATCGGATTGGGCAAAGCCGAGGTCGTCGCGGCAGCGAAACGCTACAAAATCCCGGTCGCCCCGGTGCGCACCGCGGTCGAGGTCATGAACGATCCCCACATGCACGAACGCGGCATGTTGCAACGCATCGATCACCCCTCCCTCGGGCCGGTGGTGCTGCCCAATTCGCCGCTGCGCCTGCACGGCTCCGACCGCGTGGAACCGCTACCCAGCCCATTACTTGGACAGCATAATCAACAGATTTACGGCAACTGGCTCGGTCTGGATGTCGAGGAACTCAGACGGGCCGGGGCGATTTAGCTACGGGGTTCGTAGATTCCCGGAACTGATTCCGTCGTTAGTTTGCCGAAATTTCTTAAGCTCCTGTTTTTCCGAACCCGAATCTATTTTGTCATTGCGAGCCGCCGCTTGGCGGCGTGGCAATCCAGGACCGCACGCCCCTCGCCGCGCGCCAGCCGTCACAAGCCTCTTTTGTCAAAAAGCTCGATTGCGACTTCTGAAAGTCGATTCGCAGTTGTGTGACCGCCGTAGCCATTCAGATCCCAGGCACGCTTGCGTCGCGGGTCGGGTTCGGCTCGTCGCGCACAGCGATGATCTCGATCGGCCCGATCGCGTCTTCATCTGCTTCAGTCGGGTAGGGAACCGAGAATATCGAAAATGGCTTCCTGCCATCCAGCATAAGAAAGAGCTCGAAGTTGGTATGAATGAAATATGGAACGTCCTCACTCGAATGAAATCGACAGAGAACGCTCTCCTTGCTGATCGGATCGAAGGCAATACGAAAATGCCCGGCTATACTGCGCACTTCGTCGGGATCGAGCGTATAGATATGTTCCGGTCCTGGATCATCGTCAGCGCCGGGCCCGATCAGGCGCCGCAGGGCGTCCAGATCAGATATCGGCACAATCGCTTCGAGGACCGAACAGCCATACACGGGATCAATCGCCCGCAACACAAAACGATCCGTCATCTGTTGTCCGACATAAATTCGATAAACGTAGGTCGTTGCTTGCTCATGAGTCTAGGACAGCATCAGGTCGTTTGAACAGTGCGGGTCGATGTCGGCATAGAACCCGTCCCAGAACAAGATAAATCCAGTGCCGCGCCGCTCCATCAGGCCGGCTTCAACGAGCGCCGCGACATCATCCTGGATTCGCCGGTAGTCCGGGACAAGACCCTGTGCCAGCGCGCGCATGCCAAGGACGGTGCGATTAGCACGGATATACGGCAGCAGTTCCGCCCGGGTCGCAGACATGATGCGGAAGAAAGTGGAGCAGTCCTCGAAGCTGATATGGGACGCGGCTTCAATCGGTGCCCCCCGTCGGACACGACCGTCCGCCCCAGGATCACGTCGGCGTCGGCCGCCAGTGAGCTGCAAATGTGTATGTGCAAGGTGCTCGCTGTCTTGCCGCGCCAATACCCCATTCATCCCGCATCGCCTCGCGCTACCCAAGCCGGAACGTCTGATTGATTGTCCGGTGGCAGGACGCCCGGCGGATGGCATCTCGACCCGCCTCAAGCTCCGACCGCCCGTTCACGACGAGACCCCACGCCGTGCGATATCGAATACAAACCAAGAACATTTTCTTGCTTATCCCCCAAAGTTCCTATAATGTTCGGACCATTGAACCGGCAGGAGCCGCTCGTGTCCCCCACCACCCTCGCCGCGCTGAACACCGTTCTGGCCCAGCTCGCGATATACTTCCTCGCCGCCACCGGCAACGACCCCACCGCCGCCCGGCAGGCGGCGCATGCCATGCTCGCCGACTACCGCGCTGAAACCACAGAAGAAATCCACCTCGCCGCCGCGATCATCAGCTTCACCTTTCAGGCCCTCGACGCGCTCGCCCAGGCGGCGGCCCCGGACCAGTCGCTGAACCGGCAGATCCGCCTCCGCGGCAGCGCCGTCAGCCTCAGCCGGGAGGCCCACAAAGCCCGCCGCAAGCTCGACAACCTGCGACGCGCCAAACATGCATCCGCCGACCCGCCCGAAGCCTGCACGGCCCCCACCCAACCACAGTCCCAGCCATCCGAACCCGCCCCCCAAGGGCCCGCTCCAGCCATCATGGCAGCGGCCGCGACCGCCACAGCCTGGCCGCTCACCCGCCAGCAACGCCGAGCCGCCGAACGGGCCGCGGCCAAGCAACAGCGGCGATCAGCTGAACAGGCCCGCCGCGTGGCATTCCAAACCGATCGAATCCCCGCCGCCTCGCCTTGCCTTTGAGCGGGGCAGGCGCAAACACAACGATCAGCATGGATATGCCCCCACGACCGGGCATTGCCATGGTATTACTGGATGATGCTGATAAAATCACCGGTCCCAGTGGGCAACGGCTCCGACCCTAAGTCGCGATCCGGTCGATTTCGGAAAGTTCCTCCGCCGTCAGCGCCCAACTTCCGGCCTTGACGTTCTGCTCCAGTTGCTCCGGCCGCGTCGCCCCGGCGATCACGCTCGCCACCGGGCGCTGCGCCAGCAGCCACGAAAACGCCAGTTCCAGCATGCTGCGTCCCCGAGCCTCCACGAAATCACCCAACCGCTCCGCCATCGCCCAGTTGCGCTCCGTCAGATACCGGTCCGCCAGCCGCTGTGTCTTGGCCAGCCGCGTCCCGGCCGGCAGCGGCGTGTTCCGGCGGTATTTCCCGGTCAGCAGCCCGCTCGCCAGTGGAAAATACGGCAACAAGCCGAATCCCAGCTTCCGCGCCGCCGGAATCAACTCGGCTTCCGCGTCGCGGTGGATCAGCGAAAACTCGTCCTGGCAACTGACAAAACCGTTCAGCCCGGCCGACCGGGCCGTCCACGCCGCGTCCACCATCTCCCAGGCCGGAAAGTTGGAGCAGCCAATGTAACGCACTTTCCCCTGCCGGATCAGGTCGTCCAGCGCTCGCAGCGTCTCATCGATCGGCGTGCGCGGGTCGGTCCGGTGCATCTGGTACAGGTCGATCCAGTCGGTCTTCAGCCGCCGCAAACTGTCCTCGACCGCCGCCATGATATACTGCCGAGACCCGCCGACCTTCTCGCCGCTGTCGTCCATCGGCGCGGCAAATTTCGTCGCCAGCACGATCCGCTTGCGGTCATCGCCCAGAATCCGCCCCATCACCGCTTCCGATCCGCCCCGCTCGCCATACACATCGGCGGTGTCGAACAGCGTGATCCCCAGGTCGAGCGCCTTGTGGATCACCAGCTTCGTCGCCGCCTCATCGATCCGGCCGCCGAAATTGTTGCAGCCCAGGCCGATCGACGACACGCGAAGGCCGGACTGGCCGAGATTGCGGATTTCCATGACGGCTCACTCCCGTTCGTTGTTGCGCAGCGACCCCCAGGTCGGTCACGGCTCCAGAATAACCGCTCCGGTCGCACGTCGTGATTCCAGTTCCTCGTGCGCCGCACCCGCTTGTGCCAGCTTCATGATCTTGTCAATTCGCACACTCAGCGAGCCGTCCGCCAGCGCGTCGAACAGCCCCGCCGCCAGCGCCGCGCGTTCGCCCGGATCGGTCAGGTAATGGAACAGGATCGGCCGCGACACGCTGTTCGACCCCGCCGCCAGCCGGGAAACGTCGAACGGCGGCACGCTGCCGGACGACTGGCCGAAATTCACCAGATGCCCGCGCACCGCCAGGCAGTCCAGAGATCCCATGAAGGTGTCCCGGCCGACCGAATCAAACACCACATCAACGCCGCGCCCGCCGGTCGCCTGCCGAACCCGCGCGACAAAATCCTCCTCCCGGTACAGGATCACGTCGTCACAGCCGGCTTCCCGGGCGATCTCCGCCTTCGCCACGCTGCCGGCCGTGCCAGTCACCACCGCGCCGATCGATTTCAGCCGCTGGCACAGCATTCGCCCGACCCCACCGGCCGCGGCATGCACCAGCACCCGGTCGCCGGACTTCACCCGGTGCACCGGCCCGGTCAGCATGGCCACGGTCAGGCCCCTGACCAACCCCGCCGCCGCCGTCCGGTCGTCCACCGACCCCGGCAGCCGAAACGCTCGGTCCGCCGGCACGATGCGCTCCGACGCGTACGCGCCGTACTCGGCCGTGACGCAACCAACCCGGTCGCCGGGGGAAAATCCCTCAACGCCCGACCCGACCGCCTCCACCACGCCGGCCGCCTCGATCCCCGGAATGCCCGGCAGGGCAAGCGTTTTGTACAACCCGCTACGGACATAGATGTCGTGAAAATTCACCCCGATGGCAGTTTGCCGCACAAGCAGTTCACCCGGACCGGGCTGCCCCACCGCCACCTCCTCGGCGACCAGCACCTCAGGCCCGCCATACGCCCGCAACACGATCGCCTGCGCCATCAACGGCCTCCCGCCCTACCCGATATTGTTGAAAATGCGCTGCCTCACGGTGTCGCCGACGCGGATGTCGAGTTTGGCCGTCACTCCGGCCCCGAGTTCCAGCGTCGCGCGCACCGGCCCGCGGCTGTCGATCGGGGCCAGGCTGCGCGGGACCGTATCCTCGGCGATCGAGCGGATCGTCCCGTCAGCGTTGATGAACACCATGTCGAGCGGCACCAGCGTGTTTCGCATCCACATCGGCACAGCGCGTGGGAAACCCCAATCGAACAGCATGCCGCCGTCCTCGGGGATCGCCGTGCGGAACATCTCGCCGGTAATCTGCTGGTCGGGCTTCAGCGCCATCTCGACGTTGAACACGTGCTGGGCGCCATCACGCGTGACGATCACCAGTTTTTCCTTGGGCAACTCGGGTTGCGGCCCGGTCGGGTCCGGCGCCTGCGCCCGCGCCGCGAACGGAAGACCGGCACCAAACGCCAGCAACATACGCCGTTTCATGCAGACAGCATCTCCTTGGATAGGGCGCGTTGTAGCCGCCGTCGCCGGGCACCACCAGAGCAGGCTGGTTCCCCCCACCGCTGCCCCGCTCACAAACCCCACGCTACCCCCCGAACTCCGCCCCAATCGCCCCGCTATCCGCACCCACAGCCGGCACCGCGCCCAGCGCCAGTATCTCCCCCACCCGGATCACCGCTGGCGCAACGATCTCCGCCACCCCGCCACCCGGCAACCCCACCGGAGTCCGCCGCAGCGCCGGATGACGCCCCAGCGCCGCCAGATCGTTGACGAATCCGTAGGCCGTGTTTGCCGCCCGCAATTTCGCCGCCGCCGCCTCCCGCGTCAGCGTCGCGAACATCGCCCCCACCCGCGCATCCACCACCGCTCGGTTTGCCACCCGTATCGTATTGCTCTCGAACCCCGGCGCCAGCGCCAACGAAGGCGCGTCCAGGAACGCCGCACAGAACGTCGCCCACTCCCGTTCGTTCTGGATCGAGATCAGCACCAGCGCGCCGTCCCGCGTCCCAAACGCCCCGTACGGACAGATCGACGGATGCGCCAGCCCGAGACGCAAAGGCGACTGCCCGGTGCCCTCGAAATACAGCAGCGGCACGTTCATCCAGTCTGCGACCGCATCGAACAGACTCACCTTCAGTCCCTTGCCGCGGCCGGTCTGCCCGCGCTCGATCAGCGCCTCCAGCACGCCGGTATAGGCGTTCATCCCGCAGCCCACATCGGCGATCGACACGCCCACGCGCCCCGGTCCCTCCGGCCGGCCCGT
>Ga0182012_10001933_pt1 | contig 22584 bp, 13 predicted proteins | sample 612S2SmetaG_FD_120486 | JGI IMG/M metagenome (GOLD analysis project Ga0182012, IMG submission 120486) | Permafrost microbial communities from Stordalen Mire, Sweden - 612S2S metaG | ecosystem: Environmental > Terrestrial > Soil > Wetlands > Permafrost | place: Sweden: Stordalen | collected... | reverse complement strand
CCGAACCCGGCAACTGCTGGTCGAAGACGAAGCACTGCGCCTCGTGCGTCTCGTCAGCGCCGAGCAGTTGCGGATCGTCGAAGGGGCCGAGCAAGTGCTTGACGTCATTGCCGGCGCGCCTGCCGTGCAGGATGGCATGCCCGAGCTTTGCGGTCGCCTGCTGGCCAACCTGCTGAAGCAAGCGCCGCGTTACAACTCGGCGGTCGTCGTCGGCCTCGACGGCCACTACATCTGTGCGCCTGGCCCATTCGATCGCGGCGCCGACCTGTCCGCCCGGACCTATTTCCGGCTCGCCCTCCAGACAGGAGGTTTCGCCATCGGCGATTACGTGGTCAGCCGGTGGGCGATGCAGCCGACCATCCACATGGCCAAGCCATTCAGGACCAAAGAGGGGACCGTCGCGGGTGTCGTCGCCGTAGGGCTCAGCCTCGACTGGCTGGGTCAACAGCTCGATCGCCTGGTCTTGCCGGCGGGGGCGATTGCTTCGATCAAGGATCGCAACGGCATCGTCCTGGCCTACCACCCTGATGGTGGACGTTTTGTCGGCCACCCGATGGTCGCGGCAAATCGCTTTACCCTCGAAGGAAACAAGGTCAACGTTGTTGATCTCACGGGAATCGACGGCCGGGAACGCATCACTGCCTATTCCCCGGTCGGCGCCGAACCGAATGGACTGGGCATCGCGGTCGGACTGGACCGTGAGGTTACCTTCGCCGCGGCAACGGAGGGAAACCGCAAGGGCATGATTCTGATCGTCGCCGGGGCAGGGTTGGCTCTGGTCATGACGGCCCTGCTCGGCAGCCGCCTGATCCGTCGTCCGCTCGGCCGGCTGCTCAACGGCGCGGAAAGTTGGCGCAGGGGCGACCTCGCCGTCCGCGTTGACCTCCGTTCGGACCGCAGCGAGTTCGGCCGCCTCGCAGCCGCCTTCGATGCCATGGCCGTCGAGCTGGAGCAGCGCGACCGCGCCTTGCGCCGAAGCGAGGTGCTGTTCCGCACCACCTTCGACCAGGCCGGCGTCGGCATGACACAGTGTGCTCTGGACGGGACCTGGCTGCACGTCAACGACAAGATGTGCGCGATCCTGGGCTACAGGCGCGATGAACTGGAGGGCCGCAACTTCCAGGACGTCACGCATCCCGGCGATCTGGCAGCCGACCTTGCGAAGCAAGCCGGACTGGTGCGGGGAGAGACTGACACCATCACGCGCGTAAAGCGCTACCTGCGCAAGGATGGCGGGATCGTTTGGGCCAACGTCACGGTGTCCCTGCTGGGGGATACCGGGGACACCCCGGAACGCATCATCACGATCGTCGAGGACATTTCCGAGCGCAAACGCGCGGAGGACAGCCTCAGCCAGGCGACCGCTCTGCTCCGCGCCATCGGCGACTGTTCGCCGGATCCGATCTACGCGAAGGACGCCGAAGGCCGTTTTCTGTTCGCCAACCCTGCGGTTCTCGCCGTGATCGGCAAGCCCGCCGAGCAGGTGATTGGTCACTCCGATGCGGAGTGGCATCACAACCCGGAGCAGGCCGCCGCGGTTATGAAGAACGACCGGCGGATTATCGAATCCGGCCGCGTGGAACGATTTGAGGAGACCTTCGACGCAGCGCCAGCGGGAACGCGCGTGTTCCGGTCCGCCAAGGCGCCCCTGCGGATGGAGGACGGCACGGTGGCCGGGGTTGTCGCCGTATCGAGCGACATCACGCAGCTAAAGGATGCCGAAACCGCACTCCGCCAAAGCGAACAGCGGTTCCGGACCACCTTCGAGCAGGCGGCTGTCGGCATAGCGCATGCCGGTCTCGATGGACACTTTCTCCGGGTCAACGATCGCCTCTGCGACCTGCTCGGCTACACGCGCGCCGAACTGCTCACCGTGACTTTCCGGGAGTTCACGCATCCCGACGACCTGCCTGCGAGCCTGGATGCACTCCATCGCCTGGTGGCAGGGGAGATCCCGGCTGTCGCCATGGACAAGCGATACATCCGCAAAGACGGATCCCAGCTCTGGGTCTCGCTGACGGTTTCCCTGGTGCGCGACGAAGCCGGAGCGCCCCAGTACTGTATCGCCGTCACCGAGGACATCTCCGAGCGCAAGCGCGTCGAGGCGGAACTCCGCCGGCTGACCGCGGATCTGGAAACGCGCGTGCACGAGGCAGTCGCGGCTCGGGAAGCGGCGCAATCGCGGGCCGCCCATGCCGAGCGCATGCAGGCGCTCGGCCAGCTCGCCGGCGGCATCGCGCACGACTTCAACAACGTGCTGCAGGGGGTTCAGGGAGCGACCTCGCTCATTGAGCGCCGCGCCGGGGACGAGGCCGGCGTGCGCCGTCTCGCGCGGCTCGCCATCGAGGCAATCGAGCGGGGTGCCTCCATCACCCGCCGTCTGCTCGCATTCGGCCGCCGCAGCGACCTGCGCGCCGAGGCGGTTGACGTGACTGCGCTGTTGAGTGATCTGCGCGAGATACTTGCCCCCACGCTGGGCGCATCAATCGATGTGCGGGTCGGACTGGAAGCCGGTGTCCCACCGCTCTTCGCGGACAAGGGGCAGCTTGAGACGGCGCTGGTCAATCTGGCCACCAACGCGCGCGACGCAATGCCGAAAGGCGGTTGTCTGACCCTGTCAGCCGGGACCGAGATCGTGCCGACGGATGGTCCGACGGCCGTGGCCGAGCTCGCCCCGGGGCGCTATGTGCGGCTTGCCGTCGCCGACACCGGCACGGGCATGGACCGGGCCACGCTCGCGCGGGCCGGGGAGCCATTTTTCACAACCAAACGACTCGGTGCCGGCACCGGGCTGGGCTTGCCAATGGCCAAGGGATTCATTGAGCAGTCAGGCGGCATGTTGCGCATCGAGAGCAGCCTGGGCGAAGGCACGACGATCACCCTTTGGCTCCCCGCGGCTGGGACCGGCAGCGCCGGGGCGGCGGCTCGGCGCGCCGCGGACACAGCGGCCAGGCCCGAGAGGACTGCGACGGCCGCATGGGTACTGCTGGTCGATGACGACAGTGTGGTTCGCGAGGTGCTCGTGGAGCAACTGGAGGAGGCGGGCTACCGCGTGCTTGCCGCCGCCAGCGGCACCGAGGCACTCGCCCTGCTGGCCGCTGGAGAAGTGGTGGACGCCCTTGTCACGGACCTGACCATGCCGGGCATCAGCGGTCTGGACGTCATCCGCGCCGTACAGGAGCGCCACCCAGGGCTGCCCGCTGTGCTCCTGACCGGCTACGCCGGCGACGGCGCCGCCCTGGCAGTGGGCGGAGCCATCAGCGGCAGCTTTTCGTTGCTTCGGAAACCGGTTAGCGGCGCTCACCTGATCGATCGCGTTCGTGCGCTGTTGGCGGCAGCGGCACACGACAAGACGGCGCGCACTCGTTCGGAGCCATAATGCTGTTGCTTGAGGTGGTTGCGATCGGGCCGTCGTCGCCGGCCTGTTGCTGATGATTCCCGTCGAGCAGGCGGAAACAGGCAACCCGGACGCTCTTCAACTGGGTTGGTTGTGCCGTTGGCGGGTCGCAGCGGCCGAGCCGTACCCGGCGTCACGACGTCGCAACGGGTGAGCCGCCGCGAGCTGCGGACGCTTCGCGCCCCGTTCTGGCCGTTCAGACGAGCGTCGCCGTTCCTGCCCTCGCCCTGCCAGACTGTGCTTAGCTTGCCGATGCGCTTAAGCGGGACACCGTTCACAGGAACCTGTCTCAGGGAGAGCCAATGTCGGTGGATGCCAATCGCTCCCGGTTGCCGCGGTCTCGCGAGCGCGGCTTGTATGCCGCGGCTGGCGGCGGGTCCGCAACTGGGGCTGCTCCCGGGGAGCTGTCTCTCCTGCGGGCTGGCCCGTTGCATCGGCGCCTGCGGATCGCGACCGGCGGCGTCCTGCTGGCCTACGTCGCGACCCATCTGCTGAATCACGCGTTGGGAAACGTGTCGGTCGCCGCCATGGAGGCGATCCTGCTGGTACAGAAATGGATCTGGCAGGGCGTTATCGGAACGATCCTGCTGTACGGTTCCCTTGTCACGCACGCGATCCTCGGCATCGCGACACTGTATCTGCGACGCTACGTCGGCTGGACCCGTCCCGAGATCGTGCAACTCGTCCTGGGCCTGTGCATTCCATTGCTGCTTGCAAACCACATCACCGTGACTCGTCTTTCGCTGACACTGTACGGTCTGGACAAGGGCTACGCGCAGGAGCTCACCGCGCTCGGCATCGTGAGCCCGTTCTTCGGCGCCGTGCAAATACTCGTATTGATTGCCGCCTGGGGCCACGCCTGCATCGGCTTGCAATTCGCGTTCCGGCTGCGGCGTTGGTACGTGAAAGCGCGCATGGCGCTGCTGCTGGTCGCGGTCCTTGTCCCGGTGCTGGCGCTGCTTGGCTTTGCCCAGGGCGTTCGCGAGGTGCGGCGCAGCTATCCCGATCCAGCATGGCGCGCAGTGAACCTGCAATCATCGATTACCGGTTCGCCGGCGCAGAACCGTGTTCTGGCCGAGATGCGCAACGGCTTCATCCTTGGCTTCCTCGGCCTGCTTACGCTGGTCGTAGCGGCACGGCGCGTGCGCGCGTGGCAGGAAACCCGGTTGAAGGGCCTTGCCATCGCCTATCCCGATGGCCGGGTCGCCCGGCTGCCGCCCGGTTTGTCCGTGCTGGATGCGAGCCGCATGATTGGGTTCCGCCACGCATCGGTTTGCGGGGGACGCGGCCGCTGCTCGACCTGCCGCATCTGGGTCTGCCCGACAGGGGGCGGCGACTTGCCGCCGCCGTCGACCGCGGAGCTGTACGTGTTGCAACGGATCGGCGCGGATTCCGCACAGCTTCGCGTGGCCTGCCAGTTGCGGCCGACGCTCGACGTGCGCGTGGTGCCGCTGGTGCCAACTGGCATGGCGGCGGAATACATCGGCCGTATTGGTCCGCCGATGGGTGAGGAACGATTTGTCGTCGCCATGTTCGTCGATATGCGCGGCTCGACGCGGCTGGCGCAGAACCAACTCGCCTACGACGCCGTGTTCCTGGTCCGGCGCTTCGTCGAACTCGCCGCCGGCGCGGTTGTGGCAGCCGGCGGAATCCCGAACCAGTTCACTGGGGATGGCATCATGGCGTTGTTCGGGTTGCGCAGCGAACCCCGGCAGGCCTGCAATCAGGCGCTCGACGCGGCGCTCGCGTTTGCGGGCGAAGTACACAAGCTGAACACTGCGTTGCGCGGAGAGCTTGCTGAACCGATCGGATTTGGCATAGGCCTGCACTGCGGCCGTGCAATTGTCGGCGAGATCGGGTTTCACGAGCACACCACCTTCACCGCGCTCGGCGACGTGGCGAACGTCGCGGCCCGCCTGGAAACGGCGACGCGAAGGCTCGCGTGCCAGGCGGTCGTTTCCGACGAGGTCATGCGACTTGCAGGGGCCGAATGGCCGGTGCATCGGCAAGCATGTATCGAAATCGCCGGCGGGAACGCGCCGATCGCAGTGCACCTGCTGGATCTCGACGCCGCGTTGATGGATGGCCGAATCCGTGGAGGATCTTCCGCGGCGCCGTAGTGCGAGTGGCAGCCCGAATTCGATGCCTTATGGTGTCATTGCTCACATCATTTGTCGCCATCTTGCCGTGGAGTGGTATCTGAGCTTTGCAGCGGGCGGCTCGAGATAATCCGGGGTCGGATTCAATGAAATGCTCATAGTCTTAACCGCCGAGTGGCAAGGCGACCGACCGGTTGCCCTCCTCGTCTCGCACGAGCAGAAGAACATAACGGCTGCCTTGGCCGCGCATGCCGGCCAATTTGTTAAGCACATCGCCAGGCGTTTCAATGTCCGCCATTTGAACCTTGACGATGATGTCGCCGGCATGCAGCCCGCGGTCATCGGCCGCACTCAACGGGGTAATACTCGTCACGACAACGCCCTTCTGATTCGCCGGCAGCTTGTACTGGAGCCGAAGGTCGGCCGTGATGGCTGAAAGGTGTAACCCGAGGTCCGGTGCATCGTCGCGCGCAAGATGGCGGGCTGTAGGCAGCGTGGCGCCTGCATGAGACTGATCGCCGCGCCACTCGGCGATCGTGACCGGAACGCTCTGCAGCCTGCCATCCCGCCAAACCACCAGAGTCAAAACTTGCCCGATCGGCATCTGGCTTACGGCGCGCGCCACGGCCCTGGGGTCCGGCAGGTCGCTGGCTCCTGCTTTCAAAATGACATCGCTATAGCGGAGCCCGGCCTTTTCGGCCGGGCCGCCCGAAACGACGTCGACGACAAGGGCCCCCTGGATCTCGGACAGGCCAACGGCCGCCGCTATGTCCTGCGTTACCCGCTGGATGTGCGCTCCCAGAAAGCCGGCCTGCACCCTTCCGTTCGCGCGAAGCTGACGCACCACGAAACTTGCGTCGTTTGAGGGAATGGAGAAGCCAAGCCCGATGGAACCGGTTTGGCCGGCTGGCGCGTACAGGGCCGTGTTGATGCCGATGACTTCTCCCTTCATATTGAACAATGGCCCACCGGAATTACCGTGGTTGATCGCCGCGTCGGTCTGGATATAGTCGTCATAAGGGCTTTTCATGATGTCGCGGTTCAGGGCGCTGACGATGCCGGCACTGACCGAACCGCCAAGCCCGAGCGGATTGCCGATCGCCAAGACGGGCTCCCCGACACGCGTCTTGCGGCTGTCGCCGAAGGTGACCGTCGGCAGCGGCTTTGCGGCATTGACCTTCAGCACGGCGATGTCGGCGATCGCGCTCGCGCCGATGACCTGCGCCTTGAGCGCCGTGTTGTCCTGCAGGATGACGGTGATCTCGTCTGCATCCTCGATCACGTGTTGATTGGTAACAATGAAGCCGGCCGAATCGATGACGAAGCCAGACCCAAGGCTCTGCTTGCTCCGCGGCGCCGTCGCGGCCACTTCCGCGGACGGGCCATCGGGCACCGGCAGAAAGCGCGTGCTGGAGATATTGACCACAGCGGGCAGCAACGCCGGGACGAGGTCGTCCAGCCCAGGGATCGGCTCGCCCGCGGCTGCCTGGCTCGTGGCGGCCGAACCTTGCATCGCAAGGACAATAGCAACGGCTAAGACGAGGCGCCGGACGGCCAAGCGGAACATGACGGCATTCCCCTCCGTGAGGGCGGAGCTCGCTGAAGCCGGTCGAGGTTCCCGGGATATGGGAGCGATCGGTGGCTTGTTAATCAACCATCATTTTACGACGAGCGGCCTGAGCTTCAATCGCCCCTGCCTTTGCCGCCTGGTTCGGTTCAGCCGCGGCTGTCAGAAACGGCCCTTGGGCGCACGCTCGGCGGCGTGATCTCGCGCCAGCCAGACATCCCGGCGTCGCTTTCCGGGCTATGAAATGCCTCAGGGCGCTGCTTCCACCTTCGTGCTCTAGTGCCCTCCTCGATGGGATGATGCCCACCGGCCGACATCCACCGGCGCTCCGCGGGCGGTGGCCGGCGATAAGGAGACGGACCATGAACATCACAATTTTCGTACTGGTCGCCGCACTGACGCTGGGAATGGGCACCGCCTTCGCAGACGAGGCGAAAGACAGCCACCGCGATACCGACCCACATGATCGTGTGCTTCTGGTCCAGGATCAGCACGGCGGCGACGCGGGCTTTGATGCCGGGCGGGGTCTCGTCTAGCCGGGAGCAGGCGACCTCAGGGCAAGCTGAAGTGTGCCCCTTAGCGGGAGCTTCCTGCTTTCATTTTACCCAAGCCATTGATTTCGCTTGCAATGCACGCGAGACCCGTCTAGAACACAGCGGTGTAATCTAACATTTGAGACCTGTGCCCACGAGCCGGATGTGCTCATGCCGGCGCCATGTATATCGAAGCCGTCCCGAATCGGAACTCGCCCCGCCATCATGCTGCGCGAAAGCTATCGCGAGCACGGCAAGGTTCGTAAAAAACGCACCCTGTGCAATCTCTCCGACTGGCCGAAAGAGCGCGTCGAAGCCCTGCGCGCGGTGCTCAAGGGCGGCACCGTCATTCCCGCCGAGCGGCAAGCTGCAGATCGTCTACGGTCTGCTCTGGCTCCCGATGGCTGCCCCGGTCGCCATCGAGGTGTTTGAGGGCAACACCGGCGATCCGACCACGCTGACCGCCGTGGTCGCGCAAGGGGTCGAAACGCAGGCCTCGCTCGACATCGCCGCGGCCGCTGTACATACGTGTGCTCCGCCACTACGGGCCGTCCTCACTTCAGACCACCGCCTTTACGTCGGCCGGGGTCTCCGACAGATCCAGCCTCTCGTCGGCGGCGACGCGCCACAGCGTGCGGCGTATTGTTACGGGCGGTTCGGGGTAGCCGATCAGGTGTCCCTGCGCGTGTGAGCAACCCATGCTTTCCAGCGCAACGAGTTGCTCGACGGTCTCGACCCCCTCAGCCACGCAGTCAATGTTCATAACCCGACAGACTTGCAGGATCGCCTCGATGAGGCCGCGCGAGCGGTTGTCCTGCAGGATACCCTGCGTGAAGCTGCAGTCGATCTTGATGTCGGAGAACGGAAAACACCGGAGGGTGCTAAGGCTGGAACGGCCGGTGCCGAAATCGTCGAGCGCGACCCGTATGCCAAGATCTCGCAGCGCGGTAATCCGCCCCAACATCTCGGCCGTCTCTTCCAGCAACTGGCCCTCGGTAACCTCCAGCGTTAACCGTGCCGGCGGCAGCCTTGTCGCAGCCAGCAGTTTACGCACTTCATCAACGATCTCGCGGCGGCGCAACTGTGCCGGCGCCACATTGACCGAGACGCCGATCGGCATCGCCCAACTCAAGGCTTCACGGCAGGCGGTCTCCATCACCCAGCGCCCAAGATCCACGATCAAGCCGGTGCGATCGGCCAGCGGGATGAAGCTGGCAGGGTAGATGATCCCTTTGGTCGGATGGTTCCAGCGAAGCAAAGCCTCGGCGCCGACTACCCGTTTGGCTCCAATGTCCCATATCGGCTGGTACTCAAGCATGAACTGCTCCTCCTGCAACGCGAACTGCAGTGAATTTTCGAGGATCCGTTCATCGTGCCGTCCGCCGTCCAACACCTCGTCGAACACGCAGTAACGGTCGCGGCCGGCTGTTTTAGCGCGGTACAGTGCAAGATCCGCGTGGTTCAGCAGCGTCTCGGCGCTGCGACCCTGTGTGGGGAAAAAGGAGATGCCGATCGATACCCCAATACAAGCAGTGCCCTGCGGCAGCCAATACGGCTCGCGGACCACGGTTAGCAGACGCTCGGCGGTGACTATCGCAGCGTCGGGAGCGCTTACGTCGGGCATGACCAGTGCAAACTCGTCGCCTCCCATGCGAGCGAGCGTGTCATCCTCGCGCATGACGGTCCGCATACGGTCCGCAAGCTGGAGCAGCAGTTCATCGCCTGCGCCATGTCCCAGCGTGTCGTTGACCAGCTTGAAGCGATCGAGGTCAAGAAACAGCACCGCGAGCCCGGTCCCGTCGCTCTCCGCAAGGGACATTGCCTTCGCGAGCTGCTGCGCAAACAAGGCGCGGTTGGGCAGGCGGGTCAGCACATCGTGCTGCGCCGCATAGATCACGCGTGCCTCCGCCAGTTTGCGCTCGGTGATGTCAGTGTAGGTCCGAACCACGCCACCATCAGGCATTGCCACGCTGCGGATTTCGAGCACAGTTCCGTTGGGACGACGCCATTCGTGCATGGGGCGCAGGTCCTTGGGACCCCGTCGCTGGTGCGGCGACCACATATCGGAATCCGACAGCTCCGCGAATTCGCCGTGCTCCCGCTGATAGCGCACCACGCTGTCGAAAGTGGCGCCGCCGCCCATCAACTCGGAAGGCAAATCAAGCAACTGCAATGCGCGGTCGTTGAACACGCCGATGGTTCGTTCCGCGGTAACCATGACAAGGCCCTGGTCCATGTTCGCGAGCGTTGTCTCCAGCAGCACGGACTTCTTCCGCAGCGCCACCTGTGTGGCCTCCAGCTTGTGGAATTGCGCCAGCAGCGCACGGCCGATGCGGACGGCCAGCGCAACCCCGATGGCGATCGCGGTGAGCGAAATCGCCAGCAACAGCCGGTGCACGAAGCCGATGCTGGCGAGCATCGAGGCAACCGCCTCGCGCTGCGATCCCCCCGCATTGTCAAGCTCCATGGTGGCGGCCTTGAGCACGGCGGCGCTGGCGGCATCCCGTTCGACAGCCGCGCGTCGCAACAGGTCGTCGGCTTCCACGACGCGCTGCAGCGCTTCAGTATGCACGTCGAGCGGCTCCATCAGGGCAGAGACGAAACGCCGGATGCGGGGGTTGTCCCCAGCCAGGCGCGCCAGCTCGCCAAGCTCGGCCGGCAAGGCTGTCAGCACTTGCCCCGCAATGTTCGAATCGGCCGGGCTTCGAGAGGTCACGAATCGCATGGCCGCGGCGTCGATTTCCTGGAAGCTCTGCGCCATCCGCATGCCGCTGCGGATCAGGTCGGCGTCGGTCTCGCGCTCCATCGCCTCCGCGATGGCCGAGGTGATCATGCGCATCTCGGTGTCCGCGGAGAGCAGGCTCTCGATGCCGGCACGGCGCAATTCGACGGCGGAAAAGGTCTTATCCACGCTGGTACGGTAGCGAACTGCGAGCGCGGCGAGTCCGGCTTCGTCGCGCCCGCTGCTGGTAACCGCGAGCGCTATCGCCCGACCGAGCCGGCCCAGGCTGTCCGTGGCCGCCTTCTGGTCGGCCATGCTCGCCGTCAGCGCGTATTGCGCCACGCTCGCGCGCGCGTCACTGACCTGGAGCAACAGCGCGCCCGCGATCTCGGCAGTGGCGCTGGCGCGACTGACACGCGCGGCGCCCGAATCGACGGGCCCCATGAGCTGGAACGTCGCGACCGCGACCGCGACGAGCAACGCCAGCAGCACCGCGAAGCCGCCGCCGATTCGGATAGGCACCGATGGCGTCGAGGGTGTCTTCAGCCGATCGCCGGCCATTCTTGTCCTCGCTCAAAAGAGGCGCGGTCATGCAGCAATCAGGCAGCGCTCCGAATCTCCTCGATCCGGCGTTTGCCGAACAGCGTCTCGAACTCCGGCATTCCCGATGCCATCGCATCGACAAAGCGCGCACGATCAATGCCGGCCAGCACTTGCATCCCCTCCTGCTTCAACGCGGGGACGCCGGTGACTTCGGCCTCCGCGGCGTAGGTCCTCGACGCGCGTGCACCGGTCTTCGCCGCCTCCAGGAAGATCGCCCGGTCCGCGGCTGAAAGATCGCCGTATGCGTCGGACGACATCACGATCACCGCAGGGTCGTAGATATGTCCACTCAGGGTCAGGAACGTTTGGACTTGTCCAAGCTTCGCTGAACGGATGGTGGCGATCGGGTTTTCTTCGCCGTCGAACACCCGGGCTTGCAACGCGGCATAAAGCTGCGGGAACGGGAGCGGGCTGGCGTCCACACCCATCGCCCGGAAGCCAGCCAGCATGACCGGGGACTGCGGCAGGCGGAGCTTGAGGCCCCTGAGATCGTCCGGGGAGGCAATGGGATGCTTCGAGTTGGTCAGGTGGCGCAGGCCATTCTCGCCCCAGGCCAACGCGACGAGACCCTTGCCAGACAGGCGTTGCAGGTAGGACTCGCCGATCGGTCCGTCCAGGACCGCATGGGCATGGGAGCGGCTGTCGAACAGGAACGGGATATCAAAGATGCCCGCTTCCGGAAGGATGCTCGGCAGAGGAGCGCCATTGATGAAAGCGAGGTCAATGGCGCCGAGTTGCACGCCTTTCAGCATCTCGATCTCGGCACCGAGTACGGAGTCCGAAGACTGCTGAATCTGAATACGACCGCCGGTGCGATCGGCAACTTCCTCGGCCATTGCGGTGGCGCCGGCGCCAAGCTGCGACTCGCGCGGCAGTAGATAGCCGAAGCGGAGTTTGCGCACCTTCTGCGGCCCCGCCCTTGCGGGACCGTACAGACTGCACATACTGCCGGCGGTTAAGGCAGCCGCGGATAATAGAAGGTTTCGACGCAGCAGCATCTCGGTCTTTCAGAGAAAACAGTCGTGCGTGGCTGCCCTGCATCAGGAACCGGTCGCTCGGCCATTCAGGATCACGCAGACCGTATCGTCTCACCGTAACCGTAGCGTTGACCATTGTCAACGGTTTTCCACAGTGAGCCGGCAGTGTTGACACCAGTGAACGGCATGGTTACCATGCGCAGCGTTTGGTTCCGCCATCCCCTTTCCACGTCAGATTAGCTGCTCCATCGTCGGAAGCGGCCGCCTGCCCTCATCCAGTGGTTCGAGTCGTTATGCGATTGCGATCGGGAAGACACGCCGTTGGACCGGACATCCCGTTAGGGCGTAGGCTTTCGCAGGGGCTCTATGAGCCTGCGTCTTTATATTGCTGATGCTGGTCTGAGCTTTGAATTTGCGGCGCCCTTCGGGTTGGCGGGGGCACAGGCCCGGCGAACGTGCATCTCGGCTCGCTGGCAAACATCTCCAGAGGTCCGCCTGCATGACTGAGACGGATTACAGCCACAAGGGTCGAGTGTGGACAGCATCAAAACGCGGCTTTCCAGCCGCCGCCGATTCCTGCGTTGGACGGGCCAAGGGGCGCTGGCGGTCGCCTGTGCCAGCGCGTCCGCGGCCGCTGGCGACGCCGGCAATGCTCCGCCTCCAACCGACCAACAGGAATGGGAGGCGTTCAAGCAACGCTATGTCACGGCGGAGGGCCGTGTCATCGACACCGGCAATAACCGGATCTCCCACAGCGAGGGGCAGGGCTGGGGCCTGCTGTTCGCGGCCACGTTCGATGATCGCCCCAGCTTCGACCGCATGCTGGACTGGACGTCACGCGCGCTCCGACGGCCGCACGATTCCTTGCATGTTTGGCGGTTCGATCCCGCGGCGCGCGACCCAGTCGGCGACCACAACAATGCCACCGACGGCGACCTTTGTATCGCCGCGGCGCTGACCCGCTCGGCCCGAGCCTGGCACCGGCCCGATCATCTGCGGGTCGCAGCGGTGATGGCGCAGGACATCCTTGATCTGCTCGTCCAACGCTCGGGAGGGCGAACAATCCTTCTGCCTGGCGTGGAAGGCTTCGTGAGTGCAACCGGCATCGTTATAAATCCATCATATTATGTGTTTCCGGCGCTGGATGATATCGCGCCGCTCGTGCCTTCCGGAAAATGGGACGCGCTCCGTCGGGATGGACTCGCGCTGATTACCGAGGGGCGGTTCGGCCGCTGGATGCTGCCGCCCGACTGGCTCCTGATCTCGCAATCCAATGGGTCGCTGGTGCCGGCGCCGGCCTGGCCCGCCCGCTACTCCTACGATGCGGTTCGAGTACCGTTATACCTGACCTGGTCGCGGCTGTTCTCCCCCGCCCTGCAACAGGCGTTCACCTCCTACTGGTCGTCGAATGCCTCGCCGTTTCTGCCGGCCTGGGTCGATCTCCAGACCGACGCCCTGTCGCCGTATCGTGCTCCCGCAGGCATGATCGCTGTTTCACAGGTTGCGGCGACATCGGCAGCCGTGATGGATCTTCCGGCTGATTTTCCGACCGTTGCCTCAGCCGCCGACTATTATTCCGCAGCGCTGATTCTGCTGTCGCGCATCGCCTGGAAAGAGAGCCGCACCGGCTGAACGGGTTTGGCGAGCAGGGTATCCCGCTGGCAGGGGCAACTCTTTCAAGGGCAAAGTGACCAAAGTGCCGCTGCCCGCGGTTGCTGATCGAGCGCGCGACCTGCGGCGGGCACTGATGCCCGTGGCGAAGGTCAGTGATGCGCCGGCTGTATGCGTCCAAGCATCCCGATCGCTCCGGTTCCGGGGCGGCCGAAGGGAATCGCCGATTCGGTTACTGGATCGGCGTTGCGACGACAAGCTGGCGTTACGCTACGCAGAAATTACCGTTATAATGGGCGGAGTATTCACCTGCGTTGGAAGACCCACCTGTCAGGGCCGCAGTAATAAGGCTGCGGACTAGGCGGTTTTTTCTAGACCAAACCGTGTTGTGATATTAGGGTGCAACCATAGAAATTTTCCGTTGACCAGGCGGTCCGATCGATGAGTGAAAAACAACCAGACGTTGAAAGCGCCCTGGCAGCCTTTGGTGCTCCGGCGATGCCTTATCAGAAATTCAACAATGGAATCGTCGCCCCCCCCAACGAGCTCGCCGCCGTTCCGAACCATCGCGCCGACAACGTATTTCCGCTGCTGGCGGCTGTCCTCCCGGATTTATCCGGCCTCCCGGCATGTCCCGCTGCGACCAGCGCAGACCCCACAACAACCAACGGTCCGACCGCCTGCGCAGTCCCGACCGAACAAGTCCCGGCAGCAGGGCCGGGACCCGGGACGCCATCGAATGGGTCGGTTTCCTCGTTCGTCCGCACCACCGCGTCTGCGGCCGACGGATTCGCCTGGTCAGTCGTGCCGCGCCGCACGTCGGAAGCCGGTGCCGGGCGCGCTTCCGGGTGCGGCCAATTCTCGATCGCCGAGCTGTTCGACGTACTTGGTGCCCCTCCGATCCCGGATCGGTCCGCCAACATATCATCGCCGCCCGACGACCTGCGTCAGGTGTTCCGCTTGCTTGAGCGGACCGACTAGCGCGGACGGGGGACATGAACCTCGATCGCTTCCCGGCAATGATACCATGGCTGTCGACGGCGCGAAGCTCGGCGCACGACAGGATATCTGCAACTCGGCGAACGCCTCGGTCGGCTCCGCCGTCCGCGGATTAGGCGGCGGTCGTGCCGCTCATCTGTTTCGCATCGCCGAAAGGCGGCGTCGGCAAGACCACGCTTGCGGCGAATGTCGGAGGCGAGTTGACGCGCGCCGGATACCGGGTCGTGGCCATGGATCTGGATCCGCAGAATAGTCTGCGGATCCACTTCGGCGATCCGCTGCAGGACACCAGCTTCTATGCGGCGGGCCTCGTCCGGCGAGGCTCGTGGCGGGATTCGCTGCGGCGGACACCTTCCGGTGTCGATCTGCTGCCCTACGGGCAAACCGATCATGCGGCCGCACTCGCCTTGGGCGCCGCGCTTGCGGACGATCCTGCGCTGATTGCCGGCCCACTGGATGACATGTTGATCGATCCCGCAATCGCAGTCGTGGTGGACACAGCTCCCGGCCCGTCGGCTGCATTGTCTGCGGTCCTGCCGCTGACTGATCTTCTGGTGACCGTGCTGCTGGGTGATCCGACCTCCATCAGCCTCATCCCCATGATCGAGAGCGGACGCGCCTATGGTCGCGCCACCGTCAGCGCCCTTGGCAGGGCCCCTGGCAGCGCCAGCGCCGAGCGCCACGGCTTCGTGCTGAATCAGGTCGATCTGCGCACACGGCTTGGCCCGCCGCTGGCCAGTGCCGCCTCTCGCCATCTGGGGAACCGCCTGCTCGGGGTTGTTCATCGCGACGAGAATGTGGGCGAAGCCGTGGCGGCGCAGCGCCTGGTGGCTGAGTACCTGCCGGGGTCACGCGCGGCTCAGGACATCAAGGTCGTCGCGCGGGTGATCGCTGCACGGCTGGCCTCCGGCAACAATATCGCGTTCGCGCCTGCGCCACGGGTGACGCGACAGGCACAGGCGGTCTCATGATCGATTTCCTCCACCGCATGCTTGACGGCGGAGAAGCCAGGCTGGGCGTGAAGCGAAGCCTGCTCCATGCAGCGATCGCGCTGATCGGCGTGGCGGCGATCTGGTCGGTTGCCAGCGTGCCGCTGACGCCTGGCGAGCAAGCCGTGTTCGCGTCGATCACCATCGGCATCTTTCTTCTGGTCAATCGCTTTCCGGGCCGTCGCGTGACGGTGTTCCTGATCGTGCTGTCAGGAGCCGTGTCGCTGCGCTACATCGTCTGGCGGGTCACCGAGACGCTCGAATTCAGCAGTTTCTTGCAAGGCATCCTGGGCACCGGCCTGGCCTTGGCCGAGGCCTACGCGGTTGTTGTCATGGTGCTCGGATACGTGCAGATCGCATGGCCGCTCGACCGCAAACCGGTGCCACTGCCGGACGATCCCGCCGAATGGCCGAGCGTGGACGTCTACATTCCAAGTTACAACGAAGATCTGTCGCTGGTGCGCACCACGGTTCTGGCTGCACTGGCGATCGACTGGCCGCCCGACAAGATGAAGGTGTACATCCTGGACGACGGACGTCGGGAAGCGTTCCGCGACTTCGCCGTGTCGTGCGGCGCCGGCTACATCATCCGGCCGGACAATGCGCACGCCAAGGCCGGCAACCTGAACCACGCGATGGGCCAGACCGACGGCGAATTCATCTGCGTGTTCGATTGCGACCATGTGCCGACGCGCGCCTTCCTGCAAATGACGGTGGGCTGGCTGGTGCGCGAGAAGCGGATGTCGGCGATCCAGGCGCCGCATCATTTCTATTCGCCGGACCCGTTCCAGCGGAATCTCGCGGCCGGCGAACACGTGCCGCCCGAGGGCAACATGTTTTATGGCCTGGTGCAGCCCGGCAACGACTTCTGGAACGCGGCGTTCTTCTGCGGCTCCTGCGCGGTGATCCGTCGCACCGCGCTGGAGGAGATCGGCGGCTTTGCCGTGGAGACCGTGACCGAAGACGCCCATACGGCATTGAAGCTGCATCGCAAAGGATGGCACTCCGCCTATTTGCGGCTGCCGCTGGCGGCGGGGCTCGCGACCGAACGGCTGATCCTGCATATCGGCCAGCGCATGCGGTGGGCACGCGGGATGCTCCAGATATTCCGGCTGGACAACCCGCTGTTTGGGCCCGGGCTGAAACTGGGTCAGCGGCTTTGTTACCTGAACGCCATGGGACATTTCCTGTTCGCGATCCCGCGCGTCGTCTTCCTGACGGCGCCGTTGGGCTACCTGATTCTCGGTCAGAACATCATCGCGGCCTCGCCGCTGGCCATCCTCGCTTACGCGTTTCCACATATTTTCCATGCGGTGGCAACCAACTCACGAATCCAGCGCAATTGGCGGCATTCGTTCTGGAGCGAGATCTACGAGACGGCGCTTGCGCTGTTCCTGGTCCGACTGACGATTGTCACGCTGCTCAGTCCGCGCCGCGGCAAGTTCAACGTTACCGACAAAGGCGGCCTGCTTGAGAACGGCTATTTCGACCTGCGGGCGGTCTATCCGAATCTGCTGCTGGCGCTGGTGTTGCTCCTGGGCCTCGGCATCGGGCTGTTTTGCCTGTTCTTCCGGCATAACGACGAACTGACCTTCGAGGCACTGCTGCTGAACTCGATATGGACGACCATAAGCCTGCTGATCGTGCTGGCCGCGCTGGCGGTGGGACGCGAGACCCGGCAGATCCGCCGGCAGGCCCGCATCCGCGCACGCCTGAAGCTGTCGATCTGGTTGCCCGACGGCCGCGTGATTCAGGGGATCACCAACGACGTGTCGATGGGCGGCTGTAGCCTCCGCCTCGATACGCGGGAGGAAGTGGCCGCTGAAACCGGCTTGCTGATCGACGTGGACGTGGGACCCGAGACCGTCTTGCTGCAGGGCCGCGTGCTGCAATCCGAGTCGGGCTCGTTGCAAGTGGACTGGCTGCCGCGAACGATTGCCGAGGAGGCCGCGGTGGCGCGTGTCGTGTTCGGCCGTGCCGATGCGTGGATCGAGTGGGACAGCTTTCCGATCGACCGCCCGCTGCGGAGTTTGATCCACGTCCTGGTCAGTATCCGAGGGCTGTTTCGTCCCCCCGTCCGTGTGCCCAAGCAAGATGTAGCCGCCATGGCCGCTGCAGCCGCGGCCGCGGCTGCCCCCGTTGCCGCGGCGCCCAGCGGCGGCAAGCTCGCGCGCCAGACGCTGGTGGTGCAGCCGCGCCGCGCCGCGCTGCAACGCACCCTGGCCGCCCTCGCAGTGCTGCTGTTGGTCGCCGCAGGCGGCGCGCAGGCCCAAACCAAACCGGCGGTGGGGGCACAAGCACCGACCGCCGCTCAACCGTCCGGCACGGACCTAAGGCCGCCGCCCGGTCCGGTCCCGTTCCTGCTGCCATCCCCGGGATCACCAACCTCGACTTCATCCGCCCTTGCGCCCCAGCCTGCGACGCAGACAGCCCAGTCGGGCTCCCCAGCCGGGCCGACTCGCCGGCTGGTCCTGACGCTGCGGCAGTTGGGCGTGCAGGGGCCTATGACCATGCGAGGCACCAGCGCCATCCAGGGCGTGCTGTTCGGTATCCGCAGCGATGAGGTCGTCACGGCGGCGCAGCTAACCTTGGAAGGCGCGACGTCGCCGTCGCTCATGCCGGAATTCAGCAACATTACCGTCACGCTGAACGAACAGTATATCGGCACCATCCCGGTGGACCGGGACGTGCCGACGTTCGGACCGGTCGCGATGTCGCTGAACCCGGTTTTCTTCCAGGACAGCAACCGGCTGAACTTTCGCTTCACGGGCCGCTACACGCCGGATTGCAACGATCCGATGAGCGGCCTGCTCTGGGCAACGGTGTCCGACACGTCGGTGCTGTCGCTGACGCTGGAGCGCCTGCCTTCGCCGCGTCTGCTCTCACGGCTGCCGCTGCCGTTCTTCGACCAGCGCGACAAGCAGCCGCTCGTGCTGCCGTTCGTGCTGCCGGCCGCGCCCGGCAACGACACGCTGGGGGCGGCGGCCATCATCGCCTCCTGGTTCGGCCAGCAGGCGGATTTCCGCGGTGCCACATTCCCGGTCGCCGCGCAGCCCCCGCCTGAAGGAAACGCTGTCGTCGTGCTGGCAGGCCGCGAGGCGCCGGAGGGCGTCTCGCTGCCCCCGGTGAACGGACCGACCCTCGCGCTGGTACCCAATCCGAACGATCCGCTGTCGTCGCTGCTGGTCGTGGCGGGCCGGACCGGTGCAGAGGTCATCAACGCCGCGACGGCGCTTGTGCTTGGCAGCCATACGCTCGGCGGCGCGACGGCGATGGTGCAGACCCCGGTCGTGCCTGAGCGCCAGCCGTACGACGCGCCGGCCTGGATCAACACCGATCGCCCGGTGCGGTTCGGCGAGTTGGTGGACGCGAACCAGCTCCAGGGCACCGGCTACGCGCCTGGCACCTTCCATGTGCCATTTCGCACCGCGCCCGATCTCTATACCTGGCGCAAGCGGCCATTCCGCGCCGACATCCATTTCCGTGCGCCGCCGGGACCCGTGGTGGACGTCGCCACCTCCCGCCTCGATGTCGGCATCAATGGCCTGTTCTTGCGGAGCTATTCCCTTGCGCCATCGGCGGGGCCGCTGGACTGGGCGTTCCGGCAGTTGGGCTTCGACGAAGGACCGCAAGCGGCCGGCACCGCCATCCCGCCCTACATGGTGTTCGGCCAAAACGACCTTGGGCTGTATTTCGACGCGAGGCCGTTGCACCGGGGCGATTGCACGGCAATCCCGGAAGACCTGCACATGTCGGTCGACCCGGACTCAACCATCGATCTGACGCGCGCCTACCGGTTTGACCGGCAGCGGAAGCGAGCTGGCGCGCGGTGCTGAGCCGGCAGCCGAACAACCGCGCCGCCATGGCCGGTCTGGCCTCCGTGCTGAACCGCGAAGGTCACGCCACGCAAGCGGCGGCCCTGTTGGAGCGCGCCGGGATCGCTGGCAACGCCCGGGCGCCCGCAAACCAACAATCCAACGATCTGCGAGAGCAGGCGAAGCTCGCCACCGATCCTGCCAACAAGGTGGCCCTGCTGCGCACGGCCTCGGCAGCCAATCCCGCGGACCCCTGGCTTCGGCTGGATCTGGCGCGTGCGCTCAGCGCCACGGGCCAGCGCCAGGACGCGCAGCAGGAGATGGACAGCCTCGTCGATGTGCCGCACCCGTCCCCCCAGGCGCTGCAGGCCGCCGCCTTTTTCGCGGCCGAGGACAACCGGCCGGCGGATGCGGCGGCGCTGGTCGCACGAATGCCGGCAAGCACACGCACGCCGCAGATGCAGGCCATCCTGTCGCGCGGCCAACTCGACAGCGATATCCGGACCGCCACCTCGCTCGCCGGAACCTCGCCGGTCGCCACGCGGCAAAGCCTGTTGGCGCTGGCCGCGCAACCCGATCCGGACGGCAGCCGCGGCAGCGCCATCGCACGCGCCTTCCTGCGCCAGGGCGACGTGGTCGGTGCCCGCGATGCGATCGGCGTTGCCCAGCAGGCCACGCGCAATCAAAGCCCGGCGGCGCGGCTGGCCTATGCTGGGGTGCTGCTGGAATCCGGGCAGGATGCTGACGCCCGGGCGATGATCAATTCCCTGGAAGGCGCCCCCGGCCTGACCCAGGACCAGCAGGCCGCGCTGCAGCAGTTGCGTGCCGGCGCCGCGGTGCGCAGCGCCGATCAGTTGAATAAGGCCGGCCGCACCGCCGATGCGTACGACCAACTGGCTCCGGTCCTGGCGCGTTCGCCCGACAATGCCGACGCCAACATGGCGCTGGCCCGGATCTATGGCACCGCCAACCAGCCAGACAAGGCGCTGGCGATAAACCAGACGCTGCTGGCCCGCGATCCTGCCAACGCGCAGGTGCGGCGCGCCGCCGTGGACGCTGCGATCCAGGGCCGGCACTGGGAACTGGCGGAGTCGCTGGTAAAGGACGGCCTCGCGCTGACGCCCAACGATCCGTCAGCCGTGCTCGCGGCAGCGGATTTGGCGCAGGCGCGTGGCGACAACCGCCGGGCGCTGCAATACCTGCAGAACGCGAGAAGCCTGCGTCAGCAGCAAATCGGCGTCGATGCACAGGGCGCCCAGATCGCGAGCCTCGATCCATCGATCGCGGCGCGCGCGGCGCAGCCGCCGTCCGACAATCCGTTCCGGCCCGCCGATCCCCCAGGCGCTTACGGGACCGCCGCCATCGTTCCCATGACGCCGGCCGGGACATCCGCGACGGGGACAGGAGATCCGATGACGTCGGAGATCAACAGCTCCATCAACAGCGTCCGCGACGAGTTGGCGCCGAAGCTGCAGGGCGGCGTGGCCCTGCGCAGCCGGTCCGGCACATCGGGTCTGGGCCAACTGTTCGACGGCGGCACACCGATGGAAACGGGTTTCTCGCCCGGCGGCTTTGGCCAGATACGGCTGGTCGCGACCCCCACCTTCCTGTCGGCCGGACAACTGAGCGGGGGAGGCCTGACCCAGGCGCAGTTCGGCAGCGCCGCGTTGAACATCCCGAACGGACGCTTCATCCAGCCCAATGCGCAAACGGCCCAGGGCGTCGCCCTGGATGCGAGCTATAAATACCGCTGGCTGACCGCCGATATTGGCTCGTCGCCACTCGGCTTTCTGATCAGCAACGTCGTCGGCGGGGTTGAGCTGGCGCCCCAGCTCGCCGACAACGTGCGCCTGCGGGTCGTGACGGAGCGCCGGGCGGTCACGGACAGCCTGCTGTCCTTCGGCGGCACCAAGGATCCCTATAGCGGCATAACCTGGGGCGGCGTCACCAGCACCAGGGCTCACGGCCAACTCGAGTTCGGGGTGGGGAAAGGGTACCTGTATGCGGGTGGCGGCTACGACTCGCTGACGGGCCGCAACGTCAAGAGCAACACCGAAATCGAGTTCGGCGCCGGCGGCGCCTACCCGGTCTACAAAACTCCCACCGACGAGGTGAAGGTTGGCCTGGACCTGGTGTATTTCGGCTATAACAGCAATCTCAGCTACTTCACGCTGGGCCAAGGAGGGTATTTCAGCCCGCAATCCTACTTCGCGGCGCTTATCCCGGTGTCGTATACGCAAACGCTGAAGGATCTCACCTGGTCGATCGGGGGGGCGATCGGTTACCAGACGTACACCCAAAAATCGTCTCCGGTCTTCCCCAACAATGCCTCGCTTCAGGGGCAGCTCGACACTTTGGCGGCAAGCACGCCTGGTCTGGTTAGTTTCTATCCGGGCAAGACCGCATCGGGCGTCACCGGGGGAGTCTCCGGCACGATAGAGTATCGAGCCAGCCCATCGCTGCGCCTCGGCGCCAAAGCCCAGTTCCAATCCACCGGGGACTGGAACCAACTCGATGCCACGGTCTACGCCCGCTACATCTTTAACGGAGCCAACTGATGGACACCTCGTTCCCAGGGGCTATCACGCCGCCGCCCGATGCCGTGTCCCACGCCGTCCGACCGCAGGCTGCGATCGGCTGGCGCGAATTTCTCCGCGGCCTGGCGGAGGAACTCGACGCCGTGGCCGGCCCTTCCGGCCGGGACAGCTTGCTGCACGCGGCGGGCTGCCGGATGGCAAGGCTGCTGCCGGTGCCCGCCGTTGCATCGATGCAGGCGCTGGAAATCGAGCTGAACGAAACCCTGGCCGCCATCGGCTGGGGCAGCGTACGGTTCAGTCTGCACGAAGCCGAGCGCTGCCTGATCCTCACCCACACCGGCCTGCCCCGGATCGGCGCCGCCGGCGACCCGCCCGGCCAGTGGCTGGCCGCGGTGTTGGAAGGGCTCTACGAAACCTGGATGGCGCAGCAGCCGGGCGCGGACGCCTCGTTTGTGGCAAGGCGCCGGGACGGACTCGCCAATGAGTGCATCGTGCTGCGCTATGGACGCGCCTGACCGCGAATTAAGTGCGCCGTGAATCTGTGTAGCACGTCGTCTGCGCGGACACGATCGGCGCGCCAATGGTGGACCGGGCGAACCTGCAGATCGACCGTCTTGATGCACCGGAACGCGCGTTCCACCAGCGTCAACGATTTGTAGCTGCGTACCGTATCGGTGTCGCCGAGCCGTTCGGCCGGCAGGCCGGTGCGCACGACATAGATCCCGTCGGTGGCTT
>Ga0182012_10001932_pt1 | contig 22596 bp, 18 predicted proteins | sample 612S2SmetaG_FD_120486 | JGI IMG/M metagenome (GOLD analysis project Ga0182012, IMG submission 120486) | Permafrost microbial communities from Stordalen Mire, Sweden - 612S2S metaG | ecosystem: Environmental > Terrestrial > Soil > Wetlands > Permafrost | place: Sweden: Stordalen | collected... | reverse complement strand
GGCTTTGGCGGGGGGCCCGCACCCGATCCCATCCCGAACTCGGCCGTGAAAACCCCCAGCGCCCATGGTACTGTGTCTCAAGGCACGGGAGAGTAGGTCGCCGCCAGGTCTTCCAATCCACCCATCACAACACACCCACGCGGGGTGGAGCAGCCCGGTAGCTCGTCAGGCTCATAACCTGAAGGTCATAGGTTCAAATCCTATCCCCGCAACCACGCAATGCTGATCTGAAGGCCGCCTTCCTCGGCGGGTCTTTTTGCCGTTCGGCCGCCTCACTGGCTCGACAGCGGCGTCGCGACGCTTTCCAGCGACTTCCCCTCCGCATCGATGCCAAGCCACGCCTCCATGCCGGCACCGACCAGCATCAGCGTCGCCGCCGCGACATAACCGCACGCCACCGCCCAGGCGGCGCCGCTGGCGATCAACTGGCCGAACAGCCAAGGCGCAACGATCCCCCCGGACGCCGTGCCGATCGCGTAGAACAGCGCGAGCGCCAGCGCCCGCGTTTCCAGCGGGAAGATCTCGCTGGTCGTGAGATAGGCGGAACTCGCCGCCGTTGACGAAAAGAAGAAGATCACCATCCACGCAGCGGTCTGGGTGAACGCGGTCAGCAGTCCCATGCCGAAAAGAACCGCGACGATCGCCAGCAGCACGCCGGAGACCGCGAACGTGCCGGTGACCATCCGCCGCCGCCCCACGCTGTCGAACAGCGGGCCGAGCAGCAGCGGTCCCAGCAGGTTTCCCGCCGCGAGCGGCAGGATGTACAGCCCGATCCGCGCCGGGTTCACCTGGTAGAATGTCGACAGCACCAACCCATAGGTGAAGAACACCGAATTGAACAGGAACGCTTGCGCCACCATCAGCGTCAGCGCGAGCGCACTGCGCGGCAGGTTCTTCCCGCCCATGCCTCCCAGGATCACACCGAAGCCGAACCGCCGCTGCGGCCGCACCTTCAGCTTTGCCTCGGGGCGAGGCAGTTTGTGGCCGCGGCGCTCGATGCGGGTTTCGATATCGTGCGTGGTCCGCTCCGCATCCTCGGGCCGCGCGTGCGTCACCAGCCAGCGCGGGCTTTCCGGCACGAAGCGGCGAAGAAAGATGATGAACACACCGAGCCCGCCGCCGATTCCGAAGGCAAGCCGCCAGCCGATGTCAGGGCTGACGAATCGTCCCGACAGCAGCGCCACAGACGCGGCCGCGCCCAGAATCGCGCCGCCCCAGTAGCTGCCGTTCACGATCATGTCGATTCGCCCGCGCAACCGAGCAGGAATCAGCTCATCAACCGCCGAATCGATCGCCGCATACTCGCCGCCGACGCCGATGCCGGTCAGGCCCCGGAACAGCGCGAACGACCAGAAGTTCCAGGACAGGGCGGTGGTCAGGACGCCCAACAGATAGATGCCGAGCGTCACGTTGAAGATCGGGCGCCGTCCGAACCGGTCGGTCAGCCAGCCGAAGAACACCGCACCGGACACGGCTCCCAGCACGTAGAACGCGGCGACCGAGCCGATGTCCTGCGTGGTCAAAGCCAAGGTTGCCCGATCCTGAAGGATCGGCCCGATCGACCCGATGATCGTCACTTCGAGCCCGTCCAACACCCAGGTGATCCCGAGCGCGGTCACGACGAGAATGTGGAAACGGCCAAAAGGCAGCCGATCCATGCGCGCGGGAATGTCGGTCTCCACCGCGCCGCTTGCAGGTGGCTTCGCCGGTGCCGGCGCTTGCCGCGCCGTCCCGGCGCTATCGGCTGCGTCCCGGCCACCACCGTTAGCATCGTTTCGGCGATCGCCAGCGCTGCGATCGGTAAACGCCACGCTAGCCGCCGTTCTTCGGTGCCAGGCGGGCAACCTCCGGGCTGTCCCCGCCGAGCCAGTCCGCGTTCCGCGCCGTGGTGTCGAAATGCGCGGAGGTCCTGAACAGCTCGTACGCGCCGTCATCGCCCGCCGTGGCGGTCCGTTCCAACAGCGACGCGACCTGCGCCTTGGACATCCGCTTGAACGTCTTTGCCGCCTCGATGGCCCGGTCCAGGACGCGCGGACTGTCGATACCGGTGATCACCACCGAGGTCGGCAGGTTCAGCGCGCAATGCAGGCACGCGATCGAGGCCACCTGCGCCCCGCTCTTCAGACTCACGCCGTCGGAGCCGCCGAATGGTTTCATCGTGAGGAAACCCAGGTGTTCGCGCAGCGCAACCGGCATGACCTCGCGGGCGAGCTGCGGAAATGCGCGTCCATGACGGGCGCTCCCGACATTGCTCGCACCGGCCAGTCCGGTTGCAACAACCGGATGATCGTAGCGTCTGCGACGATGCCCGACATGGTGGGAATCCTCACCCTCGCCGGGCCGGGCGCTGACTCTGAAACAGCGGTCAGGCCTGGGTCAGCCATTGCGGGTTCTGCTCCGTGCTGTCGAAATGCGTGCTGACCTTGTAGCGTTCCGTCGCACCCGCCTGCGCGGCGTGGGCAGACCGGGCCAGCAGCGCCTGTTGCTGTTCATCCGACATTCGGTGGTAGGTACGCACCGCCTCAAGCGCCTGCGCCAGAATCGGCATGCGGTCGATACCGGTGATCACCACCGAGACCGGCTGGCTCATCGAGTAGTGCAGCATCTCGATCGGCTCGGCGACGCGGCTGTCGAGGATGAAATGATCGCCGAACGTCTTCATCGCGAGCACCGCGGTCCGTTGCGCCTGGGCAATCGGAAAGATCGTATGTTGGAAGCTGTCGAAATGCGCGTCCATGATGTTGACCGGCATCTGCACAGTCGCGAAGTGGAACCCGTGCTTCTCGGCGAGCTCGAACATGTGGCGATGGATGGCCGGACTCTTGTGGCCGGTGAAGCCGATATGGTGGATTTTTCCCTGCTCCCGCGCCCGCAGCATCGCCTCCATCGCGCCGTCAACCGCGAACACGCGGTCCGGGTCGTCCATGCGGATGATCTCATGGAACTGGATCAGGTCGATGTGATCGGTCTGCAGCCGCCTTAGCGACGTTTCCAGTTGCCCCGCCGCCGACCGGGCATCGCGGCCGTCGATCTTGGTCATCAGGAACACGCGCTCGCGATAGCCGTCGCGCAGCGCCTTGCCGAGCCGGATTTCGCTCTCGCCGCCGTTGTAGTCCCAGCTATTGTCGCAGAAATTCACCCCTTCATCGACGGCGCTGCGCACGATCCGGATGGCGTCCTCCGTGGTCGGCCCGTCCGGTTCGGGCTTGGCCAAATGAAATCCGCCCAGCCCGATCAGGGAGACTCGCGCGCCGGTTTCGCCGAGCGCGCGATATTTCATCCCGCCGCTTTCGGTGGTTTCGAGTGCAACCTCGGCCGGTGTTGCCAGCGCCGCCGGGTCAGCCATCGTCCCCGCCGAGCCCGTTGTGGCCGCTGCGATTCCTGCCACCGAAGCCTTCATGAAACCTCGCCTGTCCACGACATCTGCCTCCGCGACCCCAACCCGCGGATCGCCGTGCATGCCGCACCGTATCCGTTGTCGATGTTCACCACCGCGATGCCGGGGGCGCAGCTCGCCAGCATCGCGTCGAGCGCGGCGCGGCCGCCTGACGCGACGCCGTAGCCAACCGAAGTCGGCACCGCGATCACCAGCCCGCCTACCAGCCCGCCGATCACGCTTGGCAGCGCCGCATCCATGCCGGCGGCCACGATCACCACCTGCATCCGGCAGAGTTCGTCCGTCCGGCGGAGCAGGCGCCAAAGCCCGGCGACGCCAACGTCCACGACTTCCTGCGCCGCGTGACCTTCGAAGCGCAGGGTTCGGACCGCCTCGCGCGCAACCGGCAGGTCGGACGTGCCGGCACTGACGACAGTAACGCGCGCCGGTCCGCTGACCGGGTGCGGACAGCCGGCATAGGCCGTGCGCGACAGCGTGTCGTAATCGAGCGCTGCACGGTGACGGTCGGGAAGCACGGCGAAGCTGGCTTCGTTGAGCCGGGTCAGCAACAGGGGGGCGTTGCGCGCCGCGGCATGGTCCAGAATCGCAGCGATCTGCGCAGGCGTCTTGCCGGCGCAGTACACGGCCTCGCTCATGCCGATGCGCCGCGTGCGTTCCTCATCCAGCAGGAAGTCGTGGTCCGATTTCATGCACCCTGCCGCAGGAACGCGCTGCCGTTGCGGTAGGGAGCGAAGGACACGGGCAAGTGCAGACCCCTGCTTCCTGCCAGGTCGCTGATGTGGGATCGGAGAAATGATTCCGTTGCGCGATCCAGGCCATCCAGGGTCGCCGTATCGAGTTCCACGACGACGGCCTGGGCGCGCACCCGGCAGCGGACCGTGCGGGGCGACAGCGCACGGTGCAGCAGCCGCTCGGCCCGCTCGATCATGCTCAGTACAGCAGGATCGATTGCAAGCCCGGTTTCCATGCGGCTGGACAGGCACGGAGACGCGGGCAGCGATGCGATCCCGCCGAGCCCAAGCCCCGCTGCAATGCCGCGCACCGCTTCCTTGTCGATCCCAGCCTCAACGAACGGGTGGCGCACCCCGTGCTCGCGGGCCGCCTCAAGGCCCGGGCGATATTCGCCCAGATCGTCGAGATTCGTTCCGGACAAAATTCGCGCGTCGGTGCGCCGTGCGATCGCGCCATAAAGATTAGCCTTACAAAAGAAACAACGGTTGACCGGATTGGCACGATACCGCGGGTCCGCGAACTCGCCGGCGTCGAACACGTCGAGCATCCAGCCATGCTCAGCCGCAACCGCACGGGTTCGGCGGGTCGCCTCTTCCGGAACCGCCGGAGACTCAGCGTGATACATGCGGGCGCCGCCATAGAGCGTCACGTGTGCGACGCGGGCCAGCGTCAGGCTGTCCACACCGCCGCTGACCGCAACAGCGACATTGCCCATCGACGCGAGAACCGCGTGTAGCCGGTCCAGCGCATCGCTGCTGGCGGATCGAGGGATATGCCGGTCAGGCATCGCCGTCCGCGTCCGCCATCTTCTCCGCCCGCCGGCGCAGCGCAGCCCTGGCCGCGTGATCCGCGCGGCCGAGCACGTCGTCCGCCTCGGCCTTGCTGGTGCGGCCACCCGGCCGGTCAGCCGTCTTCACCCGCAATTTGGCGCCGTCTACCGTGACCTCGCGACTCTCACGCGCCAGAGCCCGGCCCTGCACGAAATGCGTGCGGAGTCCGATTGTCGTTGTTTCGCGGAAGCAGGCCTCCGCCGCTGCGTTCAGCGCATCCGGCCGCGCAAGAAGCTGCACATGCACGGCCAGCCGGCCCTTCTTGCCGAAGACGGGTATCTGCACGACATCCTGCACGCCGGGCAGCGAGCGCAGACGGTCAAGGCCGGCGGCGAGATCTTCCCCCGACTGGTCGTCCACCTCGAAGCCGATCACCGCGAGGTCACGGTGCGCCACCCCTTGCTGGTCCGCCGCCGCCTCGAAGGACAAGACGCGTAGCACGTTGCTCAATCCCGGCAGGCACCGCGTGCCGAAGCCGATGCCGTGGCGGGCCATGCGGCCTGCCAGCCCGGTTCGGGTGGTGCAGCCGAGATGACGCAGAATGGCGGCGCCGGTCGGTGTGACGCGTTCCCCCGGCACGCCGTCATCGACAATCTCGAACCCCTCCAGCAACAACGCCGTGGCCGGCGCCGGCACGGGCAACACCCCGTGCGCGGTGGTCACCCGGCCGCCGCCAAGGGGCAGCGCGCCGACGCTCCAGGTCGCGTCCCCCATGGCGTCGATCAGCCAGGCGGCGGCGACGATATCAGCGATCGAGTCGACGCTGCCGACTTCGTGGAACGTGACGGAGTCAGGTTCGATGCCGTGGATACGAGCCTCTGCCGCCGCCAGATGCGCGAAGATGCTGACGGCGTGCTGCTGGACGCCGTGCGGCAGCGATGATCCCTCGATCCGTCCACGAATATCGTGCCACGACGTGTGGGGATAGTCTGCCGTTACACGCTCATGGTGGTGGAAGCCACGCTGTTCGATCCGGTCTTCAGACTCGCGATCGTCATGCGAATGCGGCCGGTCGTCATGCGCATAGTCACCGCCGCTCGATTGGTCGCGGTCGCCCTGTAAGGCCAGTCCGCTTACAACGAACCGCCTGCCGGTCCAGACGTGGTCCCGGTGCGGTCCCGAGGTACAGACAACGCCGGATGCCGTCCCTGCGGCAGCAAGGACCGCAGCTTCATGTTCCGGGAATGCGTCGATCAACGCCGCCGCGAACATGTCCCCTGCGAGGCCGCCGATCGCATCCAGGTGCAGATGCTTCACGGACATTCAGGGCCATGCGACGGACCAACATTCATCGGATGTTTCAGGCTGTGCCTCCACCGGCTTGCATTGACAGCGCGGTGGCCGCTGCCGGGTTGCAGCCCGGCGACGCGCAGCGCGATCACGGAACAGCGAACCAGCTTGGACCACGCGCCAATGCTCCTCAGATCGTGCGTGATGCCCGAGCAGCGCAGTCAAGCGCGCGTGAGGGCCAGCGGGAAACGTGCACCATCTTGCCGCGTTGGATCACAATCGCGATCGACCGGTTATCACAGGAGGCGACCTTGTCTCACGCATTGCAAGACCTGGCTTCTGCCGGGGTCGCCGTCTGGCTCGACGACCTGAGCCGGCCTCGCATCCAGTCCGGCAGCCTGGCCCGCGCCGTCGAGCAGGGCGAGATCGTCGGCATCACCACCAATCCGACGATTTTCGACAAGGCGATCGGCGCCGGGGCCGGCTACGACGACCAGCTCAAGGACCTTGCGCTCCGCGGCACGTCGATCGGCGAGACGCTGCGGCTGCTGACCGCCTGGGACGTCCGCGCCGCCTGCGACATCCTGCGCCCGGTGTTCGACCGGACCGGCCAGCGCGATGGGCGCGTCTCGATCGAGGTTGACCCACGGCTCGCGGAGGATGCCGCGCGCACCGCGGCCGAGGCGCGCGGCCTGTGGTGGCTGGTGGACCGACCCAACTTGTTTATCAAGATACCGGCAACGCAAGCCGGGCTGCCGGCGATCACCGAGGTCCTGTCGGACGGCATCAGCGTCAACGTGACGCTGATCTTTTCGCTGGAGCGCTACCAGGCGGTGGTCGAAGCCTACATGGCCGGCCTGGAGAAGCGCTTAGCCAAAGGCGGCAGCCTCGATGGCATCGAAAGCGTGGCGTCGTTCTTCGTCAGCCGCGTGGATACCGAAGTCGATCGCAGGCTTGGCGAAATTACGGCTCACGGCAACGGCAAGGATTTCTCGGCCGAAGCCGCACGCCTGCGCGGACAGGCGGCGGTCGCCAATTCGCGGCTTGCCTACGAGATCTACGAGCACAACCTGGCCTCGCCACGCTGGCAAGCTTTGGCGGCGAAGGGCGCCCGGCCGCAGCGGCTGCTCTGGGCGTCCACCGGGGTCAAGGACAAGGCGTACGAAGACACGCGCTACGTTATCGAGCTGGTCGCGCCGAACACGGTCAACACCATGCCGGAGGCTACGCTGCGAGCTGTTGCGGACCACGGCAAGGTGCGCGGTGACACGGTCCGCGGCAGCTATGCATCGGCCCATGCGGTCCTGAACGATCTGCACCGGATCGGGGTGGACATCGGCGATGTGGCCCGCACGCTGGAAGCGCAAGGCGTCGCGTCCTTCGCCAAGAGTTGGGAAGAGCTGATCGCCTCGGTGATGGCGCAGCTCGAAAAGGCCGGCGCCTCGGTCATGCCGGCGGGGGCCGTTGCCCCGGCCAGCCATGAAGGATCACGGGATCACGCCCCGGCGGCCGGGGCGCCACCGCAGTCGGCAAGCGGAGCACGGGCATGATCACACCGGAACAAGCCGTCCAGGCGAAGGCGATCGAGCTCGGCAAGCTGGCGGTCCGCGCCACCACGTCCGCCGGGAGCGGCCATCCGACCACCGCGCTGTCGCTGGCGCATCTGGTGACGGTGCTGATGTACCGCGTGATGCGCTGGGACCCGAAGCACCCCGACGCCGCGGGATCGGACCGGCTGGTCCTGTCCGAGGGGCACGCGGTGCCGATCATCTACGCCGGCTGCGCCGACCTGGGCGTGACCATCGTTCCCGACGGCCACGCCCGGCCGATGACGCTCGACGATCTGATGGCGCTGCGCAGCATCGACAGTCCGATCGACGGACACCCCAATCCGGTGCTTGGCTTTCCGTTCTTCGACGCGGCAACCGGGTCGCTCGGCCAGGGGCTGTCGGTCGCCGGCGGCCTCGCCGCGGCTGCGCGGCTGGATCGCATCGACAAGGTGATTTACTGCATCATCGGCGACGGCGAATCGCGCGAGGGGCAGATCTGGGAGGCGATGGATTTCATCGCCGACCATAAGCTCACCGGCGTGGTGGCGATCTTCAACTGCAACACCCTCGGCCAGAGCGATTTTGTTTCGTCAGCCGAAGACTGGCAGAATCTGCAGCGCAAGGCGGAAGCGTTCGGCTGGACGGCGGTTGCGATCGACGGCCATGACCCGACGGCGATCGAGCAGACGCTCAGCCGTCGCGCCGAACTCGGCGCCGGCAAGCCGCTTTGCGTGATCGCGCGCACGGTGAAGGGCTGGGGCGTGCCGAGCCTGGGCGGCATGGGCCACCACGGCACGCCGGTCCCCAAGGACAAGCTCGAGGCCGTTCTATCCGAACTGGACAAGCGTGCGGCCGAGTTCGGCGTGGCAGGGCTTGATCCCGCCGAGAGCCGGGAAGTGCTGCGGATCGCCCCGCCGCTGCCCGCCCCAGCGGCAGAACCGGGAGGGCAGCCGGTCGGGTTCATGGCGGCGGTCGGCAACGACCCGAAAGTCGCTGAATCCGTCAGGGACAAGAAAGCGATCGCGCCGCGGCGGGCTTACGGACTGGCGTTGAAAGCGCTGGGGGCAGCGAACCCGCGCGTCGTTGCGCTCGACGCCGATGTCAAGAATTCCACCTACGCGCTGGAGTTCGCGGACGCCTATCCGGATCGCTATTTCGAGGCGCGCATCGCCGAGCAGAACATGATCTCAGCGGCGGCCGGGTTGGCGAGCGGGCGCAAGATCCCGTTTGCCAGCACCTTCGGACGGTTCCTTGAGCGCGGCTTCGACCAGATCGAAATGGGAATTATCGGTGGCGCCGATATCAAGCTTGTCGGCAGCCATGTCGGGGTGACCCTGGCGTCCGACGGCCCGAGCCAGATGGCGCTGGCCGACGTGGCGTTCGCGCGGACCTTCGCCCATGTTCGCGATTTTCGAGGCAACCCGGCACTCACGACGCTGACGCCGAGCGATGGCGTCAGCGCCTACAACCTTGTGCTGGCCATGGCCGCCTTCCCGAGCGCCTGCTACCTGCGCGCGGTGCGGGCCGACCTGCCAATTCTCTATGCCGAATCGGAAACGTTTCCGTTCGGCGGACACAAAGTGCTGCGGCAGGCCGGCGATGGCGGGGGGCGGCGCGTCGTGCTGGTCGCGACCGGCTACCTTGTGCATAGCTGCCTCAAGGCGGCCGACGCATTGCAGGCGAAGGGGATCGAAGCGGCGGTGGTCGATGCCTACTCGCTGCCGATGGAGTCGGGTCCCGTTTTGGCGCTGGCCGGCCGGGACGGAGCGATCCTGACGGTGGAGGACAATTATGTCGGCGGCGTCGGCAGCGAATTGGCGGAGGCCGCGGCTGAGGCGAAGGACGCCCCGCAGGTGCGCTCGCTGGCCGTGCATCGCATTCCCAAGAGCGGCCGCACGCCGGATGACGTGCTGGCCTACGTTCACCTTGCGCTGGACGACATCATCGACGCCGCCATTACGTTGGCGGGAAAACAGCCAGCGCGAAGCGAACTCCGCGCTGCTTCCCACGGTGATTGACCGCCTGCGCCGCTAAGGCGAGTCGCCTACTACGACGGGCAGGTGCCGGTGACGTTGAACCCCGGCCATGGGTCCACCATCGGCCACCAGGAACGGCTGGGCGTGGCGTTGCAGCAACCTGGCAACGATGCAGGGCGGCAGCGAGGAGACGGTGGCCAACCACGTCAACACGGAGCCGACCTACGACGTCTACGCAGCGGTGCAGGACCCGACGCCGAGCTGACCAGCGGAAAGCAGACGGCGAGCCGCTAACGGGCCTCAAGCCAACACGAGTGCTACCGCCGCGCGCTCGCCACGGCTCGGCCACCCGAGCCATGCCAGCCTTGGGCGCCGCTCCATCCCGCATGGTTCCACCCGCCGCCGCGCCAGGTTCCGCCGTTCCATCTCCCGCCGCGCCAGGTTCCGCCGTACCATCCCCCACCGCGCCATCCGCCATAGGCGACGACGCCGCCCGCGACGCCTGGATAGTATCCGCCGCCATAATAACCGTAGCCAGGATAGCCTCCAGCGTAATACCCGCCGCCGTAATATCCGTAGCCGGGATAAGCCGGATAGGCGACGCAGCCACCCAGCACCGCCGTTAGTCCCACAGCGGCAAGTGCCAGCAAATCGCGGTGTCGGAGCGTGCGGACCATCGGGTTCGCCTCCTGCCAATTGTCTTGCTGTAACGTCGCAAGGCCTCACCGCGTTTCCCGCGCTGACTTCGACGCGGCCTGACCGCTTGCCGACAAGCCCACATGCCGGGCCGGTCACGGCGCAATGGACCGAATGACTTCCGCAGGCTGCAACGTGCAAAAGCCTTAAGGCTTTGTCTGGACATCGCTGTGGCCGGAATGGGCAGTTGCCAGGGGCAGAACTGCATCCGGCGCAAAGCGGATGCCGATCCTGTGGCCTTCGGCACCATTTCTCCGCGGCAGCGTCTCGGTTCCGCCTCCTTCATTGTCGATAGAGGCCTGCTACGCCATCTGGAGCTTGCCATGCGCACGGACAGTCATCGCTTCCGTCTCGTCGCTGCCGCCGCGGCGACCGGTCTTGTGCTCGGCCCCGCCGGGCCGTGGCCGGCACGCGCACAGCCCGCGCCGCCTGACCAGCAAGCACCCGACCAGCTTCCGATTGGCCAGCAAGCCGATCCGCCGGCCCGCGTCGGCCGCATCGCTCGAATCAGCGGCACAGTCTCGCACCATACGCAGGACGCGACGCAGTGGAGCCCGGCGTCGCGCAACTATCCGGTCACCGCCGGCGATGCCTTCTGGACCGAGCCCCGCGCGGAAGCCGAGATCGAGCTTGGCGAGTCGCGGATCGCCATGGCGGGTGGCACCGAACTCGATATCGGCGCGCTGGACGCGGCGACGGTGCAGGCGACCGAGCCGCAAGGCGAAATGTACATCCATCTGCGCAGCCTGGCGCCCGGCGAGAGCTTTGTTCTTCAGACTCCGCGCGCGACGGTGACCATCGGTGCGCCCGGCCGCTACGCGATCGTGGCCGGCGACACCGAGAACCCGACGCTGGTCACGGTGCTGGAGGGCACGGCGCAGGTCTCGGGGCAAGGCATCGCGCTGGAGGCTGCGGCGGCCCAGACCGTCACGATCACCGGCACCGACACGATGCAGGGCGTTGTCGGTCCGGCGCGGCAGGACCCGTTCGTCGCCGCAATGCTGGCGCGCGAACGCCCGCCGCCACGCGCCTCCGTTGCCCTTCCGCCGGTCGTTGCGCGGATGCCCGGCGGCGAGGACCTGAACGCCTACGGCGCCTGGGAATCGGCGCCGGAGTACGGCCCGGTCTGGTATCCGCAGGTCGCCCCTGGCTGGGCGCCGTACCGGGATGGCCACTGGGCCTACGTCGCGCCCTGGGGCTGGACGTGGATCGATGATGCGCCCTGGGGCTTCGCTCCGTTCCATTATGGCCGCTGGGCGGACATCGATGGACGCTGGGCCTGGACGCCGGGCGTGGCGGCGGAGCCGGAGCCCGCGGCGTTTCCGGTCTATGCGCCGGCGCTGGTCACCTTCTTCGGCATCGGCGCCGGCGTGGCGCTCGGTGCCGCATTCGCCGCCGGCAGCATCGGCTGGTGCCCGCTGGGGCCGCGCGAGGTCTACCACCCCTGGTATCATGCCAGTCCGGGTTATGTGCGCCAGGTCAACGTCAACAGCGTCACCAGCGCCACGCAGATCGATGGACCGGTCACGCTCAACACCTACGTGAACCGGGGCGCGGCGACGGTCGTGCCGGCCGCGGCGGTGGTGGGCTCGCAGCCAATCGGCCGGGTGGCGCGACCTGTCGATCCGACGGCCCTGGCCGCGGCGCGTCCGCTGGTCGGCAGCGACCCGATCCGGCCAACCGCGGCCACGGCCGGCGTAACCCCGGCGGTGGCGCGGCACTTCAACCTGGCACCGGGAGAAGCGCTGACCCGCCCAGGCGCACCGGGGCCGGCGATCCGCACCGAGGCGACCGGCACGCCGGCGGTCCCGCATCGCCCGCCGCTCGTCGGTCCCGGCCGCTTGGAGCGGTTGCCGGGCGCGGCGGCAACCGTGCCCAGGGTGGCGCCCGCGGCGCTTCCGGCGCTCCGGCGGCCGGATGAGATACAAGCCGGCCCGCCGCCGATCGCTCGGATGCCCGGTGTGCCGACCGCGGCGGACCCTGAGCGGGCCGTGCCTCGACCGGGGCTTAGCCCGTCAAATCCCGCGGGCCCGGCGGTGGTGTCAGGCCCCGCCCGCGTCCCCCCGAGAGCGGGCGCATCGCCCGGCCTCGATCCGGGTGTTGCCGGACAGCCTCATCCCGGAGCGGCGTCGCCATTGGCGGGTGAGCCGCAGCGGCCCATCGTGCATGCGCCTACAGCGCCGGCCGTCCCGCATCAGCCAAGCGTGGCTGCGCCGCACCCGGTGCCGGTTCGGATATCGCCAATTGCCCCGCCCGCGCACGTCGCGGCGCCCTTGGCGCCACAGATTCACGCAACCCCGCCTGTGCACGTCGCTGGGCCGTTGCCGCCTCAGATACATGCTGCTCCAGCCGCGCCCCAGATGCGCAACACGGCTCCGCCGCAGGCGCATTTGGTCCCTGCGCCGTCCCCGCAGGTTCACGTGGCTCCAGCGCCGCCCGCACGTGTTGCCGGGCCACCACCCCAAGCGCACACCGCACCGCCGCCGCCCGTGCACGTTGCGCCCGCGGCAGCTCCGCAAAAAGCGGAAAAGCGCCCGGGCGAACGCTGAGTGTCATTTCGCCGAAGCCAGGACACCGGGCCAAAGAGGCCGTATCCGCGCCTCGTCGGCGATCAGTCGATCACGATCCGCGGACCGGCGGCGGCGGGCCGGGATACCTTGTCCCACACCCGCGCCGCGATCGCGGCGAAGGCGCGGCCGGCGTCGCTCTCCGGCGCTGCGGCGGCGATCGGGGTGCCGGCGTCACCCGAACTGCGGATGTCCAGCAGCAGCGGCACCTCGCCCAGGAACTCGGCGCCGAGCCGGGCGGCCTCGGCCCGCGCGCCGCCGTGACCGAAGATCTCGGCGCGGTGGCCGCAATTGGGGCAGCAGAAGAAGCTCATGTTCTCGACCAGGCCGAGCACCGGCACGCGCACCTTTTCGAACATGCGCACGCCACGCCGCGCGTCGATCAGGGCGATGTCCTGCGGGGTCGAGACGATCACCGCGCCGGCCAGGGCGACGCGCTGCGCCATGGTAAGCTGTGCGTCCCCGGTGCCCGGCGGCATGTCCACCACCATCACGTCGAGCGGACCCCAGGCGACCTGGCCCATCATCTGTTCCAGCGCGCCCATCACCATCGGACCGCGCCAAACCATCGGCTGTTCCTCCTCGACCAGGAAGCCGATCGACATGCATTTCATGCCCCAGGCCTCGATCGGGATCATGACGTTGCCCTGCATGTCGGGGCGGCGTGCCAGCCCCAGCATGCGCGGCAGGCTGGGGCCGTAGATGTCGGCGTCCAGCAGCCCGGTGCGATGCCCGGCGCGCGCCAGCGCGGCCGCGAGGTTCACCGCCACGGTGGATTTTCCCACGCCGCCCTTGCCGGATGCGACGGCGACGATCGCCTTGACCTCCGGCAGCAGCTTGGCGGCCTGCTGACCCCCCGCGCCCGCACCGCCGTGGCCCCCATGCGCGCCCCCATGCGCCCCCCCGTGCGTGCGCCCGTGCGTCCCTCCTTGCACCTCCGTCTTTGGCCCGGTCAGCACCGCGGCGACGTTGAGCACGCCGGGTTGGCGCGCCAGCGTCGATTCGACCTCGCGGCGCACCGGCTCCATCGCGGCGGCGTGCGCACGGTCGGTGAGCAGCGCGACTTGGACCAGCCCGTCACGCGACTCGATACCTTCGACCAGTCCCGCTGATACGATGTCACGGCCCGAGGCCGGGTCCCTGATGGCGCGCAACGCTGCTCGAAGCGTGTCCGGGGGCGGGCTGGTCATCGCTTGCAAACCTCCTGCCACGGTACGATAACCTGGGCGTGACACGATATGGCGCCTGAACAGCGATCCGCCAACGCGGCGCCGCGCCAATCCATCTGGGAGCGTCATACCTAGCCATGCCTTGGAACAGCAGCGGTCCACCGGGCGGCCCATGGGGTCCCTCCGGCGGGGGCAGTGACCGGCCCGGCGGCAATGGTTCCGGCGACGGGCAGCGTCCGCCCGGCGGCGGCGGACCCTGGGGATCGGGCGGCGGCCCATTCGGCGGGCGGCCCGGCGGCGGGCGCCCGGGCGGCCCCGGCCAGCTCCCCGATTTCGACGAACTGATCAAGGACCTGCAGGCGACCGTCCGCAGGCTGCTTGGCGGCGGCAGCGGCGGCCGGTTCTTCGGCTGGCGCGGCATTGCGCTGTTCGGCATCGCCGTGGTCGCGGTCTGGCTCGCCAGCGGGTTCTACCGCGTCCAGCCGGACGAGCAGGGCGTCGTGCTGCGCTTCGGCGCGTTCGACCGCACCACACTGCCCGGCCTGAACTACCACCTGCCATGGCCGATCGAAACCGTGGAACTCCCGGCGGTGACCCGGATCAACCGGATCGAGATCGGCTATCGTACCGGGGCCGCGAACACCCGGATCGAGGCGGGCCGCCTGCAAGGGCGCGAGATCCAGGAAGAGAGCCTGATGCTGACGGGCGACGAGAACATCATCGACATCGACTGCGCGGTGTTCTGGCGGATCAGCGACGCGAAGGCCTACCTGTTCAACACCCGCAATCCCGACGTCATCGCCAGGGCCGTCGCGGAAAGCTCGATGCGCGAAGTGATCGGCCGGACGCCGATCCAGCCGGCGCTGACCGAGCTGCGGGCGCAGATCGAGCATGATGTCCTGCGGCAGACGCAACAGATCCTGAACAATTACGGCGCCGGGATCGAGATCACCCAGGTGCAGCTCCAGAAGGTGGACCCCCCGGGCGCGGTGATCGAAAGCTTCCGCGACGTGCAGCGCGCCAACACCGACGCCGAGCGTATGCGCAACGAGGCCGAATCCTACCGCAACGACATCGTCCCGCGTGCCCGCGGCGACGCGGCGCGAGTTACCGCGGAGGCGCAGGGCTACAAGCAGGCGACGGTGGCCGGGGCGACCGGCCAGACGCAGCGCTTCCTGTCGGTGCTGGCCGCCTACCAGCAGGCCAAGGACGTCACCATGCAGCGGATGTACCTGGAGACGATGCAGGACATCCTGAGCCGCACGCCGGCCGTGGTGGTGGACGACCGGCTGAAGGGGCTGGTCCCCTTCCTGCCGCTCAACCTGCCGAGCCAGGCGGTCCCGGTGCCGCAGCCCGGCGCGCCGTCCGCGCCGGCCGCGCCGCCGCAGGCTGCCTCGGTGGGAGCCGGCCGATGAACCGCATCGGCGTGATCGGGATCGCCACCGCCGTCGTTCTTGTGATCGCGGCCGGCCTCGCGTTTTTCGAGGTGCAGCAGACGGAGCAGGTGCTGATCACCCAGTTCGGCATGCCGGTGAAGGTGATCTCCGATCCCGGCCTGCACGCCAAGCTGCCGCTGATCCAGACCGTGATCGGCTTCGACCGCAGGCTGCTGAGCCTGGAACTGCCGGGCGAGGAGGTGATCCTTGGCGACCAGCGCCGCCTGATCGTGGACACCTTCACCCTGTTCCGCATCACCGACCCGCTGTTGTACTACCAGTCGGTCGGCACGGTGGAGGATGGCATCCGCGGCCGGCTGAATTCGATCGTATCGTCCAGCCTCCGGCGCGTGCTGGGCAATCACAAGCTGCTCGACGTGCTCTCGGCCGACCGCGAGCGGATCATGACCGGCATCCGCGACCAGGTGAACGAGGAGATGAAGGGCTTCGGTGTGTCCGTGCAGGATGTCCGCATCCGCCGCGCCGACCTGCCGGAGGAGAACACGCAGGCGATCCTGAGCCGCATGCAATCGGAGCGGCAGCGCATCGCCGCCCAGGCCCGCGCCGAGGGCGCCGAAGCATCGGCCCGCATCCGCGCCGACGCCGAGCGGGAGCGCACCGTGATCCTGGCCGAAGCACGCGCCCAGGGCGACCGGCTGCGCGGCGAGGGAGAGGCCGAGGCGACCGGGCTGTACGCCAAGGCCTATAGCCAGGACGCCGGGTTCTTCGGCGTATGGCGGACCATGCAAGCGTACCGCGAGGTGTTCAGCACAGGCAACGCGCGCCTGGTCATGACCCCGGACAACCAGTTCCTGCGCTATCTGCAGGCAGCGCCAGTTCCGGCGTCGGTTCCGGCGTCGGTCCCTTTGGCAACTCCCCCCAATGGCCGCTGAACCGGTTGCGGGTCGTGATAAGCCGGGCCATATCCGGCCAATACGCCAGGAACATCTGACCATGCGCCACTCCCGACCCCGAACGTTCCGCGCCGTTGCGCTGGCCTGCGCCTTGGCCGCGACGCCGTTCGCGGCTGGCCTGCCGGCAGCGCCCGCGCTGGCGCGGCCGGCGCCCGACAGCTTCGCCGACCTTGCGGCCAAGTTGTTGCCCGCGGTCGTCAACATCTCGTCCACCCAATCCGTGCAGGCGGCGCGCAACAACGGGCCGGGGGCCGGGCCGGAAATCCCGATGTTTCCCCCTGGCTCGCCGTTCGAGCAGTTCTTCCGCGACTTCCTGAACCGCAACCGCCCCGGGGGCGGTGGTAACGGCGGCAACGGCGGCGGTGGCCACGGCGACAACGCGCCCCCGACGCCCGAGCACCGGATGCAGAGCCTCGGGTCAGGGTTCATCGTCGATCCATCCGGGCTGGTGGTGACCAACAATCACGTAATCGACGACGCGGACGAGATCAGCGTCACGCTGCAGGACCACACGACACTGAAGGCGACCGTGGTGGGGCGGGACGATACCGGCGACATCGCCCTGCTGAAGGTCACCTCTGACAAGCCGCTGCCCGCCGTGCCGTTCGGCGATTCGGACGTCGCCCGGGTGGGCGACTGGGTGCTGGCGATCGGCAATCCGTTCGGGCTCGGCGGCACGGTGACCGCGGGCATCGTCTCCGCCCGCGGCCGCGACATCCGGCAGACGCCGTATGACGACTTCCTGCAGACCGACGCGGCGATCAACCGCGGCAACTCGGGCGGCCCGCTGTTCAACATGGACGGCCAGGTGATCGGCATCAACACGGCGATCTACTCGCCGTCGGGCGGCTCGATCGGCATCGGCTTCTCGATCCCGGCCAATGCGGCGAAGACGATCGTGGCGCAACTCAAGGAGTTCGGCCACCCGCGGCGCGGCTGGCTGGGCGTGCGTATCCAGCAGGTCACGCCGGACATCGCCGAGAGCCTGGGGCTCAAGGAGTCGCAGGGCGGCGCCATGGTGGCCGGGGTGAATGATGGCGGTCCCGCCGACAAGGCGAAGATCCGCAACGGCGACATCATCCTGAAGTTCAACGGCCAGGACGTGAAGGAGATGAAGACGCTGCCGCGGATCGTGGCCGATTCCGTGGTCGGGCAGTCGGTTCCCGTGGTGCTGTGGCGCGACGGCAAGGAAGTCACTCTGCAGGCGACGCTGGCGGAAAAGCCTGACGAAGCGCAGCTCGCGGCGGCAATGCCAGGCGGGAAGGCGGACACGACGAAGCCCACGGAGATTGCCGGGCTTGGCCTGAAGTTGTCCCCCGTCACCGCCGATCTAAAGGACAAGTTCCAGATCGGCGCCGACCAGAAGGGCGTGGTCGTAACAGACGTATCGCCGAACAGCCCCGCCGCGACGGCCGGGCTGAAGGCAGGCGACGTGATCGTCGAGGTCCAGCAGGGCGAGGTGAATTCCCCCGCCGACGTGCAGCAGCGGGTGGACCGCGTGCGCAAGGAGAACCGGCGTTCCGTGCTGATGCTGATCCAGCGTCAGGATGGCGTGCAGTGGGTGCCGCTGACGCTGTCGAGCGAGAAGGAGAAGCCGCCGGTCGAGAAGAAGCCGGGCTGAGGGGTCGCGGCGTTTCCGCTTAGCCGCGCCACCCACCCGCGTCCCGGTCGTAGGGTGTACCAGCGTGGCGCCGTCCGCCGCTGAGGTGCGGTGGGCGGCAACGTCGGATGGCGCTTCGCCCATCCGCCCTGCATCCTTCGCCCGACCTCCATCGCGAGGTGCCGGTCGAACGTATTCTGCCGTCAGTCCGCCGCTTCGATCTCCGCCGCGTGATACCCCTGCAAGAACAGCAGCGCCCGCAGGTCGGCGTGATCGACGTGCGCCCGCGCCTCCGCCGCCACCACGGGCTTGGCGCGGAACGCCACCCCGAGCCCCGCTTCCCGCAGCATGGGAAGATCGTTCGCGCCATCGCCGACCGCCAGCGTTGCCGACAGCGGAAGCCCCCCAGCGGCCGCCAGTTCGTGCAACAGGTCCAGCTTGGTGGTGCGGTCGAGGATCGGCTCCCCCACCGCGCCGGTTAGCGCCGTGCCGTCATCCAGCAGCACGTTGGCGCGGTGAATGTCGAACCCCACCGCGGCGGCCACGCGTCCGCTGAAGAAGGTAAACCCGCCGGACACCAGCGCCGTCGTTGCGCCGTGCTTGCGCATGGTGGCGACCAGTTCCCTGGCTCCCGGGGTCAGCCGCACGCGCTCCCAGGTCTGCGCGAGAGCCTCGATCGGCAGGCCCCGCAGCATGGCGACCCGTTCGCGCAACGCCTCCTGGAAGTCGAGTTCGCCGTTCATGGCGCGTGCGGTGATCGCCGCGACCGTCGCTTTCAGGCCGGCGAAGTCCGCCAGCTCGTCCAGCGTCTCGCTGGTGACGATCGTGCTGTCCATATCGGCGAGCAGCAACGCCTTGCGCCGCCCCGCTCCGGGGATCGCCACCGCGTCGATCGGCGCGCCAGCCAGCGCCGCCCGCACCGCATCCCTGTCGGGCAGGGCAGCGACCGGGATGTCCACCGCCTCGCCGGGCGACAGGATGTCCGGCGTCCCACCGCCAACCGCTTCGCGCACGCGGGCGATGATGGCCGGGCTCAGCGTCGTGGCGTCGCGCGCGGCGACCAGGGTAAGGACGTGGCTCATGACCCGCGGGGTGTGGCAGCGGGCAGGGGAGGGTGCAAGGCTTGCATGACACGACCGCGCTGATCGTCGCCGGCCCGACCGCGAGCGGCAAATCCGCGCTCGCGCTCGCCCTGGCCGAGCGCTTCGGCGGCACGGTGATCAACGCCGACTCGATGCAGGTGTACCGGGAGCTGCGCGTGCTGACCGCACGCCCCAGCCCGGCGGAGGAGGCGCGGGTTCCGCACACGCTGTATGGCGTGCGCCCGGCGGCGGAGGCGGGCAACGTCGCCTGGTGGCGTGCCGCCGCGCTGGCAGCGATGGATGCGGCCCGGGCAGCGGGGAGGCTCCCCATCTTGTGCGGGGGCACCGGCCTGTATTTCGCCGCGCTCACCGGCGGACTGGCCGACATCCCCGATCCGGGGCCGGTGGCGCGGGCGGAGGCGCGCGCCCTGCTGGCAGAGATCGGACCCGCCGAGCTGCACGCCCGGCTCGCCGCGGTCGATCCTGTGAGCGCGTCCCGGCTCGACCCCGCGGACAGCCAGCGCATCGCCCGTGCCTTCGAGGTCTGGCGCGGCACCGGCCGGGGCCTGGCCGATTGGCAGGCGGGCGGGCAGTCCACTGGCCAATCCCCGGGCCAATCCCCGGGCCAATCCCCGGGCCAACCCCCGGGCCAACCCCCGGGCCAACCCCCGGGCCAACCCCCCCGGGGCCAATCGCCCCCGGGGCAATCCGGCGCACAAACGTCCGACGGTCACCAACCCGCTCCGGGCCGGTTTGCCGCCATCCTGCTCGACCCGCCGCGCACCGACCTGCGTGCGGCGATTGCCGACCGCTTCGCTGCCATGCTCACAGCCGGCGCGCTGGAAGAAGTGCGCGCGCTGCTGGCGCTCGGACTCGATCCGGCGCTGCCGGCGATGCGGGCGCATGGCGTCCCGGAGCTTGCGGCCCATCTGCGTGGCGAGATCACGCTGGCCGAGGCGGCACGCCGCGCCGAGCTTGTCACCGGCCAGTACACCAAGCGGCAGGCGACATGGTTCCGGCACCATAGTCTGGCCGAATTCCGACGGGTGCATACGATCCATGCGCGTTACGCGGGGCCTGCGCAACTTTCGGAAAGAAACTTGTGCGATGCGATAGTTTTCGTTCAACATCTGGGTTGACGCGGCGCAGCGTTCGGGAATAGGGAAGCGCCTCCTTTTGCCGCCTCCAGGAGCCAAAGCCAATGTCGCATGATCACAACCAGTCGGGTGCAGAGGTGCTGCTGCGCGCGCTGAAGGATCAGGGCGTTGACGTCATTTTCGGCTACCCGGGCGGCTCGGTGCTGCCGATCTACGACGCGCTGTATCAGCAGAACGCCATCCGCCATATCCTGGTTCGCCACGAGCAGGCCGCGGTGCACGCCGCCGAGGGCTATGCACGCTCGACCGGCAAGGTGGGCGTCGTCCTGGTCACCAGCGGTCCGGGCGCCACCAACGCCGTCACCGGCCTGGTGGATGCGCTGATGGACTCCATCCCGATCGTCTGCCTCACCGGCCAGGTGCCCACCCACCTGATCGGCAACGACGCGTTCCAGGAGGCCGACACCACTGGCATCACTCGCCCTGCCACCAAGCACAACTACCTGGTGAAGCGGCCGCAGGACTTGTCGCGCGTGGTCCATGAGGCGTTCTACGTCGCGAGTCATGGCCGGCCCGGTCCGGTGGTGGTCGATCTGCCGAAGGACATCCTGATCGGCAAGACGCCGTATTCGTCGCCGGTCGAGTCGCATCGCAGCTACCGGCCGAGGACCGAGCCCGATCCCAACCTGATCGCCCAGGCGGTGGCGCTGCTCAAGCATGCCAAGCGTCCGGTGATCTACGCCGGCGGCGGCGTCATCAACGCCGGAACCGAAGGCTCGGCGCTGCTCACCGAGTTCGTCCGCCTGACCGGCTTCCCGGTCACCAACACGCTGATGGGTCTCGGCACCTATCCGGGCAGCGACCCGCAGTTCCTCGGCATGCTGGGGATGCACGGCACCTACGAGGCCAACCTCGCCATGCACGGCAGCGACGTCATGTTCGCGATCGGCGCACGCTTCGACGACCGGGTGACCGGGCGGATCAACGCGTTCAGCCCGCATTCGACGAAGATCCACGCCGACATCGACGGCTCGTCGATCAACAAGAACGTCGCCGTGGACCTGCCGATCCTGGGTGACGCCGCCCGCGTGCTGGCCGCCCTGATCGCGGCGTGGAAGGCCGACCCCACGCCGCCGGAGACCGCCGCGATCACCGCATGGTGGCGCCAGATCGACGTCTGGCGCGGCCAGAATTGCCTGAAGTTCACCCAGGACAAGCATCCCGGCGCGGTGATCAAGCCGCAATACGCGATCCAGCGCCTGTATGAGATCACCCGCGAACTGAAGCGCGAGGTCTTCATCACGACCGAAGTCGGCCAGCACCAGATGTGGGCCGCCCAGCACTTCACGTTCGAGAAACCGAACCACTGGATGACCTCGGGCGGGCTTGGCACCATGGGCTATGGCCTGCCGGCCGCGATGGGCGTGCAGATCGCGCACCCGGATGCGCTGGTGATCGACATCGCAGGCGAGGCGAGCATCCTGATGAACATCCAGGAAATGGGCACGCTGGCGCAGTATAATCTTCCGGTGAAGGTGTTCATCCTCAACAACGAATACATGGGTATGGTGCGCCAGTGGCAGGAGCTGCTGCACGGGTCGCGCTACTCGGAAAGCCACTCGGCGGCGCTGCCCGACTTCGTGAAGCTGGCCGACGCGTTCCACGCCAAGGGCCTGCGTGCCCAGAGCGTCGATCAGCTCGACGACGTGATCCGCGCGATGATCGACTCCGATACCGCGGTGATCGCCGACATCGCGGTGGACCAGAAAGAGAACTGCTACCCGATGATCCCGAGCGGTGCGGCGCACAACGAGATGCTGCTTGGCCCCGAGCACGAGATGCAAGCGGCCGGCATCACCGACGAGGGCTTGGTGCTCGTCTGATACCGGCCTATGCAGCCGGTGTCCGGGCGGCGTATCCCGCCCGGGCGTTCCTTTGCCCCCTGTTGGTAGTCCCCTGTTGGTAGTCCAATGCCCACGAACGACACGACCCTGCGCAGCGCGACGATATCCGTCCTGGTTGACAACGAGGCCGGCGTGCTGGCCCGCGTCATCGGCCTGTTTTCCGGCCGCGGCTACAACATCGACAGCCTGACCGTCGCGCCGGTCGAGGACGGGCACGGCAGGTCGCGCATCAACATCGTCACCTCCGGCAGCGAGATGGTGATCGAGCAGATCAAGGCGCAGCTCGACCGGCTGGTGCCGGTGCACCGCGTTTCCGACCTGACGCGCGAAGGCCCGCACATCGCCCGTGAAATGGCGCTGATCAAGGTGATCGGCACCGGCGACAAGCGGGTCGAGGCGCTGCGCATCGCGGATGC
>Ga0182012_10001931_pt1 | contig 22599 bp, 16 predicted proteins | sample 612S2SmetaG_FD_120486 | JGI IMG/M metagenome (GOLD analysis project Ga0182012, IMG submission 120486) | Permafrost microbial communities from Stordalen Mire, Sweden - 612S2S metaG | ecosystem: Environmental > Terrestrial > Soil > Wetlands > Permafrost | place: Sweden: Stordalen | collected... | reverse complement strand
TGCCGGCCACCCTACCGTCGGGCCGGTACGGGCCCGGGTACCGGGCGCTCAGCCCAGCTGCAGGGACGTCGTGTCGAAGTCCGACTCGCCGAACGGCCCCACCACCGCCAGGGTCCTCGGTGCGGCCACCAGCTCGGTGGCGGCGGCGTGCACCTCCTCCAGGGTCAGAGCCTCCACCCGGGCCAGCACCTCGTCGACCGTCAGGATCTCCCCGTGGAGGAGGAGTCCGGCACCGATCCGGCTCATCCGGGCCCCGGAGTCCTCGCAGGCCAGAAGGGTCTCGGCCCGGAGGTTCCCCTTGGCGATGGTCAGCTCCCGCTCGGTGATCCCCTCGGCCCCCAGCCGGGCCAGCTCGGAGGACACGATCTCCAGGACTTCGGGCACGTGCTCGGGAGCCGTGCCCATCCCGACGCTGACCGTTCCGGCGTCGTGGTAGGCCACCCGTTCCGACCACACCGAGTAGGCCAGTCCCCGTCGCTCACGGATCTCTTGGAAGAGGCGGCTGGAGAGGCCCCCGCCCAGGACGTGGTTGAGGACGGCCAGGGCGTACCGGCGGGGATCCGACCGGTCCACCGACCGGCAGGCCAGGACCAGGTGGGCCTGCTCCGTCGCCCGCCGGACCACCCGCACCGGCTCGACCTTGTCGCCCGGCGGATGGCGGACCGGTGTCTGCCCGCCTGGCGGTCCGGCGAAGCGGGCCTCGACCCCGTCGGCCACGGCGGGGTGGTCGAGGTCGCCGGCCACGGCCACCACCATGTTGCCCGGGCGGTAGTGCAAGGAGAAGAACGCCCGGATGCGTTCGGCGGTCATGGCCTCCACCGACTCGTGGCTGCCCAGCACCTCCCGCCCCAGGGGATGGTCGGGGAACAGGCTGGCCGAGCTCTGCTCGGAGGCCTCGTCCGACGGTTCGTCGGCGTGCATCAGGATCTCGTCCAGGATCACCAGCCGCTCGGCGTCGAGATCGGCGGGTCGGAGGGCGGGGCGCCACATGATGTCGGAGAGGATGTCGAGTCCGAGGTCCACATGCTCGGCCAGCAGCCGGATGTAGAACGAGGTGTACTCCTTGGTGGTGAAGGCGTTGAAGTCCCCGCCCACCTCATCCACGGCTTCGGCGATGGACGACGACGACCGGTCCTCGGTGCCCTTGAACAGCAGATGCTCGAGGAAATGGGACGAACCGGCCTCGCCGGCGTCCTCGTCACGGGATCCGGTTCCCACCCAAAAGCCGATGCACACCGATCGGGCGTCCTCCATCCGCTCGGTGGCCAGGGAAAGCCCCGACGGGAGCCGCTCGGTGCGGATCATCGCCGTCCGCCCGGCCGGTGGGGGCCCCGGAGAGCCCCCACCACCGGGTCAGGCGTGCTCAACGCCGACGACGTCCACCCCGGCCGCCACCTCCGCCACCCCCACCGGGGCGCTCGGACGGCTCGGCCACGGCCGGGCCCAGGTCGCCGAACTCCTGGACCAGCTCGACCTCGAAGGCATCCTCGAAGGACGCGGCGCCGGCCGGCGCCGAACGGGCCTCGGCCGGACGGCGACCCCGGTCGCCCCGGTCGCCCCGGTCGCCCGGGTCGGAGTGGTCGCCGCGGGGAGGCCGGCTGCGCCCGCCCCCGTCGCCGCGGCCACCGCGCTCGTCACTGCCGTTGCCCGACGCCGGCGGCGCCTCACCGGCCAGCGACAGGGACACCTTGCCCTGGGGGTCGATGTCGTCGACCCGGACCTCCACCGGCTGGCCCAGGTCGAACACGTCCTCGACCCGGTCGATGCGCTTGCCCTGGCCCATCTTCGAGATGTGGAGCAGGCCGTCCCGGCCGGGGAGGATGTTGACGAAGGCCCCGAACTTGGTGATGTTGACGACCTTGCCCTGGTAGGTGGCGCCCACCTCGGCCAGGGGCGGATCGAGGATGGTCTCGATCCGGCGCTTGGCCTCGGACACCGCCGTGCCGTCCTTGGCGCCGATGGTCACGGTGCCCACCATCCCGTCGTCGTCGACGGCGATGTCGGCTCCGGTCTCCTGCTGCAGGGCGTTGATGACCTTGCCCTTGGGGCCGATGACCTCACCGATCTTGTCCATCGGGATCTCGAAGGAGATGATCTTCGGGGCGGACGCCGCCACCTCGGGCCGGGGCTCGGCGATGGCGCCGGCCATGACATCGAGGATGGCCAGGCGGGCCTCCTTGGCCTGGAGCAGGGCCTTGGTCAGCACGTCGAGCGGCAGTCCGTCGATCTTCGTGTCCAGCTGCAGGGCGGTGACCACGTCCTTCGTGCCGGCCACCTTGAAGTCCATGTCCCCGAAGGCGTCCTCTGCCCCCAGGATGTCGGTGAGGGTCACGTAGGTGCCCCCGTCGTAGACCAGGCCCATGGCGATTCCGGCCACCGGAGCCTTCAGGGGGACGCCGGCCGCCATCATCGACAGGGTGGAGCCGCACACCGAGGCCATGGAGGTGGACCCGTTGGAGGCCAGCACATCGGAGACCAGCCGGAGCGTGTAGGGGAAGTCCTCCTCGTAGGGGACCACCGGCAGCAGGGCCCGTTCGGCCAGCAGGCCGTGGCCGATCTCCCGGCGCTTGGGACCGCGCATGAACCCGGTCTCCCCGGTGGAGAACGGCGGGAAGTTGTAGTGGTGCATGTACCGCTTGTGCTCGTCGGGGGTGATGGTGTCGAGCAGCTGGTTCATCCGGGGCATGCCCAGGGTGGTGACGTTGAGCACCTGGGTCTCGCCCCGCTGGAACAGCGCCGACCCGTGGGCCGTCGGGAACAGGTCCACCTCGGCCGAGAGCGGCCGGATCTGCGAGGTGGTCCGACCGTCGATGCGGAGACCCTCCTCGACGATGCGCTTGCGGACCAGCTTCTTGGTGAGGCCGCGCACGGCGGCTTTGATCTCGCCGGCCCGGTCGGGGAAGCCCCCGGACACCGTATCGATGATGAAGGTGGTGGCGGCATCCAGGGCGGCGTTGCGCTCCGCCTTGGCCACGATCTTGTTGGCCTCGGTGATGGCGTCGGTCCCGACCGCCTCGACCCGCTCGAAGACGTCGTCGTTGTAGTCGGAGAACGTCGAGTACTCGAAGGTCTCGATGGGCCCACGCTCCGCCACATAGGCCTCCACCAGCTTGCGCTGCAGGACGATCGACTCCCGGATCCATGTCTTGGCCGCCTCCAGCCCGTCGGCCAGCACCTCCTCGGTGACCTGGGGTGCCCCCTCCTCGTAGTACTGGAACGAGCGCTCGGATCCGCCGGCCTCCACCATCATGATGGCGATCTCGGCGTTGGCGGCGTCGGACAGGGCCCGGCCGGCCACCACCAGCTCGAAGGTCGACTCGTCACCCTCGTCGAAGCTCGGATGCGGGATCCACTGGCCGTCGGTCGAGTAGGCCACCCGGACCGCCCCGATGGGACCGTCGAAGGGGATGCCGGAGATCATCAGCGCGGCGGAGGCGGCGTTGATGGCCAGGACGTCGTGGGGGTTGACCTGGTCCGCCCCGAAGATGGTCCCGACGATGTGGACCTCGTTGCGGAAGCCCTTGGGGAAGGACGGCCGCAGCGGCCGGTCGATGAGCCGGTCGGTCAGGATGGCCTGGTCCGAGGACTTGCCCTCCCGGCGGAAGAAGGAGCCGGGGATCTTGCCGGCGGCGTAGGTCCTCTCCTCGATGTCGACGGTCAGCGGGAAGAAGTCGGCGCCCTCCCGGACGGACCTCGAGGCGGTGGCCGTGGCCAGCAGGACGGTGTCGCCGATACGGGCGAGGACCGCCCCGTCGGCCAACTGGGCCATCTTGCCGGCCTCAAATGACAGTGTGCGATCGGTGCCGCTGATGGGCGCCGCTACGGATATGGCGTCTGACATGACGCTCCTTGGTTGCTCGGGGACCCCTCGAGCCAGTTCCCAGTTGTCGACCACCCGGGCCGGCCGGGGGGCGGGTGATCGGCAACTGGTGACTGACCTCGACGTAGAGCCCAATCTGTGATTGATCCCGGCCCGCCACCGGAGTGACTGACCGTTCCTGTTGCGGGCCGGCACGGTGCTGACCCGTTCATCCCCCCCGGCATGGTGCCGAGGGGAGAAATTGCCACCGCCCGGCCGGAGCCGGGCGGAGCGAAGGGTGACCGCCTAGCGGCGGAGGCCGAGGCGACCGATGATGTCCCGGTAGCGCTCGACGTCGTTGTTGCGCACGTAATCCAGAAGCCGACGGCGCCGGCCGATCAGCTTGAGAAGGCCGCGGCGGGTGTGATGATCGCCCTTGTGCACCTTCAGGTGCTCGGTCAGGTGGACGATGCGCTCGCTCAGGATGGCGATCTGCACTTCGGGTGAGCCGGTGTCGGTCTCGTGGAGACGGTATTCGGCGATGGTGGACTGCTTGTCTGGCATGCGGGGGTTCGACCTCTGCGGTGTTCGAGCTCGCGGTGTCCGAGCTGGCCGACGGACGGAACACGGCGGCGCCACAATGGTAGCAGCATCGCTGGTCGGACGGCATCATGGGCCGGCCCCGGGCCCGGGCCCCACCCCGGATCGACCCGGATCAGCCCGGACCGGGCCCGGGCGCGACCGTCGCCCGGTCCGGCCCGCAGGCCGGATCCGGGCGACGCACGACCCGTCGGACCGGGACGGACCCCCCCCCGGGGTCACCGGTCCGGCGTTGCTACCGGTTGGGCTGGGGGGTGACCCGCAGGTACGGCTTGATGGCGTTGAAGCCCTTCGGGAAGCGCTCCTTGGCCTCGTCGTCGGAGACGGCCGGGACGATGATCACGTCCTCCCCGTCCTTCCAGTTGACCGGCGTGGCCACCTTGTACTCGCTGGTCAGCTGCAGCGAGTCGAGGACCCGCAGGATCTCGCTCACGTTGCGCCCGGTCGATGCCGGATAGGTCAGGGTCAGCTTGACCTTCTTGTCGGGCCCGATGATGAACACCGACCGCACCGTGGCCGTGTCGTTGGCGTTGGGGTGGATCATGTCGTAGAGGTCGGCCACCTTGCGGTCCTCGTCCCCGATCAGCGGGAAGTTCAGCGCCGTGCCCTGGGTCTCCTCGATGTCGCCGGCCCACTTCCCGTGGGAGCTCACATCGTCGACGGAGAGGCCGATCAGCTTGGTGTCCCTCTTGTCGAACTCGGCCTTGGCCTTGGAGAAGGCACCCAGCTCGGTCGTGCAGACCGGGGTGAAGTCCTTGGGGTGCGAGAAGAGCACGCCCCAGCTGTCCCCGAGATACTCGTGGAAGTTGATGGTCCCCTCGGTGGTTTCGGCGGTGAAGTCGGGGGCGGTGTCGCCCAGGCGGATGGCCATGTGAAGCTCCTTTTTGTGTTCTGTGGGTCTTGACTCCGGGGCTGCGAGTCCGTGTGGCGAAGGGGATCCGGGATCACCCTGCCTCGCCGCGTGGCCAGGTTAGCCGGAACCGACCCAATTGTCGACCGGGTTAGTCGAGTTTCCTGCCCGCCCATGCAGGCCGGTCCTGGCCCTGCACCGCCGATTCCACCATGCTGGGAGGATGACACCGAGCGTAGGGGTGGAGCGGACCGGGCCGGTGACCGTGGTCACCATCGATCGCCCCGAGCACCGCAACGCGGTGGACCCGGCCGCCGCCGCAGGCCTCCTCGAGGCCTTCGAACGCTTCGACGCCGATCCCTCGGCCGCCGTGGCCGTTCTCACCGGCGCCGGCGGGACCTTCTGCGCCGGGGCGGACCTGAAGGCCGCAGCCCGCGGGGACCTCCTCCGGGTGGCCGGGGACGGCCCCGGACCCATGGGTCCGACCCGTCTGGAGACGACCAAGCCGGTCATCGCCGCCGTGGAGGGCCATGCCGTGGCCGGAGGTCTGGAGCTGGCCATCTGGTGCGACCTGCGGGTGGCGTCCGACCACGCCGTCTTCGGGGTGTTCTGCCGGCGTTTCGGGGTGCCGCTGGTCGACGGGGGAACGGTCCGCCTCCCCCGGCTCATCGGCCAGGGCCGGGCCCTCGACCTCATCCTCACCGGCCGGGCCGTCGGAGCCGACGAGGCCCTGGCCATGGGGCTGGTCAACCGGGTGGTTCCCGAGGGGAGCGCCCTGGACCACGCCGTGGCCTGGGGCCACGAGCTGGCCTCCCTCCCCCAGGCCTGCCTCCGCAACGACCGGCGTTCCACCCTCGAACAGTGGGGACTTCCCGTCCCGGCGGCCCTGGCCGCCGAGACGGCGTGGGGCCTGGCCAGCCTGGCCTCACCCGACGCCCTGGCCGGGGCGGCCCGCTTCGCCGGCGGGGCCGGCCGGGGTGGGAGCGGCGTCGATCCCGCCGACGGCTGAGCGGGACGGGTCCTGATGTCCGACGTGGCCGCCTTCGACTTCGACGGCACCCTCACCGCCGGGGGCAGCGTCTACGGTTTCCTGTCCGGGCTGGGCGGACCGGGCACGGTGGCCACGGCCTCGGCCGTCCTCCTCCCCCGGCTGGTGCATGCCGCCGTGGCCGGGGGCCGGGTGGCCGACCGGTCCAAGGAGCTCCTGTTCCAACGGGTCCTGGCCGGCGTCCCCGTCGAGCGGGCCGAGCGGTTCGCCGTCGGCTTCGCCCGTGGTCACCTCGAGTCGCACCTGCGGCCCGACGTGCACCGACGGTTCGAGTGGCACCGCCGACGGGGCGACCGGGTGGTCATCGTGTCCGCCTCCCCGGAGCTCTACGTGGCCGAAGCCGGCCGTCTCCTCGGCGCCGACGGCGTGGTGGCCACCCGACTCGAGGTGGCCGGCGACGACACCCTGACCGGCCGGTACCGGGGGGCCAACTGCCGGGGCGACGAGAAGCTCCGGCGGCTCCGGCGGTGGATGGAGGAGTCGGGGGGTGGGCCGGACCGGCTCTGGGCCTACGGCAACAGCCGCGGCGACCTGACCATGCTGGGTGCCGCCGACGTGGGCGTCGACGTCGGGCGTCTGGGCGCCTTCGGCCGGCTCCGGGCCTTTCCCCGGCTGGACGCCACCCTCCCCGATCCCGCACCGGGCTGACCGGTCGGGCCGGCGCTCACAGATACTCCTTCTTCCGCATCCACACCAGCACGAACCATCCCCAGATGGGCGGCAGATAGGCGGTGAACAGCCGCTGAACGAACACCGCGGCCACGGCGTCGTTCTCGCTGATGCCGGCGGCGGTGAGACCGATGATCATGCCCGCCTCGACCACCCCCATACCCCCCGGGACCGGCGAGATCCCCCCCAGCATGGAGCCGAGGGTCAGCACCACCAGCAGGGTGGCCAGACCCAGGTGGTCGCCGAAGGCGTGCAGGGAGGCACCGAGGGCCATGGCCACGAACAGCTGGGCCGCGATGTTGCCGCCGAAGATCTCGACCAGGTTGCGGGGGTGGGTGGCCAGCAGTTTGAGGTGGGCCCACACCTCGGAGGCCTTGGGCCGTACCTTCTGGGCGGCCAGCCGCCGCCAGCGGGGAACGGCCAGGATCAGTCCGGCCAGGACTCCCACGGCGATGACGGCGATGACGATCAGCCACACCAGGCGGGCGTTGCCTCCCCCTGACGAGCTGGTCGGCTCCTTGAAGTGGAGGTTCCCGAGGGCGAAGGGCAGGGCGATGAGGAAGAGGGCGCCCTTCACGATCCAGCTGGCCGTGCTGACCAGGACGCCCGAACTCACCGCCACCGTGCCGCTGTACCCCTCCTGCTGGAAGAACCGCACCCGGGTGGCCAACACCGCCATGGACCCACCGGCCAGCGCCACGAAGGTGTCGGACAGTTCGAGGGCCAGGGTGCGTCCGAAGGGCAGCGGGTTGGTGACCGATCCCACGGTCGTGATGGCGATGGCCGGATAGGCCGCCTGGGCCAGGACGAAGACCACGGCCACCCATCCCCAGGCGGCGCCGGTGATGGTGCTCCAGGACTTGGTCACGTTGATGAGGACCCCGATCAGGGCCCATCCGCCGATGAGGGTGCCCAGCACCAGCAGCAGCGTCACCCAGCTCACCCGGCGGGGCTCGATGAGCTTGGGGACCTCCACCCCGGCCGCGGCGGCCCCCTGCTCCCGCAGGGCGGTCAGGACGGCCTTCCGGCCCCGGAGGTTGCGCGACGCCGCCGGGCCCAGAGCCGCCCGCTGGAGGAACGGGAGTCCACCCACCAACGCCTCGGTGGGCAGGATGCGGACCGCGGCGGCCAGGGCCCGCTCCGGACCGGCCACGTAGGCCGCCGCCGCCAATGCCGCCGCGGTGTCGCGGTTCAGCTGGTCCGCCGTGGCCACCGTGGACGCCCCCCGGAAGTCGGTCAATCCGGCCCGGTCCTGGGGGTCGACCACGATGGTGGCGGTGGCCAGGGCCCCGTGGGCGATGCGGGCCTCCCGGAGGGCGGACAGCTGGCGGAAGATGTCCTCGAGGGCGTCGTCGCTGATGACCGGGGCGCCCGGGTCGGGCTCCGGACCGTCGGTCGGGTCGGGCTCCGGACCGTCGGTCGGATCGGGCTCCGGGGCCACGTAGGGGGCGAAGGTGGTCAGGGGATCCCCGGCCGGGGGTCGGGTCACCAACAGGGCGTCGTGGGCCGGACCGGCTGGACCGGCCGCTAAGACCTCGGGCACCCGCGCTCCGGACCGCCCGGCCATGAGGGTCAGGTAGGCCTCGTGCTCGACCTGCTGACGACGGGTGAGGGCCAGCGTCGGCCCGGAGTCCCGGTAGAACAGGAAACGGGTCGTCTTGGCCAGCAACTGGGCATCCGACGCATCCCTCCCGTACACCGACACGTCCACGGTGCGTCCGTCGACCTGTCCGGCGAAGCGGCCCACACCCCACTCCTGACGGGGGAACGGGGAGACCGGTCCGGCGTCGATGCCCAGATCACCGAGGAGCACCTCCACCTCGGCGGTCGACGGCAGGCCCAGGGGCGATCCCACGATCAGGTGGACCAGCGCCGTCACCCCCCATCCGAGGGCCAGGCTGGCCAGCACCGCCACCGGCAGTCCCGACCCGTGGACCACGGCGGCCAGGGCGGCCAGGGCGATGGCGCCCTCGACGGACCGCTGCAGCCAGCGGCTCAGATAGGGCAGGGCGGCGGTGGCGGCACCGACGGTGGCGGCCACCAGGGCCACGGGGTAGGACGAGTCGAAGTGCGCCAGTGACGAGTCCGGCGGACGACCGCCGTTCGCCCCCACCAACTCGAGCACGATCACGCTGACGACCAGCGATCCGGCCCCGGAGATGGCGACGTCGCGGATGGCCGACCAGCGCCGCGAGACCAGGGCCAGCAGGGCCACCAGGACGATGACCCCGATCGACCCGGCCCACCAGATCAACGTGACCAACCACCGGATCCCGTCGGGCGCTGCGGCCATGGTGGTGGCGATGGTCTTTTCGGCATCCGAGTTCGCCCGGGTGGCCAGCCAGCCCACCAGCACCACGAGGAGCGCCACACCCAGGCGCACGGCGTCGCTGCCCCGCCGGCGGGTCTGGCCGTCCCCGACCGGGGCGTAGGCGATCGACCGCCAGGGTCGGTTCCCGGTCCGCACCCGCTCGGCGGAGATCACATCGGCCACCACGGAGTGGCCCTATCCGGCCGCGGAACCGTAGAAGCGTGTGCGGCCGAAGGAGAACAGCCCCCCGTCCGAGGCCACCAGCCAGTAACCCTGGCCATCGGGCAGGGCGGCCATGCCCACCACCGGCTGGACCAGGGTCAGGCCGCCCGTGGAGCCGGCGAACACCGCCGTGCCGAAGGAGAAGATCCCTCCGTCCGAGGCCACCAGCCAGTAACCCGTGCCCCCCGGTGCCGGCGCCATCCCCACCACCGGGCGGTTGAGGTGGATGGCCCCGGTCGACCCGTAGAAGTGGGCGTCGCCGAAGGAGAAGACACCCCCGTCCGAGGCCACCAGCCAGTAACCGTGGCCGTCGGGCGTGGCGGCCATGCCCACCACCGGCCGGTTGAGCACCAGATTGCCCGTCGAGCCGTAGAAGTGGGCGTCGCCGTAGGAGAAGATGCCCCCGTCCGAGGCCACCAGCCAGTAACCGCGGCCGTCCGTGGTGGACGCCATCCCCACCACCGGGCGGTTGAGGTGGATGGCCCCGGTCGACCCGTAGAAGTGGGCGTCGCCGTAGGAGAAGATGCCCCCGTCCGAGGCCACCAGCCAGTAGCCCTGGCCGTCCGTGGTGGCGGCCAGACCCACGACCGGCCGTGTCAGGGACAGGCTGTCGGCCGACCCTTCGAACGGCGCCGTCCCGAAGGCGGCCACCGCCCCGTTCCGGCCGGCCAGCCAGTACCCGGTCCCGCCCGGGGCGGGTGCCATCCCGACCGCCGGGGCACCGAGCGTCGTGTCCAGCGTGAACCAGTCGGACCGCAGGCCCAAGGCCGCCGCGAACTGGTCCCCGGTCAGTGGGACGTCGTGATCCGAACCGACCAGGGTCATCGTCGTGACCCGTCCACCCCACTGGCCGTCACCGTCACGTCCGGTGACGTCGACGGCCTGGAGCGTGCCGAGGGTCGGCCAGTCCGACTCGATGGTGGTGACCGGCACCGACTGGGTCCAGTTGTGGTTGGGATTGCAGGCACCCGGGATGCAGATGCCGTCCCCGGCGTCGACCACGGCCGGAAACGCCCCCGGGGCGGTGTATCCCCCGGTGGACGCCGAGTACTGGGTGGCCGCCACCTCCCCCCCGCGGTACTCCATGACCTGGCCGGCCGTATCGGTCACGGCCAGATCGGCCAGGGGATTCTCGTTGAGGGTGCCGCGGTAGGTCTGGCAGTCGAGATCGCAGGTGTCGGCGTAGCCGCCCCACGACCCGAGCCCCGCCATCACGTAGGAACGGACGGCCACGGCCTGGGCCTCGAGCTCCTGGAAGCCCCAGGCCCGGCCCTGGGGGCCGGCAGTACCGAGGGTGCCCCAGTAGGCCGGCGACTCGTTGGGCACCACGCCCGAGACGTACTGCTCGAGCGGGAGGGTGTTGACGGTCCTCGGCGCACCGTCGGAGTTGTCGGTGGCCTCGATCGTGCCGCGCACGGTCAGGTTCCCACCGCCCTGACAGAGCAGCAGGGCCTGGGACGACACGTCGGCACTGCCCAGGCCCGGGCTCGAGTCGGGGATGGCGGTGGGGTCGACCACCCCGGACCGGGTGGGGGTGGCGGGCCAGGGCCCGGCGCACCCCTCCCCCACCGACACGTCCCACCGGTCGCCACCGGCCGGGGCCATCAGAACCGCATGACCCGCCGGCACGGCGAGAGATGCCCCCGACACCGTGAAGGGCGATCCCGAGGTCACGATGACGGTGTTGCCGTCGTTCTCGGTGAGAGCCACCCGGACCTGGGTGGCCTCCTGGCTGGTGGACAGCCGGGCCAGGGTGGTCCCGCCGTAGAAATGTCCGACGATGTCCTGATAGGAGCTGCCGGTGACGGCATAGCCCAGGGCGCCCCACTGGCCCATCCCGTGGCCGTGGCCGAAGCCGTGTCCTTCCAGGGTGATCGTCGACGAGAGGGAGGCCGAGGCCACCGCCGGCAGTGCCACCACGCCCGACGCCGCCGCCACCAGCACCGCCACGGACACCAGCACCGCCCATGGCGCCCGGCGCACCGAGACCGCCATCGAGTTCGATTCCTTCAGTCCCACATGCACCTCGGTCGCCCACGGTACTTCCCGCCCCCGCCGGGCCGACGGATACCCGCCGTCGCCGGCGGTGCGGTCAGGCTCGGGGCGGAGCAACCCCGGGCGGCCCTCAGTCGACCCCGTAGGCACCATCGATGAACACCTGGGGCATGGATCCGTAGAAGGGCGCGGTCCCAAACGAGAACAGGCCGCCGTCCGCCGCCACCAGCCAGTAGCCGTCGCCGCGGTTGGAGGCCATCCCCACCACCGGCTCGTTGAGCGGCCGTCCTCCCATGGATCCGTAGAAGCGGGCGTCGCCGAAGGCGAAGATCCCGCCGTCGGAGGCCACGAACCAGTAGCCGCCCCCTCCCGGCGCCACGGTCATGCCCACCACCGGCCGGTTGAGGGTGATGCTGCCGGTCGAACCGTAGAAGCCGGCGTCACCGTAGGCGAAGATCCCGCCGTCCGAGGCCACCAGCCAGTAGCCCCTGCCGTTGGGGGTGGTGGCCATGCCCACCACCGGGCGGTTGAGGGTGAGGTTGCCGGTCGACCCGTAGAAGTGGGCGTCGCCGAAGGCGAAGATCCCGCCGTCCGAGGCCACCAGCCAGTAGCCCCGGTCGTCGGGGGTGGCGGCCATGCCCACCACCGGTCGGTTGAGGTGGATGGCTCCGGTCGATCCGAAGAAGCCGGCGTTGCCGAAGGCGAACAGTCCGCCGTCCGAGGCCACCTCCCAGTAGCCGTCCCCGCTGCGGGTGGCGGCCATCGCCACGATGGGCCGGTTGAGCGGCCGGCCGCCCATCGAACCGTGGAAGTGGGCATCGCCGAAGGCGAACAGGCCACCGTCCGAGGCCACGTTCCAGTACCCCTTGCCGTCCCCGGTCGGAGCCATCCCGACGATGGGCTTGTTCAGGTGCCCCGGCGCCGGCTGGCTCAGCCATCCGGTGAGCTGGGGGTTCTGATGGAACATGGGCCATGCCCGCTGGCCCAGGGAGTGTCGGTCGGACCCGGCGATCACGAAGTGCTCGATGACCCCGGCGTTGTCGTTGTTGTAGCCGGCGATGGTGATGCCGGTGTCCCCGCCGGGATCCTTGGTGACCATGGCCGAGTTCTGCAGGCCGAGGCCGTCCCCGAGGGTGGCCACCACCTGGGCGCTGCGGCCGTCGTAGATGACCAGGCCGTGGGACGTCGGGACCAGCACGTCGTTGTAGCCGCCGCCGGTGAGGTCGGCAGTGGTGATCCCCCCGATGATGGTGCCGGAGGTGGTCTGGGGCCAGCCGGGCAGCGGCGCACCGTTGGCGCCGTTGAGGGCCCAGACCAGTCCGCCGGTTCCGGTGTCGGCCCCTTCGAGCACCTCCACATTGCCGTTGCCTTCGATGTCACCGATGGCCGGGCTCCCGGTGGTGGCTCCCCCGAGGTTGGTCCGCCACACGATGCCGCACGAGGTGTTGGCCCCGAACAGGGTGTTGGAGTCGGAGGCTCCCGCGTAGTAGGTCCCGGTGCCGAAGGCGATGCCGGGCTGGCCCCCGCCCAGGAAGTTGCCCACGGCCGTCGAGGAGTCCACGGTCTGGTCGGTGTTGTACTGGCAGATCAGATTGCCACCGGCCCCGAGCACCCGCAGGTGCCCCCCGGCGGTGTACGTCTTGCCGTAGGCCACCCCGGGGGACGAGTCGCCCCCCTCGACCACCTCGGTCTGCCCGTTTCCGTAGAGGTCGGCCAACGACGGGGTGGTGAACCCGCTGTCTGCGGTGAAGAAGGGCCACCCGGGCAGGATCGAGCCGGCGGTAGCGCCGAAGGCGTACTCGTCCTGGCCCAGCGACGGGGCCACCACCCCGGTGGTCCCGTCGAGGTTTCCCACGGCCAGCGAGGCCTGCACCCCATGGAGCCCGTTGGGGTCCGGGGCGTTCCGGCCCCAGAGCTGGGCACCGGTGTGGGTGAAGGCGTAGTACCCCCCCACCCGGGGATCGGCGGCGTTGCCGGCCCCCACGAACACGGTGTCGGTGCCCGACCCGTCAGGCGTGACCGACGGGGTCGAGTCGATGGGGGCGCCGCCCGTATGGGCCGGCCAGCCACGGACCGTGCTGCCGTTGGACAGGTGGAACGCCCACAGGTTGCCGTCACGGTCGCCGACCACCACCGACGGACCGCCTCCGTCCAGGGTGGCTTCTGACGGCGAGCTCTCGGCGATGGGACCACCGGCGTCGGGCAGAGTCTGCTCCCAGGCCAGCGACACCGACAGGCCCACGTGGGGGACGACAGCCGCCGTGGCCGGACCGGCTGCGCCCACCATGCCGGCCAGCGAAGCCCCGGCGACCAGGGACACCGCGCCCACCACGGGAGTGAACCGACGCCGACGCGGCGGCAGTCGACGGGGTCCGGGGGTCCTGCGGTCACCGAGTCCTTGGTTCATACGGATGCTCCTGTTGGGTGGGGGACGTCAGGCTGTCTGTTGGGGCGTCGTCAGGTGGGAGGAAGGTCGGCATCGGCGGGATCACGACTGCCACCGGCGCGGGTCGGGCGGCGTCAGGGGGAGACGGCGGAGCCCGGTCGGGACGGGACCGACCGGCGGTGGACAGCCTGAAGGAGGCTGCCGGTCCACCGGTTCCGGCTCCGGGTACTCCACGTTGAACGTCCGGTCCTCGACACTGTCTCCTTTATCGACCACTTGGGGCCCGACCTGAACCCTTCTTCGACCGGTTCCGGCGGCCGGGGATCCGGATCGGCCCCCCACCGGCGGGTATGCCGGATCCGGGGCCCCGGCCCTCGGTACCCTGAGCTATGGAGTCCGACACCTCGGGGGGAGTGACGGCGACTGCAGAGTCCCCGGAGTCCCCGCAGTCCCCGGAGTCCCCGCAGTCCCCGCAGTCCCCGGGCCCACCGGAGCCGCGGCCCCCCGGGTCCCCGGACGGCGCCCTCGCCCCCCCGGCCCCGACCCGGAGGGAGAGACGACAGGCCGGTCGGCGGCGCCCGGACGCACTGGTGCCCTGGCTGATCACCCTGGTCACCCTGGTCCTCCGACTCCTGACCGCGGCCGACGGGCCGACCGACTGGGACTCGGCCCAATACGCCTCGGCGGTCGGGCACTTCGACGTGAGCCACGGGCAGCCCCAGCCCCCGGGCTACTGGCTCTATGTCATCACCGGACGGCTGATCCACCAGGTGACCGGCTTCGGGGTCATCCACAGCCTGGTCCTGGTGGCGGCGGTGGCATCGGCAGCCGCCGCCGGCCTCACCGCCGTGGCCGGCCGGGACCTCGGTGGACGGTGGGTCGGTGCCGCCGCCGGGGTTCTGGTGGCCACCTGCCCGTTCGCCTGGTTCAGCGGGTCGGTGGTGGCCACCTACTCATTCGACATGGTGGGCTGCGCCCTCCTGGTCATTCTGGCCTGGAGGGCCCGGCCGGGGAGTGGGCACGGCGTCTGGGCGGTAGCGACCCTGGGGTTCCTGGCCGGATTCCGGCCCTCCATGGTGCAGTCCTTCGCACTGCTGGCCCTGATCCCGGTGGTGGCATCCACCCGCCGGTGGAGCCGGCTGGGCCTGACCGTGGTGGTCGGCGCCCTGTCGGTGGCGGTCTGGCTGGTCCCCCTCTCCCTCAGCCAGGCCGGCGGATTCAGCGCCTGGGTCCGGGCCACCAGGATCGAGGCCGACGGCGCCGCCCAGGCCACCTCGGTCCTCGACCACGCCCCCGGGTCGGCCACCAACCTGGGAACGTTCGCCGCCTTCACGGTGGTGGCCCTGGCCCCGCTGGCGGTGCTGTCGCTGTTGGCCGGGGTGGCCCTGGCGGTCCGTCGGCTCCACCGGGGCCGGCCCGGGGGTGGGCCCGCGGACCGGTCGGCCCGGAGCCGACCCTGGTATCAGAGCCGGGCCGCCGTCCTCGGCGCCGCCGTGGTGCCGCCCATGGCCCTGGTGGCCCTGGTCCAGTTCGCCAAGGGTGGCTACCTGCTGGCCTACCTACCGGCGGCGGTCATCGCCCTCCTCCTGCCCGTAGCCGCCCTCCAGCGCGGGGGCTCCCAAGGGCGTTCCGGCGCCACCGGGTGGCTGGTGGTGACGACCGTCGGGGTGGTCGTGATCGCCGCGCTGGGGGCCCAGAGGTTCCTCGGCGGGACCGGGGTCCTCCCGGAGTCCCTGCTGCGCCCATCGGGCCCGCTGTGGGTGGGACAACCCCGCTACCAGGCCCCCTACACCGATACCCGACAGGAGATCCGGAGCATCGACGCCATCGACGCGGCCCTGCCCGGGATCGGTCCGTCGGTCCGTCCCGGCCGCGATGTGGTGGTCTTCGACACCATCGACGGCGGCCAGAACATCTACCGGAACGCCGGATGGGCCCTGCCCGGGGACCGCATCGCCCTCATCCAGCCGGGGGGTGTCCTCTACAACGAACTCCACGGCGCCCTCTACTACGCGTCGGGCAAAGCGGTGGCGGTGGCCCCGGGGGGGTCGGTCCTGCTGGTGGCGCCACCGGCCCTGCCCGGCCTGGCCTCGCTGACCGCCACCGGTGGGGTCCGACAGGTGACCACTCCCCGCCCCATCGGCGGCTATCTGGTGTGGAGGATCCCGCCCGGCTCGTCCCTACTCGGGGTCCGCGTGGTGACCCGGGCCGGCCCGCGTCCCCTGGGGACCGGCATCTGAACCCGGCTGAGCCGGCTGAGCCGGCTGAGCCGGCCGGACCCGGCCGGTCACCCGGCCCGGTCGGCCACCCGCTCGACGAAGTCGGCGTACCGGTCGATGATCCGGGGCCACCGGAACCACCGGTCCACGTAGGCCCGTCCCCGGACCCCGAGCCCGGCCCGGGTGGCCCCGTCGTGGGACATCAGGTCCACCACCGCCTCGAACTCGGCGAAGCCGTCGAAGCTCAGCCCGCCCCCCGACCGCCGGCAGTGTTCGACGGTGGCGGCACAGGCGGCATTCACGACCACCGGCGTGGCGGCACTCCAGGCCTCGGCCACCACCAGCGAGAACGCCTCCCACGGGGAGGGGGACACCAGGGCCACCGCCCCCTGGAGGAGGGCCCACTTGCGTTCCTCCGACACCGGACCGCTCACGTCGATCTCCGGGTGGGCAGGCGGTGCTTCGACCACCGGGCCGGCCAGCACCAGGCGGAGCGGTCCCGGATGGCGGACCTTGTACGCCGCGAACAGTTCGGCCAGCAGGGTGGTCCCCTTGTTCGGCTCGACCCGTCCGAGGCAGACCAGATAGGGGTCACCGCCGGTGGCGGACGGACCGTCCGGGACGCGCCGTCGCCCCGGGGGCCCGGGGGGATCGTCGACGCCCAGGCCCAGGAGGAGCTGACGGTGGGTGGCCACCGGAAAGAGCCCCTGCACCAGATCCCGTTCGGCCGCCGTCTGGAACACCAGGCCGTCGGCCGCCGTGAACACCCGTCGGAAGACCGGGAGCCGGAGGGCCGGTTCGTCGTGGGCCGCCGGGTGGAGGACGGTGGGCGTGCGGACCCGGTCGATGACCCGGACCGTCGGATAGTAGAGATAGGGATAGAAGATGAGCGCGTCGGACCCCGAGTCCAGGGCCGCGTCGACCAGGTCGGGCACCACCGGCCCCTGCAGGTCGACCCAGCGCTCGGCGTCGGCCGCCGTGGCCGCGGCCGGATCGGCCAACAGCGCCGCCGACAGCGGGTGGAACGACGGATCCCGGCCCGCCGACGAGGCGAAGCGCACCACCCGCACCCCGTTGACCGACTCCACGCCGGCCGGGCGCACATCCGCCCAGCTGACGAAGTCGTCGGCACAGCCGGTGAGCACCTCCACGTCCCACCCCTTCAGCGACACCAACCGTTCGGCCAGGGCCCGGGCGGCCGTCTCGGCGCCGCCGATGATCTCCGGCCCGTACCGGGGCACCACAAAAGAGACCCTCATGAACGGCAACGGGTGCCGGCGGCGGTCACCGGGCGGTCATGCGGCGCAGGCGGTCTCGAGCGCGGACGCGAACTCGTCCCGCACCCGCGGCAGGGCGAACGACTCCACCCGCTCCGCCGCCGCCCCGGCCAGCCTCGACCGGAGCTCGGCGTCACCGACCACCCGGTCGATGGCCGCCGCCACCCGGACCGGCTCCTTGTTGGGCAGGATCAGGCCGGCCCCCTGCACGGTCTCGGGCACCGCGGTGTTGGTGTAGGCCACGATGGGCAACCGGTGGTACATGGCCTCGAGCAGCGGCACGCAGAAGCCCTCATGGTTGGACAGGCAGACGAAGGCATCGGAGCCCGCGTAGTAGGCGATCAGCTCCTCATGGGTGACCGAGCCGGGGATGTCCACGGCGTCGGCCAGATCCAGCTCGGCGGCGAAGCGCTCGACGGCGGTCCGGTACTCGTCGCTGATGGCGCCCCCCACCAGGTGCAGCCGGGCCCGGGGGTCGTAGAGGCGGCGGTAGGCGGCCAGGGCCTTGACCAGATCGTGCTGGCCCTTGTGGGGGGAGACCTTCCCGACGAACAGCAGATCGGTGCCACCTGTGGCCTTGGCATCGGCCAGCCGGGCGGCCAGGGCGGGGTCGGGTGAGCCGGCGAAACCGTCCAGATCGATGAGCAGGGGGACCGTGGCGGTCCAGCGGTATCCCGCGGCCTGGAGCTCACGCTCGTTGAACATCGAGTCGGCCACGGCGAACTCGGTGACCGGGGCCAGATCGCGCAGCTGGGCCCGGCCCCAGCGCACCTCCTCCCCCACCGCCGGCACCCACGCCTCGAGTAGATCGGCCGGCGTGATGTTGTGGTAGTTGACGAACTTCCGCTCCCCGCGCTGGCGGAAGATGTCGGCCACCCCGCTCCCGATGGACAGCTGGTAGAGCAGTACCCTCCCGTGGGCCGACCGGTCGCCCAGCCGGCTGACCGGAAACCCCTCGTCGAGACGGTCCGGGGTGGCGTTGCCGTAGTAGATGTCGGACTGGTACCCCCGGGCCCGGAGTAGCTCGCGGAGCTGCATCACATGGCCACCGATGGCATCCCGGCTGGCCAGCGACGGGATGACCTGATCGATGCGGACCACCGTCACGTGGCGGGTTCTTCCCAGCCGGCCAGGGGGCCGAAGTCAGCCCCGACCATCGGCACCTCGCCGGTGTGGCCGGAGGACCGGAGACGGAAGCTCACGTCGAGAGGCAGGAGCACCCGGCCGGTGGCCCGTCCGGGATTGGCCACCTCGAACTGGGTGACCTGGTCCTTCCAGTCGTAGATGGCCGTTTCGGTGGCACTGCGGACGCCCACGCTCACCGAGTAGGTACCGTCCAGCAGCGGGACCTCGGGGAAGGAGAAGCGGACGATGCCGCCGCCCTCGGGGATGTCGATCTCACAGGCCGGGTCGTCGGGGTCGGAGGCGAAGACCACCTCGTTCTTGTCGTCATGGATGACGATACGGGCCATGGCGTTGTGCACCGCCGCCAGGCTGTCCACATCGGCGGTGATGGTCAGGGACTCACGGGGGTACATGTGGGGACGGGCCCCGCTGCCGCCGTGCTCGGCTTGGACCGAGTTGATCATGAGCACGTTCCCCTCGATGCCCCCCGACTCCGAGCCCGCCAACGTGCCCACGCCCAGCAGGTCGGCCAGGTACACCCGGATGGCCTCACCGGGTTCGTCCACCGTGATGACCTGGCCGTGGTTCATCACCATGGCCCGCTCGCAGTTCTGTCGGATGGTGTCGGCACCGTGGCTCACGACCACGATGGTCCGTCCCTCGCGCTGGAACTTCTTGACATGGTCGAGGCACTTGCGCTGGAAGGCGGCGTCGCCCACGGCCAGCACCTCGTCCACCAGGAGGACGTCGGGTTCGACGTTGACGGCCACGGCGAAGCCCAGGCGCACATACATGCCCGAGGAGTAGAACTTGACCTGGTTGTCGATGAAGTCCTCGAGCTCGGCGAAGGCCACGATGTCGTCGAAGCGCTTCTCGATGTCGGCGTGGGAGAGCCCGAGCAGCGATCCGTTGAGGAAGATGTTGTCCCGTCCCGACAGGTCGGGCTGGAACCCCGCCCCCAGCTCCAGCATGGCGGCCAGGCTGCCCCGCACGCGGATCTCACCGGTGGTCGGCTTGAGGATGCCGGCCACGCACTTGAGGAGGGTGGACTTGCCGCAGCCGTTGCGGCCGAGGATGCCGAAGGTCTCCCCCTGGTTGATGTCCACGGTGACATCACGGAGCGCCCAGAACGGCGTGAAGGGCATCTTGCCGCCGTGGATGACCCGCTCCTTCAACGAGGTGTGCTTCTCGCTGTAGAGGCGGAACTGCTTGGAGATGTCCTTGATCTCGATGGCGACGCCCACCGGTCAGAGCTCCTCGGCGAAGTTGCCCTCGAGACGGCCGAAGACGATCAGCGCCAGCAGGAACAAGACGATGCCGAGCAACAGGACCGCGCCCATCATGGCGGCATAGGTCCCGACCCCCCAGGTGGGGAGCACGTGGTACACGGTCGGCTTGGTCGCGCCGGGATTCAGAAAGGCGTACTGGGTCCGGCCGTAGATGGCCCGCTGGAAGGTCATCACGATGGGGGTCATCGGGTTGAGCAGGTAGGCGTACTGGATCCAGTTCAGCGCCGGATGCTGCTTGTTGTGGCCGGACAGGAAGATCTGGCCGTAGGTGTAGACGATGGAGGTGAACCAGAACCAGGCCATCAGCGCCACTTCGGTGAGGTGCTGGGTGTCCCGCAGGTAGACGTTGACGGCGGACAGGAAGACCGACAGCGCTCCGGTGAACACCAGCAGGGCCACCAGGGCCAGGGGCAGGATGGCCACGAAGGTGAAGTCGGGCGAGATCCCGAAGAGCAACAGGGCCAGGGTCAGCACCACCACCTGGATGCCGAAGAGGACCAGGTTGACCCCGACCACCGAGAGGGCCAGCAGTTCGCGGGGGAACGCCACCTTCTTGACGATGCCCGCCTTGCCCACCACCACCCCGGTCGAGCCCATGGCCGAGCCGTTGAACAGGTTCCACGCGATGAGGCCGGCGAAGAGCCACACGGCGAAGTTGGGCTGGTGGTTCCGGGCGATGATCTTGAAGACCACGTAGTAGATGGCCAGCACCATGGCCGGGTTGAGCATGGACCAGGCGTAGCCCAGCACCGAGTCCTTGTACTTGACCTTGAGCTCGGTGCGGATCAGCAGCATCAGCAGATCCCGGTTGATCCACAGGTCCTTCAGGCGTTGGCCGAGCTGGACCTTGCCGTTGACGACGGTGATCCGGTCGTGACTCTGGCCGGGGACGAAGCGGGTGCTCCCCCCGATGGCCGAGACCTGCTCCGGCTCGCCCGGCGCGGGCCGCTCGACACTGAGGCTCACTAGCTGGTCGCTCCGGCGCCGGCTGTCGGCACATCCATGGCGTCCTTCTGGATGACCTCGTCGATGAAGCCGTACTCCCTCGCCTCTTCGGCGGTGAACCAGCGGTCGCGGTCCGAGTCGGCCTCGATGCGCTCCACCGGCTGGCCGGTGTGGAAGGCGATCCGCTCGGCCATCATCCGCTTGAGGTACATGATCTGCTCGGCCTGGATGGCGATATCCGACGCCTGCCCCTGCATTCCGCCCGAGGGCTGGTGCATGAGGATGCGGCTGTGGGGCAGGGCGAAGCGCTTGCCCGGGGTCCCGGCACACAGCAGGAACTGGCCCATGGATGCGGCCAGGCCCACACAGATGGTCCGTACGTCACACCGGACGTACTGCATGGTGTCGTAGATGGCCAGGCCGTCGGTGACCGAACCCCCGGGCGAGTTGATGTAGACGGAGATGTCCCGCTCCTGATTTTCGGCCTCCAGCAGGATGAGCTGGGAGCAGACCAGATTGGCCGTGTTCTGGTCGATGGCCGAGCCGATGAAGACGATGCGCTCCTTCAGGAGACGCTGGAAGATGTCCGATCCCGGACCGACCTCCGTGCCGGACTTCATCTGCGGTGCGGGGGCGTGCGGGGACAGTCGACGGGGGTCATCCATGGGCGCAAAGCCTAGTGGCTCGGGCCTTCCGGCGGACGCAGCCCGGCCGGGTCCCGGCCTCAACGGCCCGCCCCGACCCGGCCGGACACCGACCGCAGCGCCTCCACGAGCAGATCTCCCGATCTCCCCAGTCCCAGAGCGGCGAACCGGGCCCGTCCCGCCGCGACCAGCCGTTCCTTCTCCCCCTCGTCGGCCAGCAGCCGGGCCACCTCTCCGGCCACCCGCCGGGGGTCCTTCCGCCCGACCAGCACCCCGCTGCCGTCCAGGACCTCGGCGACCGCTCCGGTGTCGTGGGCCACCACGGGCAGGCCCTGACCCATGGCTTCCACCAGGGGGACGCCGAACCCCTCGTGGTCGGAGAGCATCACCAGCACGTCGGCCCAGCGGTAGTAGGAGGCCAGCTCGGCCGGGGAGAGACCGGTGACGAACCCCACCGCCCCGTCCAGGCCGAGCATGGCCACGTAGCGTCGGAGGGCCCGGGCGTAGGCCGGCTCGGAGGGGGGGCCCACCACGACCAGGTGGGCGTCGGGATCGGTGGTGGCCCGGGCCACGAAGAGGGCGGCGATGGTCTGGTGGTGGGCCTTGTTGGGCGCCAGCCGTCCCACCGACAGCCAGCGGTGGCCGCGGTCGGGCCCCCGGGCCGACAGCCGTTCGAGGGCCACGGGGTCGGGATCCACCGGCGGAACGGCCACGTTGGCCACCGGAATGACCACGGTGCTCCGGCATCCGGCCGCCTGCAGCTCCACCTCGTCGAACCGTGACACGGCGATGCCCAGGGCCGCCCGGGGGGCCAGTTGGTCCAGTTCGAGCAGCGCGCCGACCTGGAGACGGGCGATGCCGTTGTTCCAGGCCCCGAAGAACGCCGGCGGGGTGACGCTGTGGTAGTTGAGCACCACCGGTTCACGCCGGCCGGTCAGCCAGCCGGCGATGGCCGACTCGGTGGCGAACTGATAGACCAGCACGTCCCCGTCCTCGGCCTCGGCCTCGTACCCGAGGTAGGGACGGGTCTGGTCGGCGGTGACCGGATCGGGGCGTTCGGAGTAGATCCTCGAGTGGAACCCCGACGCCACCAGGCGGTCCCGAAGGGCCAGGGTGTGCTCACCCACCGCGTCGCGGCGGTGGAGCATGGGCACGAAGAGATGGATGCCGCTCACGGATCCTCCCCCTCGCCGGCCGAACCGACTGAGCCGGCCGAACCG